>Ga0099797_100089_pt1 | contig 53637 bp, 34 predicted proteins | sample Uncmet_Sort48C_1_FD_89871 | JGI IMG/M metagenome (GOLD analysis project Ga0099797, IMG submission 89871) | Marine eukaryotic communities from CALCOFI LINE 67, Pacific Ocean - C012_Sort48C_1 | ecosystem: Environmental > Aquatic > Marine > Oceanic | place: Pacific Ocean: Monterey Bay | collected...
GTTGTTACGTGAACTAGGAATTCTTCACGTGACGTAGAAGCGATGACGGAAGAAGAACTTTATCGAATTCCCCGAATGCTGCTCGTAGACCGCCGGCAACTTTACATGGATGTCCGGGCCCCTGTCCCCGCGATGCTATGCGAGAGATACGTGTCGAACTTCAACGAGGCGTGCGAAAACTTTCGGAACACTTTGGACGCCGTCCAAGCATTCAACAGTGAGGGGTTTCCTGTGGTACTCGAGTCAATTCGCGAACCAAAATGGCGTGAAATCTGTATGAAACTCAAGATGTTTCTGCAATATGGCGACCAAAACGAAGTGGTTGCTGATCTTTGCATTTTACTCATGGATTACACAACAGCGGGTACGAACGACATCGAACAGGAGTTGTTTAAGAATCTTCTGGTTATGCCGGTGATCGACGAAATCCGTGGCGAAGTGCTACATGTGCTGAGGCTTGTGTGCAACGGCCTGCTCTGGCATGCGCGCAAAATTGTGAAAGGGGGTATGAAGATTGAGCGTGCGTTGGTGGAACGATTTGGGCAACGCTGTGTTAGGTTTCTATTTCTTGAATAAACGAAAAATGCTTACTTACTGCTTTACTTCGTTGGTGCAACTCTTTTACGGCCCCCTCCGACGTCGTAACGCAGTAGTTACGTGAATAAGGGCCTGGCACCCAGTTACGTAACAAACCCCGCGGTCAGGTCCAGCACGCGCGGGGCGGTATGAAACGATTCTACGAAGATCGATCGCTCACAACGATCGTGCCACGAGAGGCTTTTGAAAAGGAACAGCTTGTTTGGATAGAAGACCGAGGACGAGCAGTGAAAGTGCGTACTTGGTTAAGACTCACTGGACGGACTTAGAGATTGTTTTGCGGCAGAGAAGAGGAAAGGAATACAAAGGAGTGCTGAAGCTTCGTCAAGTGTGCTTCGCTGATGGTTGTCGGACAATCATGGATCCGGGGAAAGACTATTGCCCGAAGCATACGGTATGTGAGCGGAAGGACTGTACGCGATTCTGCGCTCGGGTACGTTCGTCTGGCTTTGAAAGGCCCTGTTCGAGCGCCCCCTAACGAAGTACCGCTAGGGCTTCGAGTGCGGCAGGGGACGGGAGGCGTGTGTACCGAGTGCTACGAGGAATATGGTCTGTATCGAGTGAAGGCGCAAACGAAGATGGCGATGTGGACTCCGTTTGACGTACTTCGTTTTGCTTTTAGTCCGGACTACGGGAGTCCCTAGCGGTCAGTGGACCTTGCGAGGGATTGCCCCGCCCCCGGACTTTAGGTACTTTTCGAGAACGGGAAAGGGCCGGCCAATTCGGAGGAGCTGAAGATGCAGATGCTCGAAGTTTCGAAAAAACTGAAGGAGAAGGACGAATTCACGCTTTTTTTCAAAGGCCGACCTTCGAATTTCTTTGACGAATTCGTGATGTCTCTTTTTGTCCATCGCCTGATCTCCGACTACGAGCTTGGCATTGTCCGAGGTTTGCGCACTCCCGAGCAAAAGAAGAACCTCCCAAGCAAAAGAAGAAGTGCTTTTTTTGCAGGGTACGACGAGTTTGACCGGCCAGGGCGCAAGGTCCGGTTGGAGTACAAAAACGAGAAGATCTTCTGTGTACGTCAGGCCGTCCCCGTCATGGCCTGGCCGTTTTTTTTCTTGTTTTTGACAGTCGTGTTTTGTAGACGAGAACACCTGTGATTAAGAGGACTGTGACGTACGACAAGCACGCTGTCTGCTCGGAGGCTCTGTGTGTGATGGCGCATCCGAATGGTCGTGCGGTGTGGAAGATGCCAATACCGACGAATTCGAAGTGCAGGCTGTGTCGTACTGCGGGTACTGGTGGCTTATACGACATGAGCGTGAGTCTTGTTGACGAGTTTCTGGCAACGCATCCAGTGACGTTCGTGCCGCACAATTCGAGCAGTACAGCCGGAATTCCGTTCAAGCCATCGGACTCCTTCAAGGCCGGTACGGAAGTTAGCGAGGTCGTGACGCAAAAAAACATCGAATTCATTGCGACTACGTCCGTTGTGCCTATCGGTACCGACCAGTGCGAGACTGGGTTCGCACAGGATGTGGATGGGCTTCTACATGGAAGTTCTGCGGTTGTGTCAGGGGCCCTTGCCCTGTCAGGGGCCCTTGCCCTGTCAGGGGCCCTTGCCCTGTCTGTTGGTGATGAAGGGTTCTCGATGGAAAGTGACGGGGAGCCTGTGCCGACCTTGCCCGAAAATGAGTGGCACAAAGTACTGATAAACGATTTGAACCCTTGAGTAAAAAGGGAGTTACGTGTATCACTCCCTACCCTAGCGGTCCCCTCGCGTCACCCCCTTTCCCTGACGGTCAAACTCGGTCAGGGGCTTCGTCCCCGTAATGAAGTGGTTTCGAGAAAAGGAAATGCTGGTAACACTTGACAAGGAGTTGGTCAAGCCAGGGGATGTACTGTTTGTAAGTCACAACGGCATTGCAAAGAAGGTACCCTCCTCTCTCGGGCCGGTCAAGGTCACTGAAGTAACGGCCCCTCTTTGCAGCGCGTAGTGACGGGGTCGTTTGCACTTCGTGGAGCTTGTGAATTTGAGAGGTGTACAAACACTATCGCAAGTATGTTTCCCCGGTCTTTCCGCTTGCTTGCTGCCCTGGCGACGAGACCGCTCTCAAACATCATGCACAAAAAAAACTATCGTTGTTCTCAAAGAAATGAACACAAAAATACTTGAAAAGAAAGTTAGCCACTTAACCAGAGCAAAAAGTCTTCGCGAAAATGGAAATGAGACTAAAGCACGCCTTCACGAAGAGCATGCAAATATTCATTACAGCTTTGGCGGGGAAATGAAGATGAAAAATGGATATAGTAGCGAACATATCCTAACAAACAGAGAGAAACAAAAGAACTCCTCCGAGAATGTTACTGAATACCTAGGGACTTCTGTTCCCCCTGAAACCCCAACCCATCACCTCGGCCTATGGGCAAACATCAAACACCTTCTGGGCATTACGGAAGCTTCAGGTAGACCTGAGAAAGATACAGTTATATCTGAGGAAGACAAACTTAAAGCTATTGCATTGGCTTCAAGGGAAGTGCATGACCGTGAAGTAAAACTATGGTCAGGTTCGAAAGGCACCAGACAATATAGCAGTTATAGACCAGAGCATGTGAAAACGGGTGAATGCTTTAAGTATATCAGAAGAAAAGTGTTTGAAAAGCTCCAGTCTATTTTGGCACAGCATGTAGAATTTGCACAGGAGGTAGAATCAGATATATGGTTCGTTGTGTATGCGCTTCTGGACGATGAGCTCGAGGATTATTTCACACCTGTGTCTGGATATTGGGGAGAACAATATTTTCCAAATTCGTACTATTTACTTGGTCGCCACTATAAAGAGAAGGATGGCACTGTCAACCAGATATATGTTCAGCTCAGCTCTAATGGTATTGTGTGTGATACCCCTGATGGGTTCAGGAAAAGAGGTTGGATTGATGCCAATGATCTTGAAAAGAAAACACTCAATGGGGCACTGTTCAACCTTGTCGTAAGTGAGGCCATCAAGATGCCACGTGAATTGATCAAAGCACTGAAGGATGCAAAAGGTCTTTCCAATACCGAGCGTATAGAGATCAAGACAATAATACGTCAAGAACACATAAATAGAATGAAAAGACTCTCACAGAAACTCAGGGGGTCTGATGATTATTATTCAATTATATAGGCTTTTCTAAGTTTTGATTGCCTCAGATGCCCAACACAAAGGGTGGTTTGCACTTTACATACAAATTACTACTGAACTACATGGAGTTATACTGCACAGTTTGGTCTTGACGCTGACCCATTCAATAGCGACTATGTACCAAAGGCAACAATTGACGACATATTTACAAAGTGCAGGTAATCGAAAATTCTGCAGCGTGCACGGGACGTGTTCAAATTCGTGGTGCGAGGGACGAACGTGTGCGGTGAATTTTGTTTTGTAGTTTTTTTGGGAACCACCAGGGCACGCTAGGTTGAGGTACGACGGTTAATCTTGGAGCTGTGATAATTGAGAAGAGGCCTGGCACGTTGTTGTTTTCTAAGTTTGCTTCTTGAATTCCCCAAGCCTGGCCTCCTCCTGTTATTTGACGACCCTCTTCGAGGTCGTGATTATAGTTGTTTGCGCCCCATACACGAATGTTTGTTAGATTTGCGGTTTTGAAGTCGACATAGTGCTCTCGCGTACCTCCAAGGGTTAGAGTAACACTATTTGATCGATCTCTGAGTTTGAGCGCCTTATGTGTTAAGTAGGCGGCAAACGGGGCGTGCTCATGTTTTCTGCCCAAAGAATGCCAAAAGCCGACTGCAAGTTCTTTACCCATCTTACGATCGATTTGAATTGTGAACGATTGTTTCGTTGTTTCAAAGTGACGAATAAGTATATACAATAATTTGAAGCGGAATTTGACATGTGCCTTCATCCCCTTTAAAAAATCCGATTCCGTGTTTTTTAATGCCATTTTTATACATTGACGCCATTTGCTCAAAAGTTGATAGAAAACACATTTGGTCAGAACTTGATAATGTGTCATATTGAGAAATTTCTTGATTAAGAGTTTTTCCAATTCAAGGCGACGTCCAAATTGTCTTGCTGTATTTTCAAGTAACTCCAATAGTTCCCTGGAGTCAATATCATGAAGTGGTGGGTGAAGGAAAGAGATGCCTGAAACGACGTGTGGTAATGTTGTGACACGTTCTGTGTAAAATTGTTGCCACAGTGCTTCAAGCCTATTTCTTGTTTCATTCATTGTGTGTTTTGTAAAAGTGCCAATACAAAAAATAGGCGTCGAAAGGACTATGCAAGATGTGTTATTCGAATGCTAAAGCTGAACGTATTCAAGAGCAAGCACAAAAGGAGCAATGGAGTCCGTATTCACACCTTCATGCAAGTATTAACACAGATGACATAAAGAAGGGTGTGAAGGAAATCTGCAATGGTATCGAAGATGGGCCACAGAGACTTGAAGAGTTTGTAACATGCCTTGTTGTGGAGCTTCTGAGTGGCATCGAGGTTCCACGTGTACGCGGATACGATGCCAACGAGGTGCCTGGTATGAAAGTCATCACAAAGTTCCGAAATCATGACCTCTACTGTGTACGCCACTTCTACTACGGTCCTCCCCTCCTCTCAATGGATGCAGTGACTGGACAGGTTCGAACTGCGGCGATCAAAAAAACGGCAAAGAAGCGAGGCGATCCAACCTTCAAAATTGACCTTCTGTGTTCCAATTCGTGGTGTCCGCTACCGCATGCTAATGCCGCGACCGAGCTCACGAAGGAGCACCCTCGAAACAGTCTTTGTCGTTTCTGTTTGGAGAAGGGTGTGCTCTATGAAGAAGTAGTGGGGCGTGTGTATTCGTTTTTGAAGACTGTGAAGAGAAACGAATGCAGTCATGAGGTATTTTGTGCTAATGAGAAGCTGCTGGAAGAGGAGTGTCCGACAATTGAGCCTCTTGAAATTGTGAAAGAACTCGTTCCGCTCACTGAGGAGGAAACATTTGGGGAAACATTGCTATTGGAACTAAATTCCGCTTTCATTTATTGACTGCCTTGAAAGTAAAGTTGTGCATACGCGCAAGTCTGTTCGCGAGTCTGTTCGGATTTACCAAATGCCGGCCCTAGCCCTGGAACCGCCGGCCCTAGCCCTGGAACCAACAAGGACCATGGATCTGACACGGGCAGTAGACCTTGATCATGAAATATTTTGTCGAATGCAGCAATAATGCTCACCACGAGCAGCATGTCAACACCCGGCAATACATGAATATTGTATGTGTCCAAACCTAGTACCATTTTCTTGGCACTCGAAAACAGCTTGTGTGTAAATGTGAAGCAAGGGGTTTTACTCTCTTTCTTAGTTACTGTGCCTTGAGTGCCGTGGAAGTTGGATTGTAGGAAGTATGTCTCGTTTGCGGTGTGTATAATCAAATTGCATCCCCACTGCAAATATGCTGCGCGCTGGATTTTTGCAAGTTCGTTGTCATTATTGTCATACAGTCTGTGTGTTTTTAGCAGCCACGCGAGAAAGTCTGTCTTTAAATAGCCCACTGGATTCTTAGAGTCCTTATAGAATATATTGCGACGGTCTCTGATCGAAAGTACCTTGCCGCCTATACGGAACACTTTTTCTCCACTATTGGTTTCGATAGAGGCGTCGTCACCGGTGGCACTGAGCTTCTCTTTCATTTTTAAATTCAATTCCTCCTTTGCTAAGAATCCAAAGTCGGCCTCGCCTCCAACGGCCTCGGGGTCGTCATCTCCAAATGAATACCCGTGGTTAGTAGGTACGCCCGGTACATTTGGATTCAATTGTGCTGCTCGTTGCATGTGTCTATCCGCACGCGATTTTTCTCCCTTTCGTAGATAGTTGCCGGCCGATGCAACATGTTTCGCCCACCCTACGCTCATCTTTTGTTTTTTGTTTTATTGTTTACCGTTCTATTTTTAGGAATCAAGCCTACGAAGTATCAAGTTTTAGGTTCGCAAGTATTAGTAGCAACAGTATGGTCGCAACAAGGACAGCCGTCACTACAAGACTAACACAAGAAGGTGAGAGGGGATACCCGTACACAAAAATCGTATCTTGACTATCTTCATAGTTCTCAATGGCATTTCCGTATAGCCCACCGCACTCAGGGGTACTAAAGTCTGTGTAAGGATGATTGAACAACGAAGCAATTGGTATCGTACTATCTACCTGCGGTATGATCCAAAACTCGGCACTTGCACCATATCCGCTAGTGTCGGGCGGCAGATGAGGCCGCGTGCTAATGTGTTCTGATGTGGCCCACCACATATTACCGCAAAAATGCGCACCTTGTAATATCATGGGACTTTTCGACGGTTTGTTGAACTGCAACAGGCACCCAACGGCCTTGTATCCTTCATCAAGAAGCTTTATACACCTTTTGTGTTGAGCAATACAGAAGTATTGCATGACATCGGACCACTTCTGTTGAAAATTTATACCATTGCAGCGTTTATTTGTCGCCCCCTTACTGTGGAGATATAGAACATTATAGTCTTTGTTCTGAATTGAGAACTGACGCAATTGATTAAGTGTTGGGAGTTCGTACACGGTAGGATCATACGATCGGTACACGATGACAGCCTTCGATGGCAACACAATTAAGTCAAGATCTCTACCTACAACGCCACAGTGTATGACATCCGCGGCATCGTAAAGCCCCGACTCCTGTAAATTGCTCATTATCCTGTCTACGATTGGCTGCGTGACACTAACCTGAAGCGCTCCTATGTGTATGAATATTGCTATTTTTTTCATATTTATACTTTCTCATTGTATATATAAACTTTATGTCTAGTGTTTTGATTTCTTAGGTTTAGAAGCGCGCATGTCTTTGTGACTTACGTGTGGTTCATTCAATTTGTAACGGTCCGCGGCTCGTGATCTTCCTAGATTGTAGTTGAGTAGAATCTCCTGACCGTGTCTAATTGGCCGAGTGGCAATGATATTGACGTCGCCATCTTTACCCCACGAAAACCTTGCATTTGCTTTCTTACAGGTAGTATGGTTACAAAGGGAGCCTATGCCTCTTATGCACGCGGCGTCCTGATAATTACCGTCTCTACGTGCCATCACATATGGTCCAGTCTTATCGCCATAGCGGCGTAATTTTTCTGTTTCATTGATGAGTTCCCCCCCATACGCACAGATGAGACTGTCTTTTGCAAATACAAGATCTTTTACTTTTGATAGCTCAATGTCGGATAATTTTCTTTGGTGTGCAAATAAACCTTTTCCTGCCCCAGTGATTGTTGAGTCTGCTATACGCAATTGGCATTGAGACCTCATATGGTGATGGCATAGACCTGCGCCAATAACGGAGGAGAGAGCGCAAGGTTTTCCGTCTTTTTTCCTTTTACCCGAGCAACGTACGCTCTGTAACGTACATACGAATTCGTTCTCCATGTTATTGTCGACAAATTGAAATTGCTTGCTTGAACCCTTGAGAGCACGATTTCCTTTTGTAAATACTAGTGACCCCTTTTGAGTTTCTCGTGGAGTGCTTCGTGTGGACATTATGTTGTTTTAAGATACTTGACAGTTTTTTTTTATTCGGCGCGCGCCAGCCGATGCGAACGGCACAGACCCACTAGAGGCTCTACGGACCCTGTAGGAAGGGCCGCAAAGATGGCGGAGCTCCGCAGGAAGGCTCCCAAGTTGCATGACTTCAAGCTACCTGACGCTGCCCCTGACGCTGCCCCGGATGCCTCTACAAGCGAAAAAATTTAGAATAAAAATGTGTTCTCGTGTGTTGGGTGGGTCGTTCTCCTCGTTAAAAGAATTTTCATGCAGGTAACTGATAAAAAGAAAACATGTCAAAATTTGATAAATCAAGGCAGGGCGAACAGGTGCGAAGGGAAAACAAAGTGTATGGAGGGGGACGGACGGCACAAGAAAAAAGGGAGATGCGAAAGCAAATGACAAAAAACGCGGGAGGAAGGGAAACGGTCGAAGACGCCCCGTCTGATAGGAATATGTTGGGTAAATTGTTGATGTATGTGAAGCATTGGGGGGGTCAAAGGGATTTGTCGGACGCAGAGTTTGGAGCTTTGGAGCAAAGACATAAAGACGCACTAGATGCTCTCCGGAAATGCCCCAAAACCTACATGCAAGAATCCGAATTATGGAGAAAATTAACAGAGGAGGAACGGAATGCGGCGGTAGAAGTAAGGAATGCAAGGAAGATACGAGAGTGGTTCCGGCAGATGCCCAATGTAGAGAAACCCGGTCCCATACCGGACTCGTAGACTCAAACAGGACGGTAGTGCGCGCGCCCCCCTCTAACGCAGCACTGACGTTAGGGAACGAAGGGTCCGGGCCTACCCTACCCCCGTAGTGACTTAGTATTTTTTTGTCAAACTAAAGACAAAAATTAAAACTAAATGAAAAAATTACACATCACGCACGGGAAGGCATTGTCGCTTAAGCCACATCAAATCGCCGTAGTAGATGCTATGAAAAAGCAGAAGCGCGTGCTGGCGGCTATGGCGCCTGGGTCGGGTAAGACACTCATCATGGCTGCGGCTTTGGAAAAAGCGTGTAGAGGGGAACAGCCTGTGTTGCTGATGTTCCCAAAGGAGGTGATAGAGAATCAGTTTCTACGCGAAATATTTACAGTCAACATTGATGCTGTATATAAGTTTGAGGGTGAAGCTAGCACATTCCGGAGTATAAATTTTTGCACGTCAGTGATAAATGGTAACATTTTTAGGAAACTTCTTGCGTTTTTTGACAAGGGGTTTCTGAGAGGAAAGGAATGGTTATACAACATCCGTGGCAACTACCCTACATACCCGTTGTTACTGCAAGTAGTTAAAGAAAAACAAGGAGACAGGAAACTGATATGGCCTATCATATATAAGCTGATAAAGCACTGTTTGTACTTCCAAGGTGAACCACAAGAGTTTTCGCGACATTCACAATCTCAAATAAAAAATGCGAAATTCAAGAGTGAGGCGATTGAAGCCCCAGAGATTACGCTGCCTACAAACAATGAGATGAATGAAGTTACGCTTTTTAATAACGGCGTATTTATAGAAGATAAGCAAGGTCTGTATGAAGCAAACAAAAAGCGATATACGAAAGTAGGCAGTACTAAAGAAGAATCAAATGGCGTTTATGTAATAAAGAAGGGAGAATGTAATTATTTTATCGAAACGATTAAGGATGACGAAGTGGAACCTCGTCCTATGGAAAATGAGGATATAACCTTACAGTCAATAACGATGCTGAGATATCCCAGCATGTTCGGGACTAATATAAACAGTGAGTTAAAAGTTTTTGAAGAGACGGAGAAAGAGGTAATAAAAGGTATGAATAAGGACGGGCGCCTTGCCCCTGACGAGGACGGACCGGCGCCTTCGCATGAGTGTCGTGTTATACAAGTAAGTCGAATGTATGCTGTACGTGACCGTGGATCCGTGTATAAAGAATTAGACATGAAACGAAACAAGTGTGCATTTTGTGATGGTCAACCTACGTACGCATTCCAAGGATTTATTGATGGTATTTGTTGTGCGGAACATAAGCATAGTAAGATGCAAGAACTGGCACCGTGTCGACCGTTTTCAGACGAAGATCGTAGCAAATTTCTTGTGGAAGCTATGCAAGCATTCTACCCCGATGGAGCAGTTTCAACTGAGAGACGAAAGGCTATTATCGAAATCATCAAACGTGTCCGTGTTCCTCTAGAGTTAGATGAGGCGGGTGTTCCTCTAGAAATAGATACTGCGGCCGAAGTCGCGGAGGTCTTGAGGCAAGTAAGACTGGAGCATGAGGTTACTGCACAAAAACACAAGTCGAGTGTAATGTATCGGGAACGGTTTATTTCGTCGACCTTTCAGTATAGTCTATTTGAGCTTTTTGGAGCACCTGCTACTGATAGGACATATACGTCGCTCACTGATTACTGTTTGGAGCTTAGTCCGTATGATGTGCCTCGAAGTAGTCTTATACCGCTACTTTTTGTACAGTATGCATTTCAAACGTCAAAGTTAGCAAGTGGTGAAACCAATAGGAGATTTGCGGAAGGGCTTTTAAGAGGAGCGCGAATTCTGGGAATAAAAACTAAAGAGTTACCACCACCTGAGCAATTTCTTGGTAGCAATATAAGAACACCAATTACGGTTAGTCTTGTTGCACATATTGCAAATCAACTTGCGGCGCATGGAAGTAAAGCTGGGCATGAGCTGTTGGGTTTCGGAGGTCAGGCAAGCCCGTCTGGGGCAAGCCCGTCTGGGGCAAGCCCGTCGGGGGCAAGCCCTGCCAACCCTCCTAGCCCTCCTAGCCCTCCTACCCCTGCGAGCACGCCCCCTCCCCCTAACGCCAGTAACGCAGCCAGCCCCCCGATCCCTACAAGCCCCACTGCATCGTTGCTCTATAACGAAATGGTAACACATGTCCGTTATCGTTTTAGTCTTCTTATAAATCTGCTTAAGTACCATAAAGATAAAGATAAGGATATTGATGTAGAGATCGACATGACTATGGGGAACATGCAGCAAGTACCGAATTACTGGGAGAATGACGGAGAGCATAAGAGGTTCTATGGGTTCCTGCTTGCGGAGATGCTTCGACTCCAGAGTATGTTCCCAAAAAACGTAACATTAAGAAAAGGGTTTCCGGACTTAGTTCAATTCAAGGAGGCTAGTGAATACAAGATTAAGGTATGGGGAGCGAATTCCCGGAACCACGATCGTGACCGTACAAGAGATATCGGGGGTTTGGGGCAACATGCGATTGAAATCCAAAGAGCCTTTCAAGAAAAACAAAGCAACAACTGTGCGGGTTTATTTTCAATTATAACCACGCCAATGAAAGGAAAGCCGAACAACATTACAAGTGTACCTTGGTGGTTTCCTGACGCTCCCGAAGAAAGTGCGGCAAGGCGCGAAGGCGCCGGTCCGTCGGCGTCAGGCGGTCTGTCAGGGGCAAGGGGCGAAGGCGCCGGTCCGGGCCTGCGTGTGGACCAGCTGAAGCAATTGTTGAGTCTTATCTTGAGAATGCCACCAACTGAGTCGGGTCATGTAAGCTTCGAAGGATTCAGTATTATTGCGGATGAGGTGCACGAGTTGATAACTACTAAATACTTTTCTAAGGCACACGAGGTGATGAAAAAGTTCTTTTTGTATGGTTTAGAAACAAAGAACGAGTTTGGAGTTGGAGCGGGGAATCTTTTGAATCGTTTGTTTTTGGATGATGCGAGTGTAGTATCACTTACAGGGACTCCGAATCAGGTAGTGAATGGTGCACAAAGGCGTATACATTTGGAGCTTGGATCGACTGTACTTGAATGGTCTGACCGGCCAGCGACGCTTTTCCCAAGTAGTGCGGGGGAGCGACAGCTCCCATTGATTGCGTCGGTATGTGAAAGCTGGACAACGCAACTTCAGGGGAAATCGCAAGCATATAGTAAGGCAAGTGAAATTCGGCATCTTCAACGTGTGATGCAATCGTACAAGATGGCGACGGAGCATGATGAGGGTACGACGTTTTTAGAAATTGCGCCCTTCAATAGGTTTGACCGCAAAGGAGGTTCTAAGGCGACGGCTCGACTACGCGAAGCACTGCTAAAGAACGAAAAAGTCGATCCGTCGTTGTTGTTAAGCTTCATACCACAATGTGTGCTGAAGCAGGAAAGATTTGGGAAGAAAAAAGGGGGAGCTGAACAAGTGGTATTGCGTATCGATGGACTTATGCAAGACAATAATACGCAACCCGTAGGATTACAACCAGAGGTGCATGTACTTGTACGGCTAACGGTACCACAGAAGGCAAAACAAGAGAGGTGGTACGAAAGCTATATTTTGTCAAAGAGTGCCACGCACTTTGAACTCCGCGTGTATGACGAAAAATATACACAGTTGGTGAAGGACGTAAATGCGCTAGAAGTTTTTGAAGATGGTCAATGGTCAACGGCGACTGAATTACCTGACACAACACAAGAATATTATGGGTATCTTTGTCGGGCAATTATATCAGTACCGCATGATACAATGCTGCTACCTATCAGTTACGAAGAGAACGATACTACCTTTGCCTACCCGAAAGAAAAAGACAAGCTGAAATTCTTAGTTTCGTCGCAAAGTGGTTATGTTGATGCGGTGAAGATGAAAGGCAAAACTACCGTTGTAAAGCAGTTATTTATATCTGAGGGACAGGAGTACGATGGTAACACTGATGTTGTAACGATGGAGCCGGATGCATTGAAAAATTCATCGTTGCCTCGAATGCAAAAGCGTGGATGTGTTGTAAGGAGCGGAAGCGGGGAAATGTTTGTTGTATTAAGCTACGTACCTATGAGGTCGATAGCGTACACGGCGCCCTTTTCTTTGAAGTTGTGTAAGATCGATGTGAATACGTACCGAACAGGTAAATATCAGTCACAAATTGCCGATATGGAACGTAATACTGAAAACGTTAAGATTCTTAAAAATACTGATTCATTAATGAAGGAACTCCGTTTGGTTACGGCGTACGAGCGGGTGCTTAATGCCGAACAATCTGACTTTTTAATATCTCAAATGCGTAACCCGCCGCGGACGTTTTTAAAACCGTTTATTATTTCGGTGCTTGATGAAGGCGGTCAGGGGACGGTGGGAAGTCATAAACTCTTCCAAAGTCTTAACATAACAGTGGAGAATTGGCGTAAACTATCGGATGAGGTTAGGCCATACATTGATTATCATTTAAAGAGCGATGAACCATTTTTGGGAAGCTCACAGTTAGACTTTCTAACGACCGACTTCCTGAGTATGGGAATTGGAGTTGAAGCATTACTTATGATGAACTCAAGTCTTGTGCCTAAATTGCAGGAAGCTGTTGAAAGGGGTAAACATGAACGCAAACGTGTTTTCAACGATATAAAGAATCTGGAGCCAATTGTGATGTCGGAAACACAATCGCGTAAGTGGATGAAGTATGCAATTCAGTGGTGTCGAGAATAGCTGCGTGGGACGGGGACAAAGCCCCTCCTTAGTTTTGGAGGCGACGGGGACGAGCGAACGAAGAAGAAGAAGAAGAAGAAGGACGGGGAGGGCCTTGCCCCTGACGGTGACTTTGTTGATAATGGTGACGACCAGGACGGTGACTTTGTTGTTAAAGATGACGACGACGAGGATGACGAGGAAGAGGATGACGATGAAGGAGAGGAAGAGGAGGTCTTTGGGGACGATGACTGGGAATGGGATACCGAAGAAGAGAATTATATTGATACTAGGGAGCACGGGGATGCAAAGAAAGACGGGCCAGCGGAAATGCTGCCTGCAGTTACGGATGATGTTGATCAGCATGTACATACAATGTATGCAGTGCACTCGCAGAACATGTTTTTTGGTAAGACTATACGCCAAGAACTTCTTAAGTGGTACGGGTCGTGTTTTCTGGGTGCGACTGAAAGTTACGATTTCGATACATTTGTTATGGTACAGAGTCTATTGTGCGCACTAGAACGGAGTTTTGTTAGAAAGGTCTACTGGTATGATATTGCTGAAGCTTACTGTAGTGGTAAGGGTAAAAAGATGTTTTCTGGGTTGGTTAAACTTTCATCGTGGATAACATCAAAGCAAGCCAAGGAGCACGAGCGAGAGCTGCATGTGCTTACAGGCGACGTTTTTAACTCTACTCTTACAGGCACCTCCCCGTCACACAGGCTCGGGTTATACGAACTTTATACGAAAGATAAGAGGCAAGCCTCACTATTGTTTTCAGTTGTGACTAATCCGCTGAGTACACGAAGTGATGTGTGGCCAAAGTGGTTACCATTGTGTCGTGCTGAAAGTTACTGGACCGAGGATCCCGGCCCTAACGAAGTATTAAGTATCAATAACCACCCGCTCGTGCAAGCACATGCGATGCTGACGAACGATGATGAGGGGACGGAAGTAGAAGAGAAATTGAATATGCTTACTGTTTCTGAGAGGGACTTCCTTATGCGGTATATTACGAAAGCAAAAAAGAATGACACACGCCTCATCAATGACGAGCTTGTGAATGAAAGAGTAGTAGAGGAATGTGCATGGATGATGACGAAGACATGGCGAGAAAAACAAAGAAAAATCGAGGAAAAGAAGCTACGATCATCTAACGAGATGAACGATATTACGGGGGAAACACGAGAAGAATTAGAAGCTTCGGCACTTTCGCTGTATCCTGACGATACTTACAGCGCAACGAGCAGGGCCCTTGCAGTGGATTGGCGACTAGCACAACTTAAGATCGTAGAACGATTTAAGACAAATCAGGTTCTTAAGAGGGACGATGATAGTGCGGTGTTGGGGGATGCGTTAGCACAGTTTCGACGCACACAAGTTAAGATTCGCGAGATTCTTAAGAAGGAGGGTGGAGTGTTCCCTACGGGCGCTTGGGCTTTTGCGCCGCCGCTTTATGTAGAGGCGATACGAAACAATCTCCAAAGAGCAATTGATGTAGAAAGGGCGTCAAAAGGTGAAGCAAAGCCAGAAAACATTAGCGACCGGGATTGGCTTGATATAGTTCAGGGGGTACTAGAAGGAAAGATTACGAAATGGTTCTCAAGTCAGTCTACAATAAAATCAAAGACGGCCAAGGAACTGAAGGATGGTATGCCAAAAGACGAATGGGAAAAACATGCTAAGAGCATTACTTCGAAAGATTTCGATGACATTTTCAACGATGCTGTACAAAAGAATCTTCTTGTGCATAGTTTTCATGTGTGTTATAAGCCGGGCCTTACCGAAAGTAATGTACAGGTGCTTATGCAGGAGTACCTGAAGGAAGTAGAGTGGACCGAAAGTTCCCTGAAAGTGCTCCGGAACGAGTATATAAAGAAAACTACACGACTAGAATATGAGAAGGGGATACGTACGACTTTAACGAGTCATGTTCTCAGTAAGGAACCGGCAAGTGAAATAAAAATAAATAAAGATGTTATGAAGGAGGGATGGGTGCAACAAGAGTTCAAGAAGATCAGAAGTATACATGCGTGGTTGACAGGAACAAGTAAGGAGGAACCAGCCGTTCTTAAGCGAACCATCGCACTTTTACGGGAGGGGGGCGCCCTTGAGGGGCTTAAATATGAATTTGACGCACGTATTCTTACACTCATGAAAGATTGGAATGATACGATTAGAAATGCGGAAAAAGCATCAATAGAAAAGCAACTTGGGAATGTAGACGAGACGAATGAAGTACTGAAAAGGCTTTATGAAGATACATTGAAGGAGATACGAAAAAATGGGGAGTCGGTAAGGGAACAGCTTAAGAGCCGGTTCGGTGTAGAATTAACTGAAAAGCTCTTCTCAAAGTCTGAAACGGCAATGCGTGCATCCTATGAGGTGCAAGTGTCAATGCGAGCTCTGTTGAAAGACAGGGCGGACTCTGGAGTACCAACCGAGCACAAAAAGCTTTTCGCAGACGCACTGAGGGTGGCTCGGGGGGTTGAGGACCCCAGGGTGCATGAGCGACTTAGAGCAAAATATGACGACGATATTGTGAAAGGTATCATTGCACGGGCGGAGGAAGCGAAGATTGCTAAGGATGCCATGATTGAGTCATTGAACAAGCAACTCACAGATTCCGCGTATAAAGAGACTGAACCACGGTTCAAGAAGACATATACCGACCTAATTCGTGAAATACGTACGAATAAAGCCGACCGTACAAAACTGGAAGGTAAGTACGGAATTGTGCTTATAGAGAAGATGTTTAAGAAGGTTAAAAGCGATATGAAGGCTGTTGATGAAAGAAATGAGCAAATGCGTATTTCACTACTACGGCAGTTGGGGGGTGCGAGCGCCCCCGAGGCCGATAAAGAGTTCCAGAAGGTGTTTGTGCAAACGATGAAAAAGGTAAGGAGTGTTGTTCTGACTGCCAATTTGGCTGAAAAGGAAAATGAGAAGAATAGTTTAGAGATGCAATTTGGAAAGCAAGTTGTTGCTGCAATGTTTGCGAAGGTACAAGAGGAAAAGTCCATCATAATTGAGTTAGCGAAGCAGAAAGTGGCACCTCATGTACCGCGTGACCAAATTGTAAATGAAGTTGTATCCTTAGGCAAGGGAATTAATGCAAGTGAGGCATATTTGGGAGTTTATGATGCAGAGGTAAATACAGTGCTGCAAAAGCTTGAAAGCAAGATGTTTCATGTAAGGAATAAAGAACATCTGCTTACTACGTTGCACACGATGCTGGAAGTGCCACCAGTGTGGATCGACGGTAATGATGGGTACACTATAGTAAAAGGGATGCGTAAAAAGCTTGAAGCGTCTACTAAAATTAAGACTAAGGCTACGACCAAGACGAAGACCAAGACGACGCCCCCTCCTGCACTACCGTTAGGACCTTTACCTTTAGGGTCAGCAAGCCCGAACAAAGTAGAGCCGGTGCCTTCAACTTCGTCTCAGCCGATTGTAATTTCTGATGGAGAGGAATCTGGTACGGATGACGACGACGTTGTGAAGTCCTTTGGTGCCGAGGGGACGAACCGTCTAGGTGTGATTACTGAGGTAGTCAGCGAGCTGAAGCGTTTAAGCAATCGCGATACTACAAGTGTAATGAGTAAGCGTTATGAACGGTTATGTAAATTGATCAATATGGATGAGCTTTTTGAATGGATGAAAGGACTGAACACAACGCATGGCGACGACGATTCCACTGAAGACATCATGGCAAGTAGTGCTGGAATCTTCAAGTTGAAGGTAATAAGTAGTCAAAACGAGTTGGACGAACATATGGACAAGTTTTCAAAGTTTGAGGCCTTTCCTACATTAATTCGTGTTGCACGCAAGCGCCTAGTTAGTGAGCGAGAAAAGCTCCAAAAGATGATTAGTAGTGATGTAATAAAGATGCGCAATGTTTTGGCAGGTGACCGCACTTCGTCGTACAATCAATTTAGATTAGCCTTTAAACTATTTACACAGGTTCATAATCCAATAGTATCGTACGATGATTACACACGACGCACACCACGAACAGGCGACGACGACGACGACGATGGTGACTACGACATGGGACCGACTGAAGAAGACGAGGAGCCGGATGCTCAGGAAGCACAGCACGGGGGCCTAACCGCGTCGTCAGGGGGTGTATCCCCGTTAGGGGCCCTGGATTCGGAGAAGTGGGTAGCTAAAGATATGTGGGCACGCTTTGAGTGTCCGACACGCGACGACATTTTTACCAAACTTGCTGGCTTTATTTCGCCTGAAAAACTTACAATATGGTACAATCGAGTAAAATTATTCCATGGATCGAGGCCTCCGGCAAAGTATCAATTTTATGAGAAGGGGGACATTGAGATTGTGGGGGGAATGTACAATGGGCATATTGTAATGTCACGTACTACGATTGAGGGAAACGCAACAGTGAGTAAGATATCGCATCCCAAAGGTGGCGTAAGCACTGCTGAGTTGTCTTATGAAGGTAGGTCACATAAAGTCATCAACCCGTGTATGGATGAGGAAGATTTGGAGCACAGTCAGGTAACTGAGTTTCTGGTGTCTGGCATGATACTGTTACACAAGAGTCCGAAACTGTACAATACGTTTGCACTTGCAACACTACAAATGCAACGAATAACACAAGGAAAGGTGTTAATATTAGTAGATCGCAACGACGGTCTGTCCTTTTTAGACATGTTTATTCATTGTATTGACCAGCTAACGTCCGAAGGCGCCGGTCCGTCGTCGTTTAATCTCCCGAACTTTCGATGTCTTGGGCAATACGCTACATCATGGGATGATAAAACACCGATTTGGCACCGATGCAGTGTTAGGAACTGCCGGCAGTTTTGCAAGGCTTACACGAACGTGTGTTCACAACATAAGGGATACGCCGGTCTGACAAAAACTGAACATAATGCAAAGCATTTGTCGGAGTGTGACTCGCAGCTCAACGATGAACGTACGCATTTTCTTCGACGAACGATTTTGGTACTCGATGCTGAAAAGTATGGCACGGGAACTGATATTCTTGGGGTGCGTGTATTAATGATGCACTCGATGCCGCCATCATTTGCTGACAAGGTGCAGCGAGAGGGTCGTGGGTCACGAATGACGGCATCGCACTTTGGCTGTGATGGTAACAAGCAGTTCAGTAGATTCGAACGAAATGTAGATATACAAATGATGCTGACAATGTATGTTGAAGCACCGTGTAAAACATGCGAGCAATCGCTGGCTATGGATCCTACGTGTCCACTAAGGCAAAAGTTGGCTCGTGTGTGTACACCCGAACATCGGGTATGCGGGCGTGTTAATAAATGCAGCTGTGCAACGAAGACATGTGCGGAACGTAATTCGGATGAATTTGATTTAAATTATGTGCAAGAGTTCTTTGTGACCGACCCAAAACCAAGCGCAGGCAACCCGACTACACGACGAATGTTACTTGCAGCAAGTCACGAGGAGTGGAAAACGATAAGACAGCTTTGGATTGAGAGGGGTAAGTATCTTAGAGGGGTTGACGAACTAAAAAGAATTTCGTTATACAATGATACTGAAGGTGGGCTAACAATGCGTGACCGAAGTGTTAATATATCCGAAGTAAACTGGTGTACAGGGACTATAGTGTCGTCTTCAACCGGAAAGGAAGGTCTTCCAAATGCCCGAAAGTTTTTGCGAAAGATACACACTTACGATGTTGATCAGTTTTCCCTTTACTTAATATTAAAAGGCATTGAGCGGGCAATTGCAGACGAAACGACGGTCGTTAACGATAACGGGAAAGTCATTGTTTCACTGTTAGCGCCACTACTTAAAGGGGTGAAGGTATTACAGCAAGGGTCACCTTCGTTCGGGGACGGGGACGGAGCCCCTGACGGGGACGGAGCCCCTGACGGGGACGGAGCCCCTGACGGGGACGGAGCCCCTGACGGGGACGGAGCCCCTGACGGGCCGGTGGACGAAGGCCTTAACGGGGACGGTGGACGGGGGTCTCAAAGCGGAGCCCCTAAAGCGGAGCCCCCGAAGGCTGTGACGGGGACGGCTCTGACATTAAAAGACGAACTCAATAATGCAATGCAACGCGTTTGCCGAATGATGAATCAAAGTCATCGAGCAAATGCTCGGCTACCAATACCAAATATTGATGCAGTGTTATTTGGAAAAGGGACGAATGTATTGTGGCGACAGGGTGTGACAGGGGTATCGCAGGGGACGGGCCGTTCTTCGGAGAATGTGGAAGTAGCGGTCGTCCGGGAAGTGTCTGAACCAAGTGCAGTTTTTGATGTTGAAAAATGGGAAGAGCCCACCAGTCAGGTACCTTTTAACCCTCATGTACACAATCCAATACTTTGGTACGACCCAAAGGCAGACCGTAAAGCGAAGACTATGCCAGAAGTAAAGTCAATTATCATGGTGTGGACGCCTGTACGCAAGGACCCAACAACTAGTGTAATTACATATGAGTATGTAAACTATGACGTTATAAAAATTAATAAAACTAAGCAATCGGTACAACTCAGTCCTGTTGCGTCACGAATAAAGAAGCTATCAAGGTATGCTGAACTTTCGCGTGCATTTATTCGACATACACCCTTGGCGGTTGCTGATGCAGAGAAAAGCAACAAGGGGTCCAACAAGCGCAAAAAGAAAATAAGCTTTACAGGAGTTATTGGTACAAAAGAGGAGATGGTTGCTGATGCAGAGAAAAGCAACAAGGGGTCCAACAAGCGCAAAAAGAAAATAAGCTTTACAGGAGTTATTGGTACAAAAGAGGAGATGGTATGGAGTAATAAAGAGAAGAGCTGGGTACATAAAGCGAGTGGTGAAGAAGGAATTTTGCTTTTGAAGAAAATGAATAATGGTGGTCGCGTGTTTTTTGAAATTAGAATTGGTAAAGGTGACCTTGCAATTATGGAGGCGGGACTGAGTGAGGCACCTAGTGCGATTAAACTCTCCGAGATGCCTGAATTCACATCTGCTGAAGAGTCAATGACAATTGAACTGCCTGCGACGGGTACGGACGGGAACAAGCTTTATGTGCATTGTAAAGACCCGAAAAAGGGGTTTCGATGGACCCCAAGACAAGCCGGAGCGTCAAGACACATGCCACATGCCGGAGTGTCAAGCCCCCAAGGAAATACGGATCCGTCGTCTCCCTTGGGTCTGTCGTCTTCCCCAGGTCCGTTGTCTCCCTCGGGTCTGTCATCTTCCCCGGGTCCGTCCTCTCCCTCCGTGCCCTCAGGATCCTCAAAGTCACCAAAGTTACGAAAGTCACAAAGGTCGCCTTCTCATTCACAACCAAAAGACTCTCAAAGCACAAGCAAAACTTTGCGTGTAATAGATAAGTCGTACAGTAACTTTATGTTTTCCATGAACGCACCATTTTATGCGCATTCATGGAATGTACCGTTGGTAAACAATGAGTTGGTACCTTACCTTTGTCAGCGGGAGGATGAAGAGATGAGTCACCTAGAGGAGAGTATTGAAGCTATCCGAGGTGGTGATCGATTGCTAAGTTTCGATCGATTCTGTCGATTGGAAAAACTTGCGTTCGATGTACTTCGAAACGAATATGCTCAGGCCAAGGTGTCTAGCAGCACTACTAAAACAACGAACAAAAAGCTTCGTGATATTGATACTGAAACACTTAGAAGTGAACTCATAAATGGTATGTCGTCGAAAGATATAGAGAAATTTAACCAAGCATTTCCCCGAGCAGTAAGCGGTCTAAAAACGGTAGAATATGAAGAACTGTTGAACTACAAAGATTCTATTAATCTTATACTGAATAAAACTAGACAAGCGCAACTTGATGCGGAGACCAAAAAAGCTCAGAAGGAAAAAGAAAAAACGGATAAGGCCGAAACAGCTAAAGCAGCTAAAGCAGAAGAACGAAAGAAGAAGAAAGAAGAAAACGAAACAGCTAAAGACGAAGAACGAAAGAAGAAGAAAGAAGAAAACGAAACAGCTAAAGCAGCTAAAGACGAAGAACGAAAGAAGAAGAAAGAAGAAAACGAAACAGCTAAAGCAGCTAAAGACGAAGAACGAAAGAAGAAGAAAGAAGAAAACGAAACAGCTAAAGCAGCTAAAGACGAAGAACGAAAGAAGAAGAAAGAAGAAAACGAAACAGCTAAAGCAGCTAAAGCAGCTAAAGCAGAAGAACGAAAGAAGAAGAAAGAAGAAAACGAAACAGCTAAAGCAGCTAAAGACGAAGAACAAAAGAAGAAGAAAGCTGAAAGTGCCGAAAAGAAAAAGGGAGAAAATGATGCGGGAAAGAAAAGGGAAGAAAAGAAGAAGGGAGAAAATGATGCTGGAAAGAAAAATGAGTTAAAGAAAACCCATCATGCGCTTGTAATGTTACCTAAACTACTTGTTCTGTATGAGCATCAGCGTCAGCAAGGCTTACAGTTTGATGCTACATTTAAGGACTCTGCGTATACATACGGTCCGTTGAATCGACGTGTAAGTCAATTGAAATTAAACTTGACAAAACAACTGAACGAAATTACAAATAACCTTATAGCTAAGGTTGTAAATAATGAAGATGTACTTGATGTTCTTTTTTCATTGTGTAAATGTGCAGGTGGAGACATATTTTGTACCGAACAGTTTCAAGCGGTGCCTAAGGCCGCACCTAAAGCCGTACCTAAGCAAACGACAGACAACGGTCCTCCGACACCGACATCACCATCAAAACTAAGCGAAGCGTTTGGTTTCGGGACGGATCCTGAAATTATTGAATTGTCGGACTCAGGTTCAGAAGTGTCCAATGACGACTATGACCCTGGCGAAACGCCGATTTCAACACCGCTGGACTATGACTCCCCTAAAGAGAAGACGCCAAAGGTCGACACTGGCTCTGACACTGGCTCCATGTCACTAGAAGCACCGCCGTACTATGACACCCCTAAAAAGAAGAAGCCCCGCAAGCCCCGCAAGCCTAGGAAAAAGACTAACTCTGGCTCTGGCTCTGGCTCTGGCTCTGGCTCTGGCTCTGGCTCTGGCTCTGGCTCTGACTCTGGCTCTGGCTCTGGCTCGGGCTCTGACTCTGACTCTGGCTCTGACTCTGACTCTGGCTCTGACTCTGACTCTGGCTCTGGCTCTGGCTCTGGCTCTGGCTCTGACTATGACTCCGACTCCTCGATGCCTGCTTCCTCGCCGCCGGTCGCCTCAAAGAAAACGAACCCTCGCAAGGCCAAGCTGCCTCAAGCCGAGGCAACCTCTACGAAACAAATCCCAAGCGAGACAAATGAGGATATGCCAGGCTTTATGAAGAGGTTATTGGAGTGCACTCACCCTACGAAATCCGCGCGAGCGCCTACCTTAGAGAGTAGCGAAATGCTCTCCGAGACTGATGTTATGAACTATCTGATTGGCTGTGGGTACAGCAGTTCGTATGCAAGTAGTTTGGCGTCAGCGTACGCAAACAGTGCGCTTCTGCAAGCATTATTATCTACACAAACACACAGGCCTGCGTGAACGCGTCGCAGAGATCGTCCTTTTTAGTGCATGTGTTCAGTTTCGATAGCCACTTAGAATTCGCAAGTACCTCTAACGTGTACTTTACACAGGCATCTTTTCGGGCGGCGTATTGTTGTGCAGTTGAGAGCTTGCTGTTTTTTACATAACCAATATGATCAAGTCTCACTCGAGCATCCACCCTTTTTACCGTTGCCTTTGGACAGTAAATAGCGCTTATGCACTCAAGATAGTGCATCAGTACGGTACATGCGGTATTTTTTCGTAGCTGTTTCTCAACAAGAACCATGGTAACATCTTCGAAAAGGCTTCGGGGAAGTGCTTTAACAAGAGCCTCCGCAGTGCATTTGCCTATATTTTTTAGTTCCCACTCCAATATCTCAATTCCTTGTGGCAAGCATCGTATCTTACAGTAGGAGAGGTTGCGGACGCCACAGTCGAATGAGAGAATTATATTTGACATTGTTTCTTTTTTATGTTGGCAAATAAAAAAGAAGAGGTTTAGGGCCTCAGAATCTCACTCCGTTTCCCGCACCGCCCGAAAAAAAAATGAGTAAGCAAAGTATAACAATAGCACCGATTGTAAGTTCCATGGAGGTGAAGCCAAAAAGTATATCCGTTTGGTCAGTGTCGTCGTCATCCGAGTCACTTTCTACGTCGTTGTCGTCGTTTTTTTCTCCACTACGGATGAATGGTAGGCCAGGGTCATTAGGTACAACAGGATGAACGGGTATGAGCGCTGGGCCTCCGGGTGGTAATACTGGGGCAGGCTCAGGTATTGTTGGGGTTGAAGGCGTAATTATCGAGGGGGGTGTAATGATCGGAGAGGGGTACACAGGCGGGGAAGGCGTAATGATCGAGGGCGGTGTAATGATCGGAGAGGGGTACACAGGCGGGGAAGGCGTAATGATCGAGGGCGGTGTAATGATCGGAGAGGGGTACACGGGCGGGGAAGGCGTGATAATCGAGGGCGGTGTAATGATCGGAGAGGGGTAGATAGGTGGGGAAGGTGTGATGACAGGGGAGGGGTACACGGGCGGGGAAGGCGTGATAATCGAGGGCGGTGTAATGACAGGAGAGGGGTAGACAGGCGGCGGCGTTGGTCCTGGAGATGGTCCTTGTTGTGAAACACACCTCTCCCAGTCACACTTTGGGATGCCTCTCCCAATCGAACCTTGCTTCCACCACCCTAAGCTACTATAGTGTTGTTTCACATCATCGCATGTGTGGCACTCTTTCGCATGGTTATTACTGTCATGACATGATCTATAGTGATCGTAGTAAGGACTGGACGATGGGACACCATATACAGGCGGGGTGTTAGGGACCCGTTCGCATCCTGGGGGTGGATCATTATTTACTCTTTTCGTGAGCGCTGGGGCAGGCTCAGGTACTGTTGGGGTTGAAGGCGTAATGATCGGAGAGGGGTAGATAGGTGGGGAAGGCGTGATGACAGGAGAGGGGTAGACAGGGGGCGGCGTTGGTCCTGGAGATGGTCCTTGTTGTGAAACACACCTCTCCCAGTCACACTTTGGGATGCCTCTCCCAATCGAACCTTGCTTCCACCACCCTAAGCTACTATAGTGTTGTTTCACATCATCACATGTGTGGCACTCTTTCGCATGGTTATTACTGTCATGACATGATCTATAGTGATCGTAGTAAGGACTGGACGATGGGACACCATATACAGGCGGGGAGTTAGGGACCCGTTCGCAACCTGGGGGTGGATCATTATTTACTCGTTTCGTGAGCATTTTGTATTTTATGAAATGAAAGCTGAAAAAAAGATTCCGACGGGCCAGACCCGCCATGGGGCGTAGCCCTTGCCCCTTGCCGGAAACAAAGATCAAAATTAAGTTTCTTAATTACATGTTAAAAGCAAGAATGAGCGACGAAACTCAGTTAGATGTTATAAGATGTATTGCAGTTTTTCGCTTTCTAATGATGCCTGCTGCCAGAGATTATGATAATATAGACGAAGAGACCAGGACAAAAAAGGCATGGGGCAGACTCGCGGGGAATGATTACATTCCTTCTGGTATCAAACTGCATATATTCTGCGAACTATGCAATGTTCTTGGTATAAAACCGCAATGTCAAAACTTTTCTGAACTACTACTTGCAATACTACACTACCTAATTGATATTGCAGTGAAAACCAACGCATTGACTGTGGACGTGGACAAAAGCAAAAACATGAAAAGATGGTTTCCAAAGGAAAACAGCGCGATAAGAATTGACAAAGATTTTGCTCTAGAAACTTTGAAGTTCCGTGACATGCGTACATTCCAATACAGGTGTTTACTAATTAGAGCAATGGTACACAAGAACAAAGACACATTTTGTACTCGTGCACTTTTCATGGTTTTGGAACATGCGAACCAAACGATGAAATGGTATCAGAGCACATTCAATATACATGATCATATGATGGAGACGACCTACACTCAAGAACAGTTTAATGGAACAACTGTTGTACGGGGAGATATTTCCATAAGCGACGGTCGAGAGGAAGAAGAAAAATCAAGAGAGAGACATGCTATCACCCCAAAAGTAATTCTTAAGAAGCCATCGGATACTTTGCGTCGATCTGCATTCAACCAAGAAAAGTATCCAAATTATGTGAGATTAACCGAGGTTGTGCGGGATTTCTACTTTCCTACAACTCATTCACTCCCTACTGTGCCTTTGCCTCCTACGAGCGCACCCGCCGAAAACTCATGCACACTACACTATTTCAAGGAGCATGCCATTGATGGTGTGGCGCATTGTCTCGGAGGTTTGGCACTTATCAACTTGAGTAGTAAATTGAAAACTTTAACATATGATGAATTTCACCAAAGTCATATGAACTTTGATGTACCCGAGTTTTTTACTGGTCAAAAAGCGCCTTTAGGAATACTTCTTCCATATTTTATTGTGCAGCAAGAGTATAGCGGCCGTGGAACCATCTACAAGTACGTGTTTGAGAATGCATCCGGACCTCCGGGTCAGACAATCACGTTTATGTCAGTTTTTAATCTGAAGCTTGATAAGACGTTTCAGAAGCCTTATAACCGTGATATAGTCAAATTTGAAATTGTTCAAAATGAGTATACGGCTACGACTCCCGACAGTCCAACCGAACGCATAAAGCATTTTTTTGACATGAAGTATGTTGTGGACAAAGATTATACCAATTTGCCAACGATGTGGACCTATGAGGTACAAAGTGATGCGGTTGTTGCTTTGCAAAACCAATTTAAGAGGATGAAAAACGTAATTAGACAATTAGTGGTGGCACAGCGCCAACCTATCAGGCATATCCGTAAGGCCTTTGATGATATAGAATTACACGGAAATGCTAGTATACACAAAGGTATAGAAAGATATATACGACACCCCAATCCTTTTTTCGACTCCATTGGATTCGTGCTGCCACATAAGGTTTTAATCACGAGTGCTAAAGATCACGAAAAGCACAATAAATACTATGAATGGTATCAACGCTCATGTGAACTAGATTTGAAAAAGAATAGCAAAGAACATAGGCAGACCCTAGTCGACAACGAACTTCCTCCTGAATTCCTTCAAGAAGTTACAAACAACATAAAAACGGCAATTATTGAGGAAGTACATAGGTGTACCATTCTGATAAACGAGTTTAAACAAACTCATACTGACGGAATCCGTTCCTTCTTTGAAAATGTTGAAACGACACGTGAAATTAAAAAAGAAATTATGGAACAACTTGAACAATACCAAGGGGAACCAATTAAGGCTGCAATAAACCTGTCGAAATCGCTTCCTCGTTGCGACAGTGACCGACCTTACACATATCAGTACAAGCAGCTTATACATAACACATGTGTATTTATGTTCGGACGTGCGGCATGCGGGGAAAGCCCTAAATGTCTTTATAAGAGTGACGGTACACATAATACTGCATTAGATCAATTAGAAAAGAAATTAGCCGAAAGGTATACAAAAAAGGACGGCTTGAAGGAAACAGTTGCAAACCTTTTTAACAATTATAACCCTTGGTATAAGACTAGTGCACCTGAACATTTGACAGCGGCACCCGGGGAAATTTCTCTGTTCATGAGCTACCTTCGAAGGTTATCTGATGAGCAAAAGATTATTAGTCCAGTGGATTTCTGCCGTTCATTCCCATCGATGGAAGCAAACGGAGATGCTGCAATAGTCTTTCAGTACTTTGACATACTAACAACATCACTACTACACTATGCTCAAAATGAAGCGGAAAGGGTGATTCAAATGGGGCCTAACCTGAACTGGGAAAGTATTGCAAAGGACGTGTTTATGAAGAGTAACGAACCTTCGCTTGTATGGGCCGAATGGAACTGGATTGTGTACGAACGTGCGAAAAGGATCTTTGATGTAGCCGAAGAGATGCAGAGAGAATTTCAAGAACATTGCATGCAGATTCATAAATATGGGTTTATGGACATATATGAATATCTGTGCATGAAAGCATATAAGTCGTTATCGCAAAACGAACGCGATAGGGGTCAGTGGCATTTATCCAAACGAATGTCCAAGACTGAATTAGCGAGAATTAAGAAACAGTTAGAGGACATTCCCATATACCTTGCAGGTGGCGTCCCTGATGTAGATGAATCGGGGGGACGTGGTTTGGCTGGTCAGGTCCTGGGTAGTGGAACGAAATGGTTGGAAGCGTTGACTAACAGGATTTGGGCAAGCAAGCCAGCAGATGAGACCCGCCTGGATCCGGCATTCACGCCAGCGCTGGATATAATAAACCGTGCCTTACAAGACCACCATAGACAGAGACTTAGAGAGGAGAACACATTCGATTCCTCGCGGGCGAGCGCATCCGATTCCTTGCCATTACGGGCGACCTCATCCGATCCCTCGCTATTACGGGCGACCTCATCCGATTCCTCGCCGGTGCCACAACCACCGGCTGATTCCTTGCCATTACGGGCGACCTCATCCGATTCCTCACCGCAACAACTACAGGCCGATTCCTCGCTGGTGCAACAACCACAGGTGCGACAACGACAGGCGAGCAGGTCCCAACCACCGGCTGATTCCTCGCCATTACGGGCGACCTCCGATTCTTCGCAACAACCACGTGCGAGCACGTCCCAACCACAGGTGCGACAACCACCGGCTGATTCCTCGCCATTACGGGCGACCTCCGATTCTTCGCAACAACCACGTGCGAGCACGTCCCAACCACAGGTGCGACAACCACATGTGCAACAACCACAGGCGAGCGCGCGCCAACCGGTGACCGCAACAAGAACACCAACAAGAACACCAACCAGAACCGCAACAAGAACACCCGCAACTCCTAATATTACTGGTATGACAGAGGAAAATGCTGACCTTGTTCACGAGATGTTTCGTGCACTTAATACTCTTTTAAATGCTAATGATCGTGCTGAGGCCGACCGGAATACAACTTTGTATGGACAAATGTCAGCAATGACCAATTTATTTTTAGAAAATGACGAGTGTGCACATAATCGCACTGAAACAATGCGCATGGTGCCTGATATAAGAAAGGAGCATTATAAAACGGATCTTATAGATATGATTGTAGGAGCAGTTGATGCGCACTATGCCGGTGAAAAAAATAGCAAAAGTGTTGAGATTTTTTATGACCCGCCCAAAAGTGTCGTACAGGTACGTAAAAATTACTATGATGTTCATAATGCAATGAGAGAATTTGACACCACCTTAGAAAAGGACCCCGGTACCATATATAATGAGCAAGAGGAGATTTTTGAAAAACTTATTGTATCTGCTAGAAACCTGGACACAAGGATTCAGGTTGAGTACTTCGTAAATATGTGTCTAGCGTATGGCATGAAAATGATGCCAAGTGGATGTAGACCAAAAGCGTTTATTTATAATTTCAAGACTCAGGCATTCTCAACAGCGAAGGATGAGAATGCGTTTACCATTTATATGACCATGAAGACTTTGGCGAATGTAGTCTTCTGGCCTAATTACCATGACACAGCAACAGCTACTGTCAACAACCACACGGGAGATTCACCTCGAGCATTGAAGGCTACACGAACATTTTATAGCCGACATGAATTTCAGGAACTTCGAAAGTCATTAAGGTTTTCCGGTTTGAAAGACCCTGTTGAGTCTGTCCTATACATTTTACAGGCGCTTGAGGCGGAAAAATATTGCCATGACCTAAATGAGTCTGTGTTGCAGGAAAGTGCACAACGAGTAATGAGTGATATTGATAATTATTTACAAAAGACAAAGGAGCTTCTGAACCCTATACCTACTGCTGATGCATTAACATTATGTGTACAATATCAAGCAATCTACGAGAAGGGTGACCAAATCGAAAATGCCCTTTTGTCGATTGCGTGCGCCCAAAAAAGAGATGAAAAAAATGAAGAGGTCAACAAAAAAATGGTCAAAAAACTTACGAAGGAACATTATGGAAGTATGTGCAAACGTCTGATCAAATGGCTCCCGAATGCAAAGCATCAAACCTACATAACATTTGACGAAGGTAAGCACGAGTTGTTCTGCATAGAACACAAGGGTGAAGCTGTATTATATGACAAACATGAAAAAACACTTTCGCATGTGCTTGTCTTCGTTGACTTGAAATTGCCCGATACGGTATTTCTAATGCTGGGACGAAAGTGCGCTAACCAAGAAACAATATTGCAGAAAAAGGATTTTCACTATACAATTAGCCCAATGCTTTATGCTTTGATCACAAAACCTATATTCGAACAAACATGTGAAAAGATAAAGATGCAGAAAGCGTACAGAACTGCTGATATTGAGGTGGCCTTACAAGCGCTACAAAGTTTTCCACCGCTACCTGAATTGTTACCACTCGAATGTGACAGCTGTGCACAAATCGAACAAATTGATGAACCCGAGATTCGAAATGTAACAAAGCCGCAAGAAGCGAGCCTACGGCCACCGCTTTTTCCAATAGCATGAAACGACGATGTTAAGAAATCAGCACAAGGGTAAAACCCATTGCCCTAGCGGTCCCCTAGCGGTAGCGGCGCGTGGACGAAGGCACTCCGTTAGGCCACTGACAAGGGCACTTCGTCTTCCGGTAGAAGAAACCCATTGCCCTAGCGGTCCCCTAGCGGTAGCGGCGCGTGGACGAAGGCACTCCGTTAGGCCACTGACAAGGGCACTTCGTCTTCCGGTAGAAGAAACCCATTGCCCTAGCGGTCCCCTAGCGGTAGCGGCGCGTGGACGAAGGCACTCCGTTAGGCCACTGACAAGGGCACTTCGTCTTCCGGTAGAAGAAGGGGCTTCGCCCCGAGGGCGCTACCGGCCCCTAACGAAGTAGGGACCCATTGCCACCGCTTTTTCCAATAGCATGAAACGACGATGTTAAGAAATCAGCACGTGGACGAAGGCACTCCGTTAGGCCACTGACAAGGGCACTTCGTCTTCCGGTAGAAGAAGGGGCTTCGCCCCGAGGGCGCTACCGGCCCCTAACGAAGTAGGGACCCATTGCCACCGCTTTTTCCAATAGCATGAAACGACGATGTTAAGAAATCAGCACGTGGACGAAGGCACTCCGTTAGGCCACTGACAAGGGCACTTCGTCTTCCGGTAGAAGAAGGGGCTTCGCCCCGAGGGCGCTACCGGCCCCTAACGAAGTAGGGACCCATTGCCCTAGCGGTCCTCTAGATTGCCCTAGTTGCCCCTCCCTCTAACGCACTACCGGAAGACGCACTACCGGAAGACGCACTACCGGAAGATGAAGTAGCGCCGGAAGACACACTCCTAGCGATCTTCTAACGCCAGTGGGCCGCCAGGGAGTGCACGTAGACGAGGGTCGCACTTCGTCCGACTCAAGAAGCGAGCCTTCGTGAAACTCAATTTTCGTTCATTTTTTTCTTCTGCTTAACAGAAAAGCACATTAAAGGTAAAAAAATGAAAAACGAACCAGATACATGTCCATCAAACGCGTCAGTTATGGCGGAAACTCCGATTTTCCAAGGCAACATTGTACCACCGACAATTGAGTACATGAAGGAGCTTCAGGCACACATCGCAAGGCTTGAATCGGAGAAAGAAAAGCAAGTTTCCGAACTAGAGGCGTTCAGAAAGGAAAAGGACGAAAAGGCCAAGAAGAAGAACCAAATGCCTGTAGCCATATGGCGCGCATACGAGCACCAGTCTCTGGCACATGCTCTTCAAAAGGTTCCGGCAAATGCTGTGAATGTCGAAGGCTTCATGTGGGAAAAGGCGCCTCTCAAATACCTCGTCGAGTCAGGATTAATCGAGACCTACACAGGCCGGAACGACTGGCGCCTCACAGTCCTTCAACAGAACAACTTGACCATGGAAGAGTACAAGAACCTCTTGAAAGATTTTGGTGTCGATTCATTCATTCGATACGAAATAGGCGATTGTGTGTATTACATCTTCATTCAGTCCAAATGCTACAGCGACAATTCCTGGGTGACGTCCAAGAAGATTAGCACTTCTATAGTCGCGACGCTCATGGCTAGGAACACCATCAGCAACAACATCAAGATGGAACTTATTGTCTACACGAGCACGAAATCCATTGAGAGTAGGACCCGCAAATTTTTTGAGATATGCAATGATCCAGTGCGGATCAGCTACGAGTTTCTCGAAGCGCCTGAGGTCATCGACGCGCCTGAAGAAGTGCCTCTGCAAGTGCCCGAGGAAGTGCCTGAGCCGATCCTAGTCCTTCGTGAACATCAAAAGCAAACAGTGGAGCGCTTCAAGGCCTTCTATGATTCGGACGCACCGCGTGCACAGATCCGAGATGCACCGGGCTCGGGAAAGACGATCACAATGTGCTCATGTGTCGATACTCTGTCCGACGAAGCCGTGGTGTTCGTTGTGACCGATAGCACCTTGCTTCTTAAGCAGCTCAGGAAAGTCTTTACCATCCAGCTGCCGCGAAGGGCAATGACGGCGCTAAAAGGTAAGCAATCCGACAGTGTTCTGAAGCCCGGTGTTTACTTCATGACAAATCAAACACTTCTTTTGAACAAGCATCTCGGACGTCAAGCAGCGCTGGTCTTGGTGGACGAGGCCGATGGCTTCTGCTCGCCGACGTCCAAGCTTTACAAAAGGCTCCAGGCCGTGCCAAAGGTCGTCTTTGTGTCCGGCACACTGCGAGAAAAGACCGACGACGTGATTATCGGAGACTTTTCTGCCTCAGACTCGAAGGAGCAAAGACATACGGTGCCGTACGAGATATACGTACCAACCGTCGGGGCGACTGTGGACCCGGAGCTCAAGAAGATCTTTGAAGACGACGACGACGTGGCCGACGAATCGCCAGAGATGTCCGATTCAATCGAGGACGAGTCCGACGCGGCAGCCAGGGACAGTGCTCTGGAGGCAATACAGGACCTCGTGCCCTCAGATGTTGGTGAGCAATGCGGTCTCTCGCAGCAGCAGTTCAAGGCCGTGTCTACTCTGTCTTTGATGAAGGAGGTCGGAACCAATGCACTTGTGAAATATGTGTCTACGAAGGCGCATGCCAGGCTGATGGCAAGGTATATAAAGCGTGTGGGTGAGAAGTACTACGGTATGGACATCCGCGTCGAAACAGTGATCACTGTTGATGACCAAAATGTTAAAGTCAATGAAAAGATCATGGCTGACTTCGAGCAATTTCTTCAGAACCAAACGAATCGCGACGACTATTTCGTCATCGTGGCGTGTCAGATGGTCCAGGCCGGTACGAATCTGCCACATCTCAATTCTGTGTCTGTATCGGCCTCATCGTCGTTCAGGGCCATCATGCAGTGCCTGATGCGCGCGTGCCGCGCCATCGAAGGTAAACTGAGGGCATATGTGCTCCTTAACATGGCGACACAAAAGGAGATCGAAAAGGCACTGGCGCTGATTTACTCTGCGGCGGAAAGTGACGAGACCGTCGTCGTGAAAGCCTTTTCGCCCGTTCCCTTGATCACGCCAGAGACACAGGAGCGTACCGTCGTGCTGCAGCACGCGTGCAATGCAGCGATCGAGCGTGGTGTGGCCAAGTCGAAGAAGTACACGATTCGGCACATCGATCATCTCAAGGCGGTTCTGGAGCGCGCGAGTGCATTCACTGATGGAAAGTTTCCGAAAGACTACGACAACAAGGACGACGTCGACTTTCTTAAGCATCGCACGCGCGAGTGGGCCCAAGATTACATCGGCCTTCTTGAGAACGCAGAGCACAGGGAGGTGTTCGAAGACTTCACTAAGAAGTTCCCGAAGACATATACGGAGGAGTACAAAGCATCGATGAAGCTCACCCGGCTCGACGAAATGAAAATCGTGTTCAATGCTTTCATGGACGAAGTTGAGGAGCTTCAAAAGGCCGACAAGTTCCCTCAGATCGACTCGGAGGTTCTGTTCCGTCTGCGCCACTACGACGAGCAGCACAAACAGACAAAGTACTACAACATGAGCATTTTCCGTTACAAAGAACTCAAGAAGAGGTACGAAGTCTATAGGTCCAAGTGCCCGGATGAGCTCTTTTCGGACAACACGAGGGTCGCGAACGTTCTTGGAGTATCCCGGGCACTCTCGACGACCGAGAAGGGCAAGAAAGCCCTGCCCCACAGTACAAAGCACAAAGAACTGTACGAGGCACGTGTCGATATTGGGAATCACTGGCGTGCCAAGACAAGCATGATGACGGTGCCAGAAGAGCCAGCAAAGAACCCGAACCGCGAGCTCTTTGAGGAGTTCATGAAAGAGTACCCCGGTTACTACGACGAGAAGTGGCTGAAGCAGGACGAGACGAAGACAAGCGCGGCCGAGAGTCTGGTCGGTTTTCTGGAAGGCATGCTTGATGCTGAGCTGCCAAAACCAGGAGATGACGTTTCACATCGGCTCGTGGGTCTCGCGCGTGACTCTCTCAAGAAGAAGCCACCGTCCAAGTCAGACCTTCATAAGGAAGGTGTGTCGGACGCATGGAAGGCGCTTGTCGAGAAGCGAGGCGACGAGATGCCGTGGCTGAAGGACCCAAAGAAGTTCGACCAGTTGGAGATCGAACATGTGATCGCTCGGGTTGATGACGTCATCGAACGGACCGGTGACAGACCAGAGCAGAGGACCGACCAAATGTTCTACAAACTTGTATTTCAGTTCGAAAAGGAGTATCACGAGAAGACCGGACGGTTCGTCGAAGGGCCCGCGCGCGAGAAGTTTCAGGAGTTCGTGACGAAGAACAAGAAGATCTATTTGGACGAGTTCTGGACTGCCTTAGGCACTGGTCACAGAAGTATCGAGCAAAGTGTCTACCTTGCCCAACGAAACCTGAACATGATCGAAGAGTGGTTCAAGGAGCACAAGGACCCGCCAAGGCAGAGCAAGGTGACCGAAGCGGTCGAAAAGAAGGCCGGAACAATATACGGCCATTTCAAGAGAAACTGGCCAACAGAGGGCCCCTTCGCAGACAAGGGCTTCAGCCAAAGGTTTGCCGCAAAGATGGCGGAAATCCGAAGGAAGTCCCCGAAGTTGTATGACTTCAAGCTGCCCGACGCTGCCCCTGACACTGCCCCTGACGCTGCCCCTGACGCTGCCCCTGAGGCCTCTACGAGCCAATAAACACAAACAAGAATGAAATTGTGCTACAAAATTGGATTATTTCGCTTGTAGTAGCGCAGCAATTGGACAGGGCCCCCTATCTGATCGATTCTAACAGGATTTTCGCAAAGAACCTTTGAGCCGTTCTCCAGTTCCACTTCTAGACACACACCAGACACACCTACTATCCTTCCGTGAACTTTTGCAGGTTTTATAATAAAGGCGAAGTCGGTTAGGCCTTCATTGAGAATTGCTCGAAAGGAACCATGATAATCGAGCACGATGTGCCTTTTCCTTTTGCTGTCACGTCTACTAAACAGGCGTTTGGGCTTGACTAGACTTACGCGGTCTAACACAAATGTCGATTTGTGTAGCCTGACTTGGCATGCAGAACCTAAGAATTCTCGTTGAGCTTTTGTAGGAAACTCGATGAAATTGTCCTTGGCCGACAAAGGTAACGAGAGCTCGAGAAGAGTTTCTGTGCCATTTTCAATACGACCCGCGACTACGAGCCAACTTGAGCGTCTTAGGCCTGTATGTGCTCCATGGTCGTTTTCGCCGACTCTGACAAGGTCAACAAGACTGCCGATGCGCGGTGAGGAATTAGCTGATGGTTCGCCAAAAGCGAAATTCGGTGCCTTCCGGTAGGTCACACGAGTCATCCAGAGGTCGTCTGGTGCGTAACCAATTGCTTCCTGTAAGGACTTGTTGCGTGTTCGGATGAGCCCTTGCAAATCTTCATTCGAAAATGAAAAGTCCTTGGTTTTTTTCTTGCTGACAAATTTTTCTGGGTTGGGTTCATTAGGGTCGTAGATGCTGTCTGCCTCAAGAAAAAGTAATAGCATCAGCCTCAGCTGGCGAAATTGCGTTTCTATAGGTGACATGATTCTACCATTGTACGTAGTTTTGTTGACTCGAATGTGTTTGAAGCCCAGAGCCCCTATCAAATCCGTACTTTCTCTGCCGAAGTCGGTTTTTGAGCCATCAGTGTAAATTAGGCTACCGAAGTATGAAGGTTCGTGAGATTTTGCATATGTAAACACTGTGTTATCATGCGAGTATTTCGCGTATCGTGTAGGTTCAAGCTTTATATCACGGGGGCATGAAACACGTTTCAAATGAACGCAAACTTCGTCGAACACTTTCTCGTTCTTGAATTTAAGGCTCTTCCAAAGTGGGCCCGAAGCGGCATGCAAACCCCGGAGCTCGTTGACGACCGACGTAGTATAGGTCTTAGTTTCGTGATTTGGTTTGACATTCAAGTAGTTCATTCTGATATCGTAACGCAAGTCTTCAGCTCGATACATGTCTGTTAGTGCACTGCCAATTTTTTTGCCTTTCAGACCCTTGACACGTTCTGCTATGTAGTCCTTTTGCGGCTTGTTTGAACCTTGTGATAGTACTAGGTCCGGAGACAAGTGTTCCGTTCCGTACAAATTAGTTAAATTTTGTTCAAAATCAGCAAACGATTCTGATTTAGCGGCGATTTCTCGTGCGGTAGGTAAGAATTCTATTGCACCCTCGTTTCTATAAAGGCCGTCTCGTAGCTCGTCGAATGTAATTTCAGCCGATTCTAGTGTCGTCTCGACCCCGTTTTTTTTGAAGCTCTGGAACGTGCGCCTGCTCTTCATGGCATCCGCAATACGGTCAAGTGCAGTCGCCGTGTCCAAGGCATTCTGCAAGAGCTTCATTTTCTCTTCATTGCCGCGCGGAGGTACGGAAGCGCAGTCGACAGAAACAACGATTTGCTCGGGCTCTCTACCTAAAGCCGCAGACATGTTGACCTTTGTATATGCAAGTGCCGTGCCATATCGTATTGGAACGCTATCTCCATATTCATGAGTTCTGAGGTCCTTGTACGCCACATTGGTGGGTGCATGGATATCATTCCAAAATGAATCAATTTCAGGAGGCGCTTCATTTTGTTCGTCAGTTTGTGGAGCTTCTTCAGCTTGTATAGTTTTTGCCAGTGTGTAACGAAAATAGTGCACAGGGAGGACTTGCTGTAGAAGAACGGCCAACGCGTGCCTAGTGTACTCGGCATTTTGGAAGTGCACACGCGTCATCCACAACTTGCGGGAATACAGATCTACCATGCACATATATGGCTCAAGATTTTGAAACTGCCTTGTACCCCCTCGAAAATTGTTCTGTAGCATTACAATGTCCACGAAGAACATATTCCCCGAGTAATTATATTTTTCTGGAAAGGGGCCACTCGAGAATGGTGTACCTTTCAGTTTTTTTGTCGGGCTCTGCTGACCTAGGCGACGCGAATTTGTGAAACGAGACAGAATAACGTCATCCCGCATAATTCGTTTTAGTCTTGATATGGGAATGTTCAATTGTCGTTTCGTTGCTAGCTTTCTTTTCAAGGCGTCGAATAAGGCATTCCGTCGGGTGTCTAACAATAAGAAAAAAAGCGCCTCGTTCTGCGGATGTGTGTGTAAACTGGCATCATATGTATGATCCGGTAGTAATTCAGTGATAATCTCATGAAGATGAATATAAGCCTGTGCCAAACGTGCTAACAAGTATTTATTGAAGGTATGTTTCCTTGCAACACCAATGCGAAGCAATTGTTTGAGTGTTGCGTCGTCAACGACGTAAGGCTGTTTCGACATCACAAAGTCTGCAGGCTCTTGAAACTCCGCGACGAATTGGTTGATGCGGTTCTTATTGTCCACGTAAAATGTGCTGTTGTCAAGACGCACATGCTCCGGAGGCCAACCCGCATCCATTAAGCGTTCTATCATTTAGGTCTTTTGGGAATTAAGTGCACAAAAAAATGCAGTTGGGCTGTTTGGTGGTACACGTGGGGGTTCGTTGTTGGTGCAAAACCTTGTATTGGGCATCGACAATGTGTCATCATCAATTGCTCTCTTCATGCTCCTTGCTTCGGCCCTAGCGGCGCCGTTACGTAACTACTCTTCCACACTTACGTAACTTCCACACTTACGTAACTTCCACACTTACGTAACTGCTGCTGGGCAGTATAAAGTAGGCAGGGCCTGGCTCGCCTATCAATCCAAGCGATGGTGTATTCGCAAGAGGAGACCGCACGCCGAGAGACCGTTGTAAAGAGGTGGCACGAGGTATACGATGGGGCCGAGAAAACGAAGCGGTATAAGGTGGTGGCTTTCGATACGCCAACGAAACGAGGGATTCGGAAGGCGGCACTGAAGAAACGAAAAGGCTCCTATAAAGTGCGAACAATCAAGTTTTTGTTGAGTTTTGGGTAATTTTGAAAATACAGGTAGTCCTCGCGAAGCTGCTTGTTACGTTGAAGGCGATTGCTGATGATCCGACGCCCGGACCGGCGAAGGTTTTTTTTGAACAAATATCAAGAAAAAATGAAAGCACATGAGATAGTATGTTTGATTCTAGGTGTATTTTTTATAATACTGGTACTTGTGAAGCTGACTTTTGGCAGGGGGCGACTACGGTATCGTGCGCGTGATGCACTTGTCTCTGCATTACAAAAGGGTATGTTGAGCTGTGGAATTGGGAAATTCGATGTTGCGCGTGCGACAAATGTTCTTCGTAGGTTCAAAAATATATGTGATGATTGCGGGGTTCCCGTTCTGCTGGCGGAAGGGACAGCGCTTGGTGCGGTTCGCGATGCGAGGCTGATTGAGTATGATGACGATGTGGACGTTCAAGTGTTAATGAAACACAAACAAAGATTTCTCCGGTGTGTTTTGCCGCGGCTTTTGAAAAATGACCCCCCTTTCACAGTGACGAAAGTGTGGAATAACGAGAACTTCGTTTCATTCATTAGCGAACAAATAAACTTAGATGTAGAGTTCATTGAGGCTGGCCAGGGATGCAGCTGTACGATTTCGGGGTGTGTGCCTTGTCCGGTTGACTTTATTCTTGACACAGTTGTGAGTGTCAGCCTTGATGGTGAAACGTTTAATAGTTGGGGACCAGCAATGCTTGAGCGTGTTTATGGAAGCGATTGGCGGGTACCGAAGCATAGATTCAATGCGACATCGCGTGTTTGAGGCCGATGGTACGTGCAGCTTGTTGTAGTAGCGTTTCGTGGAGTTCTGCAAGGTTTTGTGGCTTGACTGCGATTTGGAAAGGCATGTCGCCGCCTTTGGGGGATACCTCCACGACGAATCGTTCATGTTGTTTACGGATGACGGTAACGTGAGTGCCGTTGAGATGACTTTGTTTTAAGCCAATGAGTACCCTTGTTTGGTTCATGATCGTGTTTGCTTCGGGGTTACGTGTACCACTGTGTCGTGTGTTTATTCGTGTTCGTTGTGTCAGAAAAGAATGTTGGCAACAAAAGTAAAACATTAAATCAAAAACTTAACGAAATGCAAACTTCCAATAACGAAAGGTATGATGCTCATATGCAACGTGCCCACGCACTTAGATTAAATGGTAAGGTTTGGCGGTGGCGAGAGCCGAAGGGACCGCTTCACACAAAATTCGCGAGCGCACAAACACCTGAAGCGTGCCGCCGAGATACCGATTGCCGACCAAAGCTTCGGTGGTTCATTCAAGGATAATATAGGCAGTATAAAGGCAAGCATAAAGTCAAGCATTCTAATGGACGACAGTCCAAAGATAAGATTAGCGTGGAAAAGGGAATTTGATAAACACGATGAGAGACGCATACATAAATCTACATTGTGGAGAACAGGGTTCTATGATGACTACATTAAGCATAGTAATGAAAAAGCTTCGTTTAATTATAGACAAAGTAACAGATCACAGCACGGAATGCCACCAAAACCTTTTCCAAAGCGCCTGGAGAGAGACTTTTTGATGGAACTGATCAATGCTATTGAAGATACCTTTGACACTGTAGATTGGCTCAAGGGGACTGAGAACGAACAAAGTATTTTAAGAGAATTCCTCGAAAAGCACAAGGCATTCAGAAATGATGATGTGGAATTTTACGATGCGCTGGTGAGATGGAACAGGTTATTGGATGACGCTGTCGCAAAATACAAAAGAGAGGTAAATGCAATGATCGGATACTGATCGGATACATCGTTTCGGGCCCTTCTCCTCACGACGGTAGTTGGCTCCTGAATAAGAGTGTGGATCAAATTACCGAAGTGATGAATTCTCTTTGCCCCAATGGAATTTCATCAGAGTAGATTGACACGAAAGGACCTAATTGGCTCAATGAAGCGGAGACCGCAACATCCGTGGGCCGAGAAATTTCAATACGATTGGCGCCACCGTTATAGGCCGGAAGCCTCGTACTTCGATTTAGTTAGGCCTGGCCTTAGCTCCGTCAAGCAGGGTTCGCGTTCTGCTGTTTCCTACAAAAACTTCGGAAGACACTTTAACAAGACAAGCCTTTGAGCCTATAGCACAATTTGGCAGTGCGACAGCGTCTCTCTGTTCAGGTCTCGGTTCGAATCCGAGTGGGCTCGTACGATTTTTTCTTCGTTTTCGTTAGGTACAAAGGGCATGAAAGGTTTTGGGTCTTACGCACATGTGCTCATTTCGACCTGCAAAAAACTTTGAGTACCCTTTTTGGGAATCGAACTCCCAACCTCCGGGTCTTACGCACATGTGCTGATTTCGACCTGCAAAAACTTCAAGTACCTTTTTGGGAATCGAACTCCCAACCTCCGGTGTCTTGGGACCATGTTGAAAAACCAGCCTTAAAAAGTTTTTGCCCCTGGAGGGAGTCGAACCCCCGCCCACATGCTCAAAAGGCACGCGCTCTGCCAACTGAGCTACAGAGGCAGCATATACTATACAAGGAGTCAAATTGCGATTTGTACTTAAGCAGCCCCCACTAGACAAAAAACAGCAAAAGGGTGTTCCACGTAACTTGAGCGCGTACGAAGCGCGGATGCCCAATTGGGTATGGCACGAGCTTATTGTTGAAAACGACGAATCAAATGAGTTTATTTCGAATTTCATGACCAAGCATGACGGACTGGTGACCGAGGCGACAGGGCAAGGGCCCCTGTCAGCCCAAAACATTATCCGGTTTGCAAACCCATGGAGACCTCTTGTCACGACCGAAGAGCTTCTGGATCTTACACCACCAAGGGCAAACGTGACCTGCCTAATCGTTGATTCCGGAAGTATGTTTGTGAAAGTCATTCACATATCTATGCCTGACCTCATCCTCTGCGTCCCAAAAGAAGAAATCATTCAGGAAGAAACAGGAACCGAAGCCTGGAACCTTGCCAAAGAGCTTGGCCATACGGCGGCGTTAAAGGAGCTTTATGACCAAGACTAGCGGTTTCTGCCGCTGCATGACCTCAAGCACGTCCCAGTAGTTCTACACAGTAAGCGTTTTTCTCAGCAATTGAGAAAAGTCAGAAATGCAAAAGACAGAAGCAGAAACGGAAGAGGAACCCCCGAAAGGACAACTGCGAGACCCAACCAAAATCTTCCCGCTATGGCCTTTAGGTAAGACGATGTTAATGCAGAAGATCATAAATTTGCAAGAGCAAGTAGGAGCCAACCCCGAACGTAACGCGTACGAGAAGCGGTCTTAGAAGTAGGTCGCAAGATTTCAGTACTTCGTTAGTACTTAGTTTTGGTGATTGTCAGTATCCGTTTTTTTCAAATTGCATTTTGTAAAATACAAAATGCTCATTAGAAGAGCGAATAATGATCCACCGCCAGGTTGTGAAAGGTACCCTCACCACACGCCGGTTCCTGGAGTTCCATCGACCAGTCCTTAGTACGATTACTATACGACATGCCATGACAGTACTTCCCATGCAAATGAATGTCTTACATGTGACGACGTAAGACAGCACTATAGAAGCAAAGGTTGGCAATTTAATGAAAGACACGTTCCAAAGTGTGACTGGGAGGCGTGTGTTTCGCAGAGGCCCCCGTCGGAGGCTCCCGTCACTCCGCCCACCCCTGCAATCTCTCCACCCGCTCCTGTAGTCACTCCGCCCACCCCTGTAGTCACTCCCGGAATGCTCGTTAGAAGAGCGAATAATGATCCACCGCCAGGTTGTGAAAGGTACCCTCACCACACGCCGGTTCCTGGAGTTCCATCGACCAGTCCTTACTACGATTACTATACGACATGCCATGACAGTACTTCCCATGCAAAGGAATGTCTTACATGTGACGACGTAAGACAGCACTATGGAAGCAAAGGTTGGCAATTTAATGAAAGACACGTTCCAAAGTGTGACTGGGAGGCGTGTGTTTCGCAGAGGGCTCCTGTAGTAACACCGTCAGTGCCTCAGCCCGCACCCACCCCTGTAGTAACACCGACCGTGCCTGAACCCGCACCCACCCCTGTAGTAACACCGACAGTGCCTCAGCCCGCACCCACCCCTGTAGTAACGCCGACCGTGCCTGAACCCGCGCCCATCCCTGTAGTAACACCGGCAGTGCCTCAGCCCGCACCCACCCCTGTAGTAACACCGACCGTGCCTGAACCCGCGCCCATCCCTGTAGTAACACCGGCAGTGCCTCAGCCGGCACCCACCCCTGTAGTAACACCGACCGTGCCTGAACCCGCGCCCGTCCCTGTAGTAACGCCGACAGTGCCTGAGCCCGCGTTGCCCATGCCGCCACCGACTCCCGTAGTCCCGGTAGTCACTCCACCGCCGGCCCTACCAGTACCACCGCCGAGCCGTGCTGGGCCAGCGACTGAGGGAGCCTCTGAGAAGACGGACGGAAATGTGCTTTTTGGGTTTACGTTTACGAACACTGAGATTGCAATTGGTGCAATTTTCATACTATTCATTATTTTGATTAGTTCAACATAATACGCTAGATCGTTGTCGTTCTTGTGTGTTCGTGTTTTTGCTGGGTATTGTGTCAGTCTCCTTTCTCTTGTCTTGGCTCCGTTTATGGCTCGCTAACGGATATTACTTGTGTCAGTTGTCAGTTGTACCCACACTGTTGTATCAACTTCACCGATTTCATAACGATTTCCCTTTTGCGACAGGACTTCAAGATCACGTTGTTGACCTTGATTATCGCGAACAAAATAATTACCATCCGAAGAAAGTGTGACAGGGTACCGCATACCTTTGAATGGCTGCTCGGGCAGCTTGTGCTGCCACACGAAGCCAATATCCCCTGTTGCTGTTGCCTTATCGTACTTGTAAAAGGTCGGATGTTTTGTGGCTGGAAGTGGTGTAAGTGGATATGTAGTTTCTATGCTGCGATAGATCCGTGGAGTATCACAATCGTTGGAATTGTTACAGATTTTCACATGGAGAAAGATGTCCTTTGTTTCAAGTAATTCAATGTTAACATGATCAAATTGGTTATCTCGATAACACCACTTGTTGTAATCCCAAAAAACTAGCTGGTATTTACCCGCTTTGCTGTTTGGTGAATCAGGAATCCATTTAAAGCCCGTAGTCGTTGCATCGTCATACCGATACCAGAAATCGGTAGTCGAGGGAAGTGGCTCGACGACTTCCTCATTCGTTATTCCCTCGAAAAACAGGATATTAGCAAAGTGTTGCCTTACCCACCTTGGCCTGCTAACCGAATTTTTTACTTCGTACCATCTTCCTCTCGTATCCGCCTTTATATCCAGGATTTCTATTTCCATGTGTGTTTTTTTACTTATGTCGCATTTGAAGGTGTTGCCTTCCAGAAAGACACTCCTGTACTCACCATTTAATGTTCCGTGATCCTGCAGCCAAAAAAAGCCGCTGGGTTCCGCCGTCCCAGTATCGAACTCATAAAACCAATTATTGGTGGTTGGGAGAAATACAGTCGGCGTGATATTGACTTCCCGAACCCATCCGGCATCGGAACCGTCGATACGTAGCTCTCTCATGTCTCCTCTGCTGGAGATGACTTCAATCCTATGTGCAACACGGTCCCAGGGCGAAACTAACCAGCGACTACCACTACGCTCGGGCTCCACAGACCCATAAAAGCCTTCATACCCTTCAGTGCCGCCATTCTCGTCTCGGGTCCAAACGAATCCTGCTTCTTTGTCGGACCAGAGATAAAAGGTCGATGCTGCGTTCGACGGCAGCGCTTGTGGGAACGCTGGTACGGGGGCTGGTACGGGGGCTGGTACGGGGGCTGGGAGCGGTAATATGACAAGTTGGATGATAACGGTCCCAACGTCCGTAATAATAACAGTTTTTTTGTCGCCTTCCTCAGAGATTACCTGAATGTCTCGCCACGACCGCTCGTTTGTCTGTACATCCCAGCTATTCGAAACATAATTGTACCGCACGGGTGTATAGTGTCCGTAGAATCCGTCAGCGAGCTGCCATTGGAATCCATCTGTCATATCGGTTATTTGATAGAAAAATTCCCAGGTAGTAGATTGAAGAGGTACTGGCGCAGGGACAGGATTGATGAAAGGGGGCACCGGGGTTGGTACAAGGGGGACGGGTCGAATGGTGAGGGCTGTGCCGCCCGTGATAATAACAGTCTGCTCGTTCCCTTGTGCAGAGATTACCTGGATGTTTTGCCACGACAGCTCGTTTGTATTTACGTCCCAACTGTTGGACATGTTATTGTACCGCACGGGAGTATAGTGTCCGTAGAATCCGTCAGCGGCCTGCCACTGGAATCCAATTCCTGTCATATCTGTTATTTGATAGAAGAAATCTCGTGTAGACTCAAGAGGAACTGGTGTAGGGACGGGATTAATGAAAGGGGGGCTGGGCACCGGGGTTGGCGCAAAGGGGACAGGTCGAATGGTGAGGGCTGTGCCGCCCGTGATAATAACAGTCCGCTTGTTCCCTTCTTCAGAGATTACCTGGATGTTTTGCCACGACAGCTCGTTTGCCATTACGTCCCAACTGTTGGACATGTTATTGTACCGCACGGGAGTATAGTGTCCGTAGAATCCGTCAGCAGCCTGCCACTGGAATCCAATTCCTGTCATATCTGTTATCTGATAGAAGAAGTCGCGTGTAGACTCAAGAGGAACTGGTGTAGGGACGGGATTAATGAAAGGGGGGCTGGGCACCGGGGTTGGCAGAGGTCGAATGGTGAGGGCTGTGCCGCCCGTGATAATAACAGTCTGCTCGTTCCCTTCTGCAGAGATTACCTGGATGTTTTGCCACGACAGCTCGTTTGTCATTACGTCCCAACTGTCGGACATATTATTGTACCGCACGGGAGTATAGTGTCCGTAGAATCCGTCAGCGGCCTGCCATTGGAATCCAATTCCTGTCATATCTGTTATCTGATAGAAGAAGTCTCGTGTAGACTCAAGAGGAACTGGTGTAGGGACGGGATTAATGAAAGGGGGGACGGGGCTGGGCACCGGGGTGGGCACAAGAGGCGCTGGGATCGGCACGGGGTTTGGCTCTGGGATCGGCACGGGGGTTGGCACAAGGGGGATCGGGTTGGGCACAGGAGGGACCGGGTTGGGCACAAGGGGCTCTGAGATCGGGTTGGGGCTGGGCACAAGGGGCTCAGGAATCGGCGCCGGGGTTGGCACAAGGGGGACGGGGCTGGGCACAAGGGGCTCTGGGATCGGCACCGGGGGCACCGGGGTTGGCACAAGGGGGAGGGGGCTGGGCACAAGGGACACCGGGCTTTGTTCAACCGGGCTCGGCACAACCGCAGGCTGGCCGCTCGCTCTGGTTAGCCCAGAAGATGTACCGCTATCACTCTGGTACTGCTGTACTACGAGGTAAAACAGTACCAACACTACGCATATTGCAATAATCTTTGTTGGTTTATTCATTTTTATTTTATATACTGTTTTGTTTTAAATAGTGCTACGAAAGTAGGAACCTTCTGGAGCCTGATGGATAAGCAGCGCACAGCGCATAGTATCACACCTATGAGAACTTCTAAATATGCTGGCGTGTCCTGTTTCGTTTTTTTAGCGCATCAGTCTTATAATCTGAAGGTTTTGAGTTATTTTTTTTCTGTTTATTTAAATAAAAAGCAAAGTAAGATGCACATTCATATCCGCAATGAAATTGAGTCCTTCAACAAAGCCAGCTTACGGGAGTCGAATGGAAAGCTGTATCGCATAGTGAGCCTCACGGATGAGGGTAAACAACAAAACCTACCGCCTATTATGACAAAGGCTGAAGCTGTCCAATATAGCGAATACATAGAGAAGACATTGTATTGTGGCCAGACTATTTTAACTTTTCATGTACGTTTCCGTATGCATTGCAAACACGGTTCCACTGTTCCCCTAGTCAAGGAATACATTGTTTCTCATGGCAAAGAGTCAATTGCAATGGTCATGGAAGCTGATCACATTATTTTCAACCAGCTCAACCTGAACGAGCGCGACTTGATATTGAAGTATGATACCCTAGCACCCAATGGTCTCAATCTCGATTTGCCAAACCCATGGGTAGGTGCAGGGAAGACTCGAAGTCAGCAAACAAAAGACAAAATCAGAACCGCTCATAACAATAACTTTTATCAACAACTACTCACAGAGCATGGAAGTGTTCAGGAGCTTATCAAAGAGATACTGACTGCCAAGTCAATGTTTCTTGTTACGCAAAAGCACGGACTATCCTCAAATAGAATTATTCAGGGGAGATTGAATTGTTTTGCTGAACACTCTGTTGAAGAGAATCTCTGTGTCAAGAACTTTTATGAGCAATGGGCAGAAGTACCTTTGAACGAGAAGATGGCCGGCTCTAGAAGTGAGGGTAAACTCTTCTTAAATGAAATGGTCGATGATCTAATAAAGGAGCTTGTTGTTAGGGGTAAGAGGCGAACGGCTTGGTCACTAGGGTCTATCGAGAACAGCATTAATTCGGCGCTCAAACGTTGGGAAACTGACCCTGAATTGAAAACGACTATTGAATCGTTTACCAAACTTCCCGCTGGACATCGCAGAAGTTTATATGTGAAAAGAATTTCAGACGATGACGAAAGGCGCGAAGCGACATTGGTGACTGAGTACATCCTTGCAAATGGGGTAAAGCAGGCGATTCGACAGTTTTGGTTGACGGGGAAAGATGGTGAGCAATGTTACAACAAACGACTTGCAAGATGGCGACAGGACCAGGCTACTGCATCATTGATGCAAGTTTTTGACCAGAAGTTCAAGGAGCAACAAGAGAGGCAGGCAAGTGACGACAACGATCAGGAGGCTTAGGTACCCCAAATTTCATTCGTGAGAGCCGCAAGCGGTCAAGTAGATGTTAGAGTTTTTAATGTCTGAGTTTAACATTTAGTACAGGACAGAGTGCTCCGGTAGCTCAGCTTGGTAGAGCATCAGCCTTATGAGCTGAGGGTCGCGGGTTCTACTCCCGTCCGGAGCAACAATCTTTTTGAACTTACTGAGGGTCGCGGGTTCGAGCCCCGTCCGGAGCAACAATCTTTTTGCACTGACTGAAATGAGGTGACTCAGTGCCGAACCTTGTGTAATATAATTTTGGTGAATGGTTGGTGCAACCACACCAGGTCGTTCGGCAAACCGCCCCTGATTGTTTCGATGTTGCTTGTAATGGTGACTTGCATTTGTTTTTGAATTACAGGGGGGAGACTTTTGAACCTATGCGAAGCGTTTAAGACTTGTCGAAGAGTGACAGTGTTTCGTGAAAAGAATTGTTCGAAGAAATGATACTCCTTTGTTTCACGAAAAGGTGCTCTTGGAATGATGGCACCCAGAGTTCGTGAGCATTGTCTTAGGAGGTGCCGGGATTCTGCAGTTAGGAACCTTGTAATGAAGGGAAACAAGCGATGCGGAAGTGTGTCTATGTAATTTGTGAAGAGTACGTGGGACCTATGCACATGACAGAACAGGCCATTTTTTGCTTCGTTCTTGCAGAAGCGTGTACGCAACCACGCACGACACCTCATGGCCAGTGCAATGTCAGTGGGCAATGGGTACCCTCGGGGCGAAGCCCCTTTACCCTTGCACTTCGTCCACGTGCTGATTTCGGCTGTAAATGAGGGCCCACTTCCTCTGCATTTAATTAATCCCAGGGGCTGTGATGCCTGAGGGGCGGGGGCCCAGGGCCTGGCACTGAGGAGGTTTACTGGTAAAAACTAAAAGGGTGTATTTGCTACTCACCTGTAACCTGAGCGCTTGAAGTGGGACCCAAATGCATCACAGCCCCTGGGATTATTTGGATTTGGTACGAATCGGCGACACCGGTCATGGACCGCGACCCACGAAAGGCTGAGGGGACCCCGGGGAGTCCCAGTGGCGCCCCACTGACAGCGGCACCGGGCATGGACCGCGACCCACGAAAGGCTGCCCCAGGAGTCCCAGTGGCGACACCGACGCGAACGGAGCCCCCGGTCATGCACCCACTGCCCTGTCGGTGCGTGCTGCCCTATCGGTGCATGCTGCCCTGCCGGTGCATGCTGCCCTGTCGGTGCGTGCTGCCCGGCTTCTCTACACAACATTTCAATTAAAATATTTATTCCCTTGCACACCGTCGATCGGTTCCAGCGTGTGCCTTGAGTGAACATCCAGTTGTGTCCTGGAAGCATGATAAGATGATACGCCAATCCTTGAATGCACTTCTGTTTAGATCAGCGGCTCAGAGTTCTTCGAAATGTCTATTACGACCGATCCACCCTTGGTAGGCAAGCCGAATATGGCAGCGTGTGGCAGCTACAGATGGGTGTTCCGGGCCGAGCATATTCTCTTTGACTGCAAGCTCCTTCTTCCACAACTCTAGGGCCTTGGTATACAATCCCTGCTTGGCCAGAATGACAGCAATGCTCCCTTGGATCTCGGCTGTTTCGAGGTGGTCTTGGCCGTTCATCGCGATCTCAAGAGCCTTGTTGTGGTACTGGAGTGCCTCAGGATACTTACATTGTTCATCAAGAACCGTACCGATGCTGCACAGGAGCAGCGATCACACGGGTAAGAAAATGGCAAACGTTACAGGTCTTACAAGGCACTTACTTGGTGTAGGTGCGCGCCATATACGGGTGACTGTGGCCATAAACCTTCTCTTTGACTGCAAGCTCCTTCTTCCACAACTCCAGAGCCTCGTTGTACTTTTTTTGACAAAAGTAGACAGCTGCCATGTTGCCTTGGACCCTGACCACGGATGGGTGGTCGCGGCCGTAAACCTTGATATTGATTTCAAGCGATTTCTGGTACATGTTGAGTGCCTCTTGGTACTTCTCCTGGAGCCGGTAGACCGCGCCGATGCTTGTGTAAGTGCCGGCTGTGTCCGGGTGGTCCACACCGTGGACTTTAATCTTGATCTGAAGCGACTTGTTATAGTACTCCAATGCCTCCGGATACTTGGCCTTCATATTAAGCACCAAGCCAATGCTGCACAACAATGAGAATCAGAGGAAGCAAAGAAGACCACGCGAAAGTTGCAAGTATCTTACTTGTGGTATGCAGTAGACAGGTTGTCAGGAGAGTGTTCGGCGATACTGACAGCCTTCTCAAATATGGCAAGAGCCTCGCTAAATCTACCCTTCTCTGCGAGCGCAATGGCAAGATCATTCAGGGCAGCAAGGTCCCGAGGAGTCCTTTGTACTCGAGCCTGAGAAAGAGCGAACTGAAGCGGACCAACAAACAACTGCTTACATGTTGGACACTCGTTGTAAGAGTTGTCGCGATGCTTGTTTGCTTCAACCATGCAGTCTACATGAACGAACCTGCTCCCACAAAGCAACAAGGCCTGAAGTCATTGAAACGGACAATGCGAGAAAAGGACGTACCCAGCACTGCCACGGCAAGCGCAACCGCGAAGCAGGGTTCCACAGCTCTCAAGGCAAATCCAGCAGCTCGGCTTCTCCTCGCACACACAGTCTGTCCAGGTCGACTTGCAGACTGGACACTGGTGAACTTTGCTACTTGCTTGAGTCTCCTTTCCCGAGCCCTTGCAGGATGCCTTGTGCGACTTCCAGTGAACCCGCTGACATCTTTTGCTACAGTACTTCACATTCGTGCAACGGGAGCAAGAGAAACCCGCAGGTGCACTGCAATTTGCACAAATCTCCTTCTCACGACCTTGCAGCACTTCCGTATTCAGCTTACTCGCAACGGCAATGAATAGAAGGAGTAGGCTCATGCGTTCTTTCAGAATCTTTGCCACCGCCATTACCACTTTAAAGATCGCAATGAGATCCTTCAGCTTACACAGCGCCGACTCCGTGTGCACCTGCACAACTCCACAATTCACCACCCACAACTACCATAACAGTAATATCACCTGCTCATTGCCGCCACTACCCTTCATCTTCGTAGAACGATGTGTGAACAGCGGACGCGCACACTTATAACCTTTCGCCACTCCGGTCACGTAAATACACTAGTCACGTAAGTATAGTAGTTACGTGAGTATGCATGGCACTGGTAAAAACTAAAAGTGGTTGAAATTTGCTTGTATCTGCCAGTCACCACCGGCCATGGACCGCGACCCACGAGATGCTCAACGGACCCCCGGCGATGCACCCCACTGCCTGCACCTCCATACCCTCCACCGACTGCCCTGTCTGTGCGTGCTGCCCTGGCTGTGCATGCTGCCCGTACTGCGTTTCAGGTGACCTTCGCCCCTCCCACTAGTGAGGGCAGGGAGGGCCTTTGTCCTGCACCCTGCTCAGGTCGTAAGAAAGTTGCCAAACGGTGTAGCAAGAATTATCATGAATGTTTTGTTTTACTAAAACTAAAAAAAACAAATGCCAAATCAAAAAATAAAAAATAAATATAATGCCCATATGGAGCGCGCGATTTCTCTAGAGGCACAGGCCAAACTCCATCGAGAACATGCCAATAGATACCAGGACAAAGAGGGGTTTGGTGTTAAACGTTCCCGACTAGAGAAGGCAGTGTTTTTCACTGCATTCCCGACGTTTTGCAATAAAGACCCTTCTCCTCCCCAAGTTTCGGTCAAAACAGTTGCTGGGGGTGCTACCGCGCTGGGTCATCAGATTAAATCTAACGATCACCAAACCAAGATTGCTTTAATAATTACTAGTGAATACGGTAGACCGGGAGGTTCCATTCGATCACCCGATGGTGGAATTAACCACGCGAAACTTACTGAAACGTATTCGCAGTCTGAAGAAGAGGACATCGTGTCCAACTGGCTTCTCACGAGTGTCCGTGCTGGTGATAATATGGATGAACAATTTGCACGCTTACCCAACGACCCCGTTCCGACACCTAAAAAACCGGAAGATTATGGCAGCGCATGGGTAATCGACGATGTGTGGATTTCCAAAAAAACTGAAATAGGCCTCGATCCAGACAGGGCATTTAAGGCCTGCCTTGTGTTCTGTGGAAAACCTACAGATTCCTCCGACAACTTCGGAGAAGAGATCCTGTGGGCCCAATATGCTGCCCTAAGATGTGCTGCGTCACATAAGTGTGACGTTGCAATTTTTCCGTATGGACCTTGCAGTCAATCGAATCCATTCATCCGATCAATCAAAAGCATGGCACACGGAGGTATGCGTATGCCTGATCTTTCTTGCGTAAATTTCCTATCTGAACTGAAACGCATCATTATATGCCCTGACCACATGACTAATGTAGGCTAATGCTGTGAACGGCTAAAAAAAGGGACAAAAGAGGTGTTCACCGCGAACAGGGGAAGGGTCCCACAGGCCCAATATACCTTAAGAATTCAAACAAAAACTCATACTTAGACCTATTATTCATTGAAGAATTCATTTGTTTGCATGATCAGTCAAGTTTGCACGTGTTAGCATGGGGTTCTCTTCGCCAGGGCCCCATCTTGCCTCCGATGACTTTGACATTGCATTCATTTGTTCGGAGGGTAACGGTGCGGTGGGCGCCAGTCGCCCTCTTCAGTAAATGCACCACGGTAAAGTCAGTTCCCATTCTTGGCATTTATCCGAGCATTTATCCGTGCAGCCCAATCTCCATCTGCAGCTACGCGATCAGCTATGGCTTGCCTCTCAGCAGGAGTGAAGAGCCCGTTCTCTTCACGGCCCCATCTTGCCTCCGATGACTTTGACATTGCGTTCATTTGTTCGGGGTGTAACGGTGCGGTGGGGCGCCAGTCGCCCTCTTCAGTGAATGCCCCACGGGAAAGTCCGTTCCCATTCTTGGCATTTATCCGAGCATTTATCCGTGCAGCCCAATCCCCATCTGCAGCTACGCGTTCAGCTATGGCTTGCCTCTCAGCAGGAGTGAAGAGCCCGTTCTCTTCACGGCCCCATCTTGCCTCCGCTGACATTGGCGCTTCGTCCGCTTCGTCCATTTGTCCTGGCGGTAAGGGTGAAGGGGCGACGGGTACATTTGACTGAGAGGGCCGCATGCCCTGCCTAGTAAGTTTTGTTTCCTGGTCGTCTTTATAACGACTAGTTTTATCCGCTGATTTAAACATTGCATGCGCTTTCTGACGCATTCCCTTCAAGTTGAAAAGGGCACCAAAAGCATAATTTTCTTCGGCATGTGCCTCATGCATGCGAGCTTTTACAATATTACCATCCGCACGAAGGTGAGCCGCGCGATTGATGTGATCATTATATTTTGTCATTTATTATTTTGAAATGTTACTTACATTATTTTGTTATGTGTTTTTGTCTTTTTGTTTTTCGAAACGAAATAGCACCCTCTGGAATGTAGAAGGGGTCGTATCTACTTGCATGCACCGCTCCCTACCCGCTCAGCCATCCCTCAAGAGTAGGCACGTGCATTCACCGCTCTCTACCCGCTTTGCCCAAGCGGGCACATTCCCCAAAGAGTCGGCACGTGCATCCCTGTCCGCCTTTTATGCCCCCTCCCCGCCAGGAGTCGGCACGCGTGTCCGCTTTTCCACAGTCAGCCCACGTATGTCCGCTTTTCCCACAGTAAGCTCATGCCCCGGCCAGGAGTCCCACAGTTCCTAAAACGAAGTAAGGTATTTGAGAGTACAGAGCCATTGCGGCCCAAAACTTTACATTGAGTTTTGGCGCATGTCCTCAGTGGTGGTGATGAGTAAAATCAGTCGGTCTGAACGAGAAGCGGCAGCGACATCATTGGCTTGTGTTGCTTCGATCTCAGCACGCGGCACGCCCACATCGTGGGCCAGCGCGACGAGGTCATCATTCGAAAGCATGAGCAGAAAGATGTGTCGCTTGACTCCAATGAAGCTTGATTGCGAACACCCGCGGAGCCTGCAAACACAACGACGGTGCAAATGCAACCAGAAGTAGACGGAACAACAGTGCAAGCTTACCACTCCTTCATCCTTGTCTCGTGTCGCTTGTGGTCGCTTGCAGAGATGTGTTGATCGGGCGCTGACACGAAGCGAAGGGAGACTTCTCGAAGTAAGCGCACGAGCATGGTGAAGGACATCTTGTCGAGGCCGATCTCGTTTGACCTGTCAAGAAATGATGACAAGGAAGCCGTCGAAGCGGTGACTATCAGTACCGCACACGAGCACGCTCAGCGCCTTCGAAACGGACACGTTCGCACTGCAGCAGCTCAGCGAACTCCGATACGATTGAGATGTGCTCAGGTTTCTTCACAGTCGCAAATCGCATCTCCATCTTGCGAGCCTTTTTATGTAGCCTAAGCAGTATTTTCATTGTAACTACTACATGAAAGTAAGCTACCTTCGAGCCGCACAAGCGGCACTTCGCTTGGGGATCGCCGACGCATTGGGCTTGTTCGTTGATTCCGATGCGATGAGTCGTCGCGAGGTATGCCGTCAAGTACTTGTCGTGCACAAGGGACATCTCGTTTGCATGTGCAAGCTTCACCATCACCTCGATAAGATCGTAAATGTTGACGATCTGCCTTGTGTCAGGAAGTGCCTTGACGCGATCACACCATCGAAGATCGAAGATAGTAGAAAATCTTCGAAGCTGGGTGCAGGCGCTGTTCAGACTGGACTTCTCGTTTGTCTCTGTGAGTCGCTGCAGTAGCGTGACGAAAGCAGGAAGATCTGCGCTCACCTTGATGCGCTTACCGTATGCATTGGCCAGGAGGGATAGATTCTCGCAAAGCCTATCGCGCTTCGGGTCAAGTGTGATGCACTCGAATGTGACGAAATCCGAGACCACAGGCATGTTGCGGCAGGCCTTCGACATAACGCGGCGGCTTTCGAGAATCTCGTTCCGTTCAGTGTCCAACATGCGACATTCTGGGCTCTTTCCATCGCGCTGAGGATCATATGTGAGAACGGGACTCGAGCCACTCAAAATGATGTCGTCGACAGATTCGCGCGGGACTGGATCAAGCCTCAGAGTACCGAGAACATGACCGAGTGTACTGAGCTCGAATGTAATTGGAAGCTGTCGGAAACAAACACGCTGATTGACACGATAGA
>Ga0099797_100090_pt1 | contig 53539 bp, 53 predicted proteins | sample Uncmet_Sort48C_1_FD_89871 | JGI IMG/M metagenome (GOLD analysis project Ga0099797, IMG submission 89871) | Marine eukaryotic communities from CALCOFI LINE 67, Pacific Ocean - C012_Sort48C_1 | ecosystem: Environmental > Aquatic > Marine > Oceanic | place: Pacific Ocean: Monterey Bay | collected...
ATGGGAGGCAAAAGTCGAAGTGCAAAGAGTGTGGCGGTGCATGCATGTGCGAACATGGTAGGGAAAGATCAAAGTGCAAGAATTGCGGGGGTGCATCCATGTGCGAACATGGGAGGAGAAGGCGCATATGCAAGCAATGTGGTGGTGTAGGCATATGTCAACATGGGAAACCGAAGACCGATTGCAAGGATTGCGGGTACACTAAAAAGAAATGTCAACATGGGAGGGAGAAGACAAAGTGCAAAGAGTGTGGCGGTGGATCCATCTGTGAACATGAGAGGAGAAGGTCAATATGCAAATTATGTCAGGGTGCTTCCATCTGTGTTCATGGGAGGGAAAAGTATCACTGTAAAGAGTGTGGTGGTAAAGGCATGTGTGAACATGGGAAGCAAAAGGCACGGTGTAGAGAGTGTGGTGGTGTAACCATCTGCGAACATGGGAGACAAAAGTCTCTGTGCCAAGAGTGCAGTGCTGAGAAAATCCTCAGCTATGAGGTTGATATAAGAAAAGATGAGTTTGATGGATATGTGGAGGGCTTTGGCAGAAGCTACGAGGTTGATATGAGAAAAGATGAGTTTGGTGGGTATGTAGAGGGATTTGGCAAAAGTGATCCGATTTCATTGCGCAGACATAGCAGAACTAAGAAATGTGTATTTGTACGTGGCATCATTTGATCACTAACCACACAACAGCAAAAAAAATGTGCAACACCACCAAATGAATTGGCAGAAACAAAGCTCAGACGGTGCAGATGATGAAGACACAAATGCACATGAATCACAGGTCATAACAAGTGATGCACAACTAGCAAACCCAAACACACCTGCTGCATCGAAAAACTGTCCACATGGGAGGAAAAAGTATGTGTGTAAAGAGTGTGGTGGTGCAGGGATCTGTGAACATGGGAGGGAAAAGTCGAAGTGCAAGGATTGTGGGGGTGCATCGGTTTGTATACATGGGAGGAGGAGGCGCGTATGCAAGGAATGTGGTGGAGCCGGCATATGTGAACATGGGAGGGAAAAGGTCACATGCAAAGAGTGTGGTGGTGCATCCGTGTGTTCACATGGGAAGATAAGGGCGCGATGCAAGGAGTGCGGTGGGTCACAATTATGTCCGCATGGAAGGATAAAGTACACCTGCAAAGAGTGCGGTGGTCCAGGCATCTGTATGCATGGTAAGGAAAGAAAGAGATGCAGACAGTGTGGTGGGGCCTATGTGTGTCCACATGGGAGGCAAAAGTCTAAGTGCAAAGAGTGTGGTGGGTCTGGTATATGTCCACATGGGAGGCACAAGCCCCTGTGCAAAGAGTGCGGTGGGTCTGGTATATGCCCACATGGGAGGATAAAGCACCAATGCAAGGAGTGCGGTGGGTCTGGTATATGCCCACATGGGAGGATAAAGCAACGGTGCAAGGAGTGTGGCGGTGCATCTTTCTGTGAACATGGGAGGGAAAAGAGTAAGTGCAAGGAGTGCGGTGGGTCTGGTATATGCCCACATGGGAGACGAACGTCACAATGCAAGGAATGTGGTGGGTCTGGTATATGCCCACATGGGAGGATAAAGCAACGGTGCAAGGAGTGTGGCGGTGCATCTGGTATATGTCCACATGGGAGGCACAAGCCCCTGTGCAAAGAGTGTGGTGGGTCTCGTCTATGCCCACATGGGAGACAACAGCATCACTGCAAAGAGTGCGGTGGGTCTGGTATATGTGCACATGGGAGGCAAAGGTACACTTGCAAAGAGTGCGGTGGGGCCAGCATATGCCTGCATGGGAGGCAAAGAGTAAGGTGCAAGGAGTGTGGTGGTTCAGGAGTGTGTGCTCATGGGAGGCAAAAGTCACAATGCAAGGAATGTGGCGGTTCAGGCATATGTGTGCATGGGAGGATTAGGCATCGGTGCAAAGAGTGCGGTGCGTCCAGTTTTTGTGCACATGGGAGGCGAAGGTATGTTTGCAAGGAGTGCCGTACTGCAGGTGTACGTACTAGCACTGAGGTAAATCAACACATGGGTAGTGAGGAGCAAGTCCTAAGCTATGAGGTTGATATGAGACGAGATGATTTTGACGGATATGTAGAGGGCTTTGGCGAAAGTGTTCCATTATACTACATGCAGAAATGCAGGGGTCAACCTAAGAAATGTGCATTTGTACGTGGTATCATTTGATCACTCACCGCACAACAGCAAAAAAAAATGTGCAACACCACCAAATGAATTGGCCGAAACAGAGCGCCGATGGTACGGATGGTACGGATGATGAAGACACGAACATTGAATCGCAAGTCAGCATGGCCAATGCCCAACTGACTAGCACCGCCAATGTTGAGGTAGAAGTGAATCCAGTGGTAACAAGTGATGCGCAACTAGCAAATCCAAACACAACACCGGCTGCACCGAAAAGCTGTCCACATGGGAGGACAAAGTATAAGTGCAAAGAGTGTGGTGGTGCGGGGATCTGTGCACATGGGAGGGAAAAGTCGAAGTGCAAGGATTGTGGGGGTGCATCGGTTTGCATTCATGGGAGGAGGAGGCGCATATGCAAGGAATGTGGTGGAGCCGGCATATGTCCACATGGGAGGGAAAAACTCACCTGCAAAGAGTGTGGTGGTGCATCGGTGTGTGCACATGGGAAGATAAGGTCCAAGTGCAAAGAGTGTGGTGGGTCCAGTTTGTGTGCACATGGGAGGCAAAAGCACCAGTGCAAAGAGTGTGGGTCTAGTTTGTGTGCACATGGGAAGATAAAGTCTCGGTGCAAGGAGTGCGGTGGGTCTGGTATATGTTCACATGGGAGGCATAAGTTTCAGTGCAAAGAGTGCGGTGGATCCAGTTTATGTTCACATGGAAGGCAAAAGTCCAGGTGCAAAGAGTGTGGTGGTACAGGCCTTTGTGAGCATGGTAAGCGAAAGGATCAGTGCAAAGAGTGTGGTGGTGGTAGGTCTGGTTTATGTCCACATGGGAGGATAAAGTCTCGGTGCAAAGAGTGTGGTGGGTCTGGTATATGTGAACATGGGAGGCAAAAGCACCAGTGCAAAGAGTGCGGTGGGTCCAGTTTATGTCCACATGGGAGGATAAAGTCTCGGTGCAAAGAGTGTGGTGGGTCTGGTATATGTGAACATGGGAGGATAAAGCACCAGTGCAAAGAGTGTGGTGGGTCCAGTTTATGTCCACATGGAAAACGAAGGTATGTTTGCAAGGAGTGCCGTACTGCAGGTGTGCGTACTAACATTGAGGTAAATCAACAAATGGGCAGTGAGGATCAAATCCTTAGCTATGAGGTTGATATGAGACGAGATGATTTTGACGGATATGTAGAGGGCTTTGGCAAAAGCAGCTATGAGGGACCTAAGAAACGTGCATTTGGTATCATTTGAGGCAACCAAAAAAATGTACAACATCACCAAATGAATCCCAACAAGCGAATCTCTTATGGCATGAATGATGATGACGCAAGCACACTTGCCTCGGCACCAGTGCATGACAGCACAGAGAGTGCCCTTTCTACAAGCACCACTGCCGGCGTTCAGGTAGAAGTGAAACCAGCGGACACATCCGTAGTACCAAAAAAGTGTCCACATGGGAGGAGAAAGTATAAGTGCAAAGACTGTGGTGGTGCAGGCATCTGTGCACATGGAAAGGAGAGGTCTAGGTGCAAGGCTTGCGGTGGTGCATCTGTGTGTCCACATGGGAGGAGAAAGCATATATGCAAGGAATGTGGTGGTGCAGGTATTTGTGAACATGGGAGGGAAAGGCCTAAGTGCAAGGAATGCGGGGGTGCATCTCTGTGTCAGCATGGAAGGCAAAAGCAACAATGCAGAGAGTGTGGGGGTTGCTCCATTTGTCCGCATGGTAAGCGAAGGTATGTCTGTAAAGAGTGTGGTGGTGCAGGAGTATGTGTGCACGGGGGACAGAAGTCAAAGTGCAAAGAGTGTCGTGGTAAGTCAAGTGTGTGTCCACATGGGAGGGAAAAGCGACGATGCAAGGAGTGTGGTGGGTCTGGTCTGTGTGCACATGGGAGGGAAAAGTATCATTGCAAAGAGTGCGGTGGGTCTGGTGTGTGTCCACATGGGAGGCAAAAGTCTAAGTGCAAAGAGTGCGGTGGGTCCAATGTGTGTCGACATGGCAGGCAAAAACAACATTGCAAAGAGTGCGGCGGTGCGGCTGTGTGTAAGCATGGGAGACGAAAGTATCGGTGCAAAGAGTGTGGTGGGTCAGATATATGTCTGCATGGTAAAGTAAAGTTTTCATGCAAGGAATGTGGTGGGACTGATCGGTGTCCACATGGCAGGCAAAAGTCGAGGTGCAAAGATTGTGGCGGTTTGAGAGAGAGTGGCAGTTTAGGAATAGTCCGTAGGAAGTCCAAACAAGTTGGGGAGGTAGATCAAATGGAGCAGACCCTAAGCTATGAGATTGATATGAGACAAGATGATTTTGATGGATATGTGGAAGGCTTCGGAAAAAGTAGCTATGAGGTTGGTATTAGAAAAGACGATTTTGATGGATATGTGGAAGGCTTTGGTAAAAGTGAGCTGATTCCATGCTACAGGAAGTGCGGGGGCTTTGCAAAACATGTTGAATATGAGGGTGCTTATAAAAGTGCATATAAACGACCAAAAAAACAACCCAGGCAAATACAGGGCATCATTTGATCATACTTCCCCTTTTTCAGTTAGACCGCAAATTACAAAAAAAATGTACAACATCACCAATGAACTCGAAAAAGCATGGTATTCGAAGAAATGTTTCTTATGGCATGGACGATGCCATGAATGTGTCCAAACAATGTCCACATGGGAGGCAAATGTCTAAGTGCAAAGAGTGTGGTGGGTCCAATGTGTGTCGACATGGGAGGCAAAAGCAACATTGCAAAGAGTGTGGTGGTTCAGGCATCTGTCCACATGGGAGGCAAATGTCTAAGTGCAAAGAGTGTGGTGGATCCAGCATGTGTGTACATGGGAGAGAACGGTCAAAGTGCAAAGAGTGTGGTGGATCCAGCATGTGTGTACATGGGAGAGAACGGTCAAAGTGCAAAGAGTGTGGTGGATCCAGCATGTGTGTACATGCAAGGAGAAAGCGAGTATGCAAGGAATGCGGTGGTGCAGGTATCTGTGAACATGGGAGGGAAAGGGCCAAGTGCAAGAATTGCGGATACAAACAAAAACAATGTCCACATGGAAGGGAAAGGGCCAAGTGCAAGGATTGCGGCGGTGCATCTATGTGTCCACATGGAAGGAGAAAGCGATTATGCAAGGAATGTGGTGGTGCAGGCCTATGTGCACATGGGAGAGAAAGCACCAAGTGCAAGGATTGCGGTGGGCACTTAATCTGTGAACATGGGCGGGAAAGGACCAAGTGCAAGAATTGCGGTGGGTCCAGTTTGTGTCCACACGGGAGGCAAAAGTCGAAGTGCAAACCGTGCGGTGGTTCAGGAATCTGCGAGCATGGGAGGGCAAGGTCGCAGTGCAAGGATTGCGGGGGTGCATCTATGTGCAAGCATGGAAGGCACAAGCCCAGATGCAAAGAGTGCGGTGGTTCATCCATCTGTCAACATGGGAGGCAAAGGTACACTTGTAAAGAGTGTGGTGGGTCCAATGTGTGTCGACATGGGAGGCAAAAGCAACATTGCAAAGAGTGTGGTGGTTCAGGCATCTGTGCACATGGGAGGCAAAAGTATCATTGCAAAGAGTGTGGTGGGTCTGCAATATGTGCACATGGGAGGATAAGGTTTGTGTGCAAGGAATGCGGTGGTGCAGGCATCTGTGCACATGGGAGGCAGAGGTACGGATGCAAAGACTGCGGTGAGTCCAGTTGGAAGGATCCTAGTGAGGAACAAATCCTGAGCCATGAGGTAGATATGAGAAAAGATGATTTTGACGGATATGTAGAGGGTTTCGGGGCCAACATGAAGAGATTATATCCAATGAAAGGTGCTTTTGGGTTTTTGCAACCGAAGCTAGTGGGAATTATTTGACTCTGAATAAAAAATGTATTCTATGAAAAACATGAAACGTGCTGACGCACATATTCAACGAGCACAGGAAATCATGCAAAGTCAGGGAGACAAAGGCAGGAGATTTGGAAATGGATTCATTCGACCAATTAGGCGTATTGTCATTGAATTTCATGGGAGTACATTCATGAATCACTTCAATCACTCCTATGAGTTCTTTAACATGAATCACCAAAGTTTGGAAGAGTCAATAAATGAAAAACTACAACTGAATGGGGAAACAGGGTACATAAAGTTTGTACATTGTGAATCTCCAGTGGTTCCCTTCTTTGATACAAGATTGAAGGTAGAATTTGGTTGGAAAAAATGGTTGCATGAATGCACTGAAAGTGAGTTGGAAGAGTTAAGGAGTGACGTAATCAATCACAAATACCCAGGGAGAAATGAATTGCTGGAAGCGCGACTTTTGCAGAAAATTGTTCAGCAATGTATGCAAGAGTCCAGTAATGATTTTTACAAACAGATCAATATAACAGCTGTAGAGGATGTTACAGATTATAATGATATCCCACGTCAGATCAGAGGGCATCTGCGTCGACGTGAAAAGGGCATTATTTCTTTCTTGCAAAGTAGCTCAGAAACCTAGCAGAATCATTTGTGGGGCTCAATTCCAAACATTTAATTTATTACAGTTGCAATTTTCTGATTCATTGCTTGTGAAAGCAAGTCAAATGTGATTTTACACATTGAAGGGAATGTGGTAATGATATTGGACGACAGACCCTCCATTCTTGGTAATATTTGCAAAGCCAACTTTTCTCTGATGGAGTTGACACACTCTATCTCTACTGATGAATGATCCTCGCAGTACTCCAAGGCTTTGAGCATGTCTGTCATTGAAAATGAAATACGAGCAAGGATTTGCACAGTGCACGCGTTTGCAACAATGGAAATCCCATAATAATCAGCAAGTTTCAATGTGTCAAGCAGTGTCTCAGTTGTGTACGATTTTGCGGCAGACACATTGCTCATGATATCGAGCATGGCAATACACATGATTGGTGATGTGCCATCTGGTGTGTTGACACTTGATCGTCCATCTGAAATGTGTGCTTTTAGCATACTACTGTGATGCTCAGCAAGCTGCTTGTGTGAGTGAAATGTATGTGTGACGTCAGAATTGGTGACGTTAAATTGGAGGTCATGCAAAACCAGACGCACATTTGGGGACTCATGAAGGCCTTCAGTGTATTCTTCTTGGATATACGGTGTCTTTGCAGCCCATATGTTGTTTCCACTTGGTTCAGAGGCAAGGATTTCATGTTTTCTAATTGCAATTGTCATGACAATTGGTGAGAAAAGATTCAGAGTTGATGTGTACATATCTGCTGACACAAGCCTTATTACTGACGACATTGCAGACCAGTTGTTGTCCAGAATAACACATGTGTTGTGAATATCGACCTTGCACTGGACAATATCTCGGAATGTTGAAGTATCTGGTGAACCATCCAAAATCTGCTGGAATACTGAGGCTTGGCGTCCGACTTGCTGGAACTGATTCTCCTGAATAAATTTGATGCAGGAATGTGGGTACCCTTGTGTGATCACGAGTTTGTTGTCCAATGTTGCACATATATCAGTTACTGAATTTAGGTTGAGAAGCGAATGATTTACCATGCTCAGTATATACTCGCCATTGTGATTTGTGAGTGTCCATATGCAAGGGATGTTGCACTGCCTAGCAATGCAAATTTGATCTGGTCCAGAAATACACATTGCCAGTGCACTGTTGCACTGGGCAAGTGTGGCCATTGTATCCGCAGTTCTTTCATGAACAAGTAGAATGCGCATTTCATTGGAAGCCTGCACATAGTTCAGCACCCACAGACCAACATCATTCTGCCATAGAATTCCACGCACATCTTTGAAAGTAGCCAATATGGTACCATCCTCAGTTTTAATTGTGTCTACCAACTGATCTTCTGAGTTGCGCGTTTCGACAACATATGTGATCTGAGACTGTTTGCCAATGCATATGTGCTGAACAGCATTGAGGTCGGGCAATTTGGTTGCAAACACATGCGTTTGGAACATTTTGGCGCGAAAACTCAAAAGGAGGACTTTTAAAGCGACAAACAAGTTAGGTCCTGAAGATCTGAAATTTTGACATTTTTCACAATACAAGCAATATCAACAGCCTTGCAAATCATACTTTCAGCATGTAGTTGTGCAGATTTTGGTGATTTCGAATAAATGGGGTTATCCTGCATTAGCTCCAATTCAATTTCGTTCTGAATTGTGCATGGTTCCTGCTTCTCATATATATGTGCGCATGTCTGTATAATTTTTGAAGCATCATACCTAATGTATCCTTTGTGAACAAAACTGTGACGTTGAATGTGGCGTATTTGTGTAGGCATATCCTTGTTGGGTTTTGTGTTCTCCTCTTTGTTGTGTGCTATTCGTAGTTGTATGCCCTCTTTTAGTAAACATGCATGCAACTGAAAGTCCTTTCGGCTTAGGCATGTTTTGGTGATGCACTCAATGCTATCTTTGTGGGCCGCACCAAATCTTTTGCGGTAGTTTGATTGTTGATGATCAACAAATGTAGATTCAGTAACTGATGACCAATTTTTGTGGACAGAGTGCGGTATTTTGTGTTGTTGGGATGGATTTGAAGAAAACGCAAGTGATAAAACGCGGAACATTCACTCTGGTATGTAGCACATCAATACATTTGTCAAGCTGTTCGTCTGAAACACGTATGCGTATTTCAATCTCGGAATTCTTATCTCTGCTTTTGAGAAGGGAGGTCAGGTAGTTTGTTGCCTCCTGTAAATTTTGCATGGTTGCTTTGTTTATCAGACCAGCAATTTTATAGCCAAAGCTGAAAAATAGGCGCGCAAAATTTTTGGTCAATGATGTCAGTTGCAAGACCAAAGTAAGTGCATGAATGAATACATAATCTCTTTCGACTAAAAGGTGCCGACAATGCTGTGTAACATTGTTCCATCAATAACAATTATAATCCACTGCTTTAAGAAAATGAAGGAGTTTCCTATACGCACAAAATACATCAAGCCAGTCTGCAACAAAATTGGGGGGGAGCGTGTGCTGAGTTCGGACCCTGATGAGGTTAAGCTGCAGAAAATGTTTCAGGATGATGGGTATTATAAGATTCACATTAATGAAGCTGATTTCCAGTTATGGAATGTACAAAGTGTGTATGGCAAGCAGACTAGCTCTGTAGGCAAACGCAAGGTTAAATACATTGCACAAAACACAAAGGGTTATGAAGAATTACTTGAAAATGCCGAGTGTATTTATCTTGAAAATGTCAAGACGCAGTTTCGCAGTAAGGGGTACGAATGCGGTATACAAACTGGACTTAGTGCAGTGCCAAATGAGGTGACAACAGTTGAATCATCAGAGGTACCGACCAGTGAACCAACTGATCTTGCAAAAAATGAGCAGACAAAACCAACTGATCTTCAGACAAATGAACTGGTAAACATCCTTGATGTTATTGAGGAAAAGGGCAACATTGAGAGTGACTTTCTTTCGCAAGAGGTGTATCTTCCCAATGCTGAGAATTCTCAGCTGCCTGAAACAAAAATGCAAGACATGCTGTCAAGAGAAAGAGAATTGCAAGAAAAGGAGGCAAGTATTGCCAAAGAAAAAGAATTGCATGAGGCAAAAATGAGAGAGCACGAATTACAAGTAGCATTAAGGGAGAAAGAGATCAGGATTAGAGAGGATGCAATCGAAAAAGAAAAGCAGAAACAGGAGAAGGAATTCGTGGAAAGAGAGAAAGCAATTCAAATGGAAAAGGACATGCAAATGCAAAAGCATGTGCAAATAGAAAAGGACATACAAATACAGAGGGACATTCAAATGACCATGACCAAGGAAAAAGAAGTTCAGGAACAGGAGATAATGGAAATGAAATTAGCAGAAGTGCAACTGATGGAAACAATGCAAGTATGTCAAGCAAGTACAAACACCGAACAAGTCCATGCATGCAAAGACAGTGAGAACACAGAGTGCGTATACCAAGCAAGCAAGAACAAAGAGAAAGAACTGCAAATACATGTGAGTGAAAATGGAGTAAATACTGAAACACATGGCACAAACACTCCACGAGAAGCTGCATTGGCGAGCAATACTGAAAAAACACCAGAGGAATATACAGATAATGTAGAGCAGATGTGCCCAGTAGCAGCGCCTGAGATTCAAGCGGAGCTAAAAGTAGAGGACATCTTGGTGGACAAACCGATGGACAACCCAAACAAGTCGCATACAATTGCTGACGAAAAGTTCTCCTTGCATGTCATACAGAGTGTCGGAAATATTGCAAGTGATGTTTCGAAGATTGCAGCCAGCATTGAAGGGCGCCTTGATCGCCTGCATGTGCGTCTCAAGCATGTACAGAAGTCTGCACATACACTGTCATTGCATCAGAATACCAACTACCTCCTCCTGTACATTCTTAAAAATAGTAGTGAGGCATGTGACTGTGTTTCTAATCTGTACTTTTCACCCATGTTTGATGTCTTCTGAATCACTGAGCCGGTGTTTCTTTTGTCATGGTGATGGTGAAGCGATTTGGCCCTTCTTTGCCATTTCTAGATCTTTTGCATTAAGTTTTGTTTTGTACACTGCATTTCTGACCCCTGAAAACTTCATCTCTGCCTGGATGAGTACATAAATCAAGTACAGATGTCCAATACCAGGTAGAAGTGCGCTTGCAATGACTGCAAATACCAAGTGTGTTCCAATTGAATTCCAACCATCAATTAGCTTCTCATCACATGCATTTTGTGCTTGTGATCCAAGGCGGTAAATAACAGTAAGGATCCATATCATGATGCCAGTTGCAATAATACAGATCACAGCAAGGATAACCATGATTGATCCCAGAAATGAACCATCAACTACAGCACCATTGGGATCATCAGTTTCAATATAATATCCGAAGGACTTGTCATGTTTAGTCACAATATTCCATGACTCTTTGGGGTGGTTGATGATGTGTGCCAGAGCACTTCGTAACTTCTTCATTTATTTATGCAAAGACATAAAAATATAAAAAGATTTCGGAATTGCATATTGCATTGGCAATTTTGAACGGGTGGTGCCTATACCCATTTCATTATTAAGTAATATGTACGTTCACCACTTTCTTCAGTGCTTTGCTGTGATTGTCTTTATGAACATCAGCAAGGTCCAGGTGTTGTGCTGCCTTGTTCATTTTTGTTATGCAACAACAGATATAATTTGTGATTAATTGTGACATGGTTGTGTGAGGCCATAAAAATGTGAAATGTACTATCAATGAAACATCAGTGCACATTTTGCTCTAGGACATTTGCAACAGCTTTGATGTGTCATGAACATGAGCATGTCGAGCACCCACGTGCAATTCTCAGCGTACTTCGTCTCCAGCATCAGGTTGGTATGCTACGTAAGCAGTTACAAACACGAAATGATGAAGTGTCTGTTTTACGAAAGCAATTGAGCACAGCCCCCTGTTTGCCAGTATGTACACTTTGTTATGAACGTCCCAAGCTTCTTGCACTTGCCCCATGTTCACATAGTATATGCACGCTTTGTTACTCCAAATTGCAAGGTAATACATGCTGTAAGAAGTGCCCTTGGTGTTGGTGTAATGTTGTATCAACAGTAGTAGTGAAGCATCTTGTGCGATAATATGCACATTAAAAAAAATATCTATCTACCGTTAAAATGTCAAACAACATTGCACAGATGAATTCCAAAGTGCAAGCACTGTTGAGTCAGGTGTTTCAGATATCTGTAGCTGATTCGCAAGAAATGAGTCAAGTAGCACTCTTCTTGTACCCGTTCTGTCCTGAGGAAAGTGCATATTATGCAGTTCTTACGGATGTACTTTTGCAGCCATCAAGGGGGGATTTGGGTGATTACTACCGCACTGCCCTGAAAAAACTTCTGCAATCTCAAGGATGTATTTTTTGCAGTACAACTGGTTCAGGTTACACCCCTGTGAAGTTCGATGGGTTGGGCATATTGAAACGTCACACTTTTAATGAGAACCAACATTTTGTTCAAATCAAGGACATGAACTTTGCTGATGTAGGTGCAATCATTCAGCAGGATATGGAATTCAATGGTGTGTGTTTTGCAAAGAAAGGTATGTGGCACGCAACAAAAAGTGTTATGGGCAAGGCAGGATCACTGCTTGGTGCCGCTGCATTAGCGACCGCTGCCTCGCCAACAGTACGCGGTGCAGTATCAACAGCAGGGGAATATGTAGGTCGAACTATGAAGTCTGCTAAGGGTGTAGCAGCTGACACAGCAGTGTTTACAAAGAATGCTTTCCATGACATTGCTGCGATCCCGAATGCCCGTTATCAGAAAATGAAAAATGAATACCGCAAGAAGCAAAACACTCCAACTTATGATGAAGTACTAAGAATAAGTGACACATGTAGCACTAACCTGCATAATCTTCAAACAAAAATTGCAGAAGATAAGAAAAACTTTCGAATAGATGGAAAGCTCAAATGCCTTGTTGATATCTTCGAGCAATGTCGCATGTATGAGTGCTTGAAGGTGAGAATGGATCCAGCAAATGACCTTGATTCCATGCCAGTTGTAGCAAATGTTGGTATTGGCCTGAAGATCTTGGAAGATGTTTTTCATGAATTGCAAAGTGAGAATAATGGAGTTGTGGAAAGTGTTGTAGAGGATGACCGGTGGATGTATATGAACAGTGCGTCCCGAACTCTCTTTGAGGTTGCAGTGCAATTGCCACGCGAGTCTGCCAATGATGCATTGAAAAGACTTGTAACTATTGAAGATGGTATTCAGTCATATTTGAAACGTGTACATGGTAAGAATATCATTGATTATGCTATTGACATGGAGGCTTATTCACATGGCAGTTCATGCTATCTATCTCGCATTGGTGCTGGAGGACTATGTTTCTTGCAAACGTTGCCGTATTTCCAACTCTTTGAATGCGATGGGTCGCAGTCGCAATGGAAGGAGGTATTCCGCAATACAAATATAAAAGAAGGTCCTGGGTTTGATATGTCTCATCTGCGGTCTTCCCCAGAGCTTAAGAATGAAATTGAGGGGAGAGGATCACTAGTAGTCCAATTCGATGAGGACCATTCGTTTGGTGTGGATGAGGATCCACACGTGGATGCCGGGTTTTTGGACATCGAGTATGGATTTGAATTTGAACAGCTTCCACTGAGGCCGTTCAGCCTTATTACCAAGCTAAGTCATATTGTGGATAACATTGAAGCAGTAAATAAATTTGAGGAGGGGCTTGAGCGAGATTACCTCATGTTAAGCATTACCAACCTGTGTACATTTGATGAGCTTTGGGCATGGATTGGTGAAAACACATCAGTTACTTTGAAACTCGATTTACACAGCTTTGTCACGGAGCGTTTACTTAAATTCAATGCAAACAAAACGCCAGTTCCATGTGACCAATTGACACATGCCATCCAGGAACATATTCGAAAATCGCCGGAAAGTGTGGAAGCAATTCTTTGTTATGGCACTGAATCAGATCCTGAGGGGGTTATGAAGGCCAAAGTGGCAATTGTGCAAACATTTGTTGAACAGATGACCTATTTGGAGAAACTAGCCATTCACCGAACTGGTGGTGCCCGTAAAAAACGTTATGCAGGTAATAAGCTTGAATATCAACTTCCAAAGCTAACAAAGCTGCAATGTGATTCAGCAGTTTCTCAGCTGCTAAATTACATCCTGATCGAAGCAAAGAGGCAATATAGACACAATTTCAATTCAAAGCATGGGATTACAAATTCCGAAAATACTACATCATTTGGTGGTGTCTCAACACGTCGTAGTGGATCTGCAGAGTTTGCCGCAGGGCTACCTGATCTGCCACGAAAACGAAAGAGTAAGAGTACCAAGAGCACATCAGTAAAGGAAGCGAAGCCCCATACAGATCCAGATCCAGGTTCAACAATTGCATCTGTAGATTCAACAGATTCAACCATTTCAACAGATACAAAAGCAGTGGATGAGAAGGGGTCAGGGCAAAATAAACCAGTACCAAAGAAGCATCAACAAGTTGCAGCACAGAAGTCAGAAGTGACAGAAAAAAGGTCCAATAAACAACCATCCAATAACCCAACTGAAAGTAACTTAACACCAAGGCAACTGCGACTTAAACAGCGTGAGGCTCGGCAGAGAGATAGCCAAGAAATCAAACAGAAGGATGAAAGCATGTCAACTTCAGAAGTAGTGGAATCGTCATCACCCTTGGATGTACCTCCAAGATGCAAAGCAAAGAATGTGGATATGGAGCAATGGATCAAGGAACATCCAGCATGCGAAGAAAAGGATTTCAGGAAGATGTCACTCAAGGTACACCCTGATAAGAACAAAGATTGTGACAAAGAGGCTAATGAGAAGTTTCAGAAACTGAAGACTCACTGTGAAGCAAGCACTGATAGAAGCTTGGCAATAGTGAAACACAAGTCAGAAGGAAAACAGCAACAGCAGGGAAGTTCTGAAAGCAGTGCAAGTGTTACTTCTAGCCATGATAATACTACCAGTAACACGCAGGGAGAAGACAGTCGTGGTTCTGACGACCCTGCAGCACCTGACAGTGCAGGTGCAGCCAGCCCTTCAACCGATGAGGATGACAGCCCAGCAGGTAGCGTACTTCTCGAAGGTAATGTGAATGTGGATACCGAAGCAAAATGTGTAATGGATGAGATTTTGAAATTGGACAAATACGATATAAGCCAGCTTGTTCATCTTGGTGCCGACTGCGAATATTACCTTGATTGTGAACCAACAAAATCAAAGCACAGTGCCTGTGCAAGGAATAATTCGAGGGTTGATATGTCTAAGTGGGCACCTCTTGTAGCAGTGGTAGTTCGGCAAAAAGAAAAAGATACCAAACCTGCAAAGTACAAAGACATGACACCGCTGCAAGCTTATGAGAAAGACTGGATAAACAGCCTCATTAGGGGCATAGTGAATTGCAAAGGTGACACATCAACATGTGCTTTGCAAAATATGGTTGAATGTCTTATTTATGCTGCAGAGGACCTTGGTGACTACCTCCACAGCAATGCTCTGCATGCATATATGCGGAAAGAAATTGAAAGCAGGCTGATCAGAAACCCAACGCTCAGATCCTGAAGTACCTCATAGGTTTGCACAAACACGAAATAATTGAATTGTTGGCTGGAACAGAATTTCATTATTACACATTGTGGAGCATCCACAGCAACCTCTTCTCACCTCCCTGTCACTGACGGGCATCGCGTCGATTGGTCTTTTGCCGATTGGTCTTGTGCCGGATGGAGCTACCATCAACTATATGCGCTTTATGACATAAAGAATTGGAAATTTGTGCGGCTGCAAATGTCCCTTCCAAAATCGCGCACATGCTTTTTATGACATACCCTTTTTTGTGTCTGAAAATCACTAAAATGATTTGCTAGTGTTATTTAAGCGCGAGTCCACCCAATTTTCAGCACGAATCAGCAAAACGCGGGCGGAGCAACATGCGCTTCGCGGAATTCACAATCAAGGTTGGCTACTACTCGACTTGCGACACGATATGCTATGTGATCAATGTCCCACAGGACCTGCAGGCGCGCCTCATCGCAACGATTGAACATGACGATGCGCAAAAATTGAAGGGCTATAGTTTTGAAAAACACACCAAGCAGATGAAAGGCGTGCCACTTGCAACCATTCTCAACTGGGTCACGGCGAGCGGCTGGACACTGCGAACATCGGATGCATGGGGTAATGATCAATCTACAAGTTGGAGATCTTACCTCTTCACCGAAAATGACGGAGTCTGAGGACAATCTCATATGAATTCACAGAAATGACGGAGTCTGAGGACAATCTCATATGAATCTTAAATGAAAAGTGAGTTCCAAGTCATCTGTGTTCAGCATCTTTGGTTGGAGTGTCAAACATGCACGCATTTCAGTGTCACAATGACCAATTATCTGGACAGCCATGATGCAATGTGTTTCATAAAAGTTGTGTAAGAATTATTTTCACATTGTAGTAAAAAAAATGAAATATCAGCGCCATCTGCAACGGGCAGAAAGTTTGCTGGGCAATGCCATGCAATTCGGTGGTCCAATGAGACACAAACACGAACGCCATCGTGATCATCCATATCAAAGGCTTAAACATAGACCAAGTATGCACAGTGTTAAGGTATACCATGGTTGCGATAATACTGTACGGCGCAGAGGACCACGAGCAGATGTACCACCCAGACCTGGTGCTCAGGTGAAGATTAATATTTCCTTCACCATAGTAGGTATAGTGTATGTGCGTGGGTACCGATATGTGCAGGTGCGTATTGAAAGAATGAAACAATATCACGCAGATGGTACAGCTAAGAGAGTAGATATACCACAAGTGGGGAAATTACTTAACATTGAGTGGTACCCAACTGACCGCGATGAGATTGCATTCAAGCGGCGAGTTGTGGTGCTTGATTCTGTAAATGATCATGATGATGAGTATTTATATGAAGATGAGTATATGGATGAGCGTCAGTGGTATCTGGATGTGACATTTATTCAATTTTTGAGATATGCACAGAATAAACAACAGGCAAATGACATGGCTTCTTTGGCGGATCTCCGCATTTCATGATTGTGGTTTATGACTACAGCGGTATTCTTGCATTCCACCTGGGAATGATTCCACACGCAAACAGCCTTTATGCAATAGCTCCATTTCCAGTTGTGTACTTGCTGTGCATGTTGAGTGTGCGCAATAGCAGACAATAGGAACTTCATTTACGGAAAGCCCGCCTGCATGCAAAATCTTACTTAGATTTGGATAGTGAAGATGGCAAAGGGAGACCAACCACTCACCTAGTTCCGGAGCTGAGAACGTTTTGACTTGTTTCGCTGTTAAGTTGTATGAATTGGGAATATGATCATGTCCATAGTACTCACATGGGAGAGCATTCAGTATAATTGCTGAAGAAGATTTCAAGCACTTTTCAACGTACTTGAGATCGCGTTTGCAGACAACAACTTGTGTATATATGTTTGATTCCCATTCATTCATTTCCTTGTTGGATACCACAACATGAAAGTGACTATAGAAGCTCTCTGGTTTTTTTTTACCCTTGACAACTGTTTGGTATATTTGTGGTGATTGTATGTGAATCTTAGTGTTGCCTTTTCCATCTAGTTGTGCAATTCCATGGTTCTGGAATTTACCATAAGCAGATTTGGCATCATTAACAAGCAGAGAGCTTGATTTCTTTGCTGCCCAGTAAAGTACTTTCCGATTTTTGTTATCGGCCCCCATTGACAATTGGATCGCCTGATCACTTCCTGCTGGTTTCCTGTTTGCAAAGTTGTTCGCAAAGTTCTTCTTGTTAATAAATTCTTGAACATAGTTTATCTCATGCAGCCACTCTGGTGTTTTTTTTTTAGATGAACGCACTGGTGAATCCACACTAAACTTTGTACATGATGCGCATAAGGACATTTTTTGTATTTGTCATTATATATTTTTTAGGTAGGAATAAAACATGAAATACAGTGCAAGCAAGAATCAATTGCAAAAAAAATGTTTATGATTAGGAAAGGAAAACCATGAAGTACAAGCTACGGAACACAGACGTTGAAGATCGTCCTCAGTACATGTATAACATATTTCAAAAAGAAATCAAACCCAGCATCTTCTTACCAGCAATTAACAATGGTGAGCGATTAATGCCTGTAATTCAGAGTACATCTGCTTACACATCACTGTAGGTCATCAAAGTATAAGTGCTTCATAGTGACTTCCACTGTAGCAAAGAAAAATGGTGATGCTTTCACTCTCCACATTTTGTTGTAGTCGATCCTGAATGTTGTTCTTGCAGGAGTGCAACTGCCTGCTATTCACAATCCGGACTGATATTTTATTTGTCTTTAGCTGGGATATTACGGCAGCAATTATGGCTCCTGAGGCCCACACATAAGGGGTGTTGTTTCTATTGTATGCACACAATGCATGTGAAAGGGATCGGATGCCCTTTGGATTCTGCTCGAGCTGAATGAATGACCTCTCACTGTCAGAGCAATCAAGAAGCACAAAATACAAAAGCTCATCAAATGACAAGCTGTTTTGTTCTTGAAAGACCTGCAATGCTTTGTGGCTTAGCAAATTCAGTCGCAGCCAGCGTGGTGATTGCGATCTTAAGCCAGATGCATTCAGTGCAGTGTGGAGTGCATAAAAGAAACAGTCGCCATTTGCTGGACTTGGCACTTGCATTTTGAAAGAACAATGAGAAAATGTTTTGTCAGTTGCTGTCATTATCACTACACCATTCCATGGAATAAATAATCACATCTGTTCTGGTCATACTTTCTGCTCGCAAACTACCAAAGTGTGTTGCTTATCTTGACTGCTTGTGCCTTGTCCTTTAGAGGTAGTTCTGTTCTTGGGTGCCTAGTTAAGGGAATGGATTGCAGCAGCCCTTGTTTTTCTGCCATGTCCCAGAGAATATCCCATTGTAAATTGGATTTGTATAGGGTATGATCATTAGGAGCTACTGAAATCAGTTCATAAAGCCAGTCGCTCGAGAAGATTTGCATATTCTGAGTATACCCAGGTCTCCTATGTGAAGGACGGTCAACATCCCGGTGGGGCCTGGCTACAATATTTACCTCCTGTCCAACCCATGAAGACATCCTTCTTTCAATTGCAGTCCTTTCTGTGGCAACCCATTGACTGATCTCTCCAAGCAAAACCTTGGCTGCATAATCTTTTTTCCTTATTCGTAATGGGCCACCGTCTTCGGCAGTTATGCTGGTAACATGTGCAGCAATATATGGCCATTTCTTGAACCGTACCCATCTGAACGGCCACCGAAATGGTACACCTTCATGTGGATACCCTCCCTTGAAACCCCTCCTGATGATCTTCAGTGTAATTCTGTGTGAGTCGCTGTGAAGCACAATATCAGGAACCCAGAAATTGCCAGTGTCATCCAGTAAGGACATTTGTTTTTTAAATACTGCAAATAAAATTAATTAGATAAAACCGTCGTACATGCGCAGTTGCACAAAGTCATTGTATTGATCCACGAAATGTTGGTGAACTTGCCAGTTGAAATACTTGAACAAATTGCAAGCCACATCAGAAGCGATTATAAGAGTTATTTTTCATTGCGTAATTCGTGCCAGTACATATCCATTCTTCCCCAGGCTGACTTCCGTTGTAGTTGCATCTATGCGGAGTTCTTTGAAAAAGTTGATCTCCTATGCGCATTGCACTTCATGAATGGAAGGTTCCTTACATATGATGAGATTGGATATCATGATACATTTTCGGATGCCTACATTATGTTTGAATGCTTTCAGCTATGCCCAATGAAAGTTCAAGCAGAAATACTGATGGATTATGAACCCATTCTGAGGGTATTTCTGGATCATTTGAACATATGCAAAGAATCACGCATTTATTTTGAGAATGCCTTGCCACAGTCAAATGGAAAATAGAATTACTCCATCACATTTTTTTTATTTGGCTATGTACATATGACAACTTCGACTGGCGCAGAACCGCCAACAGAGGACCAAGTGGAAGGACTTCTCCTTCTTATGACCCACAAATGGGTGACACTTGACATGAGGATAATTTCCCAGAATAAGAAAAAAGTGAAAGCATGGGATTCGTTCAAAAGACCATTTGGAAAAACCCCAAAATCCCAAGAAATGTTTATATATGAAGTCACTGTTTATGTACGTGCAGTTGGTAAAATCTTTGAAGTTATTTCGCCAAAGAATTTCCAAAACGATGGCAGTGTTTGCCGCATAATGGAAATAAAGAGGTTTGCTGATGGAGTATCAATCCCCTGTGTTGAGGTGACAGATGGCAATAGTTCAACTAAGATCAGAGTAGTACCTAAGAGCGAATTACTTGTACATGGCTTCGCGGCATTTATGGGTGGCGAGCGTGACAAAACAAAGATTGATTCTTCGATTTTAATGAAGGAAATGTTGTTGTTGCCGCTTGCAAATGTGGTGACTGGTGTAACAGACGATGCATGTTTGACAGGTCTGGTAGGTGAAACTAAAATAAGACTGGTTCAAGACAGTATTGCAGTGCGAGATGGCTTTTCTTTGGCCCTTGCATACAACCCTGAATTGGGAAGCAATCGCGTTTACCTTGTAAGAATTTATAAAGAACACCCACGTACTGCCACACGAGTAGAACTAGGTGGGGGCGATGATACCGGTGATACCAATGATATCGGATCGGAAATGGATGCACTTGTGTACACTTTCATGTATCCAGTGGAAGACACTGATGTCCCTTGTGCGCAGATGAAAGTGGGAGATTCCACAGAATCAGTGTATTTACAACCTGTCAAGTTTTTTTACACAAAGAATCTCTTGAAGAAGACACCCCAAAATATAACAAGAACTCCAAGAGAGGAACAAATGCTTGTACAACAGAGAATACTTTCGACAACCATGTATATCCGTCATTCAACTAAGAGCTCTTTACGCATCCTGAAGCTTGGTAGTACAAATTTGCAAAATCAGGAGCATGGGCGTCCATTGAATGCAACAGTTGCAATGGTGTGTTTGTCACCATTTACGGAAGATGATTTGGCCAACCCAGATAAACATCTTTTCAAGATACTGGTATTTTCTCCACTCCCAAGCACAGCTATTGGTGCCTTGTTTGAACTATGGTCATACCATAATCATTTTGGATTCATAAAACCCCCTGAAAACGTTACATGTAAGGGTAGGTTACTGCGAATGCGACCTATAAGCCTTCTGACAACTGCTGAGAAGGGTGAAATACTCCAATTAGCGCAGCCGCATGTTGAACAAGCTCCGTCCGGTGCAGATGACACATTAGATTCAAGTGCAGATGCAGACACTCCAGGCTCAGAAGGTCATCAACATGCATTAGATTTGTTGGCAATTGCAGCAAGTGCAGATGCAGATACTCCAAGTCCACATGATCGTGCAGTTAGTGCGTTGTCACGTTTGTCCAGACCTGCTGCAATAGCGCCACGTGTGTCCAGGCCTGCTAATGTCGCTGTTGGAGCTGGCGGCGCTGTTGGTGAGGGTGCTGGTCGTGAAGACAGAATGTTTAAGCCTGCAGGACCTGCAGTCGATTCAGACTCATCTGCGACAGTGACAGACTCATTGGCAACATTGGCAACAGTGACAGACTCATCAGCAACAGTGACAGACTCAGAAACAGTGACAGACCTAGATGCAGCAGTGAGGCGCCAATCTGCGACAGGAAATCTATCCAAAGTAGATGATGACAGGGTTGATGATATGTGGATTGAAGGAAAACAAACTGCCTATGCGACTATCCCATTCCTTCCTAACAAAGCTCTTGCTAAGCCACAATTGATGGAACTACGCCAAAATATTCAACTTGACCCTTCAACAGAACGGGGGCGAGCAGCGATACCGCATGAACACAAACGATTCCTTGACTGCGAAGAGATTGCGGATGTGGCCAGCGCATACCACATATCAGACCCTGGTATTGCTATTGTCCAGATGAGTCATGACATACGCTCTTACCCTCACGAGTTTTGGCAAATTGACGGAACGGAGATTTTTGACGGCGACAATGATTTCAAAAGATACCAAGTGTACATCATTCTTGTTGACAACCACTATTTTGTAATGACGACCATACAATTAAGACCTGCGGCACGTGACTGGTTTCAACATGTTCAAGTTCAACAGCGCAAAAGATTCAAAGTACCAAACAAGCACGGAACACACGACGATGTCGGCACTGCTCTCAGTGTAACTCAATTCTATCGTGCCCTATGGAGAATACCAAAGACAGTTGACGCTGACCTAACAGTAGATTGAAAGAAAAAGCAACCTCTGCAACGGCTTCTTGACATTGAGATTCATAATGATGAGATTCATAATGATGATGTCCATTATGAGTTCTATGCAACAAGTGCAGATGGCAACTGCGGATTATGGGCCATGTCTCTTGCATTAGAACTGCGGCGATTGCAACGTGAACACGATGGCCTCCCACCACATTGGCCATCTGAACCTGGTGACGGACCTGCACATGGACCAGGTGGACCAGGTGGACCAGGTGGACAAGGTGGACCAGGTGGACCAGGTGGACCTGGACCTGGTGGTGACCATGGTAGTTCACCTAGTGACAGTGAATCTAGTGAGAGTGACGGCAGTTCAGATGATGAAATTGTAGAGCTCGAAGAAGAGCATGGTGGTAAACGCAAGTACACAAGGACTGATCTCGTACAGATAAATCAAATTCTGAATGTTGCCCAAGTCATAGCCAATGCCTTACCCCATCCGCGAAATGTCCAGTACTCTGTGAGGCCTGTCATGTTACAATTAGGGGGGCGCCAAGTGGCAGGTCTCCAGGCAAATCGAGACTTCCAATTAGGTGACGTAGTTGTATACTACCGTATGTGTGTGTTTTCAACAAAGTTTCACCCATGGCCTGAAAAAGGGGATCCCTTGTATGGTATTGTCAACAAAGATATAAAAAATATCTACAGTATGAAACTGAGAACACGGTTTGGTACTGGTACAGAGGCGTTTTTTGGTGACATATCACCTCTCTCAGTGAAGCCTGCTGAAAGGGAGGTGGTTGGAGGCGAAGAGTACTACATACCATACTGGGGTTATTTCGCCAATGAGCCTACTGACTTGGAAGAATGGAATGTGGAGTTAGATCATGATCCTGGATATAATTTTGAAGGAGCAAAACACAGCCAACTTGCACTGAAAGAAAATGGGGGACCCGGTCGGAGAGTAAGACTTGCAGAAGGTGAGTACGTCCGATACAGACTAGTTGCACGAAAGCCCATAGCGAATGGGGAACCCATTCTATGGTGCTATGGGGGTGACTATCCACGTAACTACGAAACAGCATGTAATGACCAGAAGGAAGTGAATGAAGAAATAGAAAAAAATTACACAAATAATGGAAGGTGGTGGCAGGTAACACGAGAACGAGAAAAACAAGAAAGAGAAAAAGAAAAAAAAGAAAAAAGAGAAGGAAAAGGAAAAAGAAAAAGAAAGTGATGTTGTACCTATTCTAGCACGTCTCCGCCTATTTATGTTGTCTCATCTCTGCGTGTTTGATATGATTTTTATTTCTGATACACAATTTTTTTGGATTTGCATTAAAAAAATGTTGTGTGCATGTCAAAATGGAGCGCTCGTTGATGCACATAACAAGGGCAATGGAGCTGTTGCAAGCTGATGACAAACAGAGACAGCTTGAGTTTGGTGCACCACCCAAATGGACCAGTACTGTGTATGGTCAACCAAAATGAAAAAGAATGAAGAAGGAAGTTGCAAAATTGCCATTTGAGTCTCATGTGAAGGTGCTCAGTTCCAGTTCAGGACGTGATATTAACCAGTTTACGTACACTGCAGTAGTGAATGGGCACACTTCACAGTATGTCTTCCAGAATTTTTTTGGAGACCACGACCTTCACATTGCCATGAAATGGTGGCTGTTACTCAATTTGGATGAAATGAACACAGCTGTAAGGTCATATGAGTGGGTCCAGCATGTGATGATGCAGTATGCACATGATGAACTGCCAAGGACACAGGAAGCAATACGAAAGGCACAGACACGGCATGAAAATGCACGTGGCCTAATAGCAATGATGGAACATGCAAGAGCAAATCCCAACAATGCAGGGCAGCATGAAGATGTCCAAGTAGGTCACAACGATGACATTCAGGCTGACCAGGATCAGGGTGGTGAGGAAGATCAGGCACATCAGGTGCCAGTGCAAGAGGAACCTGCAGTCAATGTAGGCCATGAACAGAGTGAGGTGTCGTACATGCGATTTGAACAGGCAATGAAGAGTCATTTTGAGGTAGATGAAGAAAATATGTTCAATGTACCTGGCCTTACAGGCCGCAAGCGTTCAGTCTCAAATGACAAATCAAAAAAGGAGCTGAACCGGCCATTTGCTCGCAGACTTTATAGTTTGGTTGCAATGATTCACACTACCAGCGGTGATATTCGTCTTTGTATGCCGCAATGGTTTCCATTTCCAGGTGATTGGAATGCAGAGAATATTGCCAGATTTTACCATTCTGAAAAGCCATGGCCGACGTGTAACACGCAGGCATTAAGTGCACAGTACACAGCACACACACAAAGACGCCATAAGCGCTATTCGTATCTTCTGGATAAGGTGTTTAATGAGCGGCCCGAGATAGGTAGTGAAGAACTATCAGGTGTGGTGCTATACACTGCACCATCGCAGCTGGGTTTTGGTAATGGGTTGTACACAAACGTTGACTTCGAAAGGGGGGAGTACATTACACACTACGAAGGGTTGCATAGCACACATCATATTCTGACAAATCATCATAATGGGCAATTTCGTGGGGAGTGTGTATGCAGAGCAGTGAAGAATTTGCAGGTGGAAGAAGGTAACAATGCAGATTGGCACCTGCCATGGGATCAGTTGGAAGTAGGATTGTGTTGCCTGTACAAGAACACACATAAGATGGGTGTTCGAAAGACAACCTATATTGTTGGTATAGATGGAGTTAAGCATCGTTCATCTAAGTATGGAATTGGATTGGGGGCTGCATCATGGATGAACAATGCTAACTTGAAAGATGGTCACTCAGCATTCAGTAACAATTGCGCATGGGCTGAGTCCGATACAGCAACTACAAAATATGTAGTTGCGAAAGAAAAGATTCCAAGACATTCCGAATTGTTTATTGCGTACAAGCATATTATCTGAACTTTATGTTACCTTTACATCAATCTGTTATTAAAAAAATGTTTCCAAGATAACAAAAATGTATAGCAAGGGCATACAGCACCTGCAGCGAGCTATTGCACTTCAAACCAATCATGCATTTCAGTTTGGAAATCAAGTAGCAGTTGTGAATGACCGACATGGTAACTCCATGTGCTATGTGTATAAACAGCCTGGGGTGCCATCTAGTAAGAATTTCAAAGGGTATGTAAATAACGGAACACTAGTTGAGCTACATGGGACCGCAAAATTAGATGGGGAAGTGTTTGCAAGTATTGCTTACAATGGAAAGGCAGGTTACATCAAATTAGGAAATCTTGTGGTGCTGGCAGATGCAAAACCAAACGAAAAAGAAAAACCCTTGGGACATACAGCAACACCACCGAAGAAAGCGAAACCATTGGGACATACATCAACACTTCCAAAGCCAAAGATAGCAAAACCCTTGGGACATACATCAACACTGCCAAAGAAGGCGAAACTTGGTGAGGTGAAAGCTGTTTCATACAACCTCAGCTTTGCAGCTGCTCTGCAAGTTGCAACTGGTAGTGAAAAAGAATTCGTAAAGAAGTATTGCTTGAATAGGAGTGAAGGCCACTGTCGTGAAAATGCAATGCAAAGTATTAAGCGAATGGTTGCCAAACCAAGTGCGATCTGTTTTCAGGAGTATATTCCATGGGCTCCGGATCTTAGAAAAAAGAAAATGCTAGGATTACAATTTGAAAATGTGTTTTTTCACATCAAGCACAGTGATATGGTGTCTCCAGGTTTAACAATGAAAAATCTTTTCCGGTCTTCTGCACATGTACAAGGTCTGTGGGTTGCAATGCATGGAGCACACTTCTATGAAGGCATTGCCAGTGTATGGGATGCAAATGTTATGGGTCACATGGAAACACATGCTTGTGTGAATCTTGCTAGCACTGATGATGATGTCCGTCCATGCTTGATGACCATGATGTCTACAGGTGTTCTTATAATAAACTGCCATGCACCTCAACCAAATAATTACACAATGAAAAGTTTTAAATCGAAGGTTGAAGGAGGAATCAAATCAATGAAAGTGCATACCATCGGAAGTATCATCTTGTGTGGTGATTTCAATGATCGAAGATGGATATTCAGAGATGGGGTGACTCTGTTTGGGATCAAGGTGAACTCACCTGAACGACTTGTAACATGCTGTTATAATCCAGGTGGTGGGTCTAATCTGCAAAGTGGTGTGTACAACTTTCATGGTGACTACATAATGAGTTCTGAGCATGTTGCGAACACCCGCATATTCAATATTGATGGAAAATGGCAAAAAGCCCATGCTGAAAAGCCAAGTGCAACAGAAGGTCGAAGTGATCATGAACCAATAACTGCAGAAATTCAGTTTTCATAGGACATTAAAGAGAACACATTGAAAAACTTTATAATCAATCAAACATGCACTGTGGCGCTGCATCTGGTTTTGATATGGTTTGTGCCACTTTCTCAAGATTCTCTTTTGTCAATTGATGCACTTGTGGGTTTTCAGGTGTGTGTTCATACAGCGTAACATGCTTGAACGGGTATGCATCCAGGCATGGTTTTCATTTGGGGAGGAAGGTTTAGCAAATATCATGTGATATGAAAACCTGTGCGTTAGTGCTTATTTCGGGCATATGAACAGTATCAGATGTTCGTAGCTCATCAGATCCGAGGCCTCTTTCACTTGTGATATCTGTTCCATTTCGGCAAAGTACAAATTCTGTCTGAGAGAACAGATCAGTGGATCTTGCATGGTACAGAAATCTGTGCCGCCTTGTTGGGTGCTTCATTGCCATGAGAATAAAAGCACGTTTTGTATGTGACACCTTTCCAACTGCCTGCCACTGCGAGTGTGGTTGTTGGAAATGCTGGAAATGCTGGAAATGCTGTTCATGCGGTATTGACTGCTTTTGTATCTTTGGGTGGTATGGTTGCGGTGTTGTGCTGGACAAGAGGGGTTCATTTGTATTTTTTGTTCCAGCAGAAGACAGTTTGTGATGCTTCAGTGCTACAAGCACAAATACTAGCGAAATACCAAATACACCCAGTATAAAGATGACGATGTATGTGCAATCACTACAGTCACCCTTCATTTTGGTATATAATTGATTTTAATTTTAAGGCACAAAATTAGGTTTGCTGTAGTAGCTCTTTTGCCCTTCTCATGTGTTTCACTGCTTTGTCAGTTCTCGCTTTTGTGGTACCAAACCTCAGGTGCCTCTCCTCCATATCATGGTACCTCAATTTCAATCCAGGGTACATCTTCTCCATATCCGCAAGTTCTTGTTCATCTCTCCTTAGCACAAGGCGTTCAGCAGTGTAGTACTCTTGGAAGGTGTTTATCTTCATTTTGATTTGAGTCTGATTTAGTGCTATTTGAATAACAGGTGTTCGCTGTGTTGGTGGTCGTGGAGCAGGTTTGTGTATATTGCCTGTTGCCATGATTGGAATGTACTCCAGGGAATCACCATATGGATGGAGTTCATTGTATGTGAAAATGTCATTCAGCGCCGCTACCCTTTTTGATGTTTCCTTCACCTTGCGGCGCAATCGCTCATGACGAGCCTCATTTAGGCCCTGTGGGTACAATGTACCATGAAGAGCAAATTGCGGATGAAAGATGAGAATACAATCTAGTGATGGCGCTGATTTCATATTCCTGCCATCGTTCTCTATAAAGTAATTTGAGAGTGCTTCAAAACTTTCACAGAAGACGATTTGTTGAATAAGATTTGTTTGGTTTAGGCATTTAACAGTGTGTTTGGTTTGGTTATCTGTGTATTGGATGTCAACAACAACCAACCTGCCCCACTTGATACCAGTGCGATCAGCGAGTTTACTAAGGAGGTATCCTTCGCGATATGTTAGACCAGCAAATAAACAAAGCACATCAAGTGATTGCCCTCTCATCATTTTCTGCCGGATGTTTTGGTTACTTGTGAGGGTACTTGTTACATTATCCAACTCCTCATCAATCACATTTAGTGTAGGGTCATCACCAGGAGAGGGGATGTGCTCATTATGGTGAGCACGTTCCTTGTAGCAGTTGTGAATTTGGTCCCAGGAGTGCTTAGTTCGTTTAGCAGATGGCTCTTCGATTGAGCTTTCTCGTTTCATTTTGTTCTGCTTGATATAATTTTCTTCGAAGTAAAATTAGGGTTCATGGTGTGATGCATCGCGAAGTCACTGGTCTAGAAGAAGGCTTCAGGAGACCTTAGAAGAGTTGCAAAGCCAATGGACCTACATCAAGGCTACACCCATCCAATGGAACCCACTTCCTTGTATGTGGGGATTCCCTGTAGGTGACGGGAAAAAGATAAAGGGTGATGTTTTTATGAATGCTTTTATGAATGCAATACATAGCAAAGTGAAATTTGTCCTTTTGTGGCACCTAGGATCGTATTTCGGTTTTGTTCAGCCTGTTGTTCACCAGCTGCAACATCCATTCGCTGTAGAAGCCAGCGGCTTCGCCTTGCACTGCCTCATACTCTCCTGACCATTTCTTCTGCAAACTGATGGCGATGCTGTTCATTGCGTCCGTCACAGCTGAGGACAAGCTGCTCCCCATCACCTCACACGCCTCGGCTGTATCGCAAACAGCATGTAGGATTTGTCTCCTTGTATTGAAGCACATAGCGCCGATCTGATTGAGGATCTGATCGATAGCGCATGTCAGTGTGTCCTCTATTGAGCCGAGCCTGATCTGATTGACAATATCCATGTCGATGTCGCACTTGTCAGGATCAAGGGTGATACTGGCAGCTCTTGCTATCTCACGCATACCGTTCCGGAGCGCAACGATCACCGCTTCGGCAGACGGATCACTCATATAGTCTTGCTTGTTGATCGCAGTGTCCAATTCGTCGAGGAACTTGAGATCGAGGGAGTCGGTTGACGACGACTCATCGTCATCACTGCCGATGTCCCTCATGTTCATAGCACAGAGGGTAATCTGGGTTCACGCTCCACGTTATATTGAACTTAGTACATGATATATGACGAACTTGGCGCGCGTTATAATGCGAACTTGGCAAAGCTGGGAAGCTGGGAAGCTGGGAAGTTGGGAAGCGGGGAAGCGGGGAAGCGGGGACATTAATTATTAATGACATCTCGACACACATCTGACGTAGGTAGACGTGCATTAGTCAGGCAGGTGTTGCACTAGCCACGCGAGTCAATGATATGGTGGACTACTTTGGTATTAACCTGCAAGGTAGAGATGGGGATGAAGGGCACATGGATCTTGAGTACAAGCAAAGGTACGTTGCTAGGTGTGCAAAGCAGCGTCGCAAGATGCTGAGTACGTGGTTGAACAGGCCGGTTTGCCTTGTTCTGTCTGCCAACAAAGATATTACAGTCTTGTCCCTTTATGGGGAGGAATTTCTGGAGGTACCTCACTATGCAGACCAATGGCGATACAGACAGGTAATGGCAGCAAGGGATTATGATGGGGACTTCAGATTGTGGTTGCCCGGACATGCATCACAAAGCCACTGGTCGAGAAGAAGTTGCAAAGGCAATGGGGCTACATAGTGCAAAGCACACCCATCCGAGGGAATGGCATACAAGGAAGGCTCCGTGGGCGAGAGATTGGGCAAAGATGAAGATGGTTTTTTTGAACGAGAGTTTGGGTGCAAGTGTGCCAGCTCGGGGAGACGCTGGTGATTAAAATCTTTGCAAGAAGGTAAATGTGTTTTCTGTGTGCAATTTGCCCGGTTGTATGTATCTTTGCACTTGTAATGACCAATGGATGTCCGCTTCAAAAAGGTACTAATGTTGATGGGGCAGTGGCTTAGGTACAAATATCTTTTCCTTTTGAAAAAAAATGCAGATATTTGTTCACAACAAGTGTGCACACAGCAAGGAGTTGACTGAATGGATGCTTGAAAATGTTACTGAAGACTTGCAGTACACATGCGAGTTGATCTCTGCTACCCCCAGTGACAACATTGAGTACGTACCATGCATTTCGTACAAGGGCAGGGAGGCTGTTGGTTTTAAGCAGTGCAAGAGTTTACTAGAGAACTACATTGAAGAACATTCAAAGAAACCAACTCAGAAAAAGTTACCAGACATAGCTGACTTGCCATCCCAATACAAACCGCCACCAAAGGCACAGTCTGTCGAGGATAAATTCAATGATCTTGTATCAGCTCGGAAACCCCCATCAACTGGTGCTCCATTGCCGGTCCCAGAACGAAGTGTCCCTGCATTATGATTTGTGAAATAGTCTAAGGAACCCCTCCACATTGCGTGTCTTGTTCAATTTCTTTTCTGCATTTGCAATTATGTCGGTATAAACCAGGGATGGGTCCATTATGAGACCCCATATCATATCGAGTGGTGTTTTGAGTTGCTTATTGAAATAGTGAAAGTAATCGACCCTCATGTTGTTCTCTTGAACAAAATCAGGGTGCTCAACAACAAGGTTTGTGTTGTCTATATGTATCATTTTGATCCGTTCACCTGGACTTACCTTGTTCACATCATTTCGTTTGATCATTCTATCAGCAAGTCTAACATGGGGAATATTGGAGTTTGTGTAGTTTTCCTTTATGTTACGTGTCAATATAAGGTCAGTATTGTCAATGTCACCATTCAGTAAATTAGCAACAATCTTACGTGTGTACAATAGAGCAGCTTGCTGGTCTTGTTGTTTTATGATTAGCTCCGTGATTTTTGTCAGTGCTTCTCTTGCATATTTACAAGTGTCTCTTCGTATCATCTGAGTGCCAATTTGCTGAATTGTAGGTACAGGTGTGTTCGGATTTTCCCATGATTGGTATGTATATCGCTTCTTTGTATAGAGGAACAAGGGGCACATAACTTTTTCGAATTCCAGTTGAATTGGTTTTGTAAATGTCTTTGTCACTATTTGCGCAGCTTCTTGAGATAGATCAAATGCCCTGTGCATATTCACGCCTTTCCAGCGGACATAAACTGAATCAGTGTTCTTTAAGATGATACCATTCTTGATGCAAAACGTTCCAGACTCAGTTGATATATCGTACACATATTCATTTGCATGGAAGGTAGAGATGGAAACAATTGTTGGCATTTTAGGTTGGGGGAAGTATGCGCACTTCGTTTTATACTGGTTGAAAAAAAAGGACGTACAGATACAAATAATGTCAGATGATGAGACTGCCAATGATTTGCAATCAACATTTCTAGAGAATATGGCTAATCGACAAAGGTTTGTGAGTGGTAATGCATCTGACATTGAATCAGATGGGGATGTTGAACGTGACCCTTTGAGTGATGATGAACAGGACATGGCAGAAGCACCTGGGCAAAATCTTGAGCCAATGCAACAGACCCCTGCATTGCACAAAATCGAAACACAAAACGAAGATATCAAACCAAGGTTGAATGTTATTAACAGCAATATGACTATGAGCAAAGAGCAGGTTTTCCAGGAGAAGAAGCAGTGCTTGGTTGAAATACGACAGTTGCGTTCATGCGGTGCGCATTTTTCTAAGCACTACACATTTGAAGATGATTTATTTTCAATACAACAAGGACTTGAACTTGCAAGAATAGAAATAACGCAGCGTGCAAAGGATGGTCGTACAAAGTCAGGTGTAAGAACTGCACGGCGTATACTTATGGCAGCAGTGTCAGTGCTGGAGTTCGCAACCAAGAAATGGAATCCTTTGAAATTACAGATGGATGGTTTTGGAGAATATGTAATGTCCAACATTGATGACTATGACAATGTATTCGAACGACTTCTCGAGAAGTACTCTGGAAAAGGAACAATGGAACCTGAATTGGAGCTTGTCATTATGCTTGGAACATCCGCTGTGATGTTCCATGTATCGAACAAGTTTGTGAACAATGCAATGGGCAATGTGAACACAAAAGACATTGCAGAAGAGTCACGATTTGAGGATTGATACCGCCTTTAAAAGTGCTCATACTCTGGATTTGGACTTAAGTTTGGATAAAATTCGGAAATGATGAAAGATTCGTTTTGACAAACATTTTATATGACAAATATCTGTTTTATGAGCAACAACATGAAGAAGTTCATGAGGGCTTTGGAATTGACACGAGGCAAGTCAACAAATATTGATCAAGGGATGCAATTTGGTGTTGAGTTTTCAGAGATACCAACTTCCATCAAAATCGTAATGGTGAAGGTTGCCCTTTCTGATTTGATGCAATTCCTGCCAATTTTGTCACGTGTGAATAAGGAGTTTAAACTTGCACTGCAAGATGCCTGTGCCTTGTATCTGGACTGGGCACATCAAATTTCGTCACGTACATATAGAAGAATGCCCGACAATCGTTTGGCGTTTATTGATGAGCATCAAAAGCAACAAATTCGCAATGCAATTGCATTTTCGCCTCTTTTGTTTGCATATGTGTGTGAAGATTTGCAGTACGACACACAAATGGCCAAAGAAGCAGTTGAAAATGACCCGCACGCACTTCAGCGTTATGTGGATGTGCTGGAAGAACTGGATGGGTTGTATGATATTGATGTAAACAAACAATCGTTTCTTGGTAGGGTATTCTTCAGGGTAAGGAATCCATGTTTTAATTTGCCTGCAGATGTGCGTGCATTTGATCAAATTGAATGGCCTAATCCAAGGGATGAGTACCTCTTCTTGAAGAAGAAGGAGAAGATACGAAGAAGGATAGAGAAATATTACATGGAACAAAAGCTGGAGACTATGCAGAGACAAAGAGGATGGGTGTTTGTCATCAATAACTACACAGCCGATGATGTGGCACGTGTGCAGCATTGGGAGTGCCAATGCATGAGTGCGTATCATGAGACAACCACTGATGGGACCTGCATACTTGGGTCAGTTTTGCATAGTAGTCGTAAGTCATTTGAGGAAATGCAGGAGCTATCAAAGGACTTTGTTGCACCAGTTTACATGGGTCATGGGTGTGATTGGGGTGAAATAGAACTTCGAAACAAAGACCCATGGTTCCGCATAAGACTGAGTGCAACAAACCCACTGGAAGGCAAGGAACAAGACCCTGCCAGGAAAGTTAGAGATGATTATGATGGGAATGTTGATTATGGCCACTACAGTGCTGACAATGAAAATACAATTGACAATTGGTACAGAAAACTCAGAGAGATGGCATGTGTCTCTGTGTTTGTCTATCATCGCAGTGGTGCGATGCCTTCATGGAAAGAGAGACAACTAATTGATCAAATGGTGGGCTGTCCCATTCACAAAGAAGGGACAGCTGCAGGATGGGAATATCAACGCCACCCTGATATGTTAGTGATGGAGGATCGATGGACACATGTTCCATGTCCTCGTGATAGAGAGAGTGACAGAAATGATGGCCCGCAACTCCACACGACAATTATCATCCGAGGCTCCAATTATGAGCAAAGTACTGGACCAAATGCTGAGCTTCAACAGAGAAATGCCCATTACCATATGCAGCGCATACTTCAAGAGACTGCGGCTGCTGCAGAGGTATCAGTGCCATTGGCAGAAAGGACAGTTGTGAGATTTGAGCTTCGTAGTGATACTCGCCGTGGCCACATGTACACATAGGGCACACACAGCATCTGGTACCAAACAGACAAGGATGTTGCAATGAAAAGCTTTATTGCTCATTTTGAAGAAGAATATCATTATGCAAAGTCAAAATGGATGAGATTTGAACATAAGTCAGCTGCTTTATGATGCATGCATATTGCAGGATAATTGCTGCAAGTAATTCACATATACCTCCCCTTTCGCTCTTGGCAAATTTTTTCTTGGAGCATGCTTGCGTCCATTCTGAGAGGTCTATGATATGGAAAACTTTATAAAAGAGTTCGGCCATTTGTTTGGCATTAAGGCGCAGGTAGCATTCATTAAGATGGTGATGGTTTGCGAGCATGTCGCAAATTTGCTTTTGCATGGATTGGCGAACAAGGAGTTCACACTTGAGTTCATAGTTGCGCATTTTGAGACTCATTCTCCATATAATTTGACGGAGCATACATGGCAAGGTGAATATCATTCTGTGTTTTTTCAATTCCGATTTTTACGTATTTGTTAAAAAAAGCACAAAAATACCAAAAAAATAGCACTTAAACACAGATCATCTTTCTCACACTTACAAACTTGTTTTGTCCAAATGAGAGGTCGCTAATTCCCCACTGCCACTGCCCACTGTCATGTCGATAAAACAGTTCAGTAGCAATAAAGCTATGATCAGGATTCATTTGATTGCGCAAGAATTGCAGCACATTTTGTTGTAAGATTGGTGTCAGGTCACATTCTTTCATGTTCAAATACAAAGCAAGAATTTCTCCACCCTTTCTCTCCATTTCTTCGTGTTTGTGCCTCGCTTCATTTCTTGCACGATAGGCATCGTATGTTGATTCATTACAGCGCTTGAGAAATGCATTCCCTGCCAATGCTTGTAGAGTATTGGGCTTTTGCACTTGTGACTCATACAGCACATCCTCCAAAGACGAAAAAAAAGTAAACAGGAAGGGCACTGGTTGTGATGATTCTTGGATCTTAGATCTGTGCTCTTCAAGCACCCTGGTAGTTTCTGTCACAAGATCTTGTGCTTTGGCATCGCAACGTAAGTATTCTCTTCGTGCAGCATCTGCAGTTCGCTGGCTTTCTCTGTATGAGGCAATTAGTTTTCGGAATAGAACTTCTGGGTGCATTTTAAACCACTCTTCAATCCGTTTTCTTAAAGACCGCGGGTCTAAAGGTGCATGTGCATGGCTTGAACGTGAGGCCACAAATTGATTGTCGAAATAAATGAATGGGCGCTCCTTCAGTGTTGCATACATCAGGTACTTGAACCCAACCCCCCTTTCTGAGTGGTACGGATTTAGTTTGGAGTTCATTCTTAATTCTGATACATTAGATGTTTCCTGTACTTTCAGTGACATAAAAAAGCAAACATCTTCAGCTGAAAGCTTTTCTAGGTGATATCCCCTGTAAGTCTCGTATGTATTTAAGAGTGAATTGAACAATGCAAATGCTTGGGGGCCGTCGAACATGAACAGCTGGTTCGTACTTGGTGTGTATTCCAATTGGTAACCCATTGTGTGCCACGGACTTTTCCCGCTTATTTGCAGGCTTTCATTTGTCATCTGCAATGCCTTATCGAATTGAATGCATTCAGCTGGGTCTGCTCCAATAGCTTGCAATGTTTTATGCAGTGTATTACTATTTTCGAGAATTTTGGATTCATAGAATTTGTGACTGTTTTGTGTGAACCAATCAAACACTTTGCTGTAATTACCAAGGTGTCTGGATATTTGCCATTCCAAAAGCTGTAAGTGTTGTTCAGAAGCCACGCCCCTGTCACGGTTGTCATTGTACACCAATTCAAAAATTTTCTTATCAGCCTCGGCCACTTTGCATAGCAATCCCAATTGAAAATAATTTGTGTGGTCAGGTATGAACGATGATACAACATGAGTTAGAGAAGAAACCTTTGCATCAGCAATCCAATTGTGAGCAGCTTTGTCAGTGTATGTGTATGTGAAGAGGGTACCTTTGTCTGTATATGTGGGCTTATAAAAGTCATACCAGGTTTTATAAAAATCATTATGCAAGGCTTCCTTAAAATCCAACTTGTGAGTGCTGATTACATACCATGTTTCATGCACTTCTCCTATTGTAATGTCAAAATCTAGGAACTGACTGTATGAGCTGAATTGACCACTGGATTGACAGCTTCTTCGGACTCGTATTGATTTGTACTTATTCCTTACACACCTCCATTTCTGCTCTCTCAATTCGTATGTCCATAAATGACCACCTTGCAATCTATCAGGCATCCAAATATAAACGATTTTTGGTTTTTTACGCTGGGCGCTGTAGACATAGACATCAGGTATACCTGCCTGCTTAGGAGGCGGCAAATCCATTGGAAGTTGTGGTAGTACAAGTGTGTAGTTGAATGAGGGTGTATATTTGTGAACTGCAGCATCAGTCAATGTCATTGTATCACACTTGAATGTTTCTTGCAAAAACACAAGGAACTTGACAGCAGCATTACCAGCACTAATAAATTGGCTACTCGATGGCTGGGTCTTGTTCCATCTTTGAATGATTTCCACGAAAGCGTTAGGTGGTGGTCGTGTATAAAAGACACTCGAGACCTCCAATTCCTTGTAATGTTTGTCATATGACATTTCTATATCAAGATCATACCATTTCTGAGGATGCAGCCGTCTATCACTGAACACTACATGTGCATTGTAATTTGTATACTTTATTCCAAGTTCAATAAAGTTCTCAAGATGGGGTAATGTGTAAATATTTGTGAACGTTTCTCTACCTGCACCTGATGGAAATTTCCTTGTGTGAAGTACTTGGTCACGTAATGCACGTTCCAGATCTGCAGCACCTATTTCGTCGGCAAGATCGGTTTTGAATTGTTTTTCAACTGCCATACATACACCTCGTGCAGCATTAAACAAAGGGTCATCATTTTTGTGCTTTACAAGGATTCTGTCACATGTTTCGAGCAAATGTCCAATTGTATTGTGCTCAAACATCTTTTCCTGTGTGTCTCATATAAAAAAATAAAAACCAAAAAATGTGTTCTCAAGCTGAGCCTTTGTGGTGAGCTCAATCAAGGTGGGCCTTTTTGTTTTTGTGAGCTCGCAGTGAGCTCGCGGGTGAGCCTTTTTTGTTTTCGTGAGCTCACAGTGAGCTCAAGGTGGGCCTTTTTGTTTTTGTGAGCTCATAGTGAGCTCAAGGTGAGCATTTTTTGTTTTTGTGAGCTCATAGTGAGCTCAAGGTGAGCATTTTTTGTTTTTGTGAGCTCAGCCAGATCTTACGGCGAAAGACCGACAAGATGCCTTGCAATGTGTCGCCGCCGGAGGAAAACATTTACCTCTGCAATGTGTCACTGCCGGATGAACTCATTTACCTCATCATCCTCCTCGTCCTCGATGATTGGGAATGGTGCCGCGAGCACTCTCTGAAACGTGTTCGGGGCCCACTTCGCAATGACGATGTTAATGTATATGAGTGACCTGAAGCGACATTCGTGCGCACAGTGATGAAGCCAACCATTCACCACTTCATTCCGCGAATGGTGTGCAAGGCGTTTGCACATGCATGTTCGCAAATACCTGTCGCGCTCGAGCTTTACGATCCATGTCTCATCCAATTGGCGGTTCAACGATTCCCGAAGACAACTGGTATTCGTATATATGAAAATCATCTTGCGTTTGAAACTGCCAGCTTAATGTGCGCCTGCCATGCATTCAAGTTTATTCGCTTGGTTGATCTGCACGGTTCGCATGCTATGGATCGAGATGTAATCTCGCTCGTCATGGGCCTCGCCAAAGCATCTGGAGGAAGTTGTCCTTTGGAGTCGATCAATATGGTCAACACAAGGGCAGGCGATCGCGCTCTTAAAGTGCTGGTGCGTGAATGCAAAGATCTTCGGGAGGTCAAGATTGGAGGAGAGTGGCGTCACTCCTTCCGATATCGATCGTGGGACCGGTCCTGGTATTGTACCCCGGTGACTGTGGCCTCACTGAAGATACTTGCCGGATGCAAAGGGCTTACACATTTCGAGATGGCAGGGCTTGGCTTTGAGATAAGGGTTGGCGATAGGATTGCTGATATGCAGCCACTTGAGAATGCATTCCAAGGAATAACACAAGAATGCCCATATATTCAAAGTTTGAAGATTGCATATGCCATGGACAGCATTACACTGAGCATCGCATCATGTGCCAATCTGCAAACACTCGACTTCACAAACTTTTCTTACCGGATGACTCCATCCGGACTCACACATGTTGTTCTGAACTGCAAGAGATTGACATACATGCGAATTTGTTCCTTTGGAGGTCAGTATGATCTTGATGATGGTGTACTGAAACATATGGGATCATTGGCTGAACTGCGGACCCTGATCATTGTGTGTCATGGAAGGAAAATGCGCACTTCTTGGACAGAAGAAGGCTTTGGGCATCTGCAACATTGTCGGAAGCTCACAAAAATCTTGATTGTTCAAGGTGCCGGTTATGATTTCATTCACCCTCAAGCACATCAGATTCTTGCTCTTGCTCGCCGAATTTCGAGAAGAAATGCTGAAATACATGGAAAATGCAGAGATTCGATGATTGCTTATGTGGACCAAGAGAGAGCAAAGATTGGTGATGAGGATCGTGTGGTTCATTTTTCGTGTTAAATAACAGAAACTGAAAAAAAGTGCAGATTTTCGGAAATGATGGAGTATGGTTCCATTTTGTTGGTTGCTCTGATACCATTGCTTCTGAATGTTGTGACAACCCACATGTCCAACATTCTTGCATTCCTACACACTAGCATTATGTGCTTTGGATATGAAACCCGAAAGATTACGCATTCTGTTGTTCTGGCCAAAGGAATGCGTGCGCAAATACTTGAACAAGATGCAAGGAATGATATTTTCATCAAGTGCATCCTTATGCACCTTACAAGAGAAGAGCATTGCTTCAAGCATTCTGATGTGTCACTTATAACCTGCGATCCCAGACTAAACCCAGGCAATTGGAAAGATAATTTGGAAATAAGTAGTTTCACTATTGCAAATAAGCCCCTGCCAAAACAACAACTTCAAATCAGAGACAACATATGGCTTATCACTGATCAGTTGACATATGAGAAAACTGATCGGTCTGTCATTACAACCACCTATCTTTTCACATCTCCAAATGCAAGCACAATTGACAAGTTCTTGGAAGATGCATACCGAAATTATGTTCAACTTCTAAGTAGCCAGAAAGATACTCGAAGATATTATTTCTCCCTTGACATTCATTCTAATGAACCAGTATTCAAGCGATATGTACTTGATTCAAGCAATACATTTGACACACTTTTCTTTCGTGAAAAGAAAGAATTCATTGAGCTTGTTGATAGCTTTCAGTCGAAAACAGGCAAGTATGCCATTCCTGGCACACCACAGAAGCTAGGGTTCTTGCTATCAGGGCTTCCTGGCACAGGCAAAACTTCCATTATCAAAGCCTTGGCAACATACACCAATCGACATATTGTCAATATTTCGTTGGGGAACATTGCTACCAACAAGTTGCTGCATAATATTATGTATGACTGTAAATTCAACATTGGTGAAGAGCTTCCTCTGCAAATGACGTTTGAAGACATATTGTTCATTTTTGAAGATATTGATGTTTCATCGAATGTGTGTCATTCCCGTGAATTGCAACTTGATGAAGAAAAAATGGAGGAGGTACAAATTGACAATACCACAGTGAAACGCCCAGTTGCTGACAGTTTAAATTTAGCTGGTTTGTTGAATGCTCTTGATGGAGTGATTGACAGTCCAAATCGTATTGTTGTAATGACAACGAACAATCCGGATGTACTTGATGAGGCACTGGTACGTCCAGGGAGGGTCGACTACAAGCTGTGCATGTCATACATGGCTGAGGAATGCGTTTTTGATATGCTTGCACACTACTTCCCATCCAAATCATTACCAACAACACCACCCAAAGAATTGACACCTGCTTCTGTGCAGCAGATCATCTGTCAGCATGATTACGAAGATGCAATTGCGTTGCTTTTTTGATTTTGTTACCAAGGACGCAAACGTGAAAAAACAGGAAGCAAAGCCAACCCAGCTGAATTCTAAGATAGATGAACAAGAAAAGCAAATTGAAGAGGAGATGTACAATGCAGACCTGTCTAAACTGAAAGCTTAATTTTTTAAAGACTCTAAAGAGTTTGTCAACACATTTTACACGATTGTATTGATTCTTAGATCTTCTTTCCTCTTGTGTGTTCGGGACAACTTCATTGCGATGCTTCGCTGCCGTAAACTTCGGATTGAAAAAGGCATAAAAGGGTCAGTGGAATGTGTTAGTCATGGGGGGAGATCATTAAAAGTGATAACCCATGACTGGTCGCACCTGACCCAAACACTTGGCAGCAGTTTTTCCGTTTTCAAGTGCGCATAACAGATGCAAATGATGCTTATGGGTTTCGGATTTTAGAAATGCGCATGCGTGTATTTTTGCGCGGCTCGGAATAAAAGGGTCGGTGGAATGTGTTAGTCATGGGGGGAGACCTTGAAAATAGATAACCCATGACTGGTCGCACCTGACCCGAACACTTGCAACTTTTTTTCGGTTTTAAAGTGCGCATAACAGATGCAAATGATACTTATGGGTTTCGGAAATCCAAAATGCGCATTTTTGTATTTTTGCGCATTTGGGTACACTTCAATATCCCTTCTTGTGCACCTTGTTGATCCATCGCCTGCCATTGGCCGCTTCCGCTTCTGTGTAGGACCCACTCTCAACCTTTGGCTTTTGAATCACCAATTGATCAATAATGTGATGTAAAAGCATGTCTATGGACATACTTGGACTCCATCCAAACACCGACAGTACTTCAAGACACAGTGCCCCATCAAATACGATGGGGCATACCAGCTTTGGCTGCAGTATTCGGACCTGAGGTACTTCGAATGGAAATTCCTCAGACAGTTTGATATGCAGATCAATCCCGTCAAATTTCTTTTTGGTGAAATGTGATTGTGAATCGCCCAGCATAGTTAATGGTATCCTACCTATCCAATTGAAATTATCATCCATTTGGACATAAAAAGCACTCTCCTTGAATCTGACTCGTTCCATCTCCATTCGACCATCCTTCTTGCTCATCTTTTGAGACATGGTTTTGTTGTCAGAACTGCTCTTTGCGCTTCTTGGGGCTTTTTTCGTTTATAAAATTTCGCTTCGCACCTGCCTGACATAGAACCTTTCAAAGGAGCCAAAAAGTGTACGGACCTGCAAAATGAGGTGCATATTGCCTGGTCCTCAACAAAAGGGACGGTGGGAATGTGTTAGTCATGTGGGGAGATCATGAAAAGTGATAAGGTTGCACCTGACCAAAGGTGGTGATTGATGATGGTTCCTCCTTTAGGTTAGAAAAGATCCTTTTGAAAAGCCTTCCAAAATAGGTCGCGGCCCACAGGTCAAGCCTTGTTGCCAATAACAGCAATCCTTTGCATCAAAATGTAATACCAGGCCTACTATGATGTTTCGATAAATTTTTGCATTTTGCTATATCCATGTGAAGACAGTCTTGGTCCTCCACTTCTGAAGTCCAGTAATTTGTTTATCAGTGGAATCAAATCAACTGCATTGCAAGGTCTCCCTGTTTTTTCCAGGTCCTTTTTCAACTGAACATATCCCTTGCTGTCTCCCCATCTGGAAAGTTCCTTTACATGGTTCTTGATGGTTCTTATGGCCTCTCTTGCATCTTCTTCAGTAACTTCACTCTCTTCGAGAATGCCTGTCTGCCATCTGAAAATATGCTGCATACCTTCCAAAGACCGATCTGTTCTAGCAAAGAACGATAGTGGAGAATCTGAATCACAGAGTTGGCTCTCTAGTGTTTTGTCTTCGGTTTTTATACAGTACCACATATCCAGACGGCAGCACTTCTCAAAAACTGTATCATCACGGCTAAACCATGAGTCATGTGGTGTCATCTTAATGAATGCGTTGCATGGCATTGAATAATGAAAAGGAGATGCACCTTCCCTACCACCAGGGACAACCAGTCTCTGCAAATCCGAACGCAGAACAGCATAAATGTATTGGGACAGTGTGACTATCAAGTTGTCCATTTGCTATGAAGTACATATTTTTTTTCAAATGGAATTTTACAGTACCTTCTTGTTCCACCGTGGTCTTGGAACAGAAGCTGTCACTTGTCGTTCTTTCAGTGGAGGGTTCTCCAAGTCTAGAGGAGAGGAATTTATCTTAACTGTAAAATAGGTCTCATGTATGTCAGAAATTATAACATTATCCTCTTTGGGGATTGTTGGAAGTGTCGGACTTAGGAGCCATTGAACATTCAAGTGTTCCCAACCCTTGTTTTTAATCCAAAGTGCACTTTCAATCAAAGCAATCGGAAGGTTTTTCATTTTGCTTGTTATTGCATGTTTGATATTAACCCTCTCTACCTGCTTCGCGGTAACTGATGCATTTGCTATGGCATATTTCTGTAATGCAGCATTAGGATACGGTTTTCGGTAACCATATATATCAAACTTCAATCCACTGTAAACTAAAGGTGCGGTTAACTCCATTGAATATTTATTCTGTTTAATTACAGAAAGCTGACTAACACGTCGGTTTGCTGGGTGAGTCCCTTGATCCTGTTCACCTGTGAGCTTCACATCTACAACAGTTCCTACAGGAAACCTACTGAAGTCAGCCTTTCTGTCTGGTAAGGCAGTGTCATAAAAATTCAGTTTTTTCCAAAGGTCAATTGGTGCTTTTCCAGTTGATTTATAACGACCCTCATTTCGTTTTTGAATGAATGCCTGAACATCATCTGGGGATATGTGGTTTGTTTGATTCAACTTCATTTGAGTGTCAGGGAAGAACCCCGAATGCCCAAACGAAACAAATGCTTGCGGATCATAAGAATATTTCACTGTAGCACCATTTCTATTGAAGATAGTTGGGCTCTTCAATTTCAGTAACTGCATTATACGTAGTTGCTTGAACTGCGATTCAATTGGTGACATTATGAGAGGATTAGATCGATGGGTCTCATCATCAACACTTGACTTGTTGATGACAACATGTTTATACCCAGCTTTCAAAATCACATCTGTGCTCTTGTAACCGAAATCTGTACTGGATGAGTCTGTGAACACGTAAGTACACAGATTAGGTATATCATCACTTGAAAGTGCTAGTTCTTTGATTATATTTTTTTGTGCCCACTGTTCGCCCTCCTGCACTTGCACAACTGTTTCTACATAGTCAGGATCAACACCTTTCATGAATGAGAGTAAATCAGCCAATCTTGTTATGTTACTCTCATCAACAAATGCTGATGAAATATCAGCAAGTTTGACAAATGTGAGTTCCTGTAAAAGATAAGCGTATCTGTTGGATGTGTCACCATCAATGTTCAGAAACTTTGCAAGTAATGCCGAAACATCAGCCCATGTAGGTTGTCGTGTTTTTTGTATCTCTCCAAGACTTTGTCGAAGTCGGAGGAGAGAATCATGTGTCATTTTGTGGTTTTTTAGTTTCTCATCTAAAAAATCCATTTTTGACAGCAGCATGCGAAGCAATTGTGAGAGAGGAACCTGCTGAATTGCGACTCGTTTCTGCTCCTGCATCCATTCAGATATGTGTTCCTTCTTTGAGACATCTATTCGATTCAATGATGGAATTAGGGCATACAGTTCCTCTTTTTGCTTGTGATATTGCTGCTGGAAATACTTGTTTGTGCTCTGGAATATGAGAATTGTGTGTAAAAGCTCGTCCATCAAATCAAACTGCCGTACACCATGTGCCCTAGTTTCCCTTGCCGCCACTCTGAATTCAGTTTCATGTGAAAGGTCCATGTTTTCTGGATTGTTGGACTTGCAATGCATTTCTTCAAGTGCATATCCAGGAGCAATGTGCATGCACCCATGCTGCACACCATCAACATGAAGGACATTCTGGTTATTCCAAACCCGTGAGTATTCAGGGCCAAATGAAGCCAACCCGAAAACACTTACATTCACTTGTTCTAATGATTTTTCCAAGGATGTCAACACATCCTTTGTGTCTCTAAACAACACCTTGTCGGATACGGTTCGGGTTGGGAGTGCCGCGTTGGTTTGTCGTGATGCATTTAGCTTGAATGTTGTACAATTCATTTTGTTCAAGCATTTCGCAAGAGCAGATGACATATCGGATGCATCTTTTCCTTGTGACTTCAATGCAAAAAGCATTCTCGAATAGAAATCAACTCCTATCATCCAGTAGTCATACTTGTGGAACTGATGGCCATTGTAGTGATTAGGTAGCAAAACAACATCAAATAGAAACATTTTTCCAGAATAATTGCGTTCTTGTGGAAACAGGCCTGCTGTTATTGCAGAGTGTTCATGTTTAGTTGTATTGTGATCAAGAACAGCAGACTGTTTCATTGCCTCATAAAAGGTTGTTACTGAGATTCGGAAGCAATGCTTCATTGCATTGCTCAAAATATGATGGTACTGCTGGATTTCAATCTCGACTTCATCCTCATGCTGATCACGCAAATGCTGCACATGTTTGGATAGTTGTTGAAGATGTTCTTCAGCGTCAGCTAGTTCGTTCCCAAATGATTTCTGTGGTTCCTGTGATTCCTGTGATTCCTGTGATTCCTGTGATTCCTGTGATTCCTGTGATTTCTGTGATTCCTGTGATTCCTGTAATTCCTGTGATTTCCGTGTTGGTTTTGCATATTTCTGCAGTTTGTCAAAAACATCTTGTTTAATTGCAACATTTTTCAGAAACACACCCAACGAAAGCTTACATAAGAGGTAATCCGACGAAGAATGCTGGTCTTTTTTACCCCATAATAGTACATACGGCCTGTTCAAAATGTTATGTAATTTACCCCGGATGCATTTGTTGTCACAATCATTTGTTTTTATATGTCTTTTTGCCAATGATGCCAGCTCATCCTGTGAGATGTCATTCACATTAACTTGTGTTGCATGTACTTGTGCAATCTTAATTTTTTCAGAACCTCTTATTGCTGCGTTTATTTTTGTTTTGTTTTGGTTTGACCCTGTATTCGTGATTCGAGATAATGTCATGTCATGACGACAAATCTCTGAGCACTGATATACTGAAATGGGATTGGGTGGCAATTTGCATTGAAGTGAATTTGCAGCATACTGCAAAACAATGTGCCTGTATTTTGTTAGTAATATGTAAAACAGAGCTTCCAATTCCGAGTGTGTTGGCATTTTACAGTTTTTCAGTTGCCAATGACTGCCACTTGTACTTGGTTGATCATGATCAACTACATTATAGATTCTCACTTGTGGCGACTGTCTCCATCCTTGAATCATTTCTTTCGTTGATGTACTCAAATTGGAATTGAGAATTTCAGAATGGTCATTTATTGCGTTACATACACGAACAAGCATTTGATGCCAAAGAAGGACTTTGTGCACATGAGCACACAACAAATGCTTGTTGAAGGTCATGCAGCTTTCAACTGCAATTCTTACGAGCATCCATTTTTCGACTTGTTGTAATTGTGGAAGAGGAGATAATCGAAACGAATCGTCAGCTTCGAAATTGAACAGATCATTGCAATTGTCTTCGAGGTCGTATGCATTTGCTTCAACATAAAAACCCTCAGCATTTTTGGTATATTGCTTATCCGGCCACCCACATTGCTGCTTGATATGCCTGATGAGTTCATTTTTTGTTTCACTCTCAGTCAAATATTGCGATTGCAGTTTTGCTTTCGCGTAAGCTTGCCAAGCCTCCATTTAATCAATTGGTCATATATTTTATTGATGTGCAAAACAGACTCTGCCTTGTTGGGCGAACCCTCTTGGACGAAATGAGATCAAACACAAGGGAGTCAAGCTCTTGCTTTGTTATTCATTTTCATTTGAAACACAAATTTATTTTCATAAAGACGAAAAAGGCCCCAACGGGAAACCCTCCTTTTCTTGTGCAACTAAAAAATGTACCACATCACCTAAAATGAAAATGAAAAAACATAAGAAGTTTGGTGGTGGCACAAGCACAATAACCGAAGATCCGCTTCAAACTGCAAGTAGCGGCCCATATTCAATCACTGATGAGCCAGTGCCAGGTACAGCGGAGCAAGAAGGGGGCACGTCACCACCAAAAAAGAAAAAGAAGTGTCCCCATGGGAAGGAAAAGTCGAGGTGCAAAGAGTGCGGCGGCTCATCTATCTGCGGACATGGGAGGGTAAAGTCGCAATGCAAGGAATGTGGTGGTTCAGGCATCTGTGCACATGGGAGGCGAAAGGTGGAATGCAAGGAATGTGGTGGGTCACAAATCTGTGTACATGGGAGAAAAAAATCCAGGTGCAAAGATTGTGGGGGTTCATCTTTTTGTGAACATGGAAGACAAAAGTCCAAGTGCAAAGAGTGCGGGGGTTCATCTTTTTGTGAACATGGGAGATCGAAGTCTTTGTGCAAAGAGTGCGGAGGGGCCAGTATATGTTCACATGGGAGGCGAAAGGTGGAATGCAAGGAATGTGGTGGGTCACAAATCTGTGCACATGGGAGGCAAAGGTCCAAGTGCAAAGATTGCGGGGGTTCATCTTTTTGTGAACATGGGAGACAAAAGTCGCGGTGCAAAGAGTGCGGGGGTTCATCTTTGTGTGAACATGGAAGATCGAAGTCTTTGTGCAAAGAGTGCGGAGGGGCCAGTATATGTTCACATGGAAGGCGAAAGGTGGAATGCAAGGCATGTGGTGGGTCATATCTTTGTGAACATGCAAGACAAAAGAATCGGTGCAAAGAGTGCGGTGGCTCATCTATTTGCAGACATGGAAGAGATAGGTCTCGGTGCAAGGAATGTGGTGGGTCACAGCTATGTCTACATGGGAGGAATAAGTATCAATGCAAAGAGTGCGGAGGGGCCAGTATATGTTCACATGGGAGACGAAAGGGGCAATGCAAGCAATGTGGTCCGGCCTATGTTGCAAGAACTAGCACAGAAGCAAGTACGAATGTCTTGGATGAAGAGATTGAGCTGAGGGCAAACGATTTTGATGGGTATGTAGAAGGCTATGGTCAAAGTGAGTGGTTCTACAGAGGCAAGTCTAGGTATCATGCGAAACAGCGCAAGGAACATGCTTTTTGGCATACATGTCCCAAACTGTTGGGTATCATTTGATTTCCGAAACATGGGTACTGCATGCACTTTTTATTTCATCGCATTCAAACTTTGCCAAATCCAAACTATTTCTCATAAAACCTTATTTTGTGCACGATGTGTTGGTTAGGTTTCGTAATTTTTTCAGGTCTTGGAGTGCTCTGATTCAGATAGTTATACTGGGGGATACCTTGTTTTAGCTTTAATTCCCACAAGCTACAGTTCTGAGCTACGCGCAAAAATGTTGGTGATAATTTCATTGTTCAAGTTTAGAGATTTTTTGCAAAAAATATATTGCAGCTAACAATGATGGCGTTTTCAAGATCAAGCGCAACATATAACGATTGTGTCTGTGAAGATCAAGATGTTTATTTTGTTTATACAGAAGGAGACTCATTTGTGTTGGGCCCATGTCTTGAGTGTTTCTGTGAATACAACCGGCTTTCACGTGCTAGCACACCCGAGATGAAGTGAATCTCTTGTCATCAATTCGAACTCAATCTGATGCTTGAATGAAGGAAAGTTTATCAAGATTGCATGTTTGAGTTGGTCATTGTGTTTTAGGTATGCTGCTGTTTGTGCCTTGTCAGAAGCTGACAATGATGCCTTTGCTTTAAGCTCGAGGCACAGTTCCTTGTCCACGATTATGTCTGCACGTATAAAGCCAACATTCTCGTTATTGAATGATATATTAATAATAACTTCATTTTCTGCCACATAACCATTCAATCTCAAATTGAGATTAAGAGCTTTTTGGTATATGCACTCAGACAAACCAGGTCCAAGCTGGTCAAATACTTCCTGTGCAAGGATAGGAATGAGTTCTACCATGCACTGAATTGTTTGTTGACAAACAAATGGTTATTTGCGCATTTTGGCCTTTTTTGTGGTTTGTTGATTCCCGAGAAATAATTTGCCAAGTCAATTGTCTGTGCATTTTGGTTTTTGTCTTCCGCAACATCCACTGAAGATGTGGAAAATATGTCGTCCATGTCAACTGATGAATCTTGCGTGGTTATTTCAGTGGAGAGTTCATTTTTAGGTTCATTTTCAGGTTCATTTTCAGGTGCGAGCTCGTGAGAAACTTCAGGTTTGTAGCCTTTCCAAGGGGAAGTTCGTGTGACTGCGATTTGTGTAACTTGCAGGTACTGGAATGTAATTCCAGTATCAGTCGTGGTTGCAAGCCTGGTTGTCTTCATGCGAAATTGTTTTCCAATCAACATTTTCGTTTTTTGAGTGCGCATGTGGGGATTTGCTGGTATTTGCTGGAAAAATGAATGCAACACGCCCTGGAATGCCGCGCGAAATCAATTTACTTGATGAATGCCTTGTCCAACAATTCATTCCAGGCACCGGCATGGTCCCATGTGACACAGAAGACGCGCATCACAAACGCGGTCTCTTTGCCTCCCTGTCCGGCTGCAGGCGAACAGTAGGAACGCAATCAGGAACGCAATGATCAAGATAATGCACGATCGGCTTCTGCCGCCTGTCGGGGTAGGTTGGGCTTGTGGCACGTACACAGCATTTGTTCTCCACGAAGTATTTATCCGCGCATGAGTCGCAGAACACCGTATTGCATCCCTCGCTACACAACTGATACTCGCCAGGCAGAACGCGCACCTTGCATGCATAGCACAGCAACTTGTTGGGATTGCGAAACCCGTTCTGGTCGAATCCGCGCAACACAGCGCACATCTGAGAAGCAGTCATGCGGACTCGATCACTTCGGATGGCGCCAAAACCAGCCGAAAAAACAAGTCCTCAAATTGAAATGTAAAAATAAATGAAGTTTTTTTTCTTACCTGCCAACCATGCGCGCCATGTAACCGAACGTGTGCAGTCCTGTCTCAGTACGCCTGGTGCTTGGCATACTGAGTGACATGATTGTGAAAGCCTTTGCGCGTAACAGCATACAACACGGAATCTAGGTGCTATGCATACCGCCCCTTGCGTTGCGTGTTTCACCTGCCGGTAGGACCGCCGCAAGGATACCCTCAATTATCAACATACTGCGGGAGGATGTGGGTATGGACTATTCCACTGTATTTGGGCACGCCTATCCGAACAATGCACATTTTGCATTTTTTTACCTGCATCTCATACGAATGAGAGCGGAGGACAAGGTACGTGCTCACCTTGAGAGTGCGATCCAATACCTTGGGTTTGGTATGAACTCTGACACCGAAGAATCCAAGGCAAAGAAAAGGACCAAATATGAGATGCAAAAAAATGCCGAACACGAAGCTTACCAACAGAACAAGCAAAAATCAAAACGTAGGATGAAAGCAATTTATGGACATGGTGCGTCCACTGTTGCTGGTATAGTGTACTTTGCAGAAATCACTAAATTGAGTGGATGGGGCCCGGACAAGGTGTATTGTATTGGTGAGTTGCATGGTGACCAGGAAGCAGATACTGACTATATGACACAATACAAGCAATTCTTGGAAGCAAATGATCGATCTGAGAATCCTGACCCCATTGACTTCTTCATTGAAGTGGACAACTACCCTAAGGCTGCACTTATAATCGATGAGCAATTGTCAGAAACCGATTTCAACATTGATGATGAGTGGATAGATCGTCTTCGGCATCATCTTGAAGGTTGCTATACCAACCTGGATGATATTGAGTATATTACTGGTATCCCTGATATTACCAAGTCAACTCAATTCAGTGACAAGTTGCCCAAGTGTCCATATAAACACACCCATGTACATTGGGCCGACCCAGGCTGTTTTAGTGGAGTGTGGTCCGAATCAGGTCAAAAGTTGATATATGGCATGTCATACCAGGAAAATCCAGAGTGGTTTATTGAAGCTCAAAAAGTTGTGTTGGACTTCAAGCCCAATACAACCCTTGAGAATTTCAAAAACAAGTTTCCTCATGTTGCTGCACATATAGAAGCAAACATGTACGTGCAGTCTGAAAGTAATCTTTATGATATTGTAGAAGCAAACCCATACATTGCAGATCAACTGCGGAGAAGTATGTATTGAGGGTCATTGTTTCGGACTTGGTTTGAGAATGTGATAGCAAAGGACAAGCAGCTATGTGTTGATCAAGGTCTTATTGAAGGGACAGATTATTGGTGGAGAGTAGGCATATTTACTGCTCAGTGTAGAGCAATGGATATGTATACCTTCCTGCGAATGACAAGGGGGTCCATGAGTGCAAGGGGGCGCTTCAAGAATGTTATAGTGCATGCAGGTGTACATCATACCAAGTCCATTGTGTCACTCTTTAGATTTGTCGAATCTGATCATGTAAGGTTCTCCATAATTGAAAGGGATGAAGAGAAGAAGTTCAATCCACATGTGGCACTGCAACTTCCATCGAGCACTGCAAGAATGAAGATTGACCTTTGTAAGGCAATTAGTTTTGAAAAGGGTAGTACATATGGCACTAGAAAACCAACCCAGTCCATGTTAATGACATCGTTTCCATCAGCATCATTACCACCTGAGATGCTTACAACAAGAAGGAAGAGGCGTAGGATTGATGACAGCAATGATGAGACCCTGTCAGAGTTACAATGAGGTGCATTTGTGCATAGAGTCAGCATGTAAGAGGTCACAGTTGGTATCTGCTGCAACTGTAGTCATCAACTGCAGATGGTTCTGCTTTATCTCGGTCTGCGGCTGTATCTCGGTCTTCATCATCGCCTCCATTCTGCAGTACTTGGTCCAACATCCCATTAATTTTTTCCATTTGCTTTTTAAGCCTCTCTGCCCTGTTGGTTTTCTTCTTGTCATGCACCAATGCCTGCACAACGTGTAGCTTGCCATCATCAGTTTGCAAAAGATCCCTAAGAAGATCCTTCGCTCTTTCAGCATGCTGGCCTGCACGCTCCCTGTATTTTCTGTTCTCTTGTTTGGTATCATTGTATAATTGCGGTTGGTACTGATAAGCAGGATATTGCTGCTGATATGGTAATTGAGTTGGCATTATTGGTGCCATTGTTTGCATTGGTATATGTCCAGGAATCTGACTAGGAACTGCATGAAACGGTATTGGAGCTTGCATTTGTGGCATTGGAGCTGGCATTGACATTGACCAGTGTGTGTACATTTTGTGAAAACAAGATATTTTTTTTTGACACAATTTTATAATAGCATACTAAATGGAAGATTTTCACCGCTGTGTTTTCATTGTAACAATCTGTTTTATGGTTTTTGTAGCACTGGGAAGCAATATGACAGCAGAATCATTCTGTGCACCTGGTGTACTGACCAACCGCACAACTATGTTCATCCACAGCAGTTCAATGTTGAGTCACTCCAACTGTAAACTCACCAAATACTTACCCATAATGAATGTTCCATTCTACAGGTGCACAAGTGCTTTCCCGTTTGTTGCTGTTCACCGATCATTATTTCGCGGCCTGAAGCGGGACCTATTTGTGTACATACCATCAGGGCACAATATACCAGATGACTGGTACACTGTTATAATTGAAACAATCAATTGATTGAATGTAAGACTTAATGTGTATGCAATTGTTGCAAGGGAATGAAAATATATACACAGAACAAGAAATGCCATTGGAGAAAGCAGGAATCCTTGAGTTAACAATGGATGAACTGCATGATCTAACACTGCCAGGCAAAAACGTTAAAGATGTTCCAGTAGCACAGAATGTTGTGCATGAAGCAGCTTCCTTTGGAAGAACTGGTCCGAAAGGTGAACAAGGAGCCATTGGAGAGAGAGGACCAAAGGGTGATACAGGACCAGAAGGCTGTGTTGGGCCAACTGGTAAGAGTGGTGATGGATTTCAAATAGATGAATACGGTCCTCTTACTGCAATTGCAATTAATGCAGCATGTTGCTTGGCAGACTCTGCCTTTGTGTTTCTTGTCACTCATGACCTGCGTACAGGTGAAGATATTATTCCTCCACTAAGTGCATATCAGGACTACTCAAGGCATTTATTATTCTGTGATGATGGTGAGTGGTTTGATTATGGGTGTTTCACAAGTGTGCCCAGACCTGCTGGTCCTTGTGGTCCAACAGGGCCGGCGGGGGCCAATGGGCATATCGAGAATGTGAAAGATGAGATTGCAGCACTACATGCACGTGTTCTGAAGCTTGAGCAGCAATGTGCAAAATAAATATGATTTTTTTGTGTGCAGCAAAGATAATGAGCATCCGTAGACACTTTTGTCATTTTTTGAATCTGCACAAGCAGATCAGTGGTGTGGAAGGTCGATACCATGCAGGTGTGTGTCCATGCAATGTATGCACTGACTTTCAAAACGGTCTTTCTCAAAAGAATTACAATCCAATATTCTTTCACTCACTGCTTAGTCGTTATGTGTGTCCATCAGGAATCTGGCGAGGTGGCAATGAAAAGAACAAGGCTGCTCTTAAGCCAGTGCCAATATCTAGGATGTGTGAGGTGACTCAACAATCAAAGTCGAAAATTCCCAAGATTATTGTGTTTGGCAATATTCATAGTGATGTCATAGGATTTCTTGCTGCTTTGGAGCATGCTAATGTGATAAGTAGTGACCTGAAGCGGGCACATGTGTCACAATCTTCACCAGTTCGGTACCCTATAGTACCACTTGCTTTTGGAGATGTTGCTGATAATGAGATAATCGAAGAAGTTGTGGTTGTGTGTTGTGGTGATATGCTTGACAGTCACCGGCCATCTGACTATACCAGTTACGATGAGGGTAACATACATGAGGAGATTGATCTGTTACAGGTCATTGAGTATCTAAACACATTGCCTGGACTAACAGTTGTATGTACATCCGGCAATCATGAGGCAATGCGCAAAGAATACGGCAACTATGCGGCAATGCGTAAAGAACACAACTCAAAAAAGAACCCAAAAGACGAATACAAATACAAAAAGAAATCTCAAGTTGAATGGCCAGTTGAACACCTTTCTGCATACATTGGGTGTCATTTCCCACTTATGATCCGGATAGGTAAATGTGTGTTTTGTCACATGTTACCAGATGACATGGGTAGATTCAGTTCACTGTATCCTGAGGCAAATGGTAATGGCATGCAATATCTGAACAAACTTTTTTTTCAGTACATGTTATCACCAACTGCTCAGTTGCAATCCAAAGAATATGCTGCAATATGCAAGGTTCTTTGGAATAGAAAAATTGCCCAATCGAAAGGGTGCGATGATTTGCGTGCATTTTCTCAGTTCCTGGGGATCCACCATGGGAGTGTCTATTTCATAGGGCACACGAAAGCAACATGTCCTTCTGAAATTCCTTCTGAAAGCAGAAATTGCAAGGTCAATGCACATGTACACCTTTGCAAGGACAGCCAATCCAAGTTCCGCGTGCATGCTATGGACACACATTGGCCAGTTGCTTTCAAGAGGGATGATGCAATCAGTCAGGATGTCAACTATGCAGTTGTTAGTCATGCTGGAGGTGATGTCGTTGTTGAGCCAAGGATATGTCATCTCCAGCTACCGAACCGACCAAAATCTTCAGGGTTTGGGCAAATGCGAGTGTTTAATTGAACCAAACATTTTTCTTTTCATATGTTATAAAATGGATGTTGTAAAGCACTGTATGGATGAGCGTGAGCAAAGGGGACTACAAGTTTTTCTCAAGAATAAGCAGTATCGTGCCCTGGTAAGTATGATGGAGGATTCCGACACAAAGAAGTTCATTTCACAGTATATGCATGACATATCAGATGCCCATGTTCTACTAATGCTAATGAAGCTGTATTTGGAAATTGAGAATGCCAATCCACATGTGAGTGTGTTTGAAAAAGTTCTCATTTTGGACAAGCTTTTGAAAAACCGTGCTGATTGCCATAATGTGGTGCAGCTCTTTGGTCAATGGAAGCAGAATGCACTTCTTGTAACATAAAAGTTAATTAATATTTTTTACTCCAACTGAATTTTTTCTTTGTTTCTGAACAATGCGTTGGCATGCTTATGCAGCCAATTTGAAAGCTGAAATGGTAATGTACATGGGCATGCTGCACTCAATTGAACTGATTCTTTCGGCCAAATGTCTGCCACTGACGACACAGAAGATCATCCAATTGAATTTAGAGACCCTTACCAAAAAAGACTTTTTAAAAACACTTCGACTGTATGTGGATGCTATTGCTGAACGGGATATCCATGAGTCACGGTCATTGAGCTTTC
>Ga0099797_100091_pt1 | contig 53347 bp, 18 predicted proteins | sample Uncmet_Sort48C_1_FD_89871 | JGI IMG/M metagenome (GOLD analysis project Ga0099797, IMG submission 89871) | Marine eukaryotic communities from CALCOFI LINE 67, Pacific Ocean - C012_Sort48C_1 | ecosystem: Environmental > Aquatic > Marine > Oceanic | place: Pacific Ocean: Monterey Bay | collected...
TCCCACTGCCTTCACTCGCCGTCGTCGTATCACCACCACCATATCCATTAAACACCATTGGTGATTTAGAGTCTAACATTGGCTCTGGACTCCATTCAACACCACTATCGCCATCCATGTTTGGAGTTTGAGACGATAGCGGTGTTCCTTGATTGCCACCACCGTCATCCCTCAACAATGGCGTCATACCAGTATTTAATTTTGGTGTCATCGTCGAGTCCTCATCATCATCCATTGTAATCCATGGTTCGTCATTATCATCATCATTATCGTCTATTTGCATGTTATTAGGATCCCTTTTTTTATCAGCAGTTCCTTCATCACCACGTATTTCAATTGTATTCATTAACATCTTTTCATCTAAAATTAAATCAAACATTCCCGTGCCAAAAGGACATTGCTGGCCCATCAAAATATTTTCTGAAACCCCCTTTAACGTATTGCTTTCGGCCATGGCGGCTGCATCAAATAAAATTTCCACAGTTTCTTCAAAGGTTGCACGTTGCCATACACCATGATCAACACGGTTGATCCCATTTCGTGTAATGGACATTAAGTGCCCACGCGATGTCATAGCATCAACTAAGATTGCTAAATGGCGATAGTTCACATACAAGCCATACGATGAAAGGATAGTTTGGATTTCTTTCAATATCGAACCGCGGCACGCTTCAATTCCTAGCACATCACCTATCTCACATACGTCGTTGCTAATAGTTCGAGTGTGATCAACGTCTGGGTGACTTAGAACCTCTAACAAGTTACTTCCATCTGTTTCTAAAATCCACTCCACACGCTCTGTAAAACCACTTCCATGGGTATACACTTTCCCATTTTCCTCCTTACGTGTGTACACCTTGTCAATACCAGAGATCCCACATAATTGCACTTCGTCTAGTAATTCAGATTCAATTTGTTTCAAAAGTTCATCGTGATCAACTGCAAACTCTTCTTTCGTATCATTGGCTTCATCTTCGCCCATGCCATAGCTTTGCTCTCCATCGTCACCACCCGTATACTCCTCTTGAACAAGGCGTATAAGAGCAAGCTGTTTCCTATCTAATGATTCTTCAATTATAATTAAAAACATTTCTCCAAATTCAGCCATTAATTTTTCCTTCACGTCGGTCATGGTTAAATGTTTACTAGACATGGCAGCTTGATTTAATTCAAATCGTAATACCCATGGAGACAGGTAACCGCGTTCCTCCATACGATCTTCATCAAGCCAAATGTCGGGTGTCTCGGACCAAGTTTCTAACATGCCATTATGTTCCTCAATACACGATACCATTTTTCTAAATCCATCTTCCTCCACAAATTTTACTGGGTCGTAGATAATCGCTGTGGATAGTGTGATATCACGCAGAGTTGTGTATGCTAATTGTGCTTGTACTAGCGTGGCGCGTTCTTGATCGGAACTGATTTTATTGCCATCTTCGTCCTCCTCCTTTAAAAAAATAGTCACACCAGGAGTTTTGATGCGTTTGCTAACATTGATGACCTCCTTCAATCTAGGAACCCCTAGAGTTACATTTTTAGATGCGATACCAGCATTGTGGAATGTATTCAACGTCATCTGAGTTGCAGGTTCTCCAATAGATTGTGCAGCTAATACACCGCATACTTCGCCTGGATTTGAACGAGCACGATTGAATTTCGCTTCGATCTCGCCGATGACAAAATTCCATGCTGCTTTTGACATGCGATGTTCTTTTATTACTATTTTACTTGCCAAGTACATTCTCGTTAAAATTTTAAACAGCAATGTACAATTAAATTGCGCCTCAACTGATAACTTATCTTTTCCTGGTACAATGATTAAACGATCAAATAGATCTAAAGTTTCTTGTATAACTTCCTTTGGATGCAGCTCTGAAACATTATTTACACTTTTAAATTGCATTTTAGCTCTATTAATTAGGCGGGCCATGTTAACTGGGACCGGCATTCTCGTGTCGGATACATCTGGCGAGGAAAGGATCGCTTTGCGCCATTCTCCGATTTCTGCTAATGTTTTTTGGTCCTCTAATAATTGCTCGTATTCTTGTCGTAACAAACGTTTCGTCTCCTCGTCACGTTCTACATCTTCAATTGCTTTCGTGGACATGAAACGCGTCGTTTTTCCATTCACCGTTACTTCCCCAGGCTTGTAATCATTGAATTTAAATTTCTTTGACATCGCCGTATGGCTCATTTTCATCGTAAACATTCGTTGTTGCTCAACAAATTCTCCAGCCATCCCATCTTCCCCGTAAAGGAATTGCACAATATGACCTTCCGCATTGCGTACGGTACCATCGTAGCGGACCATAATGGTTTCCATGGCTTTCACCAAACGTCTTTGAATATAACCAGTCTCGGCTGTTTTACACGCCGTATCAATAATACCTTCCCTTCCACTCATCGCATGAAAGAAAAATTCAGCTGGCGTTAAACCCTTTAAATATGAATTTTCCACAAAACCACGGGATTCAGGACCTAAATCATCCTTTGCAAAATGTGGCAACGTTCTATATTGAAATCCATTTTTAATTCGCTTCCCTTCGACATTTTGTTGCCCTACGCATGCTAAAATCTGCGCAATGTTATTGGCACTACCTTTACTTCCAGACGTCACGGTAATTTTAAAACTGTTGTCCTTTGGCAAGGAATCTGATGCTCGTTTCCCAGAGTCGTTGCGCGCAGCATTCAAGGCACGATTCACGGAATCTTCAAAAACTTGTATCATCGTACGTCCTGGTTGTGACTCCAACTCATTGTTTTGACCTTGCTTTACAAGTTCAGCCACTTTGTCCTTTTTTTCATCAATAATGCGGGCAATTTCAAACATAGTTTTTTCGTCGGCAACTGTATCGCCAACACCAATGCTAAACCCCCAATGAATTAGCCATGCGTTGATAACTAATTGCGTGTCGTCAATCAAATCACGTGCTGCCATTGGCCCAACCTCCAACCAGGTAATATGAATCAATGCATTTGTTCCAGCTCCTAAACTTTTCTTATCTATGTTCCCGCAGTGCAACGTGCCATTTTCAATATACACGTACGAATCGGTGACAGAAAGATCAGTCAATTTTTGGCCGTCTGGTGCACCACCAGAATTTTTTTGCATATTAATATTTGGCAATATCATCGAGTACAATTGTTTTCCAGTCCAATAACCATCGTAGCCATCAGTATATGTGTCGCCATCCTCCATATTATTCTTACGTGGTACCAAAATAGCAGGCACAGGCATTTTGCCATCAAATTTCTTAACCCACATCAACAGATGCATCATTAACTCCCGATTTATAAAAATATCCCGTTTTGTAATTAAGGATGCGCCTAGCAATGAGTCTTGTACAATTTTCATTACCGGTGCGTTACTTTGTGGGGACACAATCATGTACGGGGTCAGCATCATTTTCTCCGCCTCAGCCCTTGCTTCCAAAGATTGTGGGACATGAAGATTCATCTCATCCCCATCGAAATCAGCATTGTACGGCGGTGTGCATGATAAATTCAAACGAAATGTGCTCCAATCAAGCACTTTCGCATAATGCGCCATGATAGACATTTTGTGCAGCGATGGCTGACGATTAAATAGCACAACATCCCCATCATTTAAATGTCTTTCTACGATCCATCCAACTTCAAGTTGTAAATCATTTTTATTTCGCACAAATTTTAAATCAATTACACCACCATCATCACGTATAATAAAATTTGCACCAGGATGGCGATCTGGGCCCCGTGCTATTAACTCGTGCAATCTATCTTGGTTAAAATGAGTGACGCGTTCATGCACTGTTAACGTAGAAGCAATGCTCCTTGGCACGCCAACTTGTTGAATAGATAAAATAGGATCAGCTGTAATAACAGTTCTTGATGTGAAATTACAACGTTTCCCCATTAAATTGCCCCGAACCCGGCCTTCTTTTCCGACTAAACGTTGTCGTATAGTCTTCAACGGTTTTCCGTTCCTGTACTTATCTTGCTGCTGCCCCGCCAATTCATTATTAATTAGTGTTGAGCAATGATACTGCAAAAGCTCCGCATATTGGTTAGTAGTAAATGCAGGGTCTTCATTCCCAATGCTATTTTTCAATGCAATATTTGCCTTCACTATATTAATATATTTATGTGTTAAATCGTCATCACTAACACCCGATCCAAATTGCACGGATGGTCGCACATGTGGTGGAGGTACTGGCAGCACGTGCCACAGAAGCCATTCAGGTCTTGACCACTTTGGGTGAAACCCGAGTGCCCGCATATCTTTCTCCGATATTTGCTTAAAAATATTATTTACATGGGATGCTTGTAAATTTTGTTTCCTGTCACGTGCACCAGCACCAATATCATTTTCCAAGTCCTCCTCATTGTCATATTCAAATGCAAGCTGTGAGTGTGCTGGCTTTGATATTCTTGGTTGCCTTGCACCACAACCACGACGAATCTTCTCAACACCGCCAGTCTCTCCCATATCTTCATTTAGGTCATCGCCACCGTAACACTTTTTTTTGCCCCGGCAAAGTTTAGTAAATGCTTTTAAACGATCTTCCGAACGTTTATGCTCGTTCATAATGCGGTGATACGCTGGATCTTTCTCATCCACTAAAAGTGTACCACAATCAAAACATACACATTGCAGCACCATACGAACTTTATCGACAAATCCCATGTGATACATTGGACGCCCCAGATCAATATGGCCAAAATAACCGACACATTCCTTATCATCAAATTTATATCCCATCCTAGGATCGTTTAAGCCTCCGTATATCGGGGTACCATTTTCATCATGTGGTCGCGCAAAATTGATTCCAGTTTTGATATGTTTCCCGTTAATAAATGTTTCCTGCGTTACTGATTGAGCACGTATATCTTCTGGGCTAAAAATCGAAAATTGCAATTCTTCGATTCGCCTCAATGGCGCCCTTGAATACGCAAATTCATGAGACATGTCTGTTGTATTTTATAATACCTTTAGATTGTATTATTAATTACTTCAGTAATTATCTACAATTATTAATAAAAAAGGATGTACAAAGAACAAACTTTTTTAAATATAAATTATATATATATATATATATATATATATATACACACCGACAGATAAGAAGCAAATAACAAATGTATATAAATGTAAAACCGAAAATTCTACAATTAATACCCAGGAATGTTAATAACGTTTTTAGTTTGTTTTGTTTTCATCGCTAGTGGCGGTGTAAGGGACGTAGAGCAGTTCCCATTATAAAAGTTGTCGTCATTTTTTATTTATTATTATTATTATTATGCTACTACTACCTATAATACATAATAATTATATATATTATTTTTTTCGTTTTTTAGTAGTAGTGCTTTATTATTATTATTATGTATCATTTTCATTTATTCATTATTTTTTTTTTATTTTTGATTATAGCTATATAAAATAATAATAATAATTATTTCATTAAAACTATTTACATGCTTTATTAGTTAATAGCTATGGTGGACTATGTAGACACTACGAGGACTAGACACGGTCTGTATGTTCCATTATTAGGTGTGTTATTATTCAAATTAGATGTCCTACCAAGTACAAATGAACTGAACGCCTTATACTACCCCGTTTATTCAGTGTGATACTCCGATGGTAATCATCAACACACTTCTGCAACGATTGCAAGTATAACTTTTAGTAGTCTCGTCAAATATAACCACTGGCCACACAATCACACAAATTTATGATCGGCTTCTTGCTTCCTCCAGCTCCCAGAGCTTTGAGTGACTGCCATCCAATAATAATACTACTGGTAGCATTTTGTACTAGAAAGATCATTTCGTGCTGACCACGCTAAGACTGCACAGCATTGAAGATGAAATCTACGAACATACCTTAAAATACAGTATAAATAGGGATATGTTTTGTAGTGTGTATAGTACAGTCGTTTGCCACTGGCAAATCCCGATCTAGATCCACTATCCACCAGTTCAGCAAATACCACAAATTTCAATGATATTCCTTGTAGCAGCTCCCAAGCCCAGCAAGCTATGTATATATATGTATTAATATTATTTACAACCTATCTGAAATGAATAAGGTGTTCTACTACAGGATCATTCTGCCGTGGACCAATCGTAGGCTAGCCCAGCCCAGCTAGGCCAGTAGTACATAGTGATAATACTACTAATAACAAGACGGCTACCATTGTTACACCGTAGAAGGATTGGTTTGTCTTGCACCTTCTATTAACTGTGTTGCAATGTGGCTATCGAACAAATTGATACCATCGAAAGATAAAACAATTAAGTATATAAAAACGACAATTGCAATTTTGTTTAATCATCACAATTACAACAATAATTATTTGTACTACGCAGCATTGTGCCTAGGTGTGCTCGTTACATTATTATAAAATAATCTTCATCAATCCTCCTATAATAATAATATTATTTATTATTATTATTATCATATAATTAATTAGCACATTACAACAAAACATAATAAAATAATATTATATCACAACAACAACAACAATAATAACATAATTATATTATTATTATTATTATATTATTTATTATTATGCTTTTTCGCGAACAACATAGAAAAAAAAGACACAGCAACCGGAGATACGTTGCTATGTGAAACGGGTATTTCACATGATAACAACACGTTCTCGGTGCAGATTGCCGTTGCAACTATATATATATATATATATATATATGTATGTATATACACGCGAACATATATAAAGTCGAATAGAATTAGTGTTTTCGTTACGATATATATATATTATTATATTTTTCTTAACAGTTTTGTTTGTTAAGTTTGTTTACAGTCGCGGCATTTTTGATCTTATTTGTCTGCACTAATATCAATAATAATAATAACAACAACAACAACAACAAAATATTGAATAGTAATATAAAAAAAAAAAGCAATAACAAAACAGACACGCAAACAAACAAACAAAGCGCACACACGTACATATAAAGGATGGAGTTGCATGTCGGTAAAAAATGTAGAGTAGGTCGTAAAATTGGTTATAGCGTATATCGACACGCCTCATTCTATTTGTTTTTAAGTATACTAATATCCGCTGCAACCACACATTCATATGGGTCAATTATACAGATGCCATCGAGTAATGCAAATATACCAGCAATTGATAACAGTCTTGAAGAACATAGTGGTGCTGCTGCTGCTTTGGCGGCTGCTTTGGCCAGTGCCGCCGCCGTTGCCAATGAGGATGATAATATACCTCTTTCCATCACTGCTGCTGCAAGTAAAGCAGAGGGGATAATAGAAGAAAGTGATATAATGGAAGAGGCACATGTAGTACCTCCTATTACTACAAACAACGACAATGGTGGCGAGAAACTAGGGGTCGTAGAGCAGCAGCAATACCAGCAGCAAGACGATGCGGTGGCAGTGACTGAAAAAACAGAAGAGGAAGATGATGGATATGTATATTTACCAACAAAAGAACATGCAGAATATCCAATAGAAGGTTTCTCAAGAGATTCGTTAGTAGCAGGTGGTGTAGAGATGCCACAAATTTATTTTACATCTCCAAATGAGGGTGAAGTTGTAAAATCATCTGATGTGTTAGTGGGGTTAGCAATTGAACCGGAACAAGCCAATTTAAAGGAACGTAATATTTTGATGTGCCTAGAATTATTATTTCGCCACGGTAAACAACGCAGTTGTTTCAGTGATATTACTGATGTTGAAATGAGTGGATTAGAGGGTGGACAACTGTTAGCAATTGCAACGTTAGAATTGAATGCTACGTTAGATGGTCGTGTACAAGGTCAGATTATATCGAAAGATACACGAAGCATGAATATAGTTGTCGATGTAAAACCCGCAAAAGTTGGTATTACTTTTCCAAGAACAGAGGAACATTTGTCGATACAATATGTTGGTATTGCCGTGCGGCTTGATGGATTTGAGAAAGATGATGGTATTGTATGTATGACAATTAGCAAAGATATACATTTAAATGATCAAGGGATGGTGACACGTGTTGGTGAAAGTGCTGATCAATGTTTGAAACCGACACGAAATGAAATTGTTATTTCTACGGATTTTCCAGAAGGTTTAAATGGTGTTAGTGCACAATTGTATTCGTTGGATGGAAAACCGCTGGGAAAACGTGGCACAATGACACAAACCTGGTTTCGTGTAACACCTAGCACCAGTTTACCCCGACCGAAAATGGGATTACTTACCTACTGGGATAGTTGTATGGAGGAAGATCCGAAAACTGGAGTGCCTTTGGCTTTAGAAATACCCGGTAACTTTTTGCCAGAAATTGATAATACAGATCAGTTCCCTGTTGTGCACATCGGGGTACTTAGTGCAAGATCTTATGATCGTTATGATGAAGCAATGGTAATGATCAAAAGTATTTTGTTTAATCGTAAACGTCCGAATATATTGCATTTTCATTTAATTGTTGATCCCGCTGGTCGGATATATTTCACAGAAAACTTTGTGGCTCTAAAATTGCCTGGTTTGCGTATAAGCTTCTATGATTTTCAACAAGTATGCGTAAAACCAAACGAACGTTTATTAAAAAAGTTCAATTTCACGCAAAGTGCGCATTATAGTGGCCACGCTGGTTATTGCCGTTTGTATATGTATAGATATTTAAATAACATTCCAGGCGTTGATGGCTTGATTGCAGTTGAAAGTGATCAAATATTTTTAGAAGATGTAGTGGAGTTGTGGGAACAATTCAACCATTTCCCTGCAAATGCTATGATTGGTATGCCTGAAATATATAAACCATGGGGTGCTGGCAGAAACAAACCAACAACAAACGATTTAACGGACGGAAAAATTAATGGTGTTGTTAACCAAAATACTGCTAGTGGCGAAAACAAAAATGATGATCCTAATACAGGGGAAAGCCATAAGACAGTTAAAATGATAATGAAAAATAAATACCATGGTAATGGTTTCATAGGTGGTATTGTCATGCTAAATTTTGAACGTATGGGAAGAGGGGACGGGTGGCAAAGTTTGGTAGAAAAGTCTATTTCGAAATATATAAAAATGAAAGCAGATCTTGATTTAGAAGTTGAAAGCTGGAATCCACAGATGAATGATCAAGATATTTTTAATTCTATTTTCAGCTTAAACCCTGAATTAGTATATGCGTTACCATGCCAATACAATATACAATTTCATGCATTCCAAGAACATCTAAGAATGTGTGGTATGGACAATACAAATAATATAGAGTGTGATGAAGCAAAAAATACAGGTATGTTTTTATGCAAGCGTAGGCCAGCAATCATACATTTCATGGCACAAAGCTATAGAGATCAAGGACAACTGGGAAAATCATATTATTCTGGGTTTTGGCAAGCAATGAAACAACTCAATCCGGACATGTTAAAATATGATTTCTTGGAAAATATGTGTGTGAAGTAACCGTGAGAAATATATGCGCTTGAGATTAGGTTTGATGTGTGATTAAAATATTTTTGTTTTTATATATATATATCATATTCGTCTCTAATATATATCAAAATATGAATTTACTTTACAAATTGAGAGCTTAATGAAATATATTTACTAAGTACCATTTGAGTAAATTAAAATACGCGTACTATATATTATTAAGCTTATTATAACTTATATTATATAGTCGGATGATAGTTTATTAAAAATTATAATTAGCTATAGTGCTATACTATATCATATTAGATGATTAAAAAATGGAAATGAAGCACACACTATAACACCAATATATTAAGGTGCTATTTTATTTCAATTATTAAATTATCATCATATTAATATATTATTAGTTTTTACGTACAATAATAATCGCATCAGAAAAAAGAAGAGTTAAAAAGTCCAGCATATCCAACATTGTATTTTGAATAATCAACCATTAAAATAATTTACAATATAATACTATTGTGCTATTCATTTCATACATAATAAAATAGTATTTAATTGTTTTTCAAAAAAAAAAATTAATAATTATTTTAAATTTTTTTTTTTTTTATTATATAAAATTTATTATTATTATTTGTATAGTAGTTCTGTTGTTGTAGTAGTATATAATAATATTTTTTATGTATATGAACACTCACGTACCTACAATTATTTGAAAATCCTATCAATACAAGAATTGTAATACTCGTGGATGATTTAAAGTAAGCACACACTTCATCAAAGCACCATATATACTCTATCATACAGACACACACGCATAAAAATCGCATATTAAAAAAATATGACAGCAATTGTAACAAATGATAAGTTAGTTGAGGCAGAAAACTTATGTACTGAATTATATCGTATCCGTGACACGTTTTTCCCAGCGTTAGTAGGTGAAAAGGAAAAAAGATTACAGTCTATGGTAGATTCAATATTTGAATGCATCGCAGCGTGTGAAAATAACGAAAATTTGAAAGGTGAGAGAAAAACAAAGGCAACATATCTAAAAGGTAAGGCAAATAGTGTATTTCAGGTATACAGTGAACAGGCGGAGAAGGATTTATCAAAAGCAGTTAAACTAGATCCAACAAATGTTGACGCATGGAACTGTTTAGGTGAATGTTTTTGGAAAAAGCAAGACTTTCAGACAGCAAAAAGTTGCTTTGATGGCGCCTTGAAACAAAAGCGGACTCGCAGCACGTTGCGCTTGCTGTCGATGTTATTAAGGCAGATTAGGCCAAACAAAAAAACGGTGAAGGAACAGATTGAAAAGGCCAAATCAAATATTAATGAGAGCATCAAAATTGCTAAAGAAGCAGTAGCTTTAGATTTCAACGACGCAGATAGTTGGTATATTCTAGGCAATGCATACTTGGGAAGTTTTTTTAACTTGGACCACGATCCAATTGATCTGAAAAAAGCATTATCTTCGTATGAGCGTGCTGCTAAGTTTCGTGATGTGAATAAATCATTATTGCCAGATTTATTTTATAATCGTGCGGAAGTACATACGTATACACAAAACTATACAAAAGCCGTTGCTGATTATCGCAAGGCGTATGCAATCGATCCAATAGGTTTACAATCGCTGGAACGGATTGGGATTATTCAAAAAAAAGTCAAAAAGGCATCCGATCTAGTGAAAAAAAAAGGTGGTTTTAAACCTAAACGTCTGACCGCAATGTGTAAATCTATGTTAACGAATCAACACCATTTAAAATTAGTTGAAAAAGTGCGAAATAACAAAGATGAAAAATTGAAAGCGAAAGTTGTTGGGTTGTCAGATTTAAAAGAAGGGCAGAACCCAGGAACAATTGTTCCTTTGACATTTTTAGTACCAATTGCAGGCCAAGGCGATATTCCGCCTGTGTTATTAATCATGGCAGATAAAGATCAAAATTGTGTTTGTTTAGCTATGTATAAGGTTGGATATGATCGTTTAGATTTTTTCAATACAAAGCATGTATATCATGTAATGTCTCCTGTATATAAAACTATTGAATTAGACTTAGGTGATGAATCGGGGAAAGTGACGTTTCCATGTATCGAAATGGATCACCCGAGAAGTTTAGCCAGAGATGGCACACGTTTGTCGGAATTCTATAGCCATGAATTCATAAAAAACCAAATGAAAGGATAGAAGGAGAGAAAGAAGATTTTTGACATGCAAACTTACAGCAGAAACATACACGAGTTGTGAATTGATGACTTACGATATTAACTTCAAGCTTTAAGAAAAAGACTTATCATCATTAAAAAAATGTAAAAAGTTAATTAGCGATGTGAATCTTACTACAAGCGGCAAAGAAAACACGATATTGATACGTGCTCGTATGATATGCGTTTTGTTTTAAAATTTAAAAGGGAACACTTAAAACTTATACATATAATTTATATAAATAATTTACTTACATTAAAAATAAATACCAAGTAAATAATAAGTAATATAAATAATAATAAAATTAACTTATAAATAATTTAAATTAATTAATAATAATAATTAATAAAATAATTAATAATAAACTATTTTTTATTTTGATTAGTTCAAAAATTAGTAGTGCATTATAATATTATATATTATTATTATTTTGATTATTAATAATACCTATATGGAATACCACCACATTTCTTTTCTTTTTTAATTTCACTCAAAGCTCTCTTTTTGTTTCCTGTCTACCCTGTTACCACCTATTACGCAAACCACTCTTCTGCGTTTCGGTACGATATGTTTTCCTTTTTCTTTTCGCAATACAATATTTTCGACCATTGGCAAACCTTTCCCCCATACTCTAGGCCGTCGTGGATCCTTCGCTTCGCTATCAGTAGGCTCTTTCCTTTTTTTTGGCAAAAAGCGTTTATTTTCAATGTAACATACTACACGCCTACCGTCTACTAAAGTTGGAAATGGGCTGGCTTCTGATTTTGCTACGGTTTGGCTGCTAAATGAAGTTGAAATTGGGGTGGCTTTTTTTTTCACCATTTTTTCGCCATCAAGGTCACTTGCCTTCCGTTTCATTGCGCCATTAATTCCTTTCGCTTCCGCATCTAACTTCTCAACACTCTTCTTCGCTCTCTTCAATTCGGACTCAATTCGTTTCAGCTCATTTTTCTTCTCCACTATTTTCTTTTCTGCTAACTTCCGTCTATACTCCTCTTCGGCTTTTTTAGCTCCTGCTTTCGCAGCATCAATTTCAGCAGCGGCAGCAATACGCTGGGTATGAGCAGCTTGTTTAAGCAAACGCGCTTCATCGTATGAATTTCTTAATTGCTGAAATTTTGGAACAAACCTTGGTTGTGTTTTCTGTGCTCGATAGCTTTGTCTCACGCGTTTGACATACTTTTCCTGAACCTTTTTGTACACTATGTTGTACTTATCGTGTATTTGAATTACCTCGGACTTGCCAGCTTCTGCTATTTGACTCTGACAAAGATCCCATTGTTTTTTATTTCCAATAGTTGTTTCTAATTTCTTTATCGAATCAACAACACGCTCTCTCAATTTTGGTAATACATCTTTAATCGATTGCATTTCATCCTGGAAACGCAAGCCATCATAATATATAACTTGATGTGCCGCCACACTCATTATTAAATCGTTTGCTCCATTTATACGATCGTCAAAGTTATCGTACCATTGCCTTGATAAACTCTCATAGTCGAACATTGCTTGTGTCTTCGGAATATTAACAAGCCTGCTGCGCATTAGTGCATTCGTTAAGTACCTTGTTGTGCTGTAATACATGTCGGTTCTAGGAGGCTGTGGGACTTTCGAAATCCAATCCATCTCCTCCACTTCTGCAATTATAAAGTCGATCACGCATTGACAAGCGCGTTGCTCTGCTTCATCTTGTTCTAATTGTTTGATAGCAAGAATTTCTTTTTGTGACATTACGCTTTCCTGAAAATCTTTCGGAAGAGTTTTTGCTTTCTTTATATCTTGTAGTTCTCTCAGCTTCTTTAATTTCAAACGGTTTAATTCTCTTTGCTCCTTCTTCTGTTGCAATATTTGCTTGTTTAGGTCTTTCTTTTTCGTTCTTATTAATGCCAAGGCTTCCTTATATTGCGCTTTATCGGCCTTTTCCCGCAACCGTTTTTCCTGCGTTAAAATTTTCTTCATTTGTGCTTCATAAGTTTTTGTACTATCGCTGGTTTTTGTTTTAGTATATTTAGTGGATACTTTACTACTTTCTACCATTATATCGCTAGTGCGATTTGCAGCACGTAATTTTTCATCCGTTTTTTCGTTCAACTCTTTATATTTTTCAATATCAAATAGAACTTGGTTTACACCATCTGATAGTTCCATTGGTACGTATATCGTCATGTCTTGACGCGCATAAGAACGTACTATTTGGTCTACCCGTATATTTAACGTATCAGCAAATGGAACTACTTTACTTAGTCTTTCAAATTTCGTTCGTTTACTTTCGGTTTCGTCAGCGCCCTGACTTCCATCCTCGTTACCATGGCTTTCATACCCATCATCATGACCTGTGTCTACATCCATCGAGTAGCTTGTTGCTTCTTTTTTTTCCCTGGCCATCTTTTCTTTTGATTCCTGCTCTTTCTGTCTTCTTTTAATTTTTTCTTCATCTTGTTGTACCAAGGCACTTTCATTGTAATTCACTGTTTTTTTCACGCGTCGTGCAGAGGGGCTAATGAAAGAAATCGGTTCGTCATCACCACTGCTACCGCTACTACTATCATCTTCATCCATTGTGGCGTTGTTTTCTTTTACTTTAGCACTTTGCTTTTTATCGCGTTTCGAGAGTCGCCGTGCTTTGTTTTGTTGATCCTCCGTTTCCTTTTCTAATTGCGCTCTTGGTGCTCTTGCACTTGCAGGTTGTACTGCCCCTCTTGCTCGGGCATCTCCTAGACTTTCGCCAGTGGACAGAAATTTGACCTCGATATTTGGCCAGCCTTTTTGAGTAACAATACGACGCACAAACTTCGTTGGTGAATATTCTTCGTTGTCAAAAAAAAGTTTGCGACTCGTCGTGTCCATTACGCCAAATCTTTTTTGTCCTTCTCTATCGAATGCATACAATGTGGAAAACCTAGTTCTTGCAATAGTTGGACCATCGTCTTCCGGTTTTAATGGCGGTATCAAAGCTATAAGTTCTTCTACGCTACTATACAAACCGTCTCTTACCATACTGTGAAAAGTCATCTCGGGGTCATGGGATACTTGCGCAATCACTTCATCTATACATTGTTTTACAGGATCGTACTTCTTACTCCGTAAGTAAGCATCACAATTCCGTTTGTGTGCTGCAAGTCCGTTATACGTGACATTTGCATTACATCCGGGGCATTTAGTAAGGCCTGCACCAGCAGATTTCTTTGTGGAACTGTAAAGTGGAATTTGTTTATAGCTTTTTTTTGAACGAGAACGACGGGGGCGATCTGTCTTGAATATTCCTTCACCATCACCATTATTTTGTCTGTGACTTTCATATTCTTTTTTTTTTACGCCGTCAAAATCCATCTCTGTTTCAAGGGTTTTGATTGCTCCACGTAACCTCGCATTGCCTAATTGTTCGTTTGTTTTCTCCAATACAAATTCTAAATTTGGGTTGTTAGTCGCAGTTTTATACCCTGTCAGCGTATCTAGTGGTAGTTTACCAACAACAGCACTTTCGCCATCACTGCTTTTACCAGACGAATCGATTTTCGTATCACTATCGCCAATTATCATTCCAGTAACCGTGTTTATTCGCATATACACACGATCAAAACATTTTTTTTTCCATGCATCCATTCCTAACTTATGTAGAAGCTCAGAGTCCGTATCATTTTTTTTACTTTCCTGAACTTCGTATTGAAAATATATTTTTTCAAACTCTCTTAAACGGGGACCACGTGTACAATCAGGACCGTTGCCGTTTAATTCGAAAGAATTATCCACGGAAGTTTCGCCTTCTAAAAGGGAGCATGCTGCTCTTTTTTTTGCCTTTCCAAGATTTTCTTTTGAACTGCGTATAATGATATCTGTATTGGGATTGAGTGTTTGAGAGTCAATCTTTTCACAAAATTCACGTGGAGTCATTCTTATTTCTGAATGTTGTTCCTTTTTCTCTTTAAGTGAACTGTTTCCCTCGTCCTCTGCAAGGTCTGACGTCACAATAATTATCATACCTGACCTCGTATCTAAAAATGCATAATACCGATCACTTTTTCCAATGCCATAAATTTCAGTGACATGCCGTAACCGTTTGCCACTTGATGGAACAGGACCAAGGTCTACATATTCATCTACGTTCTCAAAAACATCATTCTTCTCACTTTCGATGGTAAAACATGCATTTCGCAGTCTCGCAACTCTCAAAGTCTCGCCAGTTGCGTTAAATTTGATTTCCTTATTTGGATTTTTAGATTCTGATTTAATTTTTAGACAATATTCTGCAGGTGTGCACGTAGCGTCTTTGCCTTTATCATCGCGGTAGTGGATCATACTAGTATTTGTGTTTATTAAGATGTCGATCTTCCTTTGTTTGTAATTATTCCTTGGATCCATGCCCCACACAGTCGCAGGCGACATCACGTCAAATCGTTTACCGTACTTGGGTTTAGGTCCCTTATCTGCAAGCGAATTTAATGTAGCATTGTTATAATCAGCATCTGCTTCACCCTCAATAGATTTAACGGCATTTCTATCTTTTCCATTCATTAGGCTTTCCGATGTTTGTGCCAATTTGATCCCTCTATTTGGGTTTAAACGAGCAGCTTTCACCCGAATACACCATTCACCTGGTGTGCACGATTCTCCAGTTTTTTGATCCAAAACTATCATTCCTGTTCTGGTATTTAGTATCCCTACCGCATTTGATCCGCCCGCTTTTAACTTGCATGTAACTTCTGACAGCAACGACAGCTGTCTTCCTCGGGTTGGTGTTGGTCCTTTTTCAATAGAATGGGCACCCCGAGGCCCTGTATAATTTTTTTTATTGATTGAATATTTGCTATTTTTATTAGAGCGACATGCGCCACGAAAACGCGCGTTTCCAAGTGTCTCCCCGGTTTTGCAAAAAATAATATCATTGTTTGGATGTGCATTGGTTGACCGAAACTTCGAAATAAACTTGGTTGGGGAGGAAAATACCTCTCCATTGCCTGAAGTTATTTGGCAAGTCAGTGTGTTCATATATCCGTAAATTTTACCATGTTTATTTGTGTTAATCATAATTTTTTCTCTTGCCATAAACTGCACGCCCCCATCTGGTGGGACAGGGCCCGGTAGCTTATCGTTTGGATGCGGTACATCCAGAATTTTAGTGAAATTAGTTGCTGAAAATCCACGGTTCTTTTTATCGTCACCATTTTTCATAATAATATCTCCTCTCTCTTTTGCTTCTTTTTGATACTGTTTCATTAAATTAACTGCCACATTTATATCTTCCTCGTAATGAATTGAGCTAGCTTTCTCTCCGGTTATTTTCCCCAGCATTATTTCCATAGTCTGCTCAACTTCCGGGTGCAAAAATGTCCCACGCCTAATTAAATTTCCCATCTCCTGTCGAGCGTATAAATACATTCGTTCAGCAGCTGGTGGGATATCCAAGTATAAATTTACGCTGTGGCAATAATGCACACAGTTGTCGCGGATTAACTTAAGGTCATTCATAAGCTCGTAAGCTGTGCGATATTTGTGTGCTTTTATATTGCTACGAATTAGTTTTAAGTACATTGGTTTTTTAACCCAATCAACATAGTCACGAATAACAGTTGAATCAACAGCTTCCAGAAATGGCGGGGCGTCAGGATGTACATACACTAGTTTTATGAATGTTAACATGTTAGATTCTAAAACATTCAAACCTTTGTATTCTTTCCTTACATATCCTTTTTTCTTTTTTGAATTACTAACACTATTATCAATAAAATTGTTTTTTTTTGTTTTTTCCGTGGCTTCTCGTTCTTTTAGCTTCTTTTTTGGTTTTCTGCCTCTTTTTTTTTTCACAGGAGGGGGCATCAACGACATGTAGCTCCTAGTCTGTTTTTTGCTTCGTGGTTTCAAAAGAAATTTCCAAAAGATCCTTCCAGATTTTGAGACAACTATTTGTCTAGATTTAACATGCATTTCGAAACAGCCATATTTTGGAACCAAGCCTAAAAAATCTTCTTCTTTTAACAATGCGGTGTATTTTTTTCGATTATAAACAAATGCACTAAAAATAACAAATGTATCTGCTTCTGGCACCCAAGCTTGATTTTCAACTGCAATTTTTGATAGCAGTGCCTCTTTCGATATGAGAGAGAAACACTTACTAGCACGATAAAGTTTTTCGATTAACAACGCCAGTTGTCCAAATGAACAAGCAGATAATATTTCACTTCTCGAGCTATTTCTTAATGTTCTAATCCAATCTAATACTACGCTATCTTTCGGGTCAATTGCTGGCTTCAACGCAGATGCCGTCATTGCAGGCGCTATAGCTTGGTGCAACGTGAAAATGCATTCTTTCCAATGGTCTAGCGGTTTCATTAACATAGATTCGTTGGTCATGGCTTCGATTTTCGTGTATGCCTCCTCATGTAAATAACGTACCATTTCAAGATTGACGATTCGTGTTTTTTCGCATACCCATTGCCTTGCTACAGTCAAATAGTTGCCGGGGTTACTTTTAAATTTATCCAAAAATTTGCGTAAACTGCTGGTTGATATGGCGGAATGCAATACTTGCTCACGGTAACTTTCAAATTTATTATAGTCATTTCGATACAAATAATATGGAACTGGATACCTCAAAATGCCTGCACCGTTTACAATATCCGCTAAATAACATGGGTCTGTCGTTTGCTTTTTCGAGTTTGGGTGTGCTCTTGCAAATTTAAGTACCACTTCGCTGTTCTGAGAACGCGATATATCTGTTTTTATCCATTCCCAAATTAATGCGTTCCTGTTGTTACCATTTAAGTCCCGCGTACCAACCTGAACAATTTGGTCATTAGGAAGAATTCCAAGTTGCTCCGCAGTACCATTTGCATATACGTTTCTAATTCGACATCCATACCCGTGCGGTTTCATATCCATACCAACATCAACGTTAGTAAATGTACGCCAAAAAACCTCCGGGGCGGGCTCTAACTTATACAGACTAGTAGTAAGTGGTTTATACATTTTTCCGTGTTGTACACTTGGATGATGATTCCGTGCCATTACGAGGCGCAATACTGGCGCTTTAATCTTTTCCGGGTCATCTTTCCCTGCAGCATCGCTTTTTCTACGTAATAATAACCGTGTTGCCTTCTTTTTTGAGACCTCTCCCACATTTGTCCTAGGCAATAAAATGTTTCGAATTACATCAAAGATCTCCTTTTCTGTAGTTTCCAGATTAACTTCAAAATCGTTTACACGGCAAATGTAGTCTCCAGGCAAAAATTCATTTGGTAAAACTATTACAGCCTCTTTCGTACCGGTTTCGCCATATCGCACCGTCCCTTTCACTCCATAACTGGTTAATTGGTGCTTCCTATTACCGAATTCATCCACCGCATATTGTTTCTCTAAATGTTCTTCATATTCGCTCAATTTTAAATCCCCATATTCTAAAATTCTGCCACCATTTCCAAGTTTCAGCTGCTGTATAATGGAAATATCACGAATCCTTTTTATTTCTCCATTATTTACTATTTTTCTTTCATAAAAATACGTAGCCTTTTTTCCGTCTGTTGGCAAGCCACTACCCACGTCGCCACAGTATGGCCTAAAATCTTCCCCCCGCGCAATATACATGCATGTATCATCGGCGGGATGCTTAAGAATTTCGTTGACTACAGCATGAGACGTTGTAGAAAAGTCAATTAAATAATTGCCCATTTGTCCTTTGCTGCCTAGGCCAACAATGGTGTCATGTCTTTGAAGCCCAAGACTATGACCCAGCCCGCCTATCAAAACTTCTTTTATCCTACCCCCATCGGAAATAGTAATATCATATGGCCTGCTACATAGTTTTAGTTGGAAGAATACAGGTGGCATTAACGACTGTCCAGCATTTCTTCTTACAGTCGCAATTTCTACCCCGTCTTTGTCTGACCACATTGAAAGTAAGATAGGTTTGATTGTCTCTAAAATATTTAGCAGATCATTTTCTACTTTGCTCCGACGAGAGAGAAATTTCAATAATTTCAAGAATGAGGCTTTCGATTCTATTGCTCTCCATTCCCCAGTTCCACCATTCTCAATAAATAGTCTACCGACACCATCGTCTTCTTTGAAATGCCAATAACGATTTCCCCGACGATCACAACCGTATGGTAAATCTACTTTCAACTTCGCGCACGCAGCAAGCTTTTCATTAATTTTTCTAAGCTCCGCTTTCAATTTTCGCAATCCCATTTTAAACTCTCTTGCTGTTGTAGCTTTTTCTTTTAATTTTTTTAATGCTGTTGTACTATCTTTAGGTGGCCTTCCCCTGCCCCTTGAAAATGATTCATTTGCCTTAAACTGTATGTCATATATTTCTTCAGTTGTGAACCCAAATGAATGCAATTTAATTGGTACACTATTTAGAAATAATTCAACAGGAGGAACATTTTCAACTATAGTCCCATCGTTGAAACGAATAACAAATTTACTGTCTTCTTTATATTTCTCGATATCTTTTGCAGCTGTATATTTAATTATTAAACCTGGTTGGAATCCATGGCCTTCAATTTTTTTTTTAAAATGCGAGCCGACGTGTTTTCGGCCTTCGTAATTGGCTTTTGAGTATTCGTATGCTTTCTGCTCATCTGTTTTGATAATTTCTGGTTTCGCTGCGCCCTCATTAGGGTTTCCATACTTGGTGGCGGCGGTCTCGGTGGTGGTGGCTGGTGATGAAAATCTGGTTTTGAAAGCAGACTTTGCCGACATTGTTGAACTGTTGTCTTTCGAAAACTTCCTCATTCGTTTTTTCAGCATTTCGCGTTCACGCCGTAAATCTTTATCCTTTTCGTGCATCTCGTCCATTTCTTCCCGAATGGCATCACTTTCCATGACTTCATCACACAGCCACTTTAGTAGCCTAACTTTTTGGTTTAATTCTAATTGATGGAATGGATACCTCGCAGCTGCTATAGCAGTGCGGCGTAATTGCACCCATTCTTCATCATATTCATCTTCCTCCTCATCTTCGTCGGAGCTATCGCCATCGTCACTATCACTATCATTGTCGACTACCATCTCATCATTGCTAAATTCAGGCTTATTTCTTGAGTTAAGAAATGGCTCTTCGACGTATTGTTTGTACAAACGGTTGAATTCAGATTTCATTTCTTTCGCAGCATTATACAAAGTTGTATCTCTCTCCTCGAGCTCTAGATAATTATTGAATATAGTGCGCATGTCGCTTGCAAATGCTATTGGGCCACCGCCTTTTGTATTGGTAGTTGCGCCACTTTTACTAATGTTATTATTGTCATTATGGCCATTTTGCTTGCTCTTAATTTGCTCATTCGTACGTTCTAGAGCAGCGGTGCCCTCTACTTCATTCACAGCATCACTACCACCCCCTTTGCTGACATTATTAATATACCATCCTGAATTAATACGGCCTTCGATAGTACGCATATCTAATGGGTTGGGGATACGCTTTTCAAGATCTTCGTATACGGTGCTGTCCATTTTGCTACTAAAAGTTTTATCATCGGTAATTTCTTCTTCGTATTCAAACATATTTGCCAGCACTTCTTGGCAGCCAGCAATTTCGCTCCATATAGTTGGTAAATTTAAAGATTCGCCTTCTGTCACAGTTTGTCTTAAAATTTCTAACCATGTCGCATCGTTCATCAAATCTAATCTAGTCGCATATATGCCACCACGTGTATGAGTCTCACGGTTTCCCACACTCCTATCTAACTCCTCTGTCTCCTCAGCAACTTCCTCATTTAATAAAATGCTTAACAGAGATTGAAACATTTCATCAATTAAACGTGCGTTAACCTTGTTGTACAAAATTTTATCATTTTGTTTGATAGCATCTTTTGAATTGTATGCCAATGCTTCCTCTAGTTGCAATAAAGTAAGAGGGGATAAAGATAAACGATTAGAAAACCGTGTAACAAACCTCCAACAGGACACAACGTCACCTAATATACTAAATGGGACTCTGCCGGCATTTGAAGTTGTATCTTCGAAACATGAATCTGGTAATGGCCATGGACTTTCCTCTAGCTCACTTGGATTTTGTATATAAACAGTACCTTGATAGGGTATATCAACGCCTAATCTAGCTAATTCAGCTGCATCTAATTCTTCTTCATCACCATCATTATATTTCACTTGAAACAATAAATCTGTTTCTTGAGGTTTCTTGCCTTTTTTTAGAGGTAATATACGAAATGACACAACCTCGCCAGTAAAAACTCCAATCATGGCAAACCGCCTTTTAAATTTGGTTCCAATAACTTTTTGCAAATATTGAGTGTAATCAATTTCTTCTTTTTTTTTCGCTTCCTCTTTTTTTTCTTTAACATTTGGCACACCAGTGAATCTAATTTTTAAACGTTTTTTACTATTTGTTCCGTTCTCGTCTTTTTGCTCATTGTTTTTCTGGCCCTTCTTTGTTTGCTTCCTCTTTTTGCCCTCGCTTTTTACTTCCTCGTCTTCACTTGATAAGCTATTTTCAGAACTGTTTTCATCATCCTCAGAACTACTAGTGTCATCTTCATCCTCATCCGAGCTTTCCTCTTCTTCCTCGCTGGTCTCTTCCTCGTCGCTACTCTCTTCTTCACTACTTTCCTCTGATTCCTCCTCCTCTGATGAAGTTTCTTCTACTTTTTTTGCGTTTTTTCGTTGTTTTCTTCCTAATTTTTTATTTCCAATTTTAATTACCAATTTTTTGCCAGCAGTTTTTGATTTTTTAGATGCAGGTTTTTTCTTTTGTGCAACTGCTTTCCGTTTTCCGGTTGTTCTTTTTGACCCGCTCTTTTTTGCCATGGTTATATACTTTTGAGAAATATGTACGAGTGTGTGGTGGTGGTGGTTGCTGTTGTTGTTAATGCTACTGCCGCTAAGGTGACTACAAAATAAGATAAATACCACACTCAATTATTCAATTGTTCCAATATATCAAAACAAAACAATATTCCTATAAAATATACCACCACTGTCTGTGTGTACACACCAAATATAGACAAGAACAGAGTGTGAAAGAATAAAATAAATATATGAAAAGAGTCACTTTAATAAATAGTACCAAGAGCAATATTGTTTACGTGTGCTGTGTACTAATATAAAATGTACGTGCGTGCCTGCGTTTCGTATATATTGCGCTGCTTGCAACAAACACGTATTTGAACGTATCCTCGCTTATATTTGAGTACAAAACAAGTTTACAAATTATAAATGTATATATATTAAATATGTATGTATGTATGTATGTATATCGCCGTTGCAGAATAAGTCGAGTATTTAGCTTCGATAGTAAACAAAATCCCCTCGCTGCGTATCTAATGAGTATCTCCAAAGCGTTTAGAAACGTATGCGTGCGTTTATATATATTATGTGTCTAACTTGTTTCGCTGTACCAAAATACAAGATGTAGTTCTTTCGAATTCAATCGGTGGTATTTTTTTTTTTCAATTGTAACATAGCATGGGGTGCCATGATGTGATATTACAATATATAATAAATAAAGAAGAGAAGTATAATAGTAGTAGTAAAAAGCAAGTGGTGTAGTGTGTCATTATTATTTTCTTTTTCTTATTTTTTATTTATTATTTACTAGCACTACTCCTTATAAAAAAAGTAAATTCAGTAAAACAAATCATAATTGTATTTTCTATATTTTATCTATTTCAATTATTATCATTCTTATTTATTAGTGGTGAGCATGAAATTAGTGGTCGAGTATCTATTGTAAGGAAGGCAATGCTATTCAGATCGTAATGGACGATGTAGTAATTTTATATGCAGTAGCACGCTGCAGTAGCACGCTGCAGTAGCACACAGTATTATTACTTGTTATCTCTAGCAGGAGCTGGCCCAGCCTTAGCCAGCTGGTACAGTATTATTGCAAAGAGGCGCGCGGACGAGTTGATCGATGCTTTGGTGGGGTCTTTCAAACTTGGAATGTTTGTCACACCTTAATACAGAATGGGTGACAGAAATACAAATTACAATACAAAATAAGACAACAGTATAAATATCGATCCATATTATACCTTAATAAAATATACATTATGTACTTAAAATCGGGCAGTTTCAAGTTTGACGCAGTTTTTTGGTCCATTTTAAGGAAACATGCCTGTATAGTGGGAGTATTGTAAAATTATGTGTAGAAACAGTATAAAATTAGAAAATTCAAACAAGTCACACCTTAATACAGACAGAATGAGTGTTTCAACATAATATTATATATATAATTTCAAATAATTACACTTTATTTTTTCGATATAATATTAACGTGTATAATAATTAGTTATAATAATAGCATAGGAACAGCATTGGGGACAGTTTATGACTACGACCTATTTTAACACTTATGTTAAAACCTAAGCTTTTCATTTCACGAATCATGTCTGCAAACATTTTTCCTACATGAATTACTTCAGATTTGTGCGGCACCAACAGAATCACTATCTCCTCTGTCGCGCAGACTACAATGTCATCGCTCTCCTTGGATGTCTCCCGAAATAGTTGTCGCGGCATATAAGAAGCAACAAAGTGCTATGTATGATTGATATATGTTTTCAATCAATGTATTTTTTCCGTCAACATATATTGAACACACTGGACTGCTTTATGAATTTCTCTTTTTGCCACTTTCCTGTCATGCATTTTATCTATTTGTGCATCAACCATATACATGTTTACAAGTTTCAAGTAACAAATCGAAAAATGCATTGACCGTATTAGACCAGCAATGCAAATCTATGTATCACGTCTGAAAAAGCTAAGAAATGGTGCCCACTATGTAAAAATGAATTCCGAATTTAACAAAATTGTCTAGGATATCATTCCGACGGAATTGAATATATTGGTATCTTAAAAAGCATTGATTCATTGAATTTTGGAGTTATAAAACTGATAAACGAAGGAAATATTGACGTGTCTAATACCACCTTCCTTCAAAGGGTTGAGGGTGAGTTCTCGAAGCAATTATTTCAAATTATTATGTATTACTACCGTGCCAATATATATTTTTTGTCCCCTATTCTACCACGTGGTAGTTTGCTTCCTATTTGACAGTATACTACTAGTAGGCTAATAATAAAAACAACGATATTTCCCGTAATAAAGATTTATAGATTCAATAATAAATTATTCACCTTCTCTATTTAACCTGTGTTTTGTGTTCGGATTTAGAAGAGAAGATAATTAACGACAATATTTAATCCTTATGCTATTATGTCTAAAAACAAAATGCATTATTATTATTGGTGGCCTATTATTATAATAATGTATTTTTTTATCATCACCTTACCTAAACACAATACTACTATGAACAACTACCATTTATTACATACTGCTTTGGTAAAGGCAGTTGGAATCATGTATATTGAAGTGATATTCGGTGTACACACAAATATCATTCAAGGTGCTCATTATACACCAGGTAGTAATTACATTTAGGTTAGTAAAGTATTGATTGATTTACTCTGAACTGACAGAAACGTATCAACGGGGGGCGGGCGGCTCATCATTTTTTTTCATCTATTCATATATAGTATTGATTTTTTTCTTTTGAACCTTGTATAGTCGTTTATACATTACATTGTGCGTGTGTGTGTGTGTGTGTGTTCTGTGTGTGACATTTCGTTTGTATATTTCTTTATTAGTGTGTATAACATATTACACTTTGTAGATTGGATTTTTCCCATTAAAGTATCATGGCAACCAAATTAAAAGACGGTGTTTTCATAGGTGATGCAGAAGCGTCACAAGATATAGACTTTCTAGTGTCAAATAAAATACAATATGTTATTAACTGTGCAGCAGCATCTGTGCCTTGCTCTTGGGAACGTCTCGGGGTGCGTTATTTAACATTTTATTGGAAAGGCAGTTCAGATTGTGATTTAAGCGAATCAAATGTAGATCGTATGTTAGACTTTATAGACACTGCATTGAATAGTGCGGAAAGTGTTTTAATACACAGTATAGATGGTTGTTCTAGAGCTTGTGCAGTCACTGCAATATACTTCATGTATAAATATATTTGGGGAATTGATAAAACAATGTTATTTATACGGCATCAACGACCTGACATGATGCCGCAGCCAGCTGTAGCGAAGCAATTAGACAATGTCAACCAACGCTTATTGTACAAGTACCGGTCAAATGAAACATTAGTCACACGCATATCAACAATATCATGGGAACCGTTACCGCTAGAGGAACAACAAGAAGGTGGTGATGATGAACAATTATTAATTAATACATATTTAAATAGCCAATCTGCTCAAGAAGCAATGATGCAAATGGCGAAGTTTCAAGCTGGAATGGGATATAACAGGCGCCAACGTCCCTCAAGTGCAGGCAGGCGGAATCGGCGAAGACGACGAAAATTATCATGGATCGATGAAAAACGAGGGAAACAAAAATCTATGATGCCAAAAAGTCCATATAGTGGCCGTGTAACTGCTGAGCGCCCACCTGGTACTTCATACTCAGACATACAACCTGGGGTAAATTGGGTGGATACATTAAAACCAAGCAGCGCTGGTGCACAAAATGGTACTATGAGTCGGTATAATAATAAAGATGGCAATAATGGTAGCGGTATTAGTATTAACAAGAATAGCTCCATAAAGGAACAGCAAACATCTTCCTCACTGCAACCTGGTGTAGATAATATCCCTTTGAAAAGTATATTAAAATCTAGTCGATCTGATAAAAATAAAAACAAAAGAAGCAACGATGAAGGTCAAACAAATAGCAGCATAATGCGCAAACACGATAGTAATAATAATACTAATAGCAGCATCATATATGGTAATAACAACGACAGTGTAAATATAGAATCAAAATATACGGAAGAAGAAAGTGTGAATAATAATTCCACATCAAGTATTGATGATATGATGGTCCATGCTCAGTGGAGAAACGATAGCTCAGAATTAACGATGACTCAGTCTAATAAAGCAACATCAAGATCCAAAATGAATCTAAAAGTTGAAAAAAATAGTAGCAGGGATACAATGGCAAAGAGAGACACTAGTAGCAAACCATTGTCTAGAGATTCGCAGAAGGAAAAGGAAGATTTAAATACTATGCGTTTAAATAGATTACTACAAAGCGGTTTAGGTGCAACTAAAAATAATGTTGAAATTGAAAGTAGTGTTGAAAGTATTAAAAATATTGATGCGATCACACATCATATGCGCCAGCAACAGCAGCAATTAGACCATGCAAAGAAGAAGAAGCTACAACATGGAGCTATTAATAGTAATAGTGGTGGCGGTTCCATTTCATCTTTGTCCATTTATACAGATGATGATAGCTCGGAAGATGATTCTAACTTATTATCTGGATTAAGAAGAATTGGCGCCCAATCAACAAGTATTCGTTCCAAACAACGGAATGATCAAAAACGTATCGGTAATAGTATTAGAAGTAGTAAGCAATCATCTTCAAGTTATGGGAGGGGTGTTGTTGGTATTAATTCGATGAGGAATAGAAGCGGTAATGCAAACCCATCGTCAAAACAGCGTGTTTCAACTATTGACCGTTCAAGGCAACGCGTTCGACGTGTTGGTCGTGACCATCAGCGTATGAGCGACGATCTTCATATGTATGAGAGGCGCAGTGGGACACCGAGTAGAGAAAGAAGGTCTAATCGTAACAATAGTAACAGGGATGCCTCTTCCTCCCGTAGGTATAGCAATAACAGTGGTGGAAGGCGTAGGCGTCCACCCTCGCCAGGATTAAAGCGTGACTCAAAGATTAAAAGCAATGGTGGCTATGGGTATGCAACGCTTTCTACAGCACAAAGAAACCCCCGATCGCGTAGACCAGGCTCTGCCCCAATACGTAAACGAAATAGCCGTCATCGTGATGAATACGGTTCTAGTGCCAGAGGTGGGGGCTATGGCGTTGATTATGGATCTGTTAATTACTCGAGATCCGCATTAACTTCTTTAAAACCAAAACGGGCAGGAACACCAAATGTTGGGAAAAGAAATCAACGTCGGCAGCAACGAGTAGATAATATGAATTTATCCTCCTCATTATCCAATTTAACCTTGAGTAATATGGCAAAAGAGCGCCAGGTATTTAATGGCCTGTCAAATACATCATCTGGTACTGTAGGTGCCATCCGCGCTTTGCGAAGACGCCCAGCATCGGCTGGCAGAGCCGAAAGAACCGATTTAAGAATGATTGGAAATAAACCCATTTGGCGATAAATGTATGATACGCTTACGACGCGTACCAATGTATGTGCCGATATATAATTTTAAAATATAACACACGGTGTATAATATATATAAGTTATGCTCTCTTACTCGTGTTAGAGCCACCTCCGCTAATAGTGTAACCTTGAACGAAAATATTAAAATTATTAAAATATTTAAACCTTAATTCAAATAGCATACAAATAGCGTTATACCAAACATACATATATATATTGCTCAATTCACACACACACACATACAAAATCGCCAAAAAATAGAGGGTTTTTGCGGCCGGAAAATTCGAAAATGGATTCAAATGTAAAAAAAAAAGCTAAAATATGTTGTGCGCGCTGCGCGTACATGACTTATGATAGTTTTTTTTTGAATTTGAATCCATTTTCGAATTTTCCGGCCGCAAAAACCCTCTATTTTTTGGTGATTTTAGCAGGTCCGTTCAACGTTACACTATTAGCGGAGGTGGCTCTTAATTTTTTAAAAATTATACTCGTATTTTTTTTTGTACTTGTTATGTTTTGTAACTCCTTACAAAATTACTCTCCTCTCCCAATTTAACTTTAGTATTTTTATTTTAATAAAGTTTACGTATTTGTATATATATATATATATATAACTTTAATTATTAAAATATTATTTTTAACTTTTAAAAGTTATATAACTTTAAAGGCTTAACTTATTTGGCCGGGTCATAAATTTATATAAATTATAAAAAAAGCTTTTTATTATATATTAAATTAGTTAAATATTTATCATTTTTTTTTAAATTGCACAGATAATGTTAACATATACAAATATTAGAGGGTTATATAAGATTACGAAAATTTAATCCACAATTTGCTTGCATTTTTGTGTATATATGTTTTATCAATGAAAATTATTGTGATCAACCAGGAAAGTCGTAGAGAGAAATGTTGTTTTGTCAAGTATTATATATTACCAAATCAAAATATAAAAATACGAAATGTAAGTTTACATCCCATTGACATAGCCATTTTCTTTGAGATATCCATATGAGTAGTATGTAGTAGCTGCACTGACTCCAAGTGCACAAACATTGAATGCTAATTTTTCCCACCAATCTAACATATACAGACCTGTTAATAGTTCATATCTATAGTATTGTTTTTTAACAAATTCCATACTATATGTTGTTAGTATATTATATTTGAAGATATTTACACGACACTATATATATATATATAAATTTCAGCAGGAAGAAATTAAATATATATATGTATGTATATTATCTTTCCCTGAGGCTCTACTATGTTGGTTGTATACATAATAGTGCAATCAGTACGATACACAAAGCATTGCGTAACATTGCGTTGCAGTTTCTTCTTGTTTTTTGTAGTTTGTTGTTGTACAACAAATATAATAATAATATAAATAGTATAGCACTACTATTAAAAAATAATAAAAAAAAAATATTTATTATAATAAATAATAAATTATTATTTTTTAATTAATAATTTTATTTAATTAATAATAAAAGTAGTATGCTGGTATGATGATTATAATAATAATAATAACTACTAGGAATACGGAATAATACTAGGAATAATACGTAGTAATAAATAATAATTATTATTAAAAAAAAAAATGTATAATAATTATTATTAGAAAAAAAAATGATAATAAAATATAATAATAATATGCACAAATAATAAATAATATAATACAATAATAATACAGTAGATGAATGAGGATGCTGTATAATCATACTAATTGCTAGAATAATGAGCCCTATGATGTACGGAATAATAATATGATGAAATTAAATAATAATAACATATCAACAAGCTATTTTAATGACAATATCATACGTGTTATTGTTATATTAGGTATTAGTACGTATTATAATGGGAACGCAGTGTTAATCATGGTAAATGATGCACCAACAATGTCAAAGAAATAATACTGGATGATAATTATTTGTGTTTTTTAAGGTTATTATTTATACTACTTTGTGCCTTTTGCAGTGTTGTGCTCTTGTCAACCAGTGACTGCTCCCGCCTCTTTTATAATAATACTCTTCCACGTCTCGAATAATTTATCTTCGAACATCCTTTTTTTTTGAATTGGAAGTCATAAGTTTATAAGAATAGTTAATAACACATGCCGTTAGCAACTTTATAAACTTGGTGCATACTCCTCGTAGTGTGTGGTGCCTGTATTTCAAATTAAATTATTGCATCAGGACTATTACATACTAGTATTTATTAGCGAGACCACTGCACAACAACAAACAATATTCCTTCTTACTGTGTATCCTTATTATATGGACTTACTATTAAATTGAATTTAAATTAGCACACATTATAATTATATCAAATAATTTAAATTGAGGAAGTAATTTTTTCCATTATTATTATTGGAATTATTTATTATTAACTATAATAAAAAGTATGCAATTCTTTTTTCTTTATATTTAGTAGTGTATTTAATATTATTATTGGTGCTATTCATTCCATATTGAATATTTTTTTTATTATATTATTAGTATAATTATTACGAGTATTACACATAATAACATATTTACTGCTCTTATTATTACATGTATTATATTATTATTATTTATTAATAATAATAATTTCAATAATATAATATAATAATAATTATTTATTATTATTATTATATATTATTTGCACAACAACAATAACAACAACATTTTTTTTTCATTTAATAAAATAATTACATTTATTATTATTATTCATTTTATATTATAAATATAATTTTATTATTATTAATTATTATTATTATTAAAATATTATTATTATTTATATTATTATTATTTATAATATTATTATTATTAATTATTATTATATTATATAATAATATTTATATATTAATTTGAAATTGCACTCTCTCTTCTTCCTCTTCCTCTTTCTACATTTTTATTCACCATCACCGGTTTTTACTTCCGTCCTCTTTTGTATGAATTGACACACAAATCTAGGATTTACGGATAGATAATAGCAATATATATACATACATATATATATACACGCATTGTTTGTTCATATACTGTAAGCGTTATAGAATACAATAAACATATTAGTTATGTCTACAAATAAATTTAATGCATTTGCCTCACCACCGCCATCACCAGCACAGCTTATGATGGAAAGTGGTAATAACAATAGTAAAAATTCATTGCCTGTTCCACCGACATCGCAAAGTGACAACAATAATATCAAGAAAAAGAAGAAGCGTAAGAAGAAAAAGAAGAAGGCAAATGATAACAGCAACGGAGGTAGCCAGAGTGATAATTGTAACAGTTTGAAAGAAGAAGTGAAAGTGGAAGGAAATAATAATGTCAATAATGACAATATGACTTATGCAACACAAGCGAAAAAGATTGGTGCTCCTAAATCATTTCAAGCGCCACCGCCTGCACCAAGTGCAAAATTATCTTCGGTTGCACCACCATTGCCACCACCAAGTATGAAAAGTAATATTGTTAACCAAAATGTACCGTTACCACTATCACCAATTACAGTAGATGTAAAAAAAAATAACAAAAATAACTTAAAGTCACCAACAAAAAATGCAATCGCTGGTTCTAGGCCAATAGGTATATCACCATTAACAACCAAACCTAGTAAGTCTATTGTCAATGTCAGTGATCATGAAGATGAAGATGATAGTGATGCGTCTGAGAATCATTATGACGATGACGATGAAGATGATGAATTTAGTGCAGAGGAAGAGGAAGATGAAGAAGGAGAGGATGCCGAAGTTTCAACTGGTAGTGACACAGAGGAAGGGGAGGAGGAGTCCAGCTATGAGGATTCATCTGACGAGGATTATTCTGATGATGAAGACGAAGGTGCGGATGGGTATAAAATTGGTGGATACCACCCTGTAAAATTAGGAGAAGTTTATAACAATAAATATCTTGTTTTGAAAAAATTAGGGTGGGGGCACTTTTCAACCGTATGGCTTGTTAACAATAGCGATGACGGTAAAAATATTGCATTGAAAATACAAAAATCAGCGGAACATTATACAGAGGCAGCGTGGGATGAAATCGAACTTTTGAAAGCTGTGCAGAAGGGGGCGACAAAAATTGGTGTCTCGGACGTACCAGTAGTGAAGTTAATTGATAGTTTTGAGCATGTTGGGCCAAATGGTAAACACGTTGGCATGGTTTTTGAAGCACTTGGCGAAAATTTGCTATCTTTGATTAAACGCTACAATTATACGGGTATACCATTGCCCGTAGTAAGGCACATCTCTCGACAAATACTTATCGGTTTAGATTTTTTACATCGTGTTTGTCAGATTATTCATACCGATTTAAAGCCTGAAAATGTGCTGTTGGCAAAGCCAGCTGATTACAAAGATTTAAAGCGCATAGCTGCAGTTGGCGGGAGTCCAAAGAACAGCGGTAGCGGCAATAATAACACCAAAAATAACGGTGGTGTAGTGCTAGGCAATGAAAATGGCAGCACTGGCAAGAACAGCAAGGCAAATATAGAAGACGACATTGACTGGTCGAAACTAACACCAGAGGAGCGAAAGAAGTTGAAAAAAAAATTGAAACGAAAGAAGCAAAAAGAAAAGAAAAAAGCTGCAAAAATGGCCGCAGCAAATGCAAAGGAAGATACAACAATTAAACAATTAAATGTAACAAAAATTGTTGAAGAAAATGGTGATAATAACGACATCACGCAAAAGAATCACCATGGTGGCGATGATAACATTGATACATTGACATACGCTGTCGATAAAATGAATATAAAAACAGATAATGACGTTGCAATACCAGTGAAACTGAATTCAAATAAGCCTTATGTTCATAATTTATACGGTCCAAATTTTAACTTGGGTAGTTGCGGCACAAGCGAGCCGGTAAGTTTTGAGTGGAACAAAATGTCGATCTCACCGTCTGAATGGACGGATCCACCAAAATCAAAATCATGCACCGTGTTTTTCATAACTTCATACGGAACATTAGTTAAAGCATTGGGCCTGCCAACTATACTAACTTTAAAGATGGAAGATAAAAATACTAATAATGCAGATAGTAATGGTGCGGATCTTGACCGTTCTTGGTATTTGTGCGCCCAGCATCGTGAAGATATTTCTCCGACTAGCAAAGCAATGTTTTCCGTAAAATGTGTTGGTGATGATGAAAACCATACATTGCGTCATTTTCGTAAATCATGTGGAATTGATACAATTGATTATTCAGATAATGAAGGCGGTGAAAATGACGATGACAACGATAGTAGTATAGCAGAAGCGGAAGATGATGAGGGCGAGGAAGAAAACGGGGAAGACGAGTTGCTGGGCGATGACGAAGATCCTGAATTAATTTGGGAAGTTACCTTCGATGCTCGGTATGCATTGGTCGTGTTAAGCTTTCTAGAACATAAATGTGATGATTTAGTGTTTTTGCGATATAAGAACGTCGTGAAAGATGGGAGCGAGGATGTCTCAAACAACAACAACAACAACAAAAAGAAGAAGAAGAAGAAGAAGAAGGCAAACGATACTGACATTAGCAATCAAGATGCGTCCCAATTGCCAAAAAGTTTTCATGCTGCAAATAAAATTCTAGCAAATGGATTTTCCTTATTGGGTAAACGCGGCCAGAACAATTCTTTTAATGGCTATATTTTAGGTTTGTCTTTATGCCCGGATGCGCCACTTACATTGGAAGGGGTCAGCTTGCTGAGCGAAGCAACGCCACTTTTGCCAACTAAACCGGTTAGTAGCCCACCTATTACAGTTAATAAAGACGCGCCACCCGCACCACAAGCAGCTTCAAGTAATACTAAGAGCAAAATAGAGACCGCCCCGCCGTTGCCAGCGCCAACATTAACGCGTACAATATCGACTGAAGAGAGTGTATCGCGTGGCAGAGACTCGTTACAGCAAGTAATGATGTTTCCGATCAAAAAGCGTTTGGATGGGTGGCCCATCGATTTAGTAGATTTCAATTTAAGTGTCGAGGATACTGCATTGGACGCATCCAGTGACCTTGGCATGAAATTTGCCTCGTTTAAAAATAACAAACGTCTCGACAATTTAGAAAATTCGAATGCTAGCGAAGATGTTGAAAAATTAGAGGAAAAAGTAATAGTTAGTAAGAGTCACTCATCGACTAAAGATAATAAAGAGGAGAACTCGTCATCTTTATCTGCTTTTGATATTAAAATTGTTGACTTGGGCAATGCATGTTGGACTTTTAAACACTTTGCCTCCGATATTCAAACACGGCAATACCGATGCCCAGAAGTTATTGTTGGTGCTAAATATGATACATCTGCAGATATTTGGTCGCTTGCATGTTTAATTTTTGAACTTGCAACTGGTGATTTACTATTCGACCCACGAGCATCAGAAACAGACGATTACGATAGAGATGAAGATCACCTAGCACAAATGTCTGAATTGCTTGGGAAGATTCCAAAAAAAGTTGCATTGTCAGGGAAATATTCCAAAAATTTCTTTAACAAAAAAGGTGAACTAAAACATATTACCGATTTACGTATATGGAGTTTAAAGAACGTGTTAATAGAAAAATATCATTTCAAAGAGTTAGATGCAGAACATTTTTCCGATTTTTTAGTCCCATTGTTGGCTTTTAACCCAAAGAAAAGAATTAGTGCTTTTGATGCATTAAAGCATCCTTGGGTAAACCCTGAAAACATTAATAATAGTCGAGCAAGTTACAATAATGACGTTAAAAAAGAGAGCAATATCCCAGATGCTGAGAAAAACAAAGATGTTGAATCTAATACTGCTATAGTTTAATAAAAAAATACGATGAACGGGAGAGTAACATTATAACGCGACGTAAGTTATGTGGGTAAGAACATAATATACACGAGAGTATTATATTATATATCATATATTTTATTTTTTATATTGGTACGAATATACGCGTAAAAAAAATGTAAGTTACGCGTAAAAAATTACAAAATTGGTAAAAGTTATAATATCATTCATGTACCAAGGAGATAAATATTAAAATATTTGCTCTTACTCATTAGTTTTAAATAAAATTTTATACCTGTGGTACTAATGGAGTAAGATATAATTATTGTAGGTCTTGTCGATGAAAATTTTACATTCATACACACACACACATATATATACATCTCATAAACTTATGTAAAAAACGCAAAACCCAGACTCGAAATTTAGACATTTTGTCTCCCTCTGAATCACTTTCAATTGAATATTAATTCACACGTATATAAGTTAATTTTTTTATATCGACGTCGTGAATAAATATACATATTTTTCGCGTATTATGCCGGTACGCGTATATTTTACGGCGTACTTTGAAATATATTACGTATATAATATTTTCTTATTAATTTCAAAAATATAAATTTAAAAAAATATAATCATAACTTACACTTATAAACATAAATTATATGCAAAGCGGGGCGTGCATACATTGCACACGAGAAAAATACATGCATGCATACATATGAAGCTAATAAGATTTTCGAAATGCACTCCAATATAACAAAAATATCATAAAGAAAAAAAATAAAACCATGTAGCACATATGCTTTGACCCACCATTTTTCCCCATTTCAGTTAATTTTCCTAAAGTTGTCCCTAATAAACTATCCGTTTTATTCATATTATCTTGCATACCACTTAAAACTCTATTGTGCTCAGAAACTTCATCCCCAATAACAGTAACTACAGTTCTTAATTGCTGCGCTTTTAGCAATAATTCATCTTGCATGGCGTCATTTTGTTCTGTTAAAATATCACGCGTATATTCAGCAGACTGCTGTCCTGAATACTGGCTATTGCTGTTGTTTGCATAATTATTTCCAAACAGTGCAGTTCTATTATTTCGGTTATTCATTGCTTCGTATTGTCTACCTCTTTCGCGTAAGTTCATTTATCTTAAGTTGAAACGAAATGAAAAACTATGTTGGCCGCGGGTTTTCTTGTATATTTTGCTTGTGTATTGTTTGTATTTTCGTGCGTGTGTGCGTGTGTTTACGTGTCTGTACGTGTGTGTGTGTATGTGTTACGAGGTCCCACTGCTTACAAAAAGCTGAAGAAGAAGAAGAAGAGAGAGATGATGATGATGATAGATGATAATTTCAATAATAATAATACCTGGTGGTAGTAAAAATAATAAAAAAATAATATATTATTTATTATTATTATTTTATTATTAATATTTTTTTATTATTATTATTACCAGGTATTATTACCAGGTATTATTACCTTATATATTTTATTATTATTATTATTATTATTATTTATTATGCTTTTTTTTTTTCTGCTGTTGTTCGATGTCATCAATGTCTTCTTCGTCGATGATAGTAAAAACCTACTGCAAGGATACATACCATATCAATACAGCCATAATTATCTACAAGCTTTAATAACAAGAACATCTACATAACAATTACAAATATATTTATACATACATAAACCATGTCAACATTTTGGAGAGCAACTGGATTACCATATTTGCGATATTTACAAGCGTATCATAAATTGCGTATACAGGCAACTAGTGTTGTAGGAAATAATGTTTTTATTCGGAATATAAGCAACGGGGGCAATAACTCTAATTTATCTTCAAGTGCTTCACCTCCAGCACTGCAATCGTCAAAATGTAAGATAAAACGTGGTTTGTATAGTGAAGATCATAAATTTTTAGTTCCATCAAGTAATCAAGATGGCAAAAACAATATTAAAGAAGCTGAGGCAAATGTTTTACCACCTTACGTAGCAAATAGATTGTTCTCACAATCCTCTACCCGCGATTTAAAGTATAAATTGCAGCGGAAGCCGTTAGGATTTGAGAAACACCGTGGCAATAATCGAAATAAATCGGTGATTACTTCAACACCAACTGGCGCAATGCCTGCATCATTACTAACACCAGGTGATATTTATAATGGGTTGGAGGAGTTTGTAATTGGACAGGAACGTGTTAAAAAAGTGCTTAGTGTCAGTATGTATAACCATTTTCAACGCCTAGAATATCATAGATTACAAGAAAAACAGTGGGTAGAGCAAAGAGCTCAAGATCGAAGCTATGCGGAGCAAATATATATGGAAATGCAGCGGATAACAGAGGAAGAATTAAGCAAAATGAAGTTAAGTGATTACAAATATTTGTATTCCACTGAAAAGAAGAAAAATAATGATAATCTTAACAGTGTCAAAAAACATGTTGATGGCGCTTATGGATTTCAAAATGATAGTAACAATGATGGAAAATGGGTATTAGAGGAAGAAAAATATATGGATAAGAATCGAATACGGGATTTGAAAAGGCGCTTTGAAGCACACACACGGTTGGGTTTAAAATTTAGCGAATGGAACGAAGAGCGAGAGAAGTGGTTGCATGATTATATAAATGGTGCGGATCACCGGAAACGACGTGAAGTAGTACAACAACAGCACAAATTAAATAATAAAATTCATGGTACTATGAATAATAGTAATAATGTAGTGTACCAACCTCAACAAGATAAATACGAGGAAATGATGCGCAGACCAAGCTTAATTTTGTCAGAGGAAAAGGCAAAAGAGGAGGCGCGTAAATCATTTTTTGAACTAGATAAACCAAATGTGTTAGTTTGTGGGCCTACTGGTACCGGAAAGACCCTGATGGCTAAAACATTGGCAAAAATGGCAAATGTCCCATTAGTTATTGCTGATGCAACATCTTTGACCCAGGCTGGCTACGTTGGTGAAGATGTAGAATCAATATTATACAAATTATTGCAAGCAGCTGATCATGATGTGGCAAAAGCAGAGCAAGGTATTGTTTACATTGATGAAATTGATAAAATTGGAAAGCGTGGAAGAAGTGCCAATTTATCTAGAGATGTTTCCGGGGAAGGTGTACAACAAGCATTATTGAAAATGTTAGAAGGCTCCATTGTTAACGTTCCATTAAAACGCCGTCAACCAAATGCGGAAGTAGTTCAAATAGATACGAGAAATATATTATTTATATGCGGTGGTGCATTTAGTGGTATTTCAGATATAATAGCAAAGCGTACTGTTGATCGCGGCATTGGATTTAATGCAACTGTAGCTGCAAACCCATACAATGAAAACAATAGGAATAATAATAATAATAAAGACACGAAAAAAAATGCAGAAAATATTACAAAGGAAACGAATGAATTATTAGACCAGTTAGAGCCTTCTGATTTAAGTAGTTTCGGTTTGATTCCTGAATTTGTTGGGCGTTTCCCTTTGGTTATAAGCACAAAAGCATTAACAGAGGATCAATTTGTTCGCATATTGTGTGAACCAAAAAATGCATTGGTTAAACAATACAAAGAACTATTTAGTTTACAAAACGTGGAATTTCATGCCACCGATGAAGCATTAAGAGAATGTGCGCAAATTGCAATGACAAAACGCACGGGTGCGCGTGGATTGCGATCAATTATGGAAAATTGTCTTGTCGATGCTATGTTTACTATCCCAAGCATGTCGCGTGTAAATGCAGTATATTTAGATGCTGATGCTATTAAAGGTGAAGGAGACGTAAAAATATTGAGCAAGGAACTAACGTTGGAAAAATATTTGAATGAAAATAGTAATAATAAGAAAGATGCTGTTGGTGCTGCTGTAAATAACGATAATGATGACGAGGTAGACGATTTACTAGAAGCATCAGGTGTATAACGTGTATACGTACCAAAATAAGAATTCCAAATATATATTATGCACTTACTCTTTAATTCCAAATATATACATAATAATACGTTCTATTACTCATTTAATTTTAAATAAAATTATATATATATAAACTGGTATATAACAGTATCTTACTCACAAAAACATCTAGGTTGAATATTGTGATTTTTTAAAAAAAATAGGAAAACTACTTTGTATTAAAAATAATATATAAAATGTTTTAGCTAGCTGGTAAGTTAAAAAACACTTTTTTATACGAAGTACGGTATATTATATAAATGATTTTAGTTTACTTTCACTGAAACCAAAATGTTGTTACACACTTTTTTATATAAAAGTTAAATATAAAAGTTTTAAATGTAATATAATTTTTGTATTTCACGATTACATACACAGATATATATTACCTCTCTATATATTTTCGACACAACCGATAAGTTCAAGGATGCTTTAACCAGATATTAAAATCATCCAACTAATTACTAAATAAAATAGAATTACAGGATATACAGCTAAAGTCTTTCGTTTCTCATCTATCATTTGTGCAATAAAAACTATGGATGCACGAGTAGCCCAAAATAAACATGTCGCCGTAACTATAACGCGCCAAATCCAGTTGTGCCAAAAGAAACAAAGTATACTGCCGATGTTTAATGGAAACATACAATAGCCTAAGACGCAGACACTTTGAAAAAATGAAATTTTGCCACCAAGCAACTGTGCATTAAATGTAACAACAGCACTACCAACCCAGAATATGAAAAATACAGAAGCAAATAATAACATTTCTTGCCCTTTAGGTGCCCCAAAACTTAAAACAATAGAAAGGAGTAAGCACAATAATAACGGACCCCATAAATCCCACTGCCTCAACTCGCGCAGAGTTTCGTCTTGGTTTGTTTGTGGTCGCAACACAACGCGTAACTTAACATATATTTTACGCAAATCACGCATAATTGTTTCCGAGACTGGTTCATCCAAGGAACCAACGGATGAACCTAACGTTTCACCGCGTGATGAGCCATCATCCATTTGCCCGCTGAAAGCATTATTACTGTCTGCCATGATGATGCTGGTAAGTTAAAATAGAATATTGTATATATGTAGATTGGTGTATCGAAAATAACTTGTATATGAAATGTTTATATACACATCTTACACATTGCACTGCGAAGCCCGGTTTCACTATTACCATATGATTCTGTTGTTCGTCGTATTGTTGTTGATTATATATATATAATATATAATATATAATATATATATTATTATGTATTATAGTAGTAAATAAAACAACTGCTGTTGTAGCTATATTACAGTAGTAATAATAGTATTGCAATACTAAATTATAATAAATAAAAATAAATAAAAACATAACAAATATAAATAGAAATAAATGATATTATTATTTAAATATTTTTTATTATTTTTATCATCTCTTTACGCCACAAATAATAAGAGGAGTAGTGACCTTTTTTTCTGCAAATATCGTTATATTATGTATCGTCGGCCAGCACTAGTTAGTATGGCAGTAGTAATAACATTTATTATACAGTAATAATAATTTAAAAATAGTAATATTTGGTATTTATCGATTTTTTGGGAGAGCTAGGGAGAATACAAAAAAAAAAGGAGATTTAGTACATACTTTTGGTACTGTATTTTTTATATGTATATATATATTGATTTATAACTTAAAAATAGAAGATAACTAAATGAATGTATCTATAATTATATTAAAAATATTCAATACAACAAATATATTAAGGTACCTATATTCCATATATAATGAAATAAATGAACGTGTGTATGATAATCTGTTCTAAATCAACAAAGGAAATAATCCCCAATTGCTGCATACTCACTTTTGGAATACAAAAAGTACAATCTAAATCTCCTACTTAAGTTAAATTAAGGTATTCTGGATCAACCATTTTTTTTGTTCGTTTATAATTTGTAGGAGGTAGCTAGAAAAAGTGACCCAACTGAGTACACTGAGGCTATTTAATAAATAAGTGCATAATTAATAATATTGCACTATTATATATTAATACTATTTTATTATCTAAGATTATTATTATCATCATCATCCAATAATAATAATATTATTATTATAATAAAATAGTATTATTATATATTATTATTAATAATTATTATATAAAAAATAATAATAATAATAACAAAAAAAATTTACTTCTTGTGTTCTGTTTGACGACGACGAGTGTGTACATCATAATATCTAGGTAGAGTAATTGGTAGATTGATATACAAATAGATATAAAAACATAAAAAAGAGACATAGGAAGTAATAACATCTGGTTGAATAATATTTTTCTTCGGTTTAAAAATATTTATTATGAGTGCGTTGCCACCTCCACCGCCGCCGCCGCCACCCGGTTTACACTCGTTGGAGCCACCGGCACCACCGACACCTTTGAGAAATTCAACGTTTGATAGCATCGGGCCACCATCAACGCAAAGGGATTCGTTTATGCCTGGGCCGCCATCAATGGATAGAGATTCATTTATGGATAAAAGTGGTCCCGCCCCTCCTCTACCAACAGCTGTGCCGCCGCCGCCGCCGCCTACAAACGTTGCGCCGCCACCGCCGCCTACAAACGCAGCGCCGCCGCCGCCTCCACCGTCAGCAGCCATAACATCGCTAAAGAAAATTAATATTAGTAAAACACCACCTCCACCAGGTCTCGCGAGAAAAAAGATACAGAATACTTCTGCATCAACGTTAAAAAAGCATAAAAATCCACCACCACCACCACCAGGGATGAAAAAAAAGCAAGGAAATCCGCCACCAGGGATGAAAATGCCTGTAAAGTCACCACCAGCGCCTCCTAAAAACATTTCGGCAGTTAAGATTGTTCCACCTCCGCCAAAACCCCCTAGTCCCCCAACCATAATCAATAGCAATAGCAATCCACCGCGAATGACACCCTCTGTACCACGGGATGTTCCCAGAGCAACTCCACCAATGCCGCCGGCTCCACCATCACAAGTTGATAACTCGCAAATGAATCCTCCAGGGCCACCTCCTCCTAAACCGAATAATGCAGGAGATTTTCTAGCGGAATTAAAGAAGAAAACTTTAACAAAAAACGCAACCCCACCAATGCCGCCGGCTCCACCATCACAAGTTGATAACTCGCAAATGAATCCTCCAGGGCCACCTCCTCCTAAACCGAATAATGCAGGAGATTTTCTAGCGGAATTAAAGAAGAAAACTTTAACAAAAAACGCAACCCCACCAATGCCGCCGGCTCCACCATCACAAGTTGATAACTCGCAAATGAATCCTCCAGGGCCACCTCCTCCTAAACCGAATAATGCAGGAGATTTTCTAGCAGAATTAAAGAAAAAAACTTTGACAAAAAACAATTCACTGAAGAATGAAGCTCGCTTAGATGCAAAAGTACCAAAATTGGATGTAAATAAGAGATTGCAGGAAATTGAAAGTGATACAAATTTTAGTAAATCAAATATTGGTTTGCCATCGATGAATAACAGCAACTCATCCAATGATAGTGTAACTATTGAAACTCTAAAAAAACGAATCGATGAATTAGAGAAAGAAAATAAAGCGAAAGATATGGATTTAAGAAAAGTTAAAAAATCAAATGAATTATTAATGAAAGAGAAAAAAGTTCTCACGGACGATTTGGAAGATGAAAAGATGAAAGTTGCGGAAAAGTCAAAAGAAATTGATGAACTAAAAAATGCCGCCGCAGAAGTTAAAACTCATGGTACTGATGATGATGATGAAGACGATGATTGGGATACAGGTAATGATGATCAAGATAATGTCAAAGAAATGCAAAAAAAAATTACTAAATATGAAAAGGAATTGAAGGAATTAAAAAATAGAAATAACGATACTAACAAAGCAATCGTTTTGACAGAATCACCTAGTGATGATAAGAATCGCAATAATGTAGAATCATTGCGACTTTTACTAGATCGTGAAAGAAAAGAAAAAGAAAAGGCATTAAAATTAGTTATTGATTTAGTTGGAAAGAAACGTTTTACAAATATATTAGATTCTGGTAAAGATCTGAAAGCTGTAAAAACAATTATTCGTCGAAAAATAAATCAGTCTGCATCCTCCAGTAGCAACAATAATAATACGTCTTTAGAAGCAAAATTTAAGCCCCATGTTGGTCAAGGTGCATGGTGGAGTACTAGATACATGGATGAAGTGCAAACGGAAACGGCAGTACGCACGAAAAGATCACCAAGATCTCCTAGTTCTCCAAAAAAAAATAATTACGTTGATTTGGGTCTTAAAGCAACTTCACGAAGGAATCTTAGTGATGGTAATAATAAAACTGCTACGCTGGCGGACTACAGCAAATGGATGCGTATTGCAGAGAGACAAAAAATGAATGCACATGCAATGAAGGCACCATTTGTTGGAGGGGGTAGAAGACAAACATATTTTAGTAATTTAAGAGATGGACATAATGATAAAATGAATAGAATAAATAGTGCGGGCAAAGATGCTATTCTAAAAGCAGCCCAAGCTTATAAGCAAGCAAACAACTGGTGATAACAATTCTAAATCATGTTTAATATTATATATATAATTAACTCTTACTCTCATTAAATTATAAATAAAATTTTATCATTATAAATTACGTGTGTTAAAGTGTAAAGTTATATAATTTTAGATCCCGTGATGAATACTAGATGCTCAATACTCAGTCTCAAGAATATTACTCTATCCTACTATAATGAAGCTCGTATTAATCACAGAGAGATATAAAATTTTATTTAAATTAAATGAGTAAGATAATATTATATGTACATATTTATAACTGTGTATCTATATGTATGTGTGAATATGAAATTTTCATCGACTAGATCTACATCTGAGACGAATCTGTATATAAATTGTGAAATTTTCATATTGTAATAATTAAACTTAACTCTCATTAATTTAAAATAGAAAAATTTTTTACGTATATTATTATTATAAATATATTTGAATTAATGAGGTAAGATACTATATTATATATTTTTTATCTTACTCATTAATTTGTTTTAATATCAAAAGTAATTAAACTTGAGTATTTGGAATAATAAATATTTTAAAATTCTCTTATGATATATACTACTCGTTTAAATTACGAGTAATTACGATATATCATATTTCTAAAAATATCTCGCTCTCTTTTACATATTCTCTGTAACATAGTTACTGCTGTTATTATTGGCAATGTTAAATTGTTTTGTCGTCCCCTCTTCCTTCTCTATCCTTACCGTTTCAGGGTCTTTCCACTTCATCATCAATTTTGATAGTTGCTTCTTATCATTTTCATCATATTTTTCAAGAGTAGATAATCTTAATATTGCTTTCGCATCTGTTAGTTGTTGGTCTAATTTTTCTAATCGAATAACATTACGCATTTCTGAATGCTTATGTTTAACACCGTGGTCTTCAACTTCTATTTTTTGTTCTATCAAACTTTCTTTAATTTGATTCATCATACCGATACCAAGTTTTTCACTCAGCATTCCCTTCCCCAATCGTTTTGATATTTCTAAAAGTATAGTTCCTAATGCATTTCTTTTATTTTCTATTTTCTTAATATTACGAGTCACAAGAAACTTTCTTGCAAATCTGTAAAGAACTTGCTTGTGTTTTTCTTCTAATATCGGTGGCTCGTCGATTCGTTTAAAAATTTCTTCCTCCAATAAACCAAGTGAAACAGAACCATCTTCAATTAGTTCAACATCATATGTTGAATTATGATTGCATGTAACAACTATTGCTTTCTTTCCTTTTCCTTTCCAAGCTGATCGATTGGCAATGCATTTAAATCCAACGTGTCTTCTACCGACAATGCGATCAGGATTTACATTTCTAATACATTTTCGTTTTTTTTTTTTGCCACGGTTATGATGATGTGGGTTTTGCATGATTACATCAATAGTACCATCAACATTAATATTACTAACGATGCATGCTTTTCGGTACATTTCCTTTTTATTTTTTTTAAAAACTATTGCTGCATGTGCGCCTTGATGCAATGTGTGTGTTTTATGATGCTTGTGACGATGATGCTTGTGAGTCCCAGCAGTTTCATTCTCGCTATCGCTGCTGCTAGTGCTACTATCGCTGGAAAAAAAATCTGAATCAGGTTCTTCAATATCATCATAGGCATCATTGGTTACTCTACCAAATAGCAGTTCTGAAATAATTGCGATTTTTGTTTCTACGGTGATTGTCCGTCCGATTATTGATTCGCGATGTTCGATATACAAAAACATTGATCGGCTTCTACCATGTTCGAAGGGCAACTTTACATTACGCATATATTTAACGTTTTTACTTGTTAGCTCAATTTCATGTACCGTCCGACAATATGCTTGTAGAAAATCTTGATACGTTAAACCTATTTCATATGAGTTTTCGCCATACGATGGAAATGGCAAAGATATTGCAAATGGTCTGTCCATGTGTTTTTTGGAAATTTTCGGTCCAAAAATCAAATGGCAAAATTCTTCATAATTTGACCTAGACATATGATAGTTTTTTACAAAGTAATGATATATTTTTTTATAACAATCTTTGTATGTTTTAAAGATGCTTTCTGTTTTTTTCGTAAATACATGCTGAATTAAAAACGTATCTTGTAAACGATGGTGATTATTGTTGATAAGATTTCTTATAAATAGTCGAAGGGCTTGGTTTGGTAGTTTTGAGGGGCGCATGGTTGTTGCTAAATAAATTAATGCCAAGTAACAGTAAGCTCTACTTAAGTGAGAAATGTAATGCCCGTCTTCGTTTAAAAACTCAGATACATCAAATGTATTGTTCTCACCCGTTGCACCTTGTGTTCTCGCTTTTTCTCTGGCTATCGATGCATTGGAAAAACATCCTGTCAACGACATTACATACGGAGTAGTGGTGCAAATTTGTTTTCTCAACTAATAACTAGAACGGGTCTAAAGTATGTTGATTTACGAAATAACCAAATCGGTGAACGAGGGGCAATCGCTATTGCATACGTATCTGGTACTAGGAATGAAGAAGGCGAAATTACTTTTGGTGATCCTCATGGTAAAAAAGATAGTTTTAAAATACGCTTAGAGGGAAACCCAGTTGGGGAAGCAGTGTTAAAATTTCTTTCATAAAAATCATTTATGTATGAGTGGTTGCCTGCTTCATATAATAAACTTAGTGATTATATGAAATAAATCAGAATTACAACAAGAGAAAGGGATGGATGTAGTACGAAGAAGCAAGTTCAAATGTTACAAAAGCGAGATGCATCAAATACTGCTACTGATACTACCAATGCGCCCATTCCGGGCAATAATACTTTTACAAATAATAATAGTAAAGGATCTGAAAAAGAAGCATTTACCACGATCATCATTTGAAAATCGAGATAAATATTTATCAGTTGCATGTTAATATATTAAATATTGTACCGTATTATATATTATTTATAATTGTCCACACTTTTAAAAAATACCACTACTGGTAGGTAAAAAATTAACAAAAAAAAACAGGTGAGCTCCCGCGCGAATTATCACATAAGATGATGGATTAATTTCGTAATAAGATATATTTATATACTACCAAGTACAATATAATATATAAATATTTTAGGTTTCCAAAGTCCAAAGTTAAAGTAAGCTTTATTTCAATTTATAGCTTTATTATTATATTATTATTTACAGACTTTTTTTATTATTATATTATTATTATGGTTTTTTTTTTGTTTTTTCCTGTGGCGCAGCACTGTATTTAATATTATATTCACTTTAACTTGTTTTTAATAATTAATATAATTTCAATAATAATATTTATAATAAATTATTTTCTCTCCTCGCTTTTTTTTTTTTTTTTGTCACACCCAAACAACAACAACAACAAACAAAAAAAGCAACAATTATTTTTTATATTGCTACTACATCTGAATCGTTTACCGAGCAACACACAACGACAACGACAAAAATAAATTCCATTTACGCTGCAACGGAAAATAAAAATTGGTGCTTATACTTAGTTTCCAAGCAACCCGTCTAAATACACATTTCTACAAGAACTTAAAATATCTCAACATTCATAGAATATTTTGAATCGACTTATTTTGCCTATGTATATACATGAATTTAAATAGTGAGATAGTCCCAAGAAAATTTCCTGGGGGGAAAAGCCTTGAGACATGGAAACAAGAGTTGACAAGTGCTGAGTATAAGTGTTTGATTGAAAAGGAATATGAAAGGCCGTGGAAAGGAAAATATTTACATAAATTTCCAAAACGTGGATATTTTGCTTGTCGTGGGTGTAAAAACCCTATTTACTCAGTAAAGTCTAAATTTGATGGAGGTGTTGGATGGTCGTCATTCCAAAACTGTTATAAAAACCGTCTTTGTACTGATGAAATTGAATACGACGCAGAAGAAACCGCTGTTACGCTAGTTCGTTGTATACACTGTGGAATATTTATTGGAAAGATATACGTTGGTGAACATCGAACTGTAACAAATGAAAGACATAGCGTCAACAGTCTAAGTATTATTCATATCAAAGAGGAATTAGAAGAAAAATTAGAAGAGTGCACCTTAATTTATATGCCCGAAGTAGACGATCAGAAAAATGTCGAAAACAGCGGTGGCGATGGCGTAGACGAAGAAACTGCAGTAGCCGCTGCTAGAATGCTTGACTTTGAAATCAAATCTTGTTTTCACCTTGACAATATAATTGAAAAAATGTCTAGTTTATTGAAATATAATCGCGCGTACTCTTTCAATGCCTCGTTCGATGGCGTGGAGTTTGGTCAGTTGCCTATACCAAAACTTGTAAAAGATAATATTAAAGCTCCTTGTCGTACCTGTTTAATACGGCATACGCCATTATACCAGTGTCGTGGAAAAGATGCTTGGGTTTGCCTTCATCCGTCTTGTTGGGGGATCTTTTGCTCAAAATATATTGGTTGTCACCATGCCGACACTAAACACCCAGTTGTTTTGTGTCCATCACTAGCAGCTTTTTGTTACATCTGTGATCGTTTTGTGGCGCATGATGATATAAAATCCATTATACGTTCCTTGCATATTGCAAAGTACAATGCAAAACCAGGAAGTAAAACACCATCTGAAAAAACTGGTGCTGGGGTCTTGTTTCAACTAGGGTATGCCGATGCAAATACATGTTTGTGCTGTGCATGCCAACATGGCGAGCCAGTAAAACATATACTTGAAATGGTCACACCACCATCTGCAACAATACCACGCCACCCGTCTTACATTAAGAAAAATATGGATGATGTCGCAGTCGGTAAAAACGCATTAGTAGATCGAATTAAAGGTTTCATTTATGGGGCTGCGATGGGATCAACTATCGGTGCATGTGCATCAGATATGACGCGGATAGAAATCCAAGATGTGTATGGTGATTTAATAAAAAACAAAAAACTGTCTTCTAGACATGGTAAACTACGTTCAAAGATAAGAAAAAAACATTCGTATGGACCAGGTGAATGGAGTATAACGATGGATTATTTTATTTCTGCAATATCGTCTTTAGTTGCTTTTGGGGGGAAGGTAGAACAAAAGGATATGGCATACCGTTTGTCCCATGCCGTTATTTGTGGCTATCCTGCGATCAAAAAACGGCCGTGTTGTGTTAGTTCTTATATGAAAGCAATTGTTGAAGGTAAAGATGTAGAAGAATACATATTGAATCCATTAAAGCACGCAAAATACGTATACAGTGAATTTAAGCAATTCCCCATTTCTGATAGCAATGAAGCGTTGTTAAGATCAATGGGATTATCGTTTGTACGTTTCTGCGACCCTGAAAGCGTCGCGCGAAACACTAAATCTAGTGTCATTGTAACACAATTTTCATTAAAAACATTAGTGGCTTCTTGCTGCTTAAATTTGTTGATTGCCAAGCTATTGATGTTGCCAAACTTAAAATTAGATCGTCCAACGTTGGTGCGACATCAAATTGAATGTTTTAATGTTGTCTGCAAAGATTCACGTGCAAATGATTTACAAGAGGAATTGTGGAAACATCTGTTTCTAGAGGAGGAAGATGGTTTGAAGGAATTAAATTTAGCAGACCATGAACATTGCACAAGTGCCTTTAAGACTGCGGGTATTGCATATGAAGCAGCACATCATAATGGGTCTGATTTTGTACAGTCAATTTTGGATATTATGAAGGAAGGTGGAGACACAACTGGTAATTGTATGATAACAGGGGGTATAATTGGATTGAAAGTTGGTTTTTCCCGCCTACCCTCGCATTGGATGCAAGATATGAAGGCACGTGAGTGGTTAGGCGAAATTGTAGAAAGCTTTTTGACAATAATAGGCTTAAGAGATTAAAACTTTATACACACTCTCCTATTTTTTATTTTATACTAAGGATAGAAACCTACTCATGCTTGTGTAGTATTAGTTTGCACACGTGCATTCGAGCTTCATTATAGTAGGATAGAGTAATATTCTTGAGACTGAGTATTGAGCATATAGTATTCATCACGGGATCTAAAATTATATAACTTTACACTTTAACACACAAAAAAAAATTATACACAAACTCTTTCAATATAGGGTACTAAAGAGATTTTAGTGTGTGCTGTTTTATCTTAAGTTATTATTTATTGTTAGAACAAAGGAGAACTCTACTAATAATTATGCGATATTCATGGTGGTTCCTCAGTGTTTATCATTATCGGGTGTACAATTATACTGTTTCTGCATCTAAATCTTCTATATCTTCCTCTTTTATGGTGTCAATAACAGCCCCAATATTGTCTTCGCCTACATCTTCCACCTCCTTTATAGTCTCTAATGATTCTTTTTCAAAAAAAGCTTTCAACTCTTTAAATTCTTGACTTCCTTTTGAATCGTCATTGACTAAATCTTCTAATAATTCAACATCATCCCCATCAAGAACGATATCCTCCACTTCACCGTCAATTTCTACAGCAATTACATCCTCTCCTTTCTCTTCATAAAGCTCAGAAGCAATAACTTCGAAAGGATCACGTTTCTTGTAATTCAGTAGTTTAATTCGCCATTTTATTTTTATATAATCGTCATGTCCTGCATCTTCATCGTCTTCCTCTGTTTCTTCGTCGCTATCTTCATCTTCGATCTCGCTAGTGTCTAGATTACGAGCATCATTATTATCATCTGTATCATTGTTGTCTTGTAAATTGTCAGCTATATCGTCTATAGTTTTGTTATTTCTATCCTCTACACCTATCGATTGTTTGTAATTATCTTTGTTAATATCTTTTTCTCCCTCATCATCTTGTTTGATCTCTTTTGATGACTCAACTGTTGCATCTTTGTCATTTTTCAATGGCAATAACGTTTTCTTTTTTTTATCAATATTTATAGGTGGTAAGCCATTGTTGTTTTGGGGGGCATTTTCACTAACCAAGCCTTCCTTTTCATCGGTTGGTTCTTTTCCTTCGTTATTGTCTGGTTCGTTTCTTGTGAGAAGTTCCTCGTTTGATGACTCAACTGTTGCATCTTTGTCCTTTTCCAATGGCAATAAAGTTTTCTCCTTTTTGACAATATTTAGAGGTGGTAAACCATTGTTGTTTTTTGGGGCAGTTTCATTTATCAAGTCTTCTCCCTCTTCATTTGTTTCTTTTTCTTCACCGGTGCCTGAATTGTTCTTTCCATCTTTCCCCCCTTCCTTGTCTAAGTCTTTATTTATAGATGTCTCCTCTTCTTTTATTTCGTCATCATCTTTTGCCATTGACTCTTTAGATTCCTCCTCATCTGTCGACTCATAACTATCGCTCTCGTCTAATTCTTCATCGTCTGTAATTTTATATGTTTCACTATCAGTGCTTTGAAAATCATCATCGCTACTTTCGTAAACATATTTAAACATTTTCATAGCCTCTTCGTATATTTCCAAAGGTCCTGGATCGTCTTGCCGTCGTTCGGTTATTTCAAGCCCAGCATGTAGTTTTTCATCGCTGGCGTCGCCAAGATGAAAATGTAACGTCGGTGGGTTGGAGCCTGCGTTTATATCATACCCTGATACAAAATATCCTAATTCATTTTTGTGCATTTTACGCACTTCATATTCTGTCAATAAAATATGCTTTGAAACTTGACCTGGTGCACCATGTTTTAAAGCTTTCCATCGTATTTCTAGCTGTTTTATAATAGGAAACCCTAGTCCATCATCGATCATCTCATCTTCAACATCTTCTTCCGGATTAACGTCATCTTCCATCTTATATTCTTCCTCATCATCGCCTGATTGCATTTCTCCATCTAATGCTGGTGGTTTAGCTTTGCGTGAATACGCATCTATCATCTCATCGGTTACATACAATTTATACAGCTGTTCAAATAATTTTACACTAGCTCGATTAAGTGGGCGAACCAACCTTATTCTTCCTGACTCTAGTTGTTCTCTAATTAATAAATGTTCCCTGCAAACACAGCCTTCTACATTTTCCCCAGCAAGTGCTTTTCTCTTGTAATTTAAATCACGTATAACGCCCATGTCAAAATGGCCAAGTTGTTCAACAAATAATGTGCGCGTATATCCTTCATATCCGGTTGCACGAGCTAATTTCCATTCTTTCTTTCCATCGTCAGCGTATGTATATACAGATACCATCCATTCTATCGACATACATGAGTTCATTAAAAACTCGCGCTTTTTCTTAGATAAATTAGTCCTTAATTTTAAATGTTTTTTTGCTGATTTTGTTGGTGGGTTCATAACAACAATGTCTTCAAATACTCTACAATTTTGTGGAGGATGCCATGCGCATTTCAAAGGTGGACATGGTCCAAAATGAAGAACTTCTATGTTGCTGACACAGTTTTGCTCATACTTAAGGGCATATGATAAAATTAATGGTTGATAATTAAGAGTTAGGGAATCTTGTGGGTTTGCTTCTAATACAATATCGGCAAATTCCTCGAATTCGATTTTGCCATCTCCATTTTCATCGAAGTATGCTATAAAGTAGTTGGCATATTTTTCGTCAATTTCTTCCATAAATAATTTCAAAACAGCTTTGAATTCGTCGACATTGACCATACCCGTACCTGCTCTATCAAAAAGTTGAAACAAGTGCTCTAATTTTTTTCTGGTATCTGCACCAAATTCCTTAAATTTCTTTTCTATGATTTCTTTCTGTGACAATGTTCTTAATGGTATTTTTTTTCTTGAAACATTAGAACTGGAATCGTTTTTCTCCTCATCGTCACCGATAATAGTTTGTATAACTTCTCCAATTAAATCGTCAAGCCATTCATGTATGATTTCGTGGTTTCTTAATGCCTCTTCCTCTGGTGTTTTCATTATACTGTCTTGAAAAATTTTCTTTTCGACAGCTTTCAGTAAATGCTCGTCGCTGTGTTGCAATTTTTCGCGTAGCTGGTGTAATAATTTTAAAAATACTGTTATATTCGCAGTGGGCCATTCATTTAGTTTTTCAAGCAATGTTGTATGTTTTGTTACAGTATAGTCAATACTTAAAGTACGGCCATGTAAAGTATATTCATCGGGATACCACACTGGTGGTCTATCCAATCCCATAATTCCTCTTCGCTTCTTAACCTTCATTTCAGCAGTTACTGGTGATCTTAGAGTAATTCGGCGACTATAATCATCTATCTTATGTTGTTCTTGTTGTTCTTTTTTTGCTTTTATCGGTGATGAATTTAACGACTTTTGGTTTTCAGCATTACTAAGACCATATCTTGAACACACAGCGGCAAGGTATTTTGCCCAACGCACCCATTTATCGTCCTTTTTTTTTCGGTCTAAAATGTCATTTTGGAGCGTTATATATTGCCTAGACAGTTCCTTGTCATCTGCTGCCATAAAATCATTTCCATCTACTATATATACATATCGTACTTCATCCTCCCCTGGGTCTTCTGATGATGACAAAAGTATATTGATCACTCTTCTCTCTTTTTTTTTAGCTGGTACTAGAAGAACAAAACGTGCCATATTTCTTCCAACATATATTCTAGTTGACAATGTAACTTGTTTCATTCCCCCAAAACCATTTGTAAGGGCTTGAAGACATTTTCGTGCTGATGGTTTTATTTGCGCTTTTTTTGGTATCATTTTGAACAGATCAACTGGTACAAGTATACTTAAGTGACAAACAGCCTCGTATGCTAAAAGAGTTGTTTTTAATGACATTTGTTGTAAAACTTCTTTCTTTCTAACAACTGCAAGTCTATCTATTTTATCGATCTCATGTACAGGTATATGAGTGGCATTTTCCCTCGTTGTTTCCTTCAAAACTTCCTTTTTTCGCTTCTCTTGCAATGCTAACCATTCTTTATCTTCTTCGTCGTCGCTTTCATCGACAAATTTAATCCGCTTATCATCTTTCAATTCTGGTGTCGTCGATTTCTTGTCTAAATCGTCTTTTGTCTCTTCTTTGGCTGATGGTGGAACAAATAGAACTTCTTCTTCATCAAAACGTTTATCATCAACATCTTCTTGGGTATTATTATTATTATCATCTTTACTTTTTTTTCCATCTCCTGGTTTTTGTATCTTTTTGTCACTTTCCCCTTTTCCAAATTCTAATTTCTTTTCAACTTTGCCTGCTTTTTCTTTCATGGCTTCCAATGTTTTGCGGTGCTTTCTTTTTGCCTTTTTAGCAGATTTCTTTTGTTGTTTTACGTGTTTTAACAATGCCTCTATTCCACCAGCTTGTATATGTTTGCGGTACACATATCCTCTATAATTATGGGATATCACATTAGCTGCGTTAATTTTTTCATTTTTAAATGGAATAAAGGCTTTTCTTCCTTGCCTACCTCGAACGTTCGCTTGTATTTTTGTTGCAGCGTAATATCGCTTTCTCCGTGCTGCTCTCTTTTTTTGCTCTTCAGCCCTTTTCTGTCGTCTTAAATCTCTTTCCTTGC
>Ga0099797_100092_pt1 | contig 53331 bp, 34 predicted proteins | sample Uncmet_Sort48C_1_FD_89871 | JGI IMG/M metagenome (GOLD analysis project Ga0099797, IMG submission 89871) | Marine eukaryotic communities from CALCOFI LINE 67, Pacific Ocean - C012_Sort48C_1 | ecosystem: Environmental > Aquatic > Marine > Oceanic | place: Pacific Ocean: Monterey Bay | collected...
TTAGACAAAAAAGGGTGTAACGTTACCGCGACGTGTATCGATGATTTATTCTACATTTAGCCAGAATTATTTTTAGACAATTTTGAACCCAGTACACTAACAGCATTTGCGCTAATATTGTTGATAGGTAGAGCGTGGGGAAGATGTATCTGTAAGTAATTCATTACTTCAGATGCGACTTCGTCGCGTTTATTTTAAGAAAAAGTGTTTTTCCAAGTAGTTAGAGTGACGAGATAATGTTGATGCGCAGCATCGTTTTTTCAAACATAATTAATTGAGGGAGTACCAGAATTAGCTCGGGACCGAAATCAGCTGCCCGCCCTAGATAATAAGTAGTTAGCCACGATTTTTATTTGGGTAGTTTGCAATAATTAGGTTGATTATTTTAGGCCGTAAAATACAAGTTTAGCTCACTTGAACCTTCCCACTCTCTGAACGATTCTAGTGAAATTTTCTGTTTTGAAGTTTTCTGAAAAACCTCTACTAACACTAGCTAGTTAGTTGGATCATCTTGTGTGTTTCAGACTTCTTCTCGAGATCAAAATTGTTGATTCTAGTGAGCGCAGTGAACGGACTGAAAATAATTACACTTTGAAATTTACAAAATAAACTAGTCTGTCATCTGACAATTCTAAGCTTATAATTCATAGTGACACACTACGTACCAGCTCTGTAGTGATGAAAGTAACTATCCAGATTATTTCTGCTCAGGCTGGAACGCAACAGGAAAAAGATGGCGTGAGTCAGGTAACGTTTCATTATTTTGATTATCAACAAGATCAAAATAAGTATCCGACGTTACCGACTACATTCACTATTGGAAAAGAAGTAGACGTGCATGTGCTTCCATGCGGTACAAAACGGACCACGGAAAATTTAAAGGTCAATGAGGATAACATTTTCTATGATATTAATCGTTATGTTCCAAGCCCAAAGATCAAGGTTATGCAAATTCATGACACAAACGTACAGCCAACCGACGAACAAGTCACTGCTACTGACACAAAAAAGATAAACGAGCTAACCTTGGAGATAGTAGCTCGTGGCTTTATTAAAGCATCACACGGAGGTGAATATCATGTTGCTGCAAGTTATTGTCACGATGATAACGGTGTCCTGAGACATCAGAGAACAAATTCCGATATAGCGACCCAGATTCACGCTTACGACTATCTTGATGAAAAAGGTAAGGAGGATTACGTGAAGCAGGCGGACCAAAATTTCGGGCCGTTTGCAAATTTGGAGCGGGCTTTCTCGACAAATGCTTCATATACTACTAGAGGGAACACTATATTGTTGAAAATCGACCAAAACACGCCCATGAAGATTATGTCTAGTAGACTTCAAAAAGTGCAAGAAAAATTTAATAGAGAGTATTTGAAGTACGTAAGCTGTGAAGACATAAGAAAGGGTCCACAAATTAGGAATTGGGTATAACATTCATTGTCTAGCATTCATTTTCTTGTTCCATGCAGAAGTTCAAAGCTGCAATTAGTGCATTACTTGGATATTTTTTGAATTAATACAAATTTGGTGAATGTTAAATACTGACAATAATATACCTAACAGCAAAAAGCGACTGACCCGCATTGGAACCTACCAGAGAAAATTGAAAACCTTTGCACACCTTCAGCATTAAACGACAAGAGGATGTGCACTCTGGGATCTTGGCCGCCCAGTGGAACTCCAGGAAGTGATAAGCCACAAAAAACAGGTCGTGGAACTTTAGAGCAGTTTGGACATGACCTTTTCGAAGAACTCTCACCCCTCAAAAAATACGAGTGGTTTAGCGACCACACGAAGCACGGTACAGCAAAACCTAACGAGAGGTTTGATGGATGTTTGAGGCAGAATGGTGTATGTTGTCAGCAAACTGTTACAGATCCCTGTGAACCTATAAGAAACGCTAAAGATTCTAAAGATGGTGGTATCCAAGAAGAATATCATTTAAAACTACGTCAACTACCAAAGCGGCAGGTGGCAAAGCCGGTTTCTCGAAGTACACTCCATGAGCTCGAAGATAAGACGGCTTCCAAGGAGAAAGCCCCAGAAGACCTCCAGAAGGAACTACAAGATTTACAGGCTAAGCTGGCGGCAGACGAAGAGGCTTTACAGGCTAAGCTGGCGGCAGCCCAAGAGGCTTTACAGGCTCAGCAGGCGGAAGCCCGAAAGGCTGTGGGAGATCAACAGGGTAAGCTGGCGGCAGCCCGAGAGGCTATTAGAGATCATAAGGCAGCAGTGGAGAAAGAACGAGAGAGGTTAAATGCGTTAGATAAAGAGGCACAAAAAGATCATGACACAGCACATGACGCAGCACTTAATAGGTTACGGGATGAGTATACTGCAAAGCTCAAGCAAAATCTTGGAGAGCATCAAGGCCAAGCCGATAGAGGGCTGATATCATGTGATCCACCCTTAGCGGCAGCAGAACTAGTAGAGGCTCCTAGACAGTCATTCCTCCAGCTCCCCCAATCTCCCGCCTCCCAAGCCACAAGCGCCCACCAAACCGAGGTTGCCAAGATCCTCCCACCCACATCCACCAACAACCCCGTCAAGGAAAGTCTGATGTTCCCTACCACCAACAACGTCCTGGTGCCTGCCAGCACCTGCGTCACAACGGATAAAGTCTTCTACGACATGCTGATGCTGATCGTCGCTGCCTCGTTCTTCAGTTTGGTGGTCGTTTTTGCCTTCCGCGGTGAGTCTGAAAACAAGAACCAGAAGGCGGGAAAGAAGATGAAAGCAGCGGCCTCACAGATGGAGGAGCAATGCATTGTGTAAGGCTGGACGGCTTGTTGATGACGATAGGAAATTTTGTCATATTGGACGATTTGCAGGCCAGCATTTGGGGAAGGGGTGGGTACGACATTGGGAGAATAGATTTTATGGTACTTTTAATATGAATACTATTTCTATCTAGGATTTATTTATACATAGCCTTCATTTTTATGTCATTGATATTTTATATATAATCAGCCGGTGTGCCGCATGTCTTGTGATGCGTAAGCCGCCAGTCTGGAGCATTTCTCAGTTATTTATTTTACGATACATTCTTTTCATAGTCGGTTTCAAGAAGAATAGTTTCAAACTTGATGATTTATTTTTTACAGCTTCTATCACATTATTTTAGTGCTTTTATGATGTCTCGTTCAGTCTGAGCTTCTAGCCTGGTTCTCGCACTGAATACTCAGCGTTACTGCATCTAAAAGTGTAATCAAAGGTTTTCTTATAAGGCTCTTCTATTCTTTCATGTCTAATTTCTTACAGTAATTCTGTATTGGCACTATTATGATTATTATAGTCACTATTTGGGTAGCGTAAGCCATGCACATATCGTACACACTGGATATTAGATACTTTTGCGTTGGTCATGAGCGTGTGCCGCATTTTTACAATTGTGATTGTCATCAATTCCTATAAAATTGTGTTCTTCGTTGCTCTAAGTAAACAGAAGTATGAAATTTCAAATTTATTTGACAGCGAAACAGCGTCTAGAGAAAAAAAATAAAACCTCTCTGCGATTTCTCGTAAGACAGTTAGGATCCTTTTTTCCCCTCGTACGTCAAGACGTGGTAAGTGATACCTAAAACCTCAGCCTTACTCCTAACCAGAATTATTACTGCCAGAGCTATTTGTCTATACTATTGAACTATTCTCCAATATTGTGTTAATGATTTTTCGGAGTCACTTTAATTCCTGTATTGCAACATACCGGTCGTCGTATGTCATAATTAGCATTAAAAATCTGTTTTGAAAGTACTTGGTTGAAGTAACGTTGGTTTGTATCATTCTGGATGGATGAGTGTTGCCTTCAGCAAATATAACAAACTCATAGCGTGTAAAATTGTGACATCACTGTAATTGGGTGATTACTACTGTAAAAACATTTGTGTTATATGATCAATTTTTGGTCATCCATGTCATTTTTGTGATCTGATCGAGGCCTATACTCTGAAACTCAAACTGCAAAAATGAATGGCACCGCAGTATTGAAGTAGCTTTTTCCTATTATCTGTGAATATTCTGTTACATTTCTTACGATAAATTTTTAGCATAAATCGAACAGTGAAAATCAATACTATGTCTTCCGGTCCATCCCGTTCAACAAAGTATGGCTCGAGTTCCCAGTGGACTTATGAGCGGGGTACTGTTGGAGCCTCTTCAAGCTCTTCTTCTTCTTCTGATTTATCAAAGTCAAATTTTTCAAAAGAAGAAGGTCCATCAGGCAGTTGCCCTGACTATGCTAAAATGCACAATGACTCCGATGATAATGGAGATAAAGACAAAGGGGGTAGATCAAGGTTGAGCCCGTATAATCAGTCGGCCAAAGAAATTCACAACGACCGATATAATGACTCTGTTGCGAGTTTCGAGTCTGATTTCAGCGCTCTATCTGCTGGGAGACTTGGGTCAAGTAGTAGCAGCAGTAGTAGCTATAGACTAAATAAATTTAGCAATAAGAATAAATATGGCAATCGCAAGTCGAAAAACTCAAGGGAAAATTCGCCGAATTCAAACAATAGTAACATAGTCTTAAAAAAAGATCCGCCAAATCCAAACAGCAACTCAGATGCCTGGGGCGCAAAGACGATCAATGAGTTTAATTCTGACTGGGAACGCATGACGGCTGAGGAGAGAGAGGACTACATGGAGAATCATTTTAAGCCAGTACGAAATCACCCATTTTGTCCAGGGTACAAAACGCCCGCAGTAATACTACCAAACTCTCCGGATAAGACGGATCTAAATTTCAATTTAATGCCTTCGTTAGGGGCAATGCGACCTGGGACTGCACTTGGCTATGGTGCAACTCCAGCGGCTGATCCAAGTTTGTTTGATGGATCTTTAGACGATGATTATCATTTTGAAACTTCAAAGGCCTCGAAGACATCATCAAAAGCATCTAAAGTGGAATCAATTCTTTCTTTTGACGATGAATATTCCTATCCGCACTTCTCGAGGGAACGCTCGAAGTCGAGAGAAAAACAGAATCCTACTAGTAATATTGGTAGTAGTAGGCGCGAGAGTCGACAGCCTTCCAGGGAGAAAATCCATACGCATTTTGATCATGAATGTTCGAGTGACAGAGAAGAACTGTTATCGGTTCAAGAGAATATCGATGACGATCAAAGATTAGGACCATCATCTTCGGAAAATAAGGATCGAAATTATGATTTATTGGAAGATACTAATGGTATAATTGGTAACGCTCAGGACAGTGACGTCTATAATCCTTATCAATATCGGAATAATTTCAATACAACACCCGGACTAATCGACAATACAAGTTTCCCAAACAAATTGTACAGCCCTGATAGTGAATCTGAAATTGAAGAAAGAGCTCCTGAGATTATTCCTCAATGTTTGAGTGCAGCCGTTGAAGGTTCGAAGACTTCTTCTAAAAACAAAAGTGGAGCTACAAAATCTTCAATCGATAATAAAAAGCGGTCTCTGAGTGCGGACAAAAAACGCTCCTCCAGTGCCGAAAAAAAGAAGTCTCATCGTGATGAAAAAAATCGATCCTCTAGTGCGGATAAGAATCGGTCATCAAGTGCCAACAAAAATCGGTCGTCAAGTGCCAATAAGAATTCGAAAAAAGAAAAGTCTAAGGACCTCAAAGATACGGATTCGAAGCACAGTAAGTCTTCAAAAGATAGTAAAGGAAGTAAGTCGTCTAAAGAGGATAAATCATCGAAAAAAAAGGAAAGTAAAAAAAAAGATTCAGTTCAAAACTTGAAGATTCCTGAACAGAGTGTTGTAGATGAAGTAGAAAATGCTAGGATCGATAGCGCCGCCGTTATAGCTGATAACTATAGTATTGGACCCAACTTGAGTGTGGAAAGTGTTGGTTTAGTGTCAAATAATGATTTGGCGGTCACTGGTAGTAAGGTTTCCAGTGGAGACATGAATGATCGTGATTTTGAGTCCTATGAGCCAGGTGTAATCACAGAAGATGCAGAACTTGAAGAAGAAATTGATCAGGATGAAGAGGGAGAAAAAATTGAACCAGAGGCAAAGCGGCAGAAAAAAGAACCTGAGGCGGACGAAAACGAGGAAGAAGAGGGCCAGGAAGATGATGACGTTTTGATGCCAGAAGAAATAGAGGAAGAGGAGGACCAAGAAGATGATGACGATGACGTTCTGATGCCTGAAGATATAGAGGAAGAAGAGGAAGAAGATCAAGAATCTATGAATTTGAATCCGAAGTTTGATAATAGTGGTGCTAATAGTAGTACTGTCGTCGAGTCAAAGGATCATAGTAGTACCAGTCTTGGAGAGCCGCAAACTGATTCAATTATAAATGAAGCTGACGTAAATTCGAATAATAATACAGCTAATAGCAATTTCAATGACAATGTAACTCAGTCTACGATGATGGAAAATAGCTATCAAAACTTCCAAAATTGGAATGAAGCCTATCATTCCTCGACCAAAGACCAACAAGTGGAGCTAAAAAATAAAGAATTGTTAGATGCAGACTATCACCGAAAAATGTGGCAAGAATATGTCAAGGCTAAAGCTGACGAAATTTGTCCAGATTATAGTAGTGATACTTCTAATAGTAATTATTGGAACAGATCATTACCTGTCAAGAAGTCTAATAATGACATTAACCATGCTCAGATAGGTTCTGATGAGTTATTACGAGCTTATCAGATTCACCAAGGAGATACTGGCAATGAATTAGTAAAGAACGCATGGGTAAGACTTGATTTATATAAGGACGAATGTGAGAGAAAATTATCAAAACGGGTAAGCGACTGTGAAATAAAGCAGCTCTCAAGTTCTGCTGACTTACTAGAAGCTATGATCAATGAGAAAATAGAGAATTCGGAGTGGAGTTATGCTTCAAAAAAACCTCGTTTCTTGATTGCCCAAGTGGTAAAATTCGAGAAAGGAGAAAAACTTTACAGTTATAAGAACTGCTTAGGTCAACTGAAGACTACAGACTGTATTGTTACTTTAAGCAGAGCTGGAATAGAAAAGAAATATCCCCTCTCAGTGATAACAAGTTTGAAAAAAAGTTTTAAATTTCAGATTCAAAAATCCTCAGAGGGACTCGATGAGTCAGAAACTATAACGAGCCAGGAGTTCAAACACTGGTTATCTGCGGAAAACAATATATTGAAACAGAAGGGGAAAGAATACGTGACCAAATTAATGGAGAGAGCTGAAGAAAGAATAAAAGAGAATGAGCTTAAGAATGAGCTTACAAAGTTCGGGCCTTATCCCATACCGGATTTCTATATGGCGGCAAATCAAAAAAGAGAGAATTTTCAGTCTTCAAAGTTATCCGGATTGGGGGGGAAAAAACCTAGTACTATCTCAGGTTCCAACACTGTGGATCTCGATCCGATGAGTGGGAATGTGTCAGCAGCGTCAATTTTCACCCAATACGGAGGAGCTGGAATGGGCAACATGACGTGTTTTTCTGACTTCGAGGAAACTATGTTAAATATCAGTCTTCAAGAAGACAATTATAATAATAATGTAAAAGGGAATAATATTAATTCAACGCTTGATAATGCTAAAGCAGAAGTTGGAATTTTGTACAGTGCAGTGAAAGAAGGAATTCGGGAGTTAGAGGTATTGGAGCAAAGAAAGAAAAATGACTTTTATTTTACAAAAGAATCAGATAATGGAGAAAATGCTCTACATTATCAGAAAAAATTTGAGACAGAGATTCTCGATAGAGGACTACGTGGCCTCGATCTCTATGCCTATGACCATCTCTACAATCGGGAAAAGGGTTGGTATGACTTAAGTCTTCATCCTTTTTTTCAAAAACGACTCCTGGCTTGTGAGGAGGGTTGTTTCTTCAATATAAACATGTCAAATGGCTTAACTTTTCATTCTCAGATCGAACAATGTCGACTGAATATCGAAAAACTCCGTTATTTTGTTCTGACAGATCGTGATGTCTTGGAAGTAACGAATTCCCACAAATACGCTACACTTCTGGCATCTGCCAAGGCCATCCGAGAACGGCTTGTTGGCGACGCTTCTAATCTCTTCACCGGCAGTTGCGAAGTGAATGTGATTGATGGAACGGGATCCAAGACTACATTACCAGGTAATGATCTTGTTCCTACGGTTTTGGTCTCCAATCAGATCGAGAAATATCAAATAGAATTGGATGAAGTAGAGCGGCAGTTGGAGATAGAGCGAGAAAAAATCTTGGTAGAACAGAAGAGAAGAGAATCAGAGTCTTGTCCTCATGCTAGACATACATTTGGGATATGTGCAATAAACAATAGAAATCTCGCGAGACAAAATGAGTTAGATTTGATCGTAGCAGAGAACGAAAGACATAACCTGAATTTAAGAAGACAATGCTCTAAGCAACTTAGTCCTTCCAAAAGTCTCAGTTTAAATGTGATCGACGCTGAAGCGAATGAAGCTCTCTTTAATCCATTTGCAAGAAAGGAGTGTGCTCCAAATCAAATGTGGGACATGCGATCAAATCATCCCACGGTGAGAAAAAAAGAAAAACACAGGCAAGCCTTAAATCTGAAAAAAACTTTTTCTTCTAGTGCTTCAACGACAACACCACGATCGAAAGCTGCTACACCGCGATCGAAAGCTGCTACACCGCGATCAAAAGCTGCTACACCGCGATCGAAAGCTGCTACACCGCGATCAAAAGCTGCTACACCGCGATCAAAAGCTGCTACACCGCGATCGAAAGCTGCAACACCAGAAGAGTTTAGTATAAATGGTAGTAACGTAACTGACCGAATAAATAATTTAAATCTCGGTAGTAGTACTAGTATTGGTAGGGAAGTCAAGGCCCAGGGCGGCAGTTACGGCCAAGACTTTCAAAAGTCTAAGCCTTTTTTGGACAATAACAGTCTTTTTTCTATGTTGCAGGAGACAAAAAAAGAAGTTATGAAGATGGCTGACTCGGATGAATCTGTACCCTATGTTGAGGATTTAGATTACCAGGGCATGGAATATGATGGGCGATTGTCGAGAAATGATGAAGATGCAAGTGGAGTTCCACGAGATAATAATAACATTGCCTATTCGACATCAAACTCTCAAAAAAACACGATAAGTCTTGCTGATTATTTGAGTGGACTTTAAGAATCAGATTAGTTTTGCAGATTATTTGACTAGAAACCTACGAAGTTCGTGAAATTTGAAACAGCAAGATATAAAGTGAGCTTATGCATCTGAAATATGTTTTTGATCGTTATAAACCATAGAAAATTAAACCTTATTTGCTAAATAAACCCTCAAAAAAGTCGGCAACATTTAGTTTCATTTATAGTAGTGTTTAAGGATTCCGTAACCAGATTAGACCGTCAATCTACCAATTGTTTTTATACTTTCTTTTCTTTGAAATTTCTGTGATACCGTTTTTAGCACATTAGCCAAAACAAAAAGTCCGTAATAATGTGGATACTGTTAACAAATATGAATAAGTATTAAGCTATTCGTAGTAAGTGGATTTTACAGTGTGAAGATTAGAGTCTTGTAACATGATTGCAGTTTAATATAATCGTATAAAGATGCTGTTTTTGATTGACATATATTAAGTTGGAGAGGACAGCAGTTGTCCAATGAGAGTAATAGTATTATCTGATTATTTGAAAATTAATTTCAAATTAAATTTAAAATGATCACTACGAATATTCTGATTTATTATAATTTATCGCAGTTACTAATGTGCATCTCCTTAGTAGTGCTCGGGCATTTGTAAGCTCGTTTTCTTTTGTTGAGGACCTTTTCTCCTGTAAATTAATCATTATAATACTGGAATTCGATCTGCATTACAAACATGTCTTTTGGATATTCTGCACAACATATACGACATAAGGCTCGTATGGAATTTGATGAAACAAAATGCATCGATCCAGATCCACTTCGCCTCTTCCGTAAAAATCGTCCTAAAGTTGAGAATTTTAAAGCATCATCGGCAACAGCTGTGAAACTTCGGATTCTCAACAAATTTTCAGATCAAGACGCGGCCAATGCTAAGGCTTCAGAATCATATGGAAGTAGTCATACTTAGTCTAATAATATACCGTACCGAGACTTCGTTGAGCCTCCGGCCTAGTTAAAAGAACGGATATTTCCTCACAAGTAAAAAGTAAGTCATAGATAGTCTAGTTTGAATAGAGATGTCAAAGACTAGTCGAATCTTAGAAAAGATTTTGATGGTACATTGGATGTGATTCCAGATACTCTAATGTCAAAGAGTGAACGAAAAACGGCTGAGAAGCGTCGTAAGAAAGCAAAGGATCTGAAAGCCAAAAGACTTAAAGAAAGCACTCAAACCTTGGAACTTGTAAAACGAAATAATTAAATTGGTGAGGATCTTAAAGAAAAACCAAGTAATGCAACAAATTAACAATTTAATAAAGACACTAAAGATCAGAAGTTCTAAAAATGAAAACGTTCTGAATGATCTCCAAGGGTGCACGTACGAGACTTTTTTGGTGGAAAAATAGATGAAGTAAGTCTATCCTCAGCAAGTTCGTTTGGAAGCATTGGAACTTGGAGTGGCTTTGAAATTAATCCGCAGGCGTTCAATCCAGAATTGTGCAGATCTTGGACAATTTCGCTTATGAAACAGGCATTCGAGGAACCAGAAAGATGCTAAAACTAGGACCCAGATTCAGAATCTATCCGTTCGTGTTTGCAAGACGAGACTTGTTAGATTAATGAAAACCTTCTGTCTTTCCGCGAGCTTTAATGGGTATTACGTCAAAAAAGTAGAATTCCCGAAGCAAATCTTGAAGTCATTTCCGAAATTGGCTTATATCCAATTACTGAATTTCTCAGAGCCAAGAAAGGATTCGCCATAATACGGCTTGCAAGACGAAAAACTTACCTTCTTTTATGTGGAGTTTTGAGACTCACAGGCAATATTGTGTTTTTTGAACCTCCGATCTCCAATTTAGAGAATTTTCGAACCGTCAGAACGAACTACCACTAAATAACAAGTTAAGTTCTCGCGAACTCTCGTTCTGGTCTGGAGTGTCTTTTAGTTTATGCAAAAGAGGAATGGAAATAATTGTCAGCACAAAAGTTCCAGCCGGTATCTCTACCTGATCATGACGCCGCAATAATAAATGAGATTGAGCACGGATTCACAAATAGTCCGCGCACCCAGAGAAGAGTCGAGGGCACGGTCCAAGACATTCAAAATTTACTTAATCAAGACGGCTCCAGCAATGTAAGACATCATATGAATAATGAATCTGATGAGGAGGAGAATAATTGTAAAATTGATTTAGTTAGTAATATAGACCCACAGACTGAGAGTCCAAAAACTTCTGTAACTGTAGATACATTAGACAGCATAAAAGATCTGGGACAACAGGTGCTACACAGGGCAAGAAACATCATTGAGCAACACGATTTGATTCTGAAAGACGCAGAAGAAAGCGAGGGGATTTTGCGACAGGAAAAGGAAGTGGAGCGGATGAAAGAAGAAATGGAAAAAACAGAGGAGTTGGAGAGGCTTCAAAGGCTGAAAGAGGAAATGGAAAAAACAGAGGAGTTGGAGAGGCTTCAAAGGCTGAAAGAGGAAATGGAAAAAACAGAGGAGTTGGAGAGGCTTCGGAAACTACAGTCTGATGTAGCTATGCTTGAAACACAGCCTACGACGGAAGTTTTACAAACCCAGCAAAGTACAGATGATTTGGATCATGAAGCGATTCAAGCCACTCATGATATACTAGCAAATTCAGTGTTGGAAGGAAAATTGATTGATTCTGATTCAAAGGTGGACGAAGTTCTACAAACCCGGCCAACAGTAACTGATTTAGGTAGTGAAGCAGCTCGAGTTACCCATGACATAATCGGAAGTTCGGTAGAAGAAACCTCTTGCCAGACGAAAAAAGCTTAAAAGAAGAAAAAAATGTTATCTGATATGTCTATCTGTTACTAGGGAAAATTGAGCGAAGAATCAGATGAAAGTACTTTGATTATTTAAGTCTTAAGTCTGGACTCAAAGTTGTAGTGTCATTTGGTAAAATTAACAGTAGTTGTCTTGGTTGATTTTTTTTTCTGTACTTAATTCATAGCATTACCACGGTCGTACTTGTCAAACTTGCAACATCAAGGTAATAGATTATAGTTGTAAATTGTAACACATTAACTTGTTTCAATTTGCAAATTCAATTTTATTAAGATATGGCTCTTTCTGAAATCAAGGTGATAATAATCGATTTAGATACCGTGCTCACAAAAGGGATTGATGATGTTTACATGGCTATGAAGATGAATTTCCGAAAACCCCCCGCTCTTTGGATTTGGATTCCTGAAAGCTTCTAAGGCTTTTGATGTAACAAAGCCTTGACAAATACCAAAGGTGTAGATTACTTTCTTGTTGGTCAACTGAAAATCGGGGATTTCCTGCCTCACCAAGTTTTACTTTTTTCCCGCTCGGTGCATACCTTACTTCCCATCAGAAAAGAGAAAATATGTTAGACGATGGTGGGCAATTCTCTGGCCACACTGGACTAATCAACGAATAAGTTTTCCTATGATTTCAAATTTGAATTTTCTGCCCAATAAATTGATCTCCTCTAAAGAAAGAAGAGTAAGATATACTATTATCTCAGAACAGAATGCGGTATCGAGGATCTAAACCGTAGTTTATGGATATAAGAAAGATGCGAAGGTGTAGCTATTCTTGCGAAGAAAAACACATTAGTTGCGGTCTCAAAAGTTGCCATATAAGAATGAGAAGAGATATTTAAAGCGGAATTGTTAAGTCATAGTACATCTGGTGGCAGTTCTAGTGGACCCAGTGGGGCAAACCAAAATCCCAGTCAGACTGAATCTAAAATCGAAGGAACTTCAAAATCTTCCGAAGAGTCAGGCCATCATCAAGCTTCAGATCCACAACAGCGACGACAATCTCGAAAATCCAAAGAGTCTACTAGTGCTAAAACTCAGGAAGAACGTGATCTCGAGCGTGCCCTCCGAGAAAGCATGAAAGTAAATGTTTCCAAAGATGACGAAGACTTACAAAAAGCCATAAGACAGTCAATGAAGACCCAGATAGATGCAGATCCAGATGAACTGGCAAAGGCCCTGCGGGAACAGCTAGAGGCTAAAAAAGAACGAGAACTCGCGAAGAAAGCTACTCAAGGGAATATAGATTTTGTTGATTGATTCAAAATTTGCTTTTTTTGACTCTAATTATGAGTTTGAGAAGCCTATCAGGGGTATTGAGTTGATTATAGCATATTAAATTCAGAATATTAGCGGTGCTTAGAAGTTCATGCTTGCTGTTGTGTTCAGGTTTTAAATCCAGTGAACTGAGTTTCATAAATGGACCATCTAGGTTTTGATCTGTATGTCTGGTGGAGAGTTAAAATTCTGTGAAAACCCTAATTTGGATGAAAGTAGTGGTAAGATTCATTAAACAATGTATGACTCACATTAACCAGACCTACAAAAAGAGAATTAAAATGTGTCAGCTGAAGAAGTGCCCAAACTCCAGTTAAACTCCCCACATTCTGAGAATTGATTGATTATCAATTGACTGAATTTTTCTCTATTATATGAGGACACTTTTCTTTTTTTCTGTACTCAGCCGAATAAGACACATCTCCGCTAGTTCTGAATTTGACTACGATACAGAAACTCTAACAAGTTCAGGCGGGCCTGTTTGTACAGCAGCACAATATTCTAAGTATCTGCCGCATTTTTTCTCCTGTAGAGGATCACCCTCGTGGACTAAATTTATAACAGATGTGCACGAATCAGCGAAAACCGGATTTTCAGAACTCCCCGAGAATACTTATCAGGATGCTATGGATATAGTACAAAGATGGGACGCAAAACCTTATCCGCCACAACATTTTCATAACCTACTGTGCGATGCAAGCAAGGTAATGTTTTGTTTTTCAAAATGTTTGATGTAATTATCACATTATTGACTCGTGCTTAGACTAGAAGTGTATTATTTCTAGTCGTTTTAAAAGACTAACAGTCCGAAAATAATTGACCAAATTAACCTTTTGTTACTACATCATCAAATTAAAATCTTCCAGGTATGGAACCCAAAACCGACAGAAAGATTCGGCACATTCTGTTTATACGGCTACATCTACGCACTTTTCATACGCGCGCGGGTCTGGATGAATCAAAATTCCACTGAACTGTTGAAAATGGCGACAGATGACCTCCTTTACGCCGTAACCTGTCTTGGCAAAGAAGGCTCTGTTGACTTCCTTGATAGCTTAAATGACGAGCGGGGTCCCAACATTCTCGACTACTACATCAACGTGAACGAGACCGAATTCCTTTCCTATGAGCAATATGAAGCTCTCCACCCAGTCCAGTTGCCCCCCAAGGACGAGTACGGCGCTCTGTTCTACGCTGCGCCGCCCATTTCGCGCCGTCGCTACGATCGTTGGTTCGACACAATCTCGCAGCAGTCGCTCTCTGGGACGCTCCACCTCTCTGTGTTCGGCACCCACGCCACGCTCTCCATGGAGCCCGTGCACATGCTGCGCGAGTTTGTGATCACGAATCGCGACGTGGACCCGGTTTATTATGGTCTGGAGCCCCGTTGGTGCGGTATTCTGGGCATGTGCAACCGCGGGGACGGGGCTTTTGCAAAGTTTTACAAGGACGCGGAGCAAGATCCCTACGGGGATGATTTCAGCTGGGACATGATGGAAGCGCAGATCGCAGGCGTGTATCAGCGGGACGAGAAGCTGAGGCAATCGGAGATGTTGATGTGCACGGAGCCACTGGTGGGGTGCTTGTTGTTACAGAAACTTTTTAGGCAAAAGGACCGAAGACTGCCGGTTATTGGATATCTGGGAGTGGCGTTGCTGAATTCTGTGCCGCCATTTGATGTGAAGCGGTTTTGGAATCTGTTAGATGATAGGAAACCATTTGAAGATACGGTTTTGTATGTGAATAATAGGATTCTGAGAGAACAAATATACTATCAGAGCGGAATACGAGCACCTTATGTTCGGGCGCACGGATTGTATACAAATTCGGTGTGGACGCGACAAATGGATGCAGTGTTGTTTTGGCGGGCGCCATTGTATGTGTATCCTACGTTGCGCTGTGCACTCTGGAAATTTCTGGAACAGATGAAAAATGGGGTGCCCAAAGACGAGCTAATTTTCCCATCAGATTCATCTGTTGCATCAGATTCCTCAACCGAAACTATTTCACCCACGAATCCGCTTCCCACAGACGAGTCCACAAAGGAGGATTACCCCTTCACTCTGCGTTTCCTCGACGAGGGAGAATCGATGAAATATGAGGTTGTTGCGCAATACCGGTCAATTATACTCCTTCCATGGGATCACGCCCTGTTAACTTTCTATGAATTATACTCTATGGGAATGCCACTCTTCCTCCCAAAAGTGGAATGGATCTATAGATTTGTGTACCAACGCGGACAATTGAGTGTCGGAGAACCGTTGTATCAGTCGATTCATCCAGACTGGGCCCGACCAAAAGTACTGTTTGAGGAGCAAGGTTCAGGAAGGAAAAAAGATGGGAAAGAACCGAATGTAGGTCCAATGTCGCCGGCAACTGGGTTGTCAAGTGCGAAGGCCGCTCGCGGGGTGGCAGAAGATATGCTCACGAGAGGTTTAGCCCCGAATTTGTCGTTGGATGAGGTCAAATCATATATGGTAGCAGCGTTAGATCTGGTGAAAGATCAGCAGTTTTTCTTGACAGCAGCGGAGAACAAGACATTTACTGAAGACAGTTACACGAGTGCGGGAAAGATAAAACGGTGGAGCTCAGCAAATGAAAATTTGATAAGCGAAGATAATAAGAAATATTCGAATGAAACATGGCATCCATACTCGCCATTTCAAATGAGTCCGATAGACAGTAACGACTTTACACGGATGCGGTATGCGCGGATTCTTAATGAATTTATTGTAGTAAAAAAAAGACTATTAGTATTTAAATTTCAAATATCCAATAATATTGTTCTAACCACTAAATTTGATATTTTCATAAAAATTAAAATCATTCTTAGGAAAGGTTCTTGGTGGTTCCGTCGTGGTCTCCGGTCTGATGCCATGCGATATTGGTTTCAGTACTCAGATTTCTACCGATTTCCAGCTCTCCATTACTTTAACTCCATTCCAGATCTGTTTTGCAAGCTCCGTAGTGCCGACCTGAAGTGGACGACTAACGCTATGCGTAAATATAACGACGAAACACTGATTGACAGTATAGAGTACTGGACGGACGCCGTAATTCGACTGAGCACAGCAGACTTACAGTCCGAGTCCGATGATAGTACAATGTCCTAGTGATCAAATTCAATTAGTCTGATTGTGTCATTTTTAGTCTAGTTTTTGTCTATGATTGACTCAAGTTGAGTCTTTTTATGATGACATTTTCTGTTTTAATATAATCAAAACAGACCCGTTGGATTGGTTGGAACAATCCGAGAGAGATTATCTGAAGTGTTCAGAAAAACGTCCATGTAACAGGGGTTTTGCTACATATAAATGTCTGCAACCGCTAAATTGACAAGAAATTCGGTTAATAATGTGGAAGGAGAGATTACTGTTTGATATAGTTTTCCTAAAATTCCTTTCAAGTTCTGTTATAGAATAACGTGTTATGTTTCTAGACGTGTTTTAACCAAATTTTACCCAAAGCTTGAAAACGTTAGTTAAATTTGAATAAAACAATGTGTCATGGTTTAAATTAAGTTCTGTTGATCATCATCAAATTTATCAATCATGTGTTTACTACCATCTTTACTGCATCTTTTCGTTTTTCTTATTTTCGACTCTACTCTTTCTAAGGCCTCCTCCAGCACATCAGCTTCAAAATTAGATAAATTTATTGATTCTGACACGAGCCCCTATCAAGTCTATGTTTGGCAGACTTCGAAATCTTCCGAAATCACCGATGACAGTTGGAAATCTTTTCCAGAGTCTGTAATACCGACTGTAAGAGATTATCCCCATGGCAACAACGCGTTCCATTGCTCCGGCGGTGGAACCCGTGCGTTCACGAATTGTGTAGGAGTGTTTCGGGCATTCCACCTACCCAAAAACAATCTAGTTTTACCGCGATTCCTGTTCGGAATCAGTGGAGGCACGTGGTTCTCGTTTTTATACAGTTTTTTACCAACCTCGACCTCCGCGGATGATTTAGAGATTCTGTCTGGGGTTGAAACCGGACCAAACCCCAGTTATCAATCAGACGTGTCCAAATTAACGCTGGATTTTCTGAATCGACAACCAGACCGAGCAAAAGAAATGCTTAGCGCGCCGACAAATAAATTATGGTGGAATATTTTAAGCGAATTATTTTTGAAGGAGAATCCCTTTGAGTACGACGATTGGAGATTCGTGTGGCAAAATGCGTTGTACATGGTTTTTCTTCGTCCTTTCGGCATTGGTAAGGACGATAGTTTTGCCTGGGACGAGAATTTTCCTCACACCACGCTCCCAAACACCACGTATAGATTTGTGCGACCGAACCGTCCCTATCCAATTGTGGGGACAACTTACGTTACATTGAAAGATCTGTCAGAGTTGTTTCCCGAGCCGTTGGGGAATCGATAGTTTATTATGAACACAATTACCCCAGGATATGTTGGATTCGATTACGGTCGGAATGTGACGTGGAAGGAACGTAGCGACCTGTTTTGGTGGAAAAATAAAACAGTGGAAATGGGTGGTTTTATGGAACCTCACGGGTACGGAAGTGAAGCGCCGGATCGCATTGACTGGATAAGTTCAGCAGCATCGGAAGACTTCTCTAGACCCTCTGGAGTCTATTCTTCATCTGATTCTCATTCTACATCTGATTCTCCAAAGGAAGGTTATGCTACAATCACGAAAGATGCTCCTCACCCATTCACACTCCAACGAGCGATTGCGCATTCGAGCTTCGCGCCGGGGGCTTGGGTGCACGAAGAGTCTCCTGTTTTTGGGAAAGCGGTGATGGACTATATGAATTACTGGAGCCCAAACACTAAAAATGCCGAAGACAATTCTAACAACAATATCAATAACGACGTTTTTCTGATAGCGGACGGGGGTTGCACCGATAACCTGAATGTTATGGCTTCGATTCGTCGTGGAGTTGACCGGCTGATTCTTTGGGACAATCCGGGAACGCCATTGCAAACCAAGGAAGCATTCGACCCCTACGCTCGATCACCTCGCTCAGATGACGTTTCGCCCGACCTTATGCCCTTCTTCGGTTACCACTGGGTCGTCCGTGGGCAGAGCACCCGCCACAACCAAATCTTCTCCAAAGCGGACTTTCCGCGCGTTGTGGCCGGCTTGCAGGCCGCCCAAGCCAGTGGTGCTAGTGCCGTCCGCACCTTCAATCTCACCACGATTGAAAACGAATACTTCGGAATACCCGCGGGCAGACAACTCTTGGTCACCTTCTACCACGCGGGCCGCGTGTTCGAGTGGGAAAAACAGCTGCCGTACGCGACCAGACAGTTAGTTACCCCTGACACTGGGAATGTAACAGACCCTACCAACCTGGTGAGAGGGGGGATATTCGCGAATTTTCCGTTCTTCAACACGTTTTTGCAGCTGGATTTGACAGCGGAACAGGTGAACTTGTTATCACACATGAGTACGTGGATCGTGGAACGGAATAGAGATCACTTTGATTTGAGTAGAACGCCAGTAGTTGATAATGAAGGACAGGTGGTGGGCTGGGTACCCAAAAAAGATGGAGATTATAATTTGAATCTTATTGGGGACTCAGAAAACTTTGGTTTCAAGACTGAGGATGACAAGTCGATTTATGTGTAATTTAAATTTACTGAAGTTGTCAGACAACAGTACGGTAGTTGTTATAGAAAACATGAGTTGAACTTGTTGTTAAAATCCTGAAAACCTAATATTGTAAACCCAAAGAGCAGCATTTATTGCTCGCTTTGTTAGAACTTGAAGTTAATATACAAAACTTGATTTTTTGAATATTCTATTGAAAATTGTACCTGCTTAGGTAGATTTTGAGGTCATACTTATACATTATTTTGGTCTGTTGCATCTTGCATACATAATACTATAGTTGTCAAAGTGGTTAGTCTGGATCGTGCCAAATTAAATTACTCTGAAAGCTGTAAACTCATCCTTAACTTACATAAATTTTGCATTTCTCAAATTAAAATTTACTACTGCGAATGAATTTTACTCTAGTGTGATGGAAGCGGATATTGATGTAGAAAACTTAGAGGTGGTTGAGTAAGAGTAGTAGATTCAATTTAAGAATAATTTATATCACTGGTACAAAGCTCATTGAGCTCTTTGCTAACGTTAAATGTATTATGCGCGGTTCTGACTTGAACTTCATATGATTATGTCGTAATAATTCGTTGAAACTTGATTTATCAAGTGTAAAATTTAAAATTTAAATTCACCACTACTACCACTACTATAATTTTTAAGTCATGGTTGTTTCTCCACCCTCTCCTCTCTGTCCCGACTTTCAGCTCCTTTACCCGCTCCCGATTCCCGAGGCCGTTTGTCCCATTCTTTTCGAGGAATTCATCCCGTGTGCCAATCCTGATCCGCTCCGACAAGCGTCCCTTCACCGGGAGGCTTTCGTTCGTGCCCTTTCTGATGTCGAAACCAGTGTGGACAATGCCAGACATATCGCAGAAACGGGAGAGACCTATTTACGGGATGTAGCTGCACTGCATGAGGTAGGGCGGGAACCGTTATTACAAATACAAATGGTGCCTAAACTGACTTGGCGAAGCGGCATAGCCCCGAAGGCGGAGCTGTTTTGCGACACTACATTGAAGAATTTGAGGGATATCTGTCATTTTGAGACACTGGCGGTGGGGTTTAGTGTGGGACTTGCCAAATTGGCGGTTGCGGGATTAAGTATTCGAGTCACAGACGACGGAAGTTCGGAATCTGATACTCATAGTATGATGGACGCATTAGGAGTGTGTAAGGAGGCAGCTTCAATATTTAGCTTTTTGGTGAATTTCAATCAGGAATTAAACTGTCCGAACATAACGAAGGAGAGCTTCCCAGAATTACAACCCAGAATTCTGACCATAATGAAAGATTATGGACTGCTGTGTTTGGGACAGATAACGTTCGAAATAGCGCAACGGAAAGGGAGTCTGGATCCAATGACTCTTTGTCGCTTAGCAGAACAGAATCGTATTTATGCAAGAGACTTGGGATCAAGACTGAGAGAAATCCCATCGCATATTATGTCTGTAGAAAAGAGCGGGTCGACATTCGGCGAACTTCTCAATCATTGTCAACTGTATGAGCAGTTAATGTCTCTCATAATTAATGGGCATTTGACAGAGAAAGCCACGAAAATAACGAAATACGGGATGGCCGAAGCCTACGCTATACGCGCACTTCAAGCGATACAAATCATTGAAACAAAGTTGAAGCCGAATTATGTTCTCGATGCAGTAAGAAACAGGGAATTGAGTCGGTGGCGTAAGATAGTAACTGAAGCCGAAATAGATAATAGCAAGATATACTTTCAATCAGTGCCGAATGTCGATACACATGAAGATCGATTTATTGTCAACCCGGCTGCAGTGGCTAAGATAGAAGAATATAAAGGCTTGATAACACGGAATTTTTCAGTTTCAGAACTTGAATTGTTCCTGAATGGACCAGCTTATGAAGGATAAATCTGATGAAATGAAGGCAATGATAATTTCATACTGGATTATCTTCACATTCTGAATTTTTGATCAAAATTCCACTTGTGAATCTTTTAAAGTCACAACATCAAACTTTTCTTCGCGAAACTCATTGTATTTATAGAGAATATAGTCTAACAAACTTCAAACCTTGTTAGTTATCAATTTTCAAATTGTTGAGATTTAACTTCAAAGTTCATAACATTCAATTCGAAAAGTACTCATTCCAAAAAATAATTGACCGATATTATCCACCATCGTGTAAAAACAGGTTATTATCTTTACTATGAACTTTTTTGAACCATCATGGGTATTCTTTCTCCGATGCAATACAAGAAAGCTGTAGAGCAATTCAATTCTCTGTCACGGAAAGCTCAGCTAATCAAATCTAATTTTCATCGTGAAACTGGTGTTCCTTTGACAGCCTTAAAATCATACAACTTCGTCGGTGCCGAGCGAATTTCCACTTTGCAGGCTGCTAAATATCGTCTGAAATACACGGCTGCGTTTGGAAATACAGGCATTCCGAAGAATCCGACAAATCCTCCCAGATAAATAGAGATTCTGAATCAGAGTCAGCCTCTAACTGTGAAGTATCAAATAGTGTGAAGGAGAATCATAGATAATTGAGCCTAAAGAATTGAAGATTAATGTATCCGTAAAATCAGAATCTGAATAATTGAAACAGTAACTATAGAAGAGTCCTATAACGCTAGTACTAGAAAAACTACAATCATTCTAATTTTTTATTGACCTATTAACCCATCAAGACATGGACAAACTAGCTGTAGATGTGATAAGTTGGGAGGTAGATGAAGCTGGTTTTGCTGCTTTGTGTCATTCTCTTGTCCCCAGTCTCTTTTCAGCTGAAGATGTAGAGGCAATCTTGAAATTCGTGTTTTTGATAGATCGAAAACGTGCTTTGGGCTCGAGGTTGATGGCCAAAGTACTCTGTAAAAGAGCTCTAGATTTGGATTCTTGGCTCTCTGAGAATAATTACATTGCTACTGGGGATACCGATATAAATTCAGATTGTGATTCTGAAATTTCATCTAAGAGTATCGACACCTTAATTTCTCTTTTAGAAGAATACTGTCGATCAAATATAAAACAGAAATTCCTCGGTAAAAAACCATCCCGTTCTTTCACTCTTGCAAGAACATCTTGGGGAAAGCCATACCTGCAGTCTCCTACTTTTCAAACCTGCAATTTTAACTTCAATGTCTCACACGAGGGATGGTATGTCACTGGTGCAAGTGATCCGCTTACCGTCGTTGGTAACGATGTCGCAGCCCCCTTACTAGCGAGAAACGTGCGAAGCGCCCAAGAACGTCTCGAAAAGCGAGAATTGAAGTCCAAGGGGCTGACTGATCCCAAAGAAACACGAATGGACTCATGGGAAAGCTTTTCAAAGGATTTTGAAGGGTATATAACGGCGGCTGAATGGGAGTTTATAGTTGGGAAAGAGTCCAAATTCATAGGGGATTCACACGACGGGTCCAAGTCTACAAAGCATATTGCGAATGATCCGAATCCAGGATGGTATAGCCGGTTTACACAAATTTGGAGTTTGAAAGAAGCCTTTATTAAAGCTCGTGGGGATGGCTTGGGATTTGAAATCAGTAATTGTGAATTCAAGTTTGCCAAACCGACAGAGAACTACCAAATGCAGCCAGTAAGTGAGTCGCCAAAAAGAGATGTAATTGCATCTGCATTAGACCCAATGTCAAATTCCATAAGTCTAGCTGTGAAGCCGCCAGAAACTGGTGGATCAGAGAGTTTCAAAATGCAAGATGGCTGGGTTTTTTCACAACATCGATTGTACAGAGACGACGAAATCAAAATATGTAGAGAAATTCAACAACAAGCTTCGACGACACTGCTGATAGAAGAAGATTTGGTTCATTGGGTCACGGTTGCTCGTGGTCCTTTTTCATGCATTCAAGAAGAGGTACACAAAGACAAAGGCTGTTTTAAAAAAAGATTCATATTTCAAGGGGAGCTCTCAAAAGAACAATTGCAGAGAATTGATAAATTAGATAAGGAAATAGAGTTCGAGACGGTAACGATTCAGAGCATGATTGAAGAATTAGGCCGAGGATTATGACTACTAACGCATTTCAGAGAAAAATTTGAGAAATTTCAGCATACAGTTATGATATCAACTATCGCGATGTGTGTAACAAAAACTTGAAAATAACATTTTTTTTTTAACAGAACGTCCATGAGTAGAGAGGTAGAGTGTCAAGCATATCAAATAATGAGAGTTTTTTTCTTCCTACTAGTAGTATTGTAACTATATCATCAAATTCAATTTCGAATCTGATTAAATTGAGATTATAAATCTAATTTTTGAATCGCGAGTCAGTGTACAAGTTGGATATAATTGTATTATACTAAAATATTACTATTTCTTTTTTTGCAATTGTACTAGAATTATAATTCAATAAAATCATGGTAAACCCCATGCGAAACCGCATGTTTGAGGGTGATCGTTCGCGTCGCGGGCGGCGTGAAGTCCTCGAACGACGTCGCGTTCACGCTATTTCACATGTTGCCAAGGTTGGCGAGCCCAATATTGTAACTGGTGAATCTGCTACCAGGACACCGAGCCCATCCAAACCAAAACATTATGTCGCGGTGAAGAATTTTTCGAAATTTGGTAGCAGTGGAAATTTTCAGCCTCCTGGACGATCAGCAGCCGCAGCTTCAAGGGCTGCAGGGACTGTAAAAGGCGTGACTAGTAAGGCCGCACTTATATTGAGTGAAGCAGGAGAAGCACAGAATTTACGAAGGTCCAATCGAGAGCGTCCCGGAAAAAACTTTAGTGTAACAGCGACTAGTCGCAGCGATGTATACGAAGTTGACGTAAAATCGAAATTTCCATTGGTTTCAATGAAAGTGAGCAAAAAACCAAGAGCAATAATTTTCTCAGCTAGGTCTCTTGATCAAGGATTGGAAGATGAATTGGCGGTGCCTATACCCGCAGCCTATGATGTCTATGAAACCCGGGTTGTGACAAAAAAGATGGGAGAAGGAATGTGTAAATTGGCAATACCAACGATCAGTAAAGGACAAAAGGTACAGTAACTACTAGAGCTAAGAATCAGATGTACTAGTACTACTATAATATACTAAAGTAGACTAAGTATTATGCTACTACTTAAAGTATATCATTCTGTATTAATTTTAAATAAAATACTTTCCAGTCCATGTTTGATTCTAATTACGAAATGTTTGACGAGAATCAGAAGAGGACAGATGGTAAAAGGGCGGCATTGGAACGCGCCAAATTTTTACGGGAGAAATATACTGACAAGATACAAGGTATAGGTAAATGGGGCGAAGAGTGTGAGGGTGATAAAAGCCCATTAAGAAAGGGGCGGTTAGTGAAGGTCACCACGAAAGTGAATCAACCGGAGGAGGATGCTGTGTATTATATGCTAAATGATTGTAATTTAAGAGTGGACCTATTTTGGTATCAGAATAATACAGACTTGATAGTCTAAAATAAGTCTAGATATAATTGTCAAACTTCGTAGAATTAGTCCTAGTAAATAACTTATTATTATGATCATTGAAAATCTCCAGTGTCCAACTTACCCTACCAAAAGAAAAACCGCCAGTCACTTCTAAGGTTACAGATACACCGCGAAGTGGAACAGCAGGTGCTACACCCTCGCGATCTCGTGGAATCACTTCAAAAGTAACAAGTATTGCCATGACTTTGGGTTTAAAAGACGAGATTCAACAAGCTGAAACGAGCCCAGGTGGTGCAAACAGTAACACAGGAAGTCCTGTTAATCACGCTGCCTTGTTTCTTACCAGTAACAAGAAAGAAAAAGGGAGAAATGTGGCTCGAAAAATCACTCAGATTGCACAGGATGGGAAAATCGTCGACGCTGGTGAAAAACTCATGCAGAACATCGAGTCAGAGACAGCGACATCCTTTTTTGCTGGAACTGGTGAAAATCAAAAGAAGAAAGATGCCAATGCCAACCTTAAATCAGCATCAGCAACAGACAAAAATACTTCTCCAGTTGCGAAATGTAGTCCTATTGCCGCTCACTCACGCGTAGGTCACGACATAATAACAACAATGACGCCGGCTGAAGAAGCCGCTAGACACGGGAGTGGTTTGCTACTGGACCAAGAAGCCGTTGCCAACGCAGAACGAGAGGTATTTTCTCAATACACGAATGTGAAAAAACACCAGTGGGAAGCCGAAGTAAACTGTAGATTCAAGATGGAGATGCTGACAATGCCGAAAATTAGAACTATAGCGTTCACTTGTAAAGATGCGGATGATCAAGCTAGGAGTATGCGTCTTGTTGTTCCACAGTATTACGATGTTGAACGACTGAAGATATTAGTGAAAGAAGAAAAGAAGCTCATATTGGTTGTGCCACAGAAACATGGATATAGTAACAGTAGCGAATGATGAGTGAATGAGAATGAAAAAACAAGCTGAGATGATGATAGTAGAACTTTATTTGGAATTCGAAATAAATCCTCAACTTTTTCATGTACATTATTTTTTCTAGTTTTTAGTCTGGGGATCTATTGTCATTTATGGATGGGTATTTCTTTTTTCTTGTAACAACCATGGAAATTTTATAATTTATTAAATCGATCTCCGATACAAAAATAATTCAATAAATGTTTCTGAGTGAGTAATATGACATGTCTATCGATCCTCCTTGTGAACTATTTTTCTATATATCTACGCGCTACACTTGCAAAGACAGGTTGTGAACCAATATTAATTTGAATTGAAATACCATTTAATTGTGTTATGGAAATTTCCCAATTTGTTCTATCAATAATTTAATTTTCTTCAACATTATCTCACTCGTTGGTTTTATATTTCCATTCTAAATTCAGTCCAATTATGGTCTAACAGATAGTTTCAACATTTTTTAGCATTTGAAATGATACAAATGATCACCGCATCAGATGTCCCTTCATTAATTGCTGAACACGTATTTACAGTTAGTGAAATGTTGGGTCGAAATCTCAATGATCTTTTTATTTTAAGTGTTTTCCTTGCTATAGCCATTCATTAGGGAATAAAGGTTGTCAAAGGATTGACTAATGTCAATGAAGCATCATTTGGTGCAAAAAATAATCCGCCCTATTGTCGGGAAGTGAAGTTTCTACCGGCAGAAAGTAACAGTTAGTGCGGTGCCAAGAACTCCATCCACGTCAAGTAGGACGAATCTATAAATATATGTTTTGCAGCTTTTCATGGTTTTTATCAAGATATCGACGTGATGGAGACGCAGCTACGAGAAAGCTTTTTTGGTTCCACCAAAGCAAAATATCTGTTTTTCAATGGGGGATATTCGGATGAAAAAGGTCGTCGTTTCTATTTCGCACTGAAAAACACCGTGATTTGAGATAAGAAATTTGTTGGGTATGAGCATGACTTTGGTCGTGGTGGAAAATAGAATTTACGAAGAATTTTTAGAGAATTGTGCAAGCGATTTTACCGTCTGAACTGCGCTGATGATTTCAACTTAAATTTCTTGCGTACCAAAAAGGTCAAGAATCCTGCTGAAACGCCTTAGGCTTAAGTTGATAGCCTTGACAAGGATGGACAGACTGTAAATGGACTAACAGGATTTTCATAGGGAGGTCTAATTGTTTTTATCCTAATTGCAATAAGAGGATATTTGGAATGGACTTTGTATTATCTGGAGTAAGAGGTCACTGAGAGTCTTAACTAGTAGTAACTGAAGAATATAAATTATACCAAGAATGATAAGGTCCAAGAGTCTGGTTAAACTCAAAAAGGAGGACCAAAACGCAGTGAAGTAGTAAAGAATTGTACGACATTATTATCATATTTATTGTGGGATAATGATTCAGAAACTAAATTTAAGTCTGGCTCTGATATAACAACCAATATTAAATCTGATCTGAAACAAGCTTTGTCCATAAGCGAATTGGAGTATATTCTAGCTCCACTTCGCCTTGCGTCCCGAAATATTGTGATATGGAATTCAAAACTACCAACTTCTACGAATGCTCCTCCAGAGTATAGTACAGAAGAAAACAGAGCTATTCATGTGGACTTTCTACCAAAGAAAGGAGGAATCGTTAAATCTTTGAGTGGTTTTTCTCTGGAATCAGATTGTCATCGCGATACAATACCTGAGGATGAAAAGTTCCATAACTTCTTAACAGAGGAAATTCTAGCTCCATATCTGCAAGATTTAAGTGATACTAGTACTACTGTAGCTAGTAATACTAATAGTACTAATACTTCTAGTACGGTTAGTAGTTATGTAAAACTTTTTCCAAAAAAGGATCCTAAAATGCGTATTCTTCTTATATCAGCAGAGGACGACTTACTTGTCCCCACGTGTCATACAGAAACCGCGAAAAAATATGTCGAAGAACACTGTTGTCTGTCTAGTCGCGTGAAACTGATTCGAGTACCTTGGGGAGGACATTGTCCACCAAGTGGTAAGAACTTTTTTCCTGTCTAACTTTATGAATTCTGGTCTGAACTTTGATGAATTATATTGCGATATTAAGTTCATCAGCGATCTGACGGTGGATACTATACTATTCGGTCCAAGACTATTAAGCTGAGAATGACTTGCTCCCAAGTCTGAATTTACTCATTATATAACGGGAATACCGTACGAAAAAAAGCTTGTTATGTGGTGAAAGTCGGTCGGGCACAAGTTTGCACCCAATAAAATTAACATTTGAAATTTGACAAAAGTACTATAATTACCGGATTTGATATGTGTGTTCGATTCTCGCGATTCGATTCACGATATCAACATTGCGAAATACTAACATAATTTTTGATTAGTACCCCTAGTAACTGGTGGTTCCGAATCAATCATTGACTTCAATTTATCGATTTATTGTCTTTGTCAGGCAACAGAATCGACACATAATTTTAATATTGTCAGCTGGTATTATCATAGACAAATTTTATATTTGTACAAAGTTGTACCTTGTTTCCTAAATCTCAATACGTATTTGGAAAAATACAATGGGCCGCTCTCGAAGTCGATCCCGCTCACTAGAGTCCAAAAAAAAGGGCTCCTCAAGCTCTAGTACCTCTCAGACCCATGATCACAACAGCCGCTCCGGCTCCCATAATAGCAATAACTTCACTAGAAGAGGTCCCCCAGCATCCTATGGTTTGCCCCCTTATTCGAAAAAACTGGTTACATTTCTTCGGTACCACGTTCCAGTAAAGCCTGATCGGCGATCGTCAAATATTAGAGATCCTTGGGATTCCTGGTCCAACGATCAAGGTCACAACGGACCGACATGCGATCCAAGTGGGTTTGTTCCCTCGTGGAAAATCAAATTGGAGGTGGGATTGACGTCCAGACAAATCTTAGACATAACAGGATATGACAGACGGCGGTTTGAAGAATGGGAGGATCCAGAAACTGGTGGTAGGATTATAGAACCTAATTAATATATCACTTGAGTACTATTAGTTGAGTATACGTAATTATAATGAGACTAAATTACAGTGATAATGTCGTATAAATGAAATTTTTGATGTATTGAAAATTATCAAATATGTAGTGATGACGGATGGACTAGAACCGAGTAGGGTAAATTTAGTGAAGAGAATATGATTGGACATTTAGATCTAGAGAATTTTCGCAATATTATCTGTACCTACAATCGAATTTGAGATCGTATCAATGAAGAATATCAGCCTATATTAATGTATCTCCCCCAGTACTGTACTATCGCGCTATTGGTCCGAAATCACAAGGAGATCCAAAACTCCGTAAAGCAGATACCCTCTATTGGACAAAGCGAAAGCAGCAAGAAAACAGACATAGAACTCAAGATTCCGCCTCAAATGCATCAACCACGACTCCTTCCTCATCGGCATCGTCGCGACGCGGAACAGTGCCCAGTTCGACCATTGTTTTAACAGGCCCTCCCGGACCGGTACAATTACCAGGTTCTGGTCCACCTGATTCAGAATCCAGTTATGGTCAAGCCTGGGGCGGCAGTGGTACAATTTATCAAAGTCATGCCAATTATCATCAAGGCTCCCAATACAACCAGTATCAATATTGAGGCAAAATTACAATTTATCACATCGAAACAACGCAAAATTCATAGATGTTAGTATCAAATTTATTGTGAACTCATAGTGGAAAATGCATAAATTTCAATTGTCAAGACCAGTGTGGCACATCAAGAAAATAGCTCAGATTACTAGTCACGACAAGTCAGTAGCCAATTTAAAATAACATTATTGCAGTACTATACGATTTTACACTTACTATCGACTGTTCTACCTAAACCTAATCTTTCGATCTCCAGAGTTGGAGTAAAACTGGACCAGAGTTGTTCTTAATGTAGTCGTCTAAATGAAGTAACTTCTACAATGGGATTCTAATGACTAAGTTTAGTGTCTAATGACTAGGGCATGAAAATTTATCTTACAACTTTTTCTCGAACCGTAAGTAACATGCTGAAGTTACATAATTACCTTCTTCATTGTAGAAATTGGCTGTTAAGCGTTTTTTTTTTACGACGTGGCTGTAATCGTATCATCTAATTTTCTAGTAGAGAAGTCTTGGATATAATTGTTAAGATTCCGGATCTCTCAATTACTAGTACTACTAAATAACTTAATATTAATAACTCACCATAATATTAGTTATCTAAACCATGACCGACGAAACCAAACCCACCACTGGGAACCAAGACAAAGGCAAAGCCCAGTCCTTCCTCGGTTCGCTCTGGCCTCACTACCCACTTCTCCAGTCTAAACATGGACTGGAACCAATTTCCAAAGTGTTTAAGGATAACATTCGTTCCGCATCCGTTGTCGCATTTGTATCTTTGCCGCTCTCAGCCAGTTTGGGAGTTGCTTCGGGCGTTTCTCCCATCGTGGGCATTGCGACGTCTATTTGGGCGGGACTTGTCATGAGCACGTTAGGGTCTTCGGACTATAACATTGTTGGCTGTTCGGGAGCTATTTCGGGGATGATGAACGCAGCAATTGTGAAGTGGAGTCCGGCAATCGTGCCTTATTTAGCACTGTTCTCGGCTTGCTTTTGTTTTCTCTTCAGAGTGTTTCGGCTGGATAAGTACTTGTTTCATATGCCGAGCTCGGTGTTTCAGGGATTTTCAATCGCGGTAGCCATAATCATTGGGTTTAATCAATTGAATTTCGCATTCCGACTGAGTCCAGCCGAATTAGGGTATAAGAAAAAGGAGCATTTTTATGAAAATATCATCGATTCTTTCAAATCCATTCCCGATCAAGCACACGCCTGGACAATCGTTCTAACAGCGATCAATGTCCTGTTTCTCCTCGTCGCTATGGCGAAAAAGCCTCTGATTCCGTGGATTCCAGTTTCAGCCGTTATCACTATGCTTTTCGGTTTCCTCGCAGACGACGTGAAGGGGCCCGGTGTGTTTAAAGACCTCGAGATCTACAATCTCTATAACTACAACGGTAATGAATGGTTCAAACGTGAAGTCCGATTCGATATCACGTCCTGGGGAGATCTAAGTGACTTCTGTAAACTGAAAGAGCCTAGCACACGCATGTTGGGAGGCGGTGGGGGCGGTGTTGCGACTGGTTGGTGCAGTTCGGAATTATCAGCCGGGCCCGTCATTACAGCGGCGGGGTTGATCGCCTTTGTTGCTGTTTTGGAGACAGTTTTGGCCGCGAAAATCGCAAGTATGCGGGTTGATAGACCATTCGATCCTCCACAGGAAATGGCGGCGCTTACGGTGTGTCATACAGTTCAAGGTTTAATGGGCGTGATGCCAACAACGGGTTTATTTTTGCGGTGTAATGTAAACGTGTCGCAGGGAGCAACGCATAGAATGTCTCAATTTGTGAACTCCTTGATAATGCTTGTGGTGATCTTAGCTATCGCGCCGCAGTTTTCTTATTTACCTCAGTTTGGAGTTGCTGGTATCTTAATATCCGCCTCTATTCGTATGGTTCCTTACCCCTATTTATATGATTTATGGAAAAATGACAAGGAACGATTTCTCGGAGTGTCTACTTCTTTGTTGGTTCTTATTGTTACGGTTGCCTTATGCGTTATGATCGATCCCGCTGTAGGTTTGATTTTGGGGATTTTTTTCGCTTTTATGATTAATGCAGCAAAATCCCTCGCGAATGAATACATTTCGTACGAAATTTTGGAAACGGGGAGTCAATCAAGACCAACTACGGATATCCTGAAAATACAGGCTCGCGTTATTTATAATTCGCCTTTGAGTTATGTCGCTGGGGAGAAGTTACAAGATGCTTTAAAAAACCTACCTAACGAAATCTGTCATATGATTAATAAATACGAGGATCGTCGTGGGGATCTGAAAAAAGGACTAATATGCAATTCAAAATTAGAGCATATGCATGATCACACTACAGCTTCCAAGGTTTTGGTCGAAGGTCAGCGAGCCTCAAAATCGGCCCAAGAAAGAACAGCCACGGACTTTCTCGTTAGACAAACGATTACGAATGAAATTCTGGCCAAGTACAATATCCAACTGACTATCATCGTCGATCTGTCCAGTTGTCATTATTGTGACCTTGACGGACTCACTTTCCTCGAGAAGGGGTGCAAATTGATGGAACAGAACATCGAGAAACAAGGACCTAAATCCGTGAAAACCGAAGGCGGTGACTCGGATGCAACTCCAGATGTAAACGACGGTGGTATGCAGCTGAAAAAGTTGGTAATCGAGGGCGTCCAACACTCTGAACAAATCATGACCTATATCGCAGCCACGCCCTATCTGTTAGAAAAGGTGCCGAAATCCGTCTCATCTAAACTGATCACCGCATTTATGACAGATTCCATGGCCTTGGGGGATCGATCCCCCAAGGCCTCCAAGGAGGTAGCAGCAGGCATCGTGAGCTCGATTTCCAATTCCATTCCGTTCAAATCGAAATCGAAGGAGTTTGCCGAGGGCGCGGCTGTCCCTAGCCCGATTACAAACGAGGCAAAGGCAGAGTTAGGAACGATGCAGGAAGGGGTTTTCGTGAAAGAGGAGGTGGTTGCAGGAATTCCGATTGAGAAAGAGTCTCCAGATGAAACGGAGGATACACAGATCTAAGTATAATTTTAAGTCTAGTAGTAACTCCACTAGTTAAAACTTAATATTTAGTAATTATAGACTAGTATAGACTTAGTTTAAGATTAGTGAGAGAATTAATGTTGTTTGTTATATGAGGTTTTAGTGTCCTTGATCAAAAATACCAGTGTTGGTATAAATGATTATTACAAATGAAAATTTTGATGTTTATATTGATTATTAACATTGTCAGTACTATTCAGTTGGTACTGACTTTTCTTTTACTAGTAGATTAAAGACAGACTTACCAGATGAGAATTTTCCAGCCAGTTCCAAGATCTAGTATTGTCAGCATTATTGTCTAGGTCTGACATCGATAGTTTTTTTTGTATTTTATGGTATAGACTGAAGGGTCAACCCTAAGAAAAACTTTAACTCTTGAAAGTGGACCTTCATTGTGGTGTCCCCACAGTCAAACGACACCCACGAACACACTTGGGAGTTATTTTTGTATGATTTCATCCTTACAAGCATTACGACATTCTTAGTTCTGCGAATTTGGTCACATTAAAATTTATAACAAGTTACGACTCGTTTATTTTTAGTAATACAGATTCATCAAGTTAATTTATTATAGACATAATTTTCCGATGGATGATCTGCTTCTTTGAACATCTCTGTATACCATGATGGTCGAAATAGTATTGAAATTTCTTAAATTATGCTTTGTGTAAAAAGCTAGATTTCTGTACATTATGCATGTGTGTTTATTGGGAATCATGTTTATAATCGTGGTAACAGCGCCTGATTCAGTCATGAAGTATTAGTAATTACCATTATAAAATTTGCGGACATCTGAGTAATTGTAGAGTGCTGCTGCATGAATTAGCTGACTCTCAGAAGTCGTGGTCAATTTCATTTACTAAATCAGATAATAATGAGTCCATCTTGGCCTCATCTTGTCGGATTTGGCTGTTACAAACTCGGTGGAGTGGCACCACCCCCTGAGCCAAAGGATCCAAAAGTAATTGAAACCGCGATTTTAACGGCAATTCACGTTGGTTATCGAACGTTTGATAATGCACAATTCTATGAGAACGAAAAGGAGATCGGTGATGCTTTCGAGAAAGTCTTTAAAAGAACGAAGCATATTATTCAACAATGTACTAGTGGTACGGATTCATCTACTGTAGTAAATTTACCACCGGAGTTAGAAGAGAGCGAAGCTTCTAACTCTCCGTTGCGTGATCCGACTTTTCCCCTCATTCAAAGAGAGGATTTGTTTATCATAAGCAAGATATGGCAACAGAATGTGTATGAAGGTGAAACGGCTATTCTCCAACAATTAAAGAAAACAGTTGCTGAATTGAAGTGTGATTATCTTGATCTTTATCTGATTCATTGGCCTGTACCTGAGGGGAAACATGCTGAAGCATATAAATATCTCTGGACTGAAGTGTTAGACAGTGAAAATGGTGTGATTCGCCGATTGGGTGTATCAAATTATACTGTGCCTGACTATTTGGAATTGATGAAGATAATGAATGGCATAGAGAACAGCAATGGGAGGAAACCGATAAAACCATTTTGTAATCAATTTGAGATTAGTCCACTATTGTATAGAAAATCAACGATTGAGTTTTTCAAAAATGAAGGAATTTTAATCCAAGCTTATCGAAGTTTCACTGACGGAAAATTTGGAAAACCAGAGTACACTTATAATACAAGTTCTAGCTCGGTCCAATCAGAAGAATCTGCTCTTGATACTAAGTTCGCTAACGATAAGGAAGTCTTGACATTCCGCCGAATAACAAAAAGAACAGGAAAAACGGCTTGCCAAGTCGCACTGAAATGGGCTGTGATGAAAAATATTCAGGTTCTACCGAAATCTAATACTCCCATAAGGATCAGAGAAAACAAACCAGATAATATCATAAATAATAATGTACTAACCGATAATGATTCATGGAGCCTAAATGAGGAAGAAGTGTGTTTGTTGGATTCTTTAATGACAAAAGAACATTGGGATAGATACAAAAACCATTATTTGCAATGTAGGATAAGGGATACGCCTCTCAAAAATAAAGAAAATGTTGTTTTCTGGGAAGAAGAGAAGGGTGAAATGAAGTTTCAGTAGATGTTGAAACATTGACACTTTTTCAGACCGTGTCTCTTAAAGAGATTTTTTTTGTTGGGAAAATGAGAATTCATCCCGTTGTGTTATCTTCAATTGATCAGCGACATTCACAAGGGTACAACTAAATGAATAATTGGTACTTTTAATGATCAGGAGAGACTGAGACTGCAGATTAGGTTAAATTTGGTTGTCCTTACATTGATTTGGCTTCTATTTTTGACATTGTACAATTCTCTTGCTTCTGGTTTTCATCTTATCTTTAGAAAGTAACAGTTTTTTTTTTTAATCGGCAAGAGTATATATTTTTAATTTTATAGTAGACTTTTTTTACAACATCTTGTTCATAATAATATTTACCATGGGTCTTCGCATTGGAATCATGGGCCAGGTTTTGCTACCAACATTACTACTCGGTAAGTTAGTGAGAAAAAAAGCTACAGAAGGTCCCATATCACTAAGTGGCAGCAACTGCAGTATTAATCAAAATGAAAGATTTGACAAATCTAATTTATTACAGATTGATAAAGGACATGAATCTGAAAAATACAAAACCAACTACACTTCGAAGAAGAGTTTTTTTCCACGAAGATTGAAGACTGATTACACTCCGAAGAAGAATTTTTTTCGACGAAAATTGAAGACTGATTTGGTTGCTACTGATTCTAGCATTACAATGGAACATCTGCCTCCTTTAGACACATTCACAAAATTAGTGACTACAAACTACGAACTGGAATCGAGAGATTGAACTCTTTCGAGATTTACAGATAAGTCTAGTCCAAAAATACTGATTGGAATGTTCGCCCATTCAGGAGATGAAGCTTATCGAGATGTTCATCGTACGACATGGATGACTGGCTTACCTTTTGTTTGTAATCCTAATGCAGAAATACTCGACGACAAATGTAAAGTAGGTCTAGTGTTCGTAGTAGCAGAGTCGGACAAATGCGATCAAAATAATAATGACTGTCTATTGGTCCCGATAGTTGAAAAATATCCGCCAAAAGATAAGACAGTGAGTTTTTTCTTTCATGCTCCCAAAAAGTATCCCTGGGCGGACTATTTTGTACACGCGGATTTAGATATTTACCCTCATTTTCCTCAGATATTCACTAAAGTAAGTCAAGTTCGCGGAGAGTATGCGATTCTCGGCGTGCCCCTCGGTCATGACGAGTGTGGAAGAAATAGTTATTGTCCGCCCAAAAATTGCGGCTATGCAATAGACTCAAATTTTATGAAATATCAGTCTGGAGAAAGGCATTGTTGGTCTTACATGTCGGGGGGTTTTATTGTTCTCAGTTCTAGTCTAGCTAAAGGAGTATTCCAGCAAGATGCTGGTCCTTGGCCTTCCTTTGACTTTACGGATTGGGATGATGTTGCAGTGGGATACGTTGTTCATGAATTTGGAGTAAAAAGGAAGACCGATGTCTATACTGATTTTTTATACGGTGGCGCATTCGATCACTTTCGTTAGTTGTATTAGAAATATCCAGGTGTACTGTGACATAAACTGATCAGTAATTATGTAGAACTTAAGATTTAATGTAACTGACGACTCTTTTTCTCAAATTTCTCTCATGTCTGTTCCAAATCAAGTCTTTTATCCATTAAGAAGAATGTGAAATGATCCAAAACAAAAAACTCTTTTGAATAAACATGTCTTTCCCTTACTATAACGAACAAACTTCATTTCTATTAAAAACTTCACTATAATATTATCACCGTTCTCTAGATTAAACTACCCTTGTTACCCTTAAATATTTATTGCAGTATGTCTAGTTTTTCATTTTTTTTAATCATAGCACTGTCAAACTTCAAAACGTTAGCTTCCCAACAAACCTCCAAACACAACAGGATTTCATTTCTATTGAAATTTACAGCTAGATTTTATATAGATCTTTCTTGAAATTCATAGTGAACAGTTCAGCAGTCCGCTGCTTACTACTAGATTATTATCGGGAAGAAGAACTAATTAAATTACTTTAAGTTTTATTCTTAAACAAGAAACTAAATCACAATAATGTTATTTCTTACTGAAACTTGTGCGGGTTACGCTCTCTTTCGTCTCACTGAAAAATCTTCGAGCAAATTATTGCAGGGAAGCACCAATGATATTGAAGAAGCTTTTGGTACGACAGAAGGAGCTCAAAAAGCTGTAAAGATGGTCGCCTTCCAAAGGTTTAAAGATGCAAAGCAGGCGTTAGAGGAAACTACAACTCTCATTCAGGGAAAAATGGGAAAAAAACTGAAAAAGTTTTTGGAGAAGAATATCGTTGAACAGGGAATCAAAGATGAATTAAGTGTTATTGATTCAAATCTCAGGACAACTATTAAGAGCAAATTAGGTATGAATAATCTGATTAATTATGTTAAAGTTTAAACATGAAGTTTCAATATGATGATATTGAAAATATTTAAATAATTTGTTTAATAATATTAAAACTGTAAATTCTAATATTTCACAAAATTCCTCCCAGGTCTGAAAGTCGCCGCTTCCTCCGAGCAATCTGAGGAAATCCAACGTGCTCTTCGTCTCAACCTGTACGACCTTCTCGAAGACCTCAGTCAAACCGAGCAAACTAAAATGCAAGTTTCTCTCGCCCACGCCATGTCTCGTTTTTCTCTCAAATTCTCTTCTGACAAGGTAGACATCATGGTAATCCAGGCCATCGGTCTTTTGGATGACTTGGATAAGGACCTGAACAATTTCGCCATGAAATTGAAGGAATGGTACGGCTGGCACTTTCCGGAAATGAGCAAGATTTTGACGGACAGTCTGGTGTATGCTAAAGCAGTGAAACTGATGGGAAGGCGCGGGAAGGCCAAGGAGACGGATTTCAGCGGGATCGGGGTGCCAGAAGAGATGGAGGAAGAGTTGAAGAAGGCCGCAGAAGTGAGTTATGGGACAGAAATTACGGATGAAGATATGGAGCATATTTTGAGTTTAGCGGATCGAGTGATTCAATTGTTGGAGTATAGACAGGTGTTAGCGACATATTTGAAGACACGTATGACGGCGATAGCACCGAATTTGACTTATTTGGTGGGCGATTTGGTGGGAGCTAGACTGATTTCTCATGCGGGGAGTTTAATGAATTTGGCAAAACACCCGGCGTCAACGGTGCAGGTGTTGGGAGCTGAAAAGGCTTTGTTTCGTGCTATGAAAACGAAATCAAATACTCCTAAGTACGGTTTGTTGTATCATGCAAACTTGGTCGGGAAATCACACTCAAAATTCAAAGGGAAAATAGCGCGTGTGTTAGGCGCCAAGCTGGCACTCTCAATTCGTGTGGATGCTTTGGGAGAAGACGCAGAAGCCACGGTTGCCAAGGCGTTCAAAGAATACATCGAAAAGAAGGTGATGTGCTGTGAAGACGGTGATGATATGACCGCCAGTAAGAAACATCTGAAAAAAGCTTTGAATATGAGTGCTGTGGTTGCCGAGAAAAAGAAAGAAAACGTAGCAGGATATAATGCAGATGCAGATGCAGTAGTTACGACTACGCAAACAGAAGAAACAAAGGCCGAAAAGAAGGAAAAGAAGAGTAAGAAAAGAGCTGCTGAGGATGATGTGGAAACTGTAGCACCCGAAAAGAAAAAAAAGAAGAAATCGAAAACTGGTGCTATGCCAGTGGAAGCATAAGCTGGAAATTTCAGGACTAAAATGTCGTATTAATGAATCAAAGAATATTGAATTTAACAAGGTACATTAGTAGATCTTAATCGGGGAACTTCATTGAATATTAGTATAGACTGTTAGTTAAATTTGGTGAAAATCGATATTATTACATTTAAGCAAGATTCAAAGCCAGGTAACAAATTTATTTACATTTTCAACAACTTGTACAAGAATACATTAACGCTGCAAGAAAACACTTTGTAGACTCAGAAACATTTTTATTAAAAATTACTAGAATGAATCAATGAAGCAGAATCATGATCTAATTGAATTTGATTAATATTATATTGCATTTAGCGGCAGTTAACTGTCTAAAACTATTTCAAATGAAGTTTATCCGTGAGTAGAAGGAAAACTATGCCAATTAAGTTTTAAAAAATTTAAAAGACTCGAAATTGAAAGGTCCCGAATAGTCGTCGCCGACTGTGAATGAATCAATTTGTGTGTGTGTTCGTGTCTTAGATTACAGACTTGGCATAATTTGCATGCGTCATTACTGCTGCTGCGCTTTAAATTCAAGATAACACTGAAACTTGTTATTGTCACTTGAAAATTTTCTCTATTTTTTTTAGTTGGGACAAGGTTCTTTCTGAATCTGAGTCTGTATCATTTTTTAAAGGTTTAATAACAGTAACAGTAACCGAACTTTAACTAGGTCTAAAGTATAGTCACGTTCACTCTCTAATATCTATCGAGTAGACTCCGAGAGCTCACTCTGAGTTTACAAAATGGTTTCGGCCATAAAACCTCTACTTTTCAAACTTATTCTAAATCTCCTTTCTCCAGAAAATCAATCTATTACACTTGTTGATGCGAAGCTCATCAAAGTCGTCGCCTTAGCCCGCCACGGCAACCGCGCTCCCAATGCTCAATTCCCTTACGTTTGCCCCGCTGGCAAGGCTTTTGTAGACGATTGGCATGAGCCGGTGGAAGCCAAGCAAAAGGCTGCGCTATCCCACGTTGGGATGGCTGAAAATGGGGAATCCGGTAAATTTCTGAAGGAACGCTACCGTGGAAAGGGAAAATTGTTGCCAGATGGCCCATATGTGGATGATGGAAGCGTGTTTTTTTTTAGCGAACGAATGAATAGGAATATTGTTAGCACTTTGGCAGTTACACAGGCGATGTTTCCGGCTGGAACAGGTCAAAAGGGATTTGAAAAACTGAGACCGAATTACGTTCCGATTATGACTTCTCAGCCTTTTCACGATACTATGATGAATTTGCCGAGAGATGGACCGTGTAAAAAGAAGTAAGAAGTCTTAACTTCAATTAGTAGTACTATTAGTACTGTCGGTATTAGTACAATACAGTACTATAATTTGTTATTAAGTTACAGTCTGTAAAATAATTTATGAGAAATTTGAATTTTGATATAATAGTTCTGTATAATTTAATTTATTTTAGCATTGCTAAGTTCTATCCTTGAGTCTTGACATTAATATCAAAAAAAAGATACAACCATGATCGCGCAGCTTTTGCTCGTGACAACGAACCCACATTCAAAGAGAAGAACAGGGAAGTGCTCGAGAAATTCGGTGAAATTTGTGGCTTCGATTATTTCAAGGATATCGACGGAAAAAGCATCAGTTGGAGTTTGAAAGCCGCTGCGGATGGCTTTCACATGGCAAAAAACGAAGGAATCGATACTTCCATGGTTTCAAACAAAGTCGTGAACGGAACCGAGGTTGTCGACAAAATTATTTCTTTAGCAGGCCAATTAACAAACGTGAATCGTTTTGGCAATGACGAGAAAATCGTCTACTGGACCGGAAGTTTTCTGGAAAAAGCTTTATTTTCCAATCTGCGTGATCCCAAAAACAAAAAAAAAGAGCTGTTCGAAATTCCCGGCACAAAAGCCAAAAAGTCCCAGCCTTGGGCTGACACTCCCGATGAGTTTTTCCACAGAAACAAGTTCCTTTTGTTTCTGAACCACCGAGAATTAGTGGTTGCCTCCTCCAACATTCTGGGGCTAGAGGAACTCACAAAGGGCGCTCCCCCATCTGGTTCTGTCGTTCTGTGGGAATTACATGAGGAAGACGATGGTAGTGGCGATCAGTACATTGAAACCTACTTTTGGAAGCCATCCACCCCGAGTTTTGAGAAAAAACACGAGTACTGGAAGAAACACAAAGACGTGTTCGATTTGTATGGCTATGGAAGTGTGGAACAGCTGCGACCAACGGTGTGTAAAAACCCTTTGAAATGTAAGCTAGAAGAGTTCGAGGAGGCTTATAAGAAGATCACGGACAAAGTTGGAGATTGGAAACAAGTGTGTGGCATGAAGAAAGAGAAATCCGTCACTAGTTATGACGAGAAAATGATGCAAATGATGGCGGAATCGGAGGCGTTTTCGGATTCTCGGGAAAACTTGATGGAAAAATCTTCAGATGGAGAACAGTTGTCTAATAGTAAAGGAAAAATTTCTATGGAACATTACGCCCATGATGGAGAGGCTGATGCAGACGATGGTGATGACGATGATGGATGGCGTAGGGCGTTTGAAAAAAAAGTATTTTCTTGGTGGGACGATGCTGAGATTAAAGAACATAAGTTGAAAGAAAAAATCTCAGATAAGCTAGAGATTCCGAGGGGGGTTGTTTTGGCAGCATCGGCTAGTACTGAAGACAAACAAGCAAATGACTTACTAGGAAAGCTGAAAGAAGAAGCTAGTAAAGTTAAAATCGATTCTAAAACGAAGGAAGAAATCGGTGATGTAATCGCAAAAGCGAAAGAAGAAGCTGGTAAAGCCAAACTCGATCCTATAACCAAGGCGGAAGTACATGATTGGAGCGGAAAGCTAAAAGATGAATCTAAATTGCTGGGTGCTGAAGGACAAGAAGAAACAAAGGATTTGCTAGGAAAATTGAAAGAAGCCGTTCGCAAACTTAATCTCGGTTCTAAAGCAGAGGAAGTAGAGGGTGACTTGTATGCAAAATTAAAAGAAACTGACAATAAGACTAAACTCGATTCTAAAACGCAGGGGGAAGTGACTGATTTTGTTGAAAAGATAAAACATTGGTTGCATATCGGATTGTCTCAAGAAGCTGCTAGTAAGACTAAACTCGATTCTAAAACGCAGGGGGAAGTGACTGATATTGTTGAAAAGATAAAACATTTGTTGCATATCGGATTGTCTGAAGAAGCTGCTAGTAAGACTAAACTCGATTCTAAAAAGCAGGGGGAAGTGACTGATATTGTTGAAAAGATAAAAGATTGGTTGCATATCGGATTGTTTCAAGAAGCTGCTAGTAAGACTAAACTCGATTCTAAAACACAGGGGGAAGTGACTGATATTGTTGAAAAGATAAAACATTTGTTGCATATCGGATTGTCTCAAGAAGCTGCTAGTAAGACTAGTAAACTCGAATCTAAAACGCAGGGGGAAGTGACTGATATTTTTGAAAAGATAAAACATTGGTTGCATATCGGATTGTCTCAAGAAGCTGCTAGTAAGACTAAACTCGATTCTAAAACGCAGGGGGAAGTGACTGATTTTGTTGAAAAGATAAAACATTGGTTGCATATCGGATTGTTCAGTGGGTTCATTGGCTGTGTTTGTGGAGTTCTTAGCTTCAACTATATGAAGCAACAAAACCGTGCTCCACCCATTGGGAACTATTACGAGAGTCTCATATGAAATTAGCGTATGAACTTTATGAAGCCTGCTGTTTTAATTTAAGATGGTAACCACGAGTTGAAATTTTCTCAAGTATGACATTACAATGATTCACTTGAATTTTGCTCTCTATCAGTAATCAAACTAATCGAAGTTTCCAATGCGCATCGAATATGTGATTTTTTTAGTAAGTGATGATTTTGGTATACATATTTACAAACTTAGTTTCGAAATTAAATTAATGAAACTTTATGGCGAAAAGTATTACGAGTCTCAAAACGACTCCGAGACAGTAAACACAATTGTTGTCAGGGACAGTTGCGAATCTTGAGACATTATTATTTTAGCACAATATATAATATCTCAATGGTTCATGCGTATAGGTGCGGCAAAAACTTGTTCAGTAATAGCACAAAACGCCATAAGTTGTCCAAGAACCGAATAATTGAAGGTCACGGTTTCCTATATGGATTTGTATCAAGAGAGTATGAGTGGTGAGTTAATTTTCATCAAGAGCGTTTGAGTCTGGATTTTGATTATCAATTTAAATGAAGAAATTTAAAAAGTGCTAATGAATCGATTATTAAATCATAATTTCTAGAGTTACACCTGCTGAGAGTTCGAAAATAGTATGATCGTTACACTTGAAACTTGACAAAGTTATCGTAGACTCATAAATTATAACTCGAATCGATGAATCATTACGATAGTAGTATAATTTTTTGTTGTAATTACTATTAAATTTTCTCCTGATCCATCATGTTCGATCGCCGCTGACAAAGTATCGTGGATTTTTTTTCATGTTTTCTTTTTTTCCGATATAGATTTTTCCAGATATCACACAGAACAAATGCATCTCTCGGGACAACAATATACGCCGTTTTCATCAATACCTGTTGACGATGACATTTTTTCTGTCAAAAATGTAATTAACTTGCATGACGATAATCGACTAGATTCTGGCGTCAGTGTAAATGACAGTGATGAAACTTATAATAATGAGCTGCTGCACAATTTAACTGGTATAATTAGATTAAACCTGGATCAATCTCGGAATGTTCACGCCAATCAACCCGCATTTACTCAACCCTACAATCTTTGTATCACGACTATCGTATTTTTCATCTTCATCCGATTCCTCTTCGGCGGTGCTCCCTACCTCGCATCACGGGCGTGGTACGCGCTGTGCATCCTTATTCCGTTCCCATTCGTCGCCGTTGGCGTGGGATTTGGTGGAATATGCGTGCCAGACGTGGACCTAAACTTCGTCTCGAGCGACCAGGGATTGAGGACGGTGTTGCATCTGTTGAATGTGGTTTTGTACTGTCAGGTGGATCTCTTGATCTGCCGGTGGTGGATGAAGAAGTCATATCCGAAGGCGTTTCAACACTTTGAAGCGGAAGATGGTGCAATGGGTGAAGAAAACGAAGACGATTCACCGCGGGCTTTACCGGAAATCAATTTTAGTTCGATAAGTCGGCAAAACAAGATATTCGGGGACGTGAATATATTGACGATACTATGGAAGAATTTTCATCCAACAAAGGCGCATAATCCGATTTGTTTTGGATTCCCGGCATTGGGCCGGTCATTGTTCGAGTTCAATGGCGCTATGTTGCACGAGATTTTTTGGAATCTCTTCATTTGCGAGAACTTCATTCATGGGGGTACTTCCGCCTTCTACGCCATTGCTGCAGTCCCAATGATGTCTTGTATCGTTCATGGTATCACGAGTAATGTTGTCTGTGGCCTTCGATGCTTCCCCCAATTCCTCTGGGTGGCACTAGCTTTCCATGCGTCGGGAGGCTCTTTTCTGGTGCCGTCGCTGATCCATGCCATGTGGTATTTGACGGATGGAAAACTGCTTTGCCTCGTGAATCTGCACAAACACGCATGGGATAAAGAGGAACGAAAGAGTGAAACACAGAACCCAAATGTGCTATTCGAAACCGGGGCGATAGCAGGGTATTGGACGCAAAGTAGAAATAGCTCAAGAAATAGCAGCGTGAATTCATCGCCGATGCAACATTCTCCTGATGCAATGACCAGGAATTTACCTGAATCGGTTGTACAATCAGAAAATACTCTTCGGTTTCGGAGGAAGCCTTCGTTTATGGGTGCGGATGTGCCTTGGTGGCTTAGTTTGGGACTGATTTTGGTATGGTTTGGCACACTGAATTTTATCGAACACGGATTTGTTACGTTCTCGGATTTGAAACAGCTTCAAGGATTACCAACCTATGGTGGGTCAGACAAGAGGGATGTACCCAGAGGCGAACCAGGATTTCTAATGCAAACAAGCGAGTGGATATACTCTATCGCTACAGGAAGTTCACCTACAGTTGGACCTCTAAATGAAACAAAAGTCACATCATTATTGTCAGCTACATCTGAAAGTCTCCCTATAAATGTGAATTATCACAATAATTACAATCAGAATCTAGTAGATCCTAGTAGTAATACTAAATCTAATTATATTAACACCCTAGTACGATCTTCCCGCTTCACTTCTTCCGACCCAAACGATCCCCAAAACGTCTGTGACACTAATCCGCAGTACCAAAACAACGTCTACCCCTTCGGGCCTGTCACGCGGCCAACGCAAGTAATACTCTTCTACCTCGCGATGGGACAGTTTATCCTGGGAGTGCTGTCGTTCAAGTACCTGGCCAGGGGCATGGATGTGATAGGAACGACCGGAGACTCAACGACAGAGGGACAAATACAGTTCGCGAAGGCAGTTTTGGAAGAGTTTGAGAAGGATTGGTCCGGAAGTGGGTGGACGCCGAGAGACCGTAGCCCGAGGTCGGGGAGAAGTGGAGGTTGAAGTCGGATAAATTTGGTACTGTTTAATAAGTTTTTAGGTTGAAACTTTAACATAATTGTTTCAAGGACTACTATTAAATTTAGTAAATTTACATTTCAAATTTAATTTACACATAAGGCTGTTATGGATTTTTTTGAAACTAGAATTGGAGCCAATTGCAGTAGTGTTACTTGAAATTTACATGTGATACAAGAATGTTCTGAGAAATAAAGAAAGAAATGGACAAAAGACATACGACATTCGAAAAGTTATGACCATATTAATACGTACATATTAAACACTATCATTATGTTGAGGTTTCCTTTATCAAACTTGATATATAGCTACAGGCTAGATAAATCCTGCTACTAACTGTATAATTTTTATTTTTTGCATTTTTGAATCATACGACTACCGTTTTACTAAATTAATTCCGACGTTATGGGTAACTATAATCAAATTCAATACTGCTATATTAAATTTCGTATATCGTCATCTATTGAGTTGCTTCTGCTGTAAAATTTGACATCATGTCAATGAATAATAGTGCTATTACGGTAAACTCAAAGAGTAGTTACTGTACTACAGCAAGTACCAATGATACAGTTACAGCAGCAACTTCAAGTTCAAGTTCCGATGAATTATTTACGAAAGATTCCCCTGTCTGGGTGCCTCACCCTTCGCTTGGCTATGCGAGAGGTGTTGTTACGGAAACTAATCAGGACTTTGTCGAGGTGACTTTGCTAGAGGAATCCGATATTAATTCGTCCGATTGTGATGGTGACATTAATATGAATCTGATGTCTTTGACTAGTAGTGCCGCAGGTTCTAGTGGTTCTAAAATAAAAGTGGAAACAGATAAATTACGACACCGAATCGAGGACGGAGCAAGTCAGTTCAGCGTCGCAGAAGACTGTACAAGTCTGCTTCATCTTGATGACGCGAATATACTGGATAATCTAAAAATGCGGTACAAAATGGCTTCTGAGTTCAGACCCACTGAAAAAAACACATTACCGCATCCAGAAAATAAGGCTCATGGGATTTATACCTTTACTTCCTCGGTTTTGTTGGCTGTGAATCCCTACCGAGATGTCTCTTATCTTTATTCGAAATCTCAAAAAATTCGATACAGAAACATGGGTCCCAGCTCGCACACTTTACCGCCACATCCTTTTGCACTGGCGGATTTGGCATATCGACAGTTATATTCCGAAAAGATGGACCAGGCCATGGTGATATCCGGAGAGAGTGGCGCAGGAAAAACTGAAACAGCTAAAATTGTGATGAGTTGCCTTGCAGATCGGAGTCGAACCGATGAGAGCTAGGCGAATGTGATTCAAACGCGAATACTAGAGGGGGCAAATCCTATTCTAGAGAGTATCGGCAATGCGACTACAGTGAGAAATGGTATTGTCAAAATTAATATTTCATTACTGAAATTGAAACTATGAAGTTTGAAATGAGAAATTTGAATTATGGAAGTTGGCTCGTTTTGAAATTAAATCGTTCACACAATGGTTTAGAAATTAAATCGTTCACGCAAGTTTTAGTGCCGTATCGGCAAGATAATCCAGTCTAAATGCTTATTATTCAGTAAGGTTACCCAGTCGAAATATTCAAGTCAATTTTTTCTTTTATCATTTATGTCGATAATCATCCCCTAGCCTTAGCTTATGATCGATAGTATGTCGTGTACCTAGTAGTAGATTATCATTTTCATATATTTTTTGATGAGTTTAACTTACATGATTATCTAATTGTTTTCATTCAGGTAATTCCTCTCGTTTCGGAAAATACAATGCTTTGTGTTTTAATGCTATCGGGAATTTGATGGGTGCTGAAATTCGAACTTACTTATTGGAATCGTGTCGTGTAGTGGGTTTCAGTCCTGGAGAGCGAACCTACCATGTATTTTACGAACTTCTATTCGGAGCGTCGGATACTAAAACTAGATTTAAAGGACTTGAACCGGAGCGGAAATACCGGCTGCTTTATCATCACTCTTCTGATGGTAATGACCATGAACCGGAAATCACCCCTATGCCAGAATTTAGACGTGATAAAGAGAATTTTGAAATTCTTGATAAAGGTCTTGATGGTATAGGTTTCACATCTGACGAACGTGAAAGGATCTATCGAGCGTTAGCTGGATTAATCTTTCTCGGGGAAGTTAAGCTGGTAACTGTTCAAGACAAACAGGGTCAGGACGTTTGTGCAGTTGAAAAGACAACAAAGACCGACCTAGAAACCGGTGCTGAATTATTGGGGTTTCCAGCTGAGAAGTTGACTGAATTATTACAAATTCGCTGGATGGTGATAAAAAGAAAGGAAGCAGGTGTTGAAAAGTCTGAATCATACACAGTACCACGAACAGCTGAGCAAGGACAAGCAACTCTACAATCTCTAGTGAAGATGCTATATAAGAGAATCTTCGATTTAGTCACTGAAAAGATAAATAGCTCTCTGCATGGTGGAGAGGGGCAGAAAAAAGCACGGCAGATTGGTGTGTTGGATATTTATGGATTTGAATGTTTGCAATCAAATAGTTTCGAACAATTGTGCATCAATTTAGCCAATGAAAGACTGCAACAGTTTTTTATCGAACGAGTGCTTTTATCGGAACAAACTTTGTACACAAAAGAAGGTTTAGTTTGGGAAGACATCCCCTTGCCAAGTGCGGATCCAGTTTTAAAAACCATCGCGACTGTATTTAATATTCTTGACGACCATAACATGCGTCTTACTCGAAATCAGCCTACAAACGACGAAAAATTCACTGAAGAATGCCATCGAAAGCTCGGACTCGGTGGCATATTCTTAGAAGCCAGAAAAAGCAAAAAACTACCTATGAAAACCGCCAAATCCGCTCCAGCCCTGAGACCCCAACACGGTTTCCTTATCAATCACTACGCCGGCGAAGTCACCTATCAAACCACTGACTTTTGGCTCGAAAAAAACAATTCTAAGCTCGTTGGCGACGCTGAAGTGCTTATTCGCGATTCCACTTGCACACTCGTTTCCCGCTGCTCCGACAAAACCGCTTGCCTTCTCGGGGGAAGCTCCTTCACGTCTGTAGCGCGGAAATACCTCCGCGATTTGGATGTATTGATGAAAACACTAGGCGAGTGCTCGTTGCACTACATCCGCACGTTTAAGCCTAATGTACAGCAGAAAGCGACCAAATGGCAGGGAGGAGTGATGTTGGAACAAATGCGCCAGTCTGGTACGGTGGAGCTGGTGCGGATAATGCACGACGGATATCCGCATAGATGCCCTTTCCAGGATTTGGCGACGAAGTTTGAGCCAATAAAGGATCAGTTGCCGGCAGAGTTTCGGAGTTTGGACCCACGCACGTTTGTGGAAGCGCTGATGAGGGCATTTTCGGAAGAATTAAGACTGAAGGATTGGACAATAGGCACAACGAAGTTATTTTTAAAAGCGGGGAAATTGGCGGTTCTGGAGAAGTTGTCACAATCAGAGGATGCGATAAGCGGGGAAATAATAGAGAAGTTGAAGGGATATATCAGAAGGAAAAAATTGAGAAGATGTTTGACCGCGGTAAAAATATGCTGTTATTTACCGAAATTGATGAGAAGAACAAGAAGCGATGCGTTGGGTGCCTCACTTGTTAAGAGCGTGAGGATTTATGTTCGGTTGATGAGACACCATATTCGAATCAGACGGAGAAAAGCAGTGAACAAACTTGTTCCGATGCTGCATACGATTGTTCCACAGTATCTTGCTACTTATCGCTGGCTGAATCGAGCGCGAGATATGATTAAGAAGAAACGAATAGCAAACTCGCATTATGATACGGTGATTCAGAAGTCAGTATTTCAAATGTGGTGGGATATTGCCACTGAGGAACGCAGAAAAAGGGAAGAGGAAGCACGTCTAGAGGCTGAACAGCGTCGGAAAGACGAGGAATTGGAGCGTGCATATGAAGAAATGATGGCGAGAAAAAGAGCAAAAACAGAGAAAAACAGTGGCACGAATGTGGGACAAGTTACATCTGACCGTAGTGCTACAAAGTCTACAGGTGTATTAATAACTACAACAGACTCAGCAGTTAGCTCTATCGGTAATAACGGTGGTATGGACGTGGATGAGACTGAAAATGCCAACAAAACTTCTCAAGAGGTCTTGGTTAGTAGTACTGTTACACCAGAGAGTGTAACGACTACAGTGTCATCGTCGTCGGCCGCAGATCATGCAAAAATCTCTTTTTCTGCGGCAGGCTCAAGTACTACCTCCACATCTAGTACTTCACAGAATCCAGCGAATGGTGACGTTTTACAGGAGCTGAGCAGACTACGCGCCGAGAATCAGGAATTAAAACAGCAGAACAGGGCCGGATTTCGAGGGAATTCTCGACGAATAACGTCTATCGCTCTCACTCGGCCTGAGCATTTAAAAGGTATTGGTGGAGTGGGAGGAGCACCGACAGACAAATCTGATATCAAAAACATGCTTTTAAGCTCTTTCCCGGCCTCCAAGAATTCATCAAAAAGCACACTTTATGGGGCCAGTACAGGGGTGGATTCAATTTCTGATGAAGTCTTTACGGCATCTGGCAGTAGTACAGTTACAACTGATCAGTCCAGTAACTGTATTCATGGACCATCAGATACTATGGCCTCCCTCTCGTCATCTGCGTCATCATCGTTTTTAAAACTACAGACACCGCGGAGACACACCGGAACTAGTACAGCTGTCAATGTAGGACCTGGTTCTGGTAAGGCTATTACAGGTCCAGGACAACTGTCGCAGGCTGATCATCTAACAACAACAAGTTACACAGGCTCCGGCCTAAGTTCAGATGCCGGTGGAGCGGCTGGCGGTGGTTTTTCCACACATGACTTGTCTATGTCACGCTCTGCGCGTAGGCGGTCAATGGGTGGAGGGGGTCTTCGGCCTGGAACAACAGGATTAGGGTTGGATGGACGAGCCATAACTTCATCATGTCAGGGAGGACCAGGCTCATTGAATGCAGCAGCAGCGACGTCGGGGAGTAATACAAACGCAGCTGCACTGTCGTTGCTGGCACCTTTTCATCAGACAGAAGGAGATAAATTGTTGATCGCCCGGAACCAAATGCAGGCTGCGCAGCGGCGGGAGAAACAAGGCTGGTCGCTTCAGCGAAAGTTGCTTGAAGACAATATATGATTCGTCTGAGTGATTTTTGACAAAACATGAGTCGAGGCCTGAGTCTATGTAGTTATACTTAGTGGTATTTTTTACAGTCTGAATCGGGTTAAAGTTTAATATCTTTTTAACAATCGTTATTTAACTTAGCTTACCCCACTGAGAACAGTTTTTTTGTCGATATTGTTGTAAATGCTGAGTCCTTGATTCTGAAGTCCCAACTATTCAACGCGAAAACTTTGTGACAAAATCACTTACCTAATATTGAAGGTAACAGTTTTGTTCGTATTGAATATTCGTGCCAGAAGTCAAGAACAAGATTCTTAAGTTCAGAATCAATTGTCAAAATTTATGAACCTACATTTAATTTTTAAAGCGTACTACTAAAATTATTTCGTTTTTACAATACATGATAAACATAATACAATGAATTTTCATCGCGTTACTGGCAAAATCAAGACTTCTTACATTTCAGAACCTTACAGTTTGTTAACACAATACAAGCGAGCATACAAGTTTCTCCGCCTTGTAAAACAGAATTCCGGCAAAATCCTAGTTTTAGGAAATCGCAACCATTTCGGGCTAAACTGGCAAGCAGCAGTTAGTGGTAACGGTGCAAACAATGTCACCCACCACACTAAGCTCGACGATCAGGTCATCAGTTCATCCCCAAAGGAATACTCTATGATTCTATGTCTAGATCCGACGCTGTTCGCGAAAAGTTTATACAGAGCGCATTTGCCTGTAATGACGGTGGCCACTCCGAAAGAGCTGCATGACCATCCGGAGATAATAAAGATGACTGACTACCTGCTGCCAGCACCAACGAGTAGACATGATATGGCTCTGGCTGAGTTGCTGAGACGAGAAACGATGGATGTTGGAACAAAGTCTACGGCGAAAGGATGAGTTAATTTATTGGAACCTCGTTAATATTATAGATGATTAAGTTTATTAAATTGAGAAAGATTTGAGCTATTAATCAAATTTTGTATAATTGTCGCATTCAAAAATGCAAAAAATAAAAATTATACAGTTAGTAGCAGGATTTATCTAGCCTGTAGCTATATATCAAGTTTGATAAAGGAAACCTCAACATAATGATAGTGTTTAATATGTACGTATTAATATGGTCATAACTTTTCGAATGTCGTATGTCTTTTGTCCATTTCTTTCTTTATTTCTCAGAACATTCTTGTATCACATGTAAATTTCAAGTAACACTACTGCAATTGGCTCCAATTCTAGTTTCAAAAAAATCCATAACAGCCTTATGTGTAAATTAAATTTGAAATGTAAATTTACTAAATTTAATAGTAGTCCTTGAAACAATTATGTTAAAGTTTCAACCTAAAAACTTATTAAACAGTACCAAATTTATCCGACTTCAACCTCCACTTCTCCCCGACCTCGGGCTACGGTCTCTCGGCGTCCACCCACTTCCGGACCAATCCTTCTCAAACTCTTCCAAAACTGCCTTCGCGAACTGTATTTGTCCCTCTGTCGTTGAGTCTCCGGTCGTTCCTATCACATCCATGCCCCTGGCCAGGTACTTGAACGACAGCACTCCCAGGATAAACTGTCCCATCGCGAGGTAGAAGAGTATTACTTGCGTTGGCCGCGTGACAGGCCCGAAGGGGTAGACGTTGTTTTGGTACTGCGGATTAGTGTCACAGACGTTTTGGGGATCGTTTGGGTCGGAAGAAGTGAAGCGGGAAGATCGTACTAGGGTGTTAATATAATTAGATTTAGTATTACTACTAGGATCTACTAGATTCTGATTGTAATTATTGTGATAATTCACATTTATAGGGAGACTTTCAGATGTAGCTGACAATAATGATGTGACTTTTGTTTCATTTAGAGGTCCAACTGTAGGTGAACTTCCTGTAGCGATAGAGTATATCCACTCGCTTGTTTGCATTAGAAATCCTGGTTCGCCTCTGGGTACATCCCTCTTGTCTGACCCACCATAGGTTGGTAATCCTTGAAGCTGTTTCAAATCCGAGAACGTAACAAATCCGTGTTCGATAAAATTCAGTGTGCCAAACCATACCAAAATCAGTCCCAAACTAAGCCACCAAGGCACATCCGCACCCATAAACGAAGGCTTCCTCCGAAACCGAAGAGTATTTTCTGATTGTACAACCGATTCAGGTAAATTCCTGGTCATTGCATCAGGAGAATGTTGCATCGGCGATGAATTCACGCTGCTATTTCTTGAGCTATTTCTACTTTGCGTCCAATACCCTGCTATCGCCCCGGTTTCGAATAGCACATTTGGGTTCTGTGTTTCACTCTTTCGTTCCTCTTTATCCCATGCGTGTTTGTGCAGATTCACGAGGCAAAGCAGTTTTCCATCCGTCAAATACCACATGGCATGGATCAGCGACGGCACCAGAAAAGAGCCTCCCGACGCATGGAAAGCTAGTGCCACCCAGAGGAATTGGGGGAAGCATCGAAGGCCACAGACAACATTACTCGTGATACCATGAACGATACAAGACATCATTGGGACTGCAGCAATGGCGTAGAAGGCGGAAGTACCCCCATGAATGAAGTTCTCGCAAATGAAGAGATTCCAAAAAATCTCGTGCAACATAGCGCCATTGAACTCGAACAATGACCGGCCCAATGCCGGGAATCCAAAACAAATCGGATTATGCGCCTTTGTTGGATGAAAATTCTTCCATAGTATCGTCAATATATTCACGTCCCCGAATATCTTGTTTTGCCGACTTATCGAACTAAAATTGATTTCCGGTAAAGCCCGCGGTGAATCGTCTTCGTTTTCTTCACCCATTGCACCATCTTCCGCTTCAAAGTGTTGAAACGCCTTCGGATATGACTTCTTCATCCACCACCGGCAGATCAAGAGATCCACCTGACAGTACAAAACCACATTCAACAGATGCAACACCGTCCTCAATCCCTGGTCGCTCGAGACGAAGTTTAGGTCCACGTCTGGCACGCATATTCCACCAAATCCCACGCCAACGGCGACGAATGGGAACGGAATAAGGATGCACAGCGCGTACCACGCCCGTGATGCGAGGTAGGGAGCACCGCCGAAGAGGAATCGGATGAAGATGAAAAATACGATAGTCGTGATACAAAGATTGTAGGGTTGAGTAAATGCGGGTTGATTGGCGTGAACATTCCGAGATTGATCCAGGTTTAATCTAATTATACCAGTTAAATTGTGCAGCAGCTCATTATTATAAGTTTCATCACTGTCATTTACACTGACGCCAGAATCTAGTCGATTATCGTCATGCAAGTTAATTACATTTTTGACAGAAAAAATGTCATCGTCAACAGGTATTGATGAAAACGGCGTATATTGTTGTCCCGAGAGATGCATTTGTTCTGTGTGATATCTGGAAAAATCTATATCGGAAAAAAAGAAAACATGAAAAAAAATCCACGATACTTTGTCAGCGGCGATCGAACATGATGGATCAGGAGAAAATTTAATAGTAATTACAACAAAAAATTATACTACTATCGTAATGATTCATCGATTCGAGTTATAATTTATGAGTCTACGATAACTTTGTCAAGTTTCAAGTGTAACGATCATACTATTTTCGAACTCTCAGCAGGTGTAACTCTAGAAATTATGATTTAATAATCGATTCATTAGCACTTTTTAAATTTCTTCATTTAAATTGATAATCAAAATCCAGACTCAAACGCTCTTGATGAAAATTAACTCACCACTCATACTCTCTTGATACAAATCCATATAGGAAACCGTGACCTTCAATTATTCGGTTCTTGGACAACTTATGGCGTTTTGTGCTATTACTGAACAAGTTTTTGCCGCACCTATACGCATGAACCATTGAGATATTATATATTGTGCTAAAATAATAATGTCTCAAGATTCGCAACTGTCCCTGACAACAATTGTGTTTACTGTCTCGGAGTCGTTTTGAGACTCGTAATACTTTTCGCCATAAAGTTTCATTAATTTAATTTCGAAACTAAGTTTGTAAATATGTATACCAAAATCATCACTTACTAAAAAAATCACATATTCGATGCGCATTGGAAACTTCGATTAGTTTGATTACTGATAGAGAGCAAAATTCAAGTGAATCATTGTAATGTCATACTTGAGAAAATTTCAACTCGTGGTTACCATCTTAAATTAAAACAGCAGGCTTCATAAAGTTCATACGCTAATTTCATATGAGACTCTCGTAATAGTTCCCAATGGGTGGAGCACGGTTTTGTTGCTTCATATAGTTGAAGCTAAGAA
>Ga0099797_100093_pt1 | contig 53252 bp, 35 predicted proteins | sample Uncmet_Sort48C_1_FD_89871 | JGI IMG/M metagenome (GOLD analysis project Ga0099797, IMG submission 89871) | Marine eukaryotic communities from CALCOFI LINE 67, Pacific Ocean - C012_Sort48C_1 | ecosystem: Environmental > Aquatic > Marine > Oceanic | place: Pacific Ocean: Monterey Bay | collected...
AACTCTTCACGACGAAGTTCTTCTTCAGTTTTCTTTCGAGCGTTTGTCGCAGCATTCGGAACAACAGTCTTGTTCTTGTTGCGACGACGACGGGCAGACTTGCTGAGACCACCAGCTGTTGTGACATCGCCTGAAGGCGTTTTAGCACCAGACGGAGTTTTAGCATTTGATGATGCAGCCGTGCTTGCAGACTCCTTGCTCATGTTGCTTTTTGCAACAGTTACAATGCCTGTGACAGTGTTTTCCGGAATCGTACTCAGATTTCCAGAAGGAAGATTTCCTGAAGGAATTTCCTCACAAATCATATCCTCCGCGTCACAACCTTTCGTCGCATGCTTCGACAAGCTGTGCAAATGCTTCACACGACCGATGTTTTCCAAGAACCACACGTGGAACGCGATCAACCGCCTTCCAACGTAGGTCCTCAAAAACGATTTTTCCAAACGGGTGTGCAGCAAGCATGTGCGAGACAATTCCGGATGCTCGGACAAAGTCCACATCGCAGCTCGAGCAAATGACTCTTCAATCACAGACTCGGCAACGTCGGCCCACTCAAATTTTTCCGACACGGAAATCAAAGTGAGAAACTCGCCGAGATTCGGAGTGTTGGCTTTGTGACGGTAGATTTTATCGTTGATGAAGTACGAGATCTTCTGCTCAACCGCTTCACGCACAATCGGAAATTTTTCGCAAAGCAGGAGGAAAACGTGGTGAAGACCCATGTAGCCGTCCAAAGCGGTTTGCGAAGCGTGTAATTCGCCCTTCATGATTGGAACCAGGAGCGAAGACATGAGCTTCGGAACTACGGTAAGGATATCGTTGACTAGGTGCTGGGGAAGGTCGAGAACCTCGTTTCTTTTGATATATGGAAACGAACGTGCGAACTTCGAAGAGTCGTCACCAACAGCTGTTTGAGCAGAACTGAGCTTGTTGTTGCCATTTGTACTGGTGCTGGAACCGGCCTTGCTTTTCGGTTTAACTGCAACACCATCTTTTCCGACCTTCGTGAAGCCAGTATCATCGTCTTTGTTGACCTTCGCCTTTGCAGATTCACGCAAAGCTTCTTCTTCCATTTCCTCTTCTTCGGTGATTTGTGCCCAAGAAATAGCGGTCTTCGATGTAGAAGTCGTTGTCTTGGAGCGTTGTTGGTTGGACTTCGCGGACTTGCCAGACTTAGCCGATTTCACAGACTTCACAGTCGAGCTGGGAGTCGAGAAGCTGGATTTCGAGGACTTCGAACTCACAGTGTCAGCACTGTCGCTGTCAGACGAATCGGACTCGTTTTCATCAGCCAATCCACCAAAAACATTACCTGTCTTGGCGGTCGTTTTCGCAGCCTTCGCGAATGTCTTTTCGGTCTTCTTCTCTTTCAGTTTCAGACCAGGCTGGTCACCAGCGGCCTTCAAGCCAGCCGGAGAAGCTTCACCAGTCTTTGTCAAAGTCTTTGACAAGTTGACATTACCAAGTTTCGGAAGTCTCTTCCGAATCGTCTTGACCTCGCGATGCAGACGCACAAGCTCGGTCATCGTCACAGCGATTGGGATTCCATTCTTCGTTATAGACGCGAATTTAGCGAGATTTCGTGTTTGCGCAGTTTCGGAAGCGTTAATATCGAGAATATCGTATTGCGTCAGTCCAACGCTTTTCAGCGTTTCTTCGCAACTCTTAATCTCCCTTTGCAGCTGAAAGATCTTGTCACGATCTTCTTGTCTTTGCTTTTTCGCCTTTTCAGCATTCTCTGCCGCGATCTGACGTTCGACTTCCTCCTCGACCCTCGCGTTCCAACGGGCGTCTTCGAGACGCTGACGAAGAACAGCAGCGGGATTTCGCGGCGTCGTGACCCTGGAAGAAGCATTTGAATTCCCATCAGAGCTGCTTGGCGATGGAGTTGCGGTTGTAGCGGTTGTAGCAACGCTTGGTGACTTGAAGTTCTGATTCTTGGGCAAGCCGAACGATTTCAGAGCGTCATACTTCTTGATGAACTCAGCAACCTCTTTTTCAGCAGAATCTTTGTCAGCAGGGGCCGAAACATCATCACCAGCCTTGGCCAAATCCAAATACATCTGCCGTCTTTCTTGCCAATCAGCGTATTCCAAACCGCGTTTTTCAGAAAACAACGAAGAGTTTCCAAATTTCTTCCCGCTCGATTTCGTCTGCTGAGCCACCGTACCGGTATTCAATTCCTTGAGAACTTCGAACAAATATGGCAACACGCGTTCGAAATGTTCACGATTTACGGCGATAGGAAACCAGAAATCCAAATTGCGTTTCCAAACGGTCTTGTTGACATTCAGATATTTGAATGCTTCGTAAGAAATAACGTCGAAATGACAAAGCAATTCACGTTTATCGCCGAACTTACCCGTCATGTCATCCGCGATTGGTTCCAGAGATACTCCCACACCAAGCAGATTGGCGGTTGGATTGATACTCTCTGAAGTGACAGCGTTTTTGATTGTGCCATATTGATATTCGACCGCTCGCTTGCAAGCCTTGTAGGAGGACTTTTTCCCATGAGGAACTGTTTTGAGCAGCTCGTCAGCGATCTTCGCGAGTTTTGCGTCGGATTCCACCAGCTTTTTTCCGACGACATCAGTCGTGTTTTCAGCAAATGCGGATTCCTTCGTGTAAAAACAGCGGCGATTTGGCAATCCGAAATCCAGAACAGATTTCTCATTCGCAAGTTCACGCATCGGTTTGGAGACTTTCGAAAGCGTGCCGAGGTCTGCCTGACTCAAAAATGGCATCAGGTTGTCGGACAGCACGTGAAGCGGAACATCGTTGGCTGCAGACTGTTTTCCGTCAGCTCCTCCAACTGCGTTTTGTTCACTACCAAACAGGGGTTCGGTTTCTGAAACAGCAACGTCGAAATCAGGGTAGATTTTCGCTTTTCTTGCACGCGATGCTGCAGAGTCGAGTTTGATTCTCTCAGCTATGGCTGGGGCTCCGAAACTGAGTTTCAGTTTCCCATTTCTAGCCCCAGTCGAATTGCTGTTTGGTGCCGCAATCTCTTCACACACAGCAGTGTTTTCGTCCTCTTGGTCATCATCGTAAATGAACTTTGCGCGAACATCATCACCGGAAGCCCTTCCTTGTGCCGTCGCACTGACACCAGTGGTTTTGTAAACCGGAAATTCTGCTGCCTGTGCCAAAGGATTTTGTGCTTTTGGGAACGCTGCTCCGCCTCGATTCCGAGAATTCCATGCACTGCTTCCCAACAGACTAGCGCTTTCGTTCTTCTTGGGGGGCTCCTCGATCCATGGCGCAAGCCGCGGGTAGGAGGAATCTCCGCCAACAAAGATGATTTCACGCGCAGAGTCGAGAAGTGTGTCCTCATGAAGCCAAATCATCGGCATTTTCCGTCCTGTGCCATCAGCCTTGATGGACTGAGTCAGCGACACTTCCATTGTCGAGTTGTTCGGATTCGAGTTCGCATCCCAACAATTGACTTTGACGGTTGCAGCATCCACTGATTTGACAGTTCCCGTATGGACTCTTTTTCCCGCATCGCGAAAGCGCACGATATCGCCAGCAAAAAACACTCCTGGCACACGGCGAGCGACGGTTGGAACGAGACTATAACTCGAGTCATTACGAGCTCTGCTGTTGCTCGCATCATGACTTCCAGCAGATTCATCAATCGCGTTGCAGATCATATTGTTCAGCGTGTTTTGTCCTCCATTCGCAGAAGAAGAACTCACCAGCGAGTTCTTCGCCTTGTAACCGCACTTCTGGCAACAAAACCTGTCACAAGTCTTCTGCGCATCATACAATTCGCGCAAAACTTCGTACTGATCACGCCTACGGCCATAAGAATCCCACAGCGTGTGTTTCATTTCACCATATTCTTCCAACACCCAGTCATCGAAGAAAAAGCCTTGCAACTGCACCAAAATCCCTTCCGCGCAATATCCGGAAGACCAGCCTTCATAGGGTTCACGCTCTTGATTGGGTTTCAGCAAGTCCAAACAGATATAATTGGAATCGAAGATGTTGGTATGCGGAATCAGGGTTGGCAACTGCACTTTCGGTGGCGACTGCGGGTAATTCTCAGGGAAAGTAAAGATCAAATGGAGTTTCAACCCACGGTAGTTGCCATGAATGGGCGAAATGTTGACATGCCATTCGAAGACGTTGGCGTCATCCATAGAAACAATTTCAATACCGGGTAATTTGCAGGTGACACCATCAACATCCATCAATTCCGCATGATCACGCAGAATACGGCGCAAAGCGAAAGCCTTGCGGGATGGTACGGAAAGAGACGACATGTTGTTTTTGTAAGATGAGGACATCATCCTTCACGATGAAGTTATGAAGTACCTCAAAGAAGAGAAGCTCAATCGATTTTCCAACTAGAAAATCATTCTGATCTCTCCCTGAAATTGGATTTCGCTCAAGGGTGATTCACCTACTACCGTTGATTGGAAAGGTTTGGGACTCACAGTGTTCAAGGTGTCCGCTCTATGGGAGAGGTCATCACTCCATGGAAGGAGGGAGAGTCACACCAATCGAAAAAGGCTTTCACATGCACCCAATCAAATCATGGCATTTCCATTCAGCATAGCTGCACCGAAAGATCCTTGCACCGTCAGGGAAGACAAAACTCATTTCATTCAATTTCATTCAGGATTTTCATTCCGGGACTCCAAATCTCAAAAGGTCAGAAAATCACACAGCAAAATTGCGCCGACATTGTCAACCATCAACATTCCATTCATAAATCACAAACAATCACGCAAAGAATCGACTCATCTCCCAAACACGGTTCGCAAATGAAAGATCAACTCAAAGTTCGCAAAAACATACCTCTGCCACTGCTGCATCCACAACTACTTTGTCCTGCCATGTTATGCTATAGGCACGGCCTTTCCCTATCAATGCGCCTGATTTATCTAACCTCGCCTGTGACTGTCTCCCGGCTCTTGACCTATTCGTACTTGTCTTCAAGACGGAGACAGGTTCTGTAGAGTTTTTTTTTGAAAACTTGAAGAGCTTTTCAATAATCAATTGCATGTAAGTAATTTTTGAAGTTGATCATGATGTTTGTTCTGTCAGAGAGCAAACACGCAACTTTTTCTCATGTCACCACAAATCTCATCAAATTCCCAAGAAAATCAACTGAAATCTGCTGCCAAAGAAGAAAATCAGACCAAATCGAGAATATCGACAAAAAATCCAAGACGGATTCCCGTTTTTCCACAAAACTCTGTTAAAATATCCAAAATCGCCACGAATTTAAGCGAAAATACAGCTGTATTTTGGGTTTCCGAGAATATCGACACAAAAACAGAAACGCACTCCCACATTTGGGTCTTTCTGCAGGGAATCGACGGATCTAAATCGTATGGGCTGTTGATTTTGTGCTTTGGAGACGACAATACATCGCTGAACTCCCCAGAGTTGATCAACATTCAATCGATCGCTGAAATTCTTCTAATAGAGTCTTCTGGCAGAAAAGACGAAAAGCAATTCCACCAACTCTCACCACAATAGTTTCCAGATTCGCTGAAAATCCACAAGAATCAAACGAAAATCGTGAGGATCATTGCATCTTCGAGAATATCGACACAAAAAGAGAATCGGCTTCCTGTCGATGCAAAAAGATTCTGCAGACTCGTCAGATATGATCTGAAAAGTCATTTGATGTCCGATCTGTGCCAATGACTTCAACCAGTTCGATTTGCGACCCGTTGACTCTTGCCAAAATTATGTCCGAGAACTTATTGCTCACCACAAATCTTCTGCGATTGGCTTAAAATCGACATGAAAATGGGATAAATCATGGGAACGAGATGACAACCGAGAACATCGAAACGAATTCGATCAGCCTCCCGATATTATTGGATAAAAGTTCAGAGAAATCCGTCTCAGATCTCAACAAAAAACCTGAAAGAGCATCAAGACGCAAAAAAAGTACCGAAGACTGGTTTCGATCCAGCGACCTCTGGGTTATGGGCCCAGCGCGCTTCCTCTGCGCTACCTCGGTGCTCTGTCCCTGAGAACGCTTCGTCGATGAGGGGAGATCAGTTGAAAGGCCTTGGGGAGGACCTGGAACGTGGGCTTTGGGCCTCAAATTAAAGATTTTCGGGGTGATCATGATCATTGATGATCAGATTGGTGTCTGCAAATAAACGACATCGACAGGATTCGAACCTGCGCGGGCAGTACCCTCTTGATTAGCAGTCAAGCGCCTTAAACCACTCAGCCACGATGTCTCGTGCTTGAGGGGGTCTACGAAGTTCTACAGCATCTGCATGTCGTCTGGAGTGGGATAATCATATGATGAGCGTTCCGGTATGAGTGATCTCCTGGACTCCAACTTGCGCTATGTCGATGAACAGTCTGGCAACAAAACAAAGCCCATACGGGGACTCGAACCCCGAACCACCGGATTAAAAGTCCGGCGCTCTAACCAATTAAGCTACACGGGCGGCTGATCAATACGATTCCGACTTCGTGCAGAGGTTTTTTGATCATCCTGAGTCCGATGACATCCGATTTTTGTTGATTGTTCGATTGGTTTCTGATTTGAAGAGCTTGGATCTGATCCCACTCTGAAAATGACGTATGAGAATGACGCCAATCTGAATCGATCCTGCCGCAATAAGTGAAAACGACATCGGCAGGATTCGAACCTACGCGGGCATAGCCCTCTCGATTTCAAGTCGAGCGCCTTAGACCACTCAGCCACGATGCCTCGGTGAACAGAGTGGAATCGAACTGGGATTGCTCTTTTCCAGTGAGGTCAGACTGTATCCTAAAACGATTTCGAGACTCTGAGTCGCGATGTAGCCATACGTTGAGCGAATTCTTGGCCTCGAACTCAAAAAAACGTCCGCTCTGGGATTCGAACCCAGGCCCTCCCCTCAGTTCCATAATTTTCTTGAGACCAAAATGGCTACGGTTTTCAATAGTGGGGCACTCTACCACTGAGCTAAACGAACTGCTGTTCCTGGAGGCTTGAAGATAGTGGAAGCCACAAGAACATCGACACGAATTGGCCACCGCAGGAGTCCGATAAATATTCTTTCGATCCAACAGAATCAGAAGAAAAACGTCGGTTCCAGGATTTGAACCCGGGACCTCTCCGGTAATTGTGATTCTCCTGAATTTGTAATTATAGTGGAGCGCTCTACCACTGAGCTAAGCCGACATCTGCTCTATGGGGCTCGATGTTTGTCTTGTCGTGTTGGGACCGTCACCTTGGCCCAGGCTTTGATGTGGCACCGCTGTACCTCGAATGGCACGATCTCACATGGATGCTGTCACACCACGAAACAAATCTTGCAAGACCTGGAATCGTGCTGCTAGCTGTTACCTTCGTCTCAGTTTCAGGTTTAAGGCCTGAAAGAGTGACTTGCGGTCAGGTCTGCTAGACATATCGCGGATTTCTCCACTGTCGAAATCTTTGGAAACCCATTCGGCCATGCGAAATCTTTTGAAGGCGCCAGCATCTACGTAGGCGCCATGAAGGCCGCCCGGTGTCCCCCAAATCTAGCGATGCGGGTGATCGTGGCAGGGTCACCGGATCACGGGATCATGCGCGATCTATTCAAGGAAGACGGTCACGAAGAAGCTATTCGTTGGTGGTGTCGGCCCTAGGGCCGACGCAAAAACTGCCTTCAAAACCTATCATAAAGGGCAACATATCGGCACGATGGTATCCCAACTCGCCACAACCGTTGCGAACATATGCCGGTATGGCCTGGGAAATTTGACGGCGACAACGAGCATAATGACTGACAATCCCGATCTGGACTCGCCAATCAGTGCACCATGATCACCCGATGGCAAAATAGCGTCGACGTACGGTTTGACCCTACAAACCTTTGAACCAAACTGACGCATCAAACTTCGACCCTTGAAGGGCACCCAGCATCGGTAGTATAATGTTAATACGCCTGTGATCCAAACGCAGCAATCCGGGTTCGAGTCCCGGCCGATGCATCTTTTTTATGTCCCTCAATCTCTGAGGACATCGACTCCTTTGCGTTCCGAGAACCGAGAATATCGACGCCAAAACTTGATTTAAATTACAGGAAGCAATGCCCGGCGGAATCTGCATGTGTTTTTCTGGAGAAAAGTGGGGCCCCCATAGAGTCGAACTATGACCTATCGCTTTGGAGACGAACGTACTAACCGTTGTACTAAAGGCCCGGACGTCTCTTCAGGTCTTGGGTTTGTTGCGACAGTTTCGGACGTCATGTGCAATTTGAATTTCGTGCACAGGAAGTCGCATGGTCTCTGGATGACTCGACCCCAGACTAACTGTACATGTCATTGGGATCCTTTACATTTTGCAGCTCCGCAACGATCCGATCGTCCAAAAAAAGAGTCCGCTCCAGGATTCGAACCTGGGACCTCCCCGAAGTTTGTGTAAGAGTTGTTTTTTATCATAGAACTTTTAACCAACAGACTTTGTAGAGATTAGAAGTGGGGCGCTCTACCACTGAGCTAAGCGGACTGATTACATAGCATCACGCTTTCTGTAGTATCAAGATCACCAACGCAAATTGGCCACTGCGGGAACAGGACGAGAAGGAAAGAATCGATTGTCAATCTGTGAAAAAAAAAATGTCCACTGGGCCAGGACTGGAACCTGGGCTGCTCTGCGGCTTTTTGTCGAAAAAAGAGGTCCGCTCCAGGATTCGAACCTGGGACCTCCACGAAGTTTGTGTAAGAGTTGTTTTCTTTCATGGAACTTTTAACCAACAGATTTTTTAGAGATCAGAAGTGGGGCGCTCTACCACTGAGCTAAGCGGACTGATTACATGGCGTCACGTTTTCCGTGGTATCTAGATCACCAACACAAATTGGCCACTACGGGAACAGGACGAGGAAGAGACAATGGGTCGTCAAATTAAATGTCCGTGAGCAAAAGTGTCGACATCAGAACTCGAACGGTGCCTGGGTTGCTCCGGGCCCTTTTGTCGAAAATCGTGAATAATTGTATACAGTTTGCAACCCTACTGCTCAAGATCCTGCGGGTCTCTCCTCCTGAGATATCATTATGGTAGCCCTTGGCTTTGAAGCTCCATGAAAAGACTGTTTCGGCGTTCCTCGGGTCAGAGTCTGCGCGCCATACCAAGGGGGAATTGACCCGAGACAAGTTTGGATCCCGGGTGACAGTCTCGGGGGACCTGGGGATGCGGGTGGGCTACCTGGAGGGATGCGCTATAACAAGACTGCGCAGTTGGCGCGGAGAGCAACGCGTCTGCATGATGACATCCCAGCTCACCGCAACCGTTGCGAACGTACGCCGGTACGGCCTGGGAAATTTGTACGCGACAACGAGCGTAATAATTTTGGCTGGCAGTCCCGATTTGGGCTCACGAAAAAGTGCACCATGATTAATCCGATGGCAAAACAGCGTCAACGTTTGACCCTACAAACTTTTGAACCAAACTGACGCATCAAACTTCGACCCTTGAAGGGCACCCAGCATCGGTAGTATAATGTTAATACGCCTGTGATCCAAACGCAGTAATCCGGGTTCGAGTCCCGGCCGATGCGTCTTTTTTTTGCCCCTCGATATCTGAGGATATTGACTCCTTTGCGTTAAGAGAACCGAGAATATCGACGTCAAAAGTTTTTGATTTACGGGAACCAATGAGAAACGGAGTCTGCATGTGTTTTTCTGGAAAAAATTGGGGCCCCCATAGATTCGAACTATGACCTTTCGCTTTGGAGACGAACGTACTAACCATTGTACTAAAGGCCCGGACGTCTCTTCAGGTCTTGGGTTTGTTAGAACAGTTTCAGACGTGCAGTTTGCATTTCGTTCACAGGAAATCGGCGGCATGACGCTGCCATCGGATCGACCCTAGGGCCTAGGCGTTTAGTCCAATCCTTCAAATTTTGTAGCGCCACGTGACAGCGATCCAATCGTTCAAAAAAGAGTCCGCTCCAGGATTCGAACCCGGGACCTCCCCGAGGATTGTTTAGAATTTTCTTTCACAGAAGTTCCTGTGACGTTCAGAAACTTTTTAGAGATCAGAAGTGGGGCGCTCTACCACTGAGCTAAGCGGACTGATTACGTGGCGTCACGTTTTCTATGGTATCTGGATCACCAACGCAAATTGGCCACTGCGGGAATAAAACAAGGAAGAGACCATGGATCGCCACTCCGTGAAAAAAGACGCGCACTCTAGGACTCGAACCTGGGCTGCTCTGGAGTCTGGGGATTTCTGTCGGAAAAAAAAAAAAAAGAGTCCGCTCCAGGATTCGAACCTGGGACCTCCCCGAAGTTTGTGTAAGAGTTGTTTTCTTTCATAGAACTTTTAACCAACAGATTTTTTAGAGATCAGAAGTGGGGCGCTCTACCACTGAGCTAAGCGGACTGATCACGTAGCATCACGGTTTCGGTGGCATCTGGATCACCAACACAAATTGGCCACTGCGGGAACAGGACGAGGAGGAAAGAATCGATCGCCAGCCTGTGAAAAAAAAAAATGTCCACTGAGCCAGGACTGGAACCTGGACTGCTCTGGGGCTTTTTGTCGAAAAAAAAAGAGTCCGCTCCAGGATTCGAACCTGGGACCTCCCCGAAGTTTGTGTAAGAGTTGTTTTCTTTCATAGAACGTTACTTTTAACCAACAGATTTGTGAAGATCAGAAGTGGGGCGCTCTACCACTGAGCTAAGCGGACTGATTACATAGCGTCACGTTTTCTATGGTATCTGGAACACCAACGCAAATTGGCCACTGCGGGAATAGAACAAGGAAGAGACAATGGATCGTCAAATTTTCGTGAGAAAAAGTGTCCACGCCAGGACTTGAAACCAGATCCACTCCAAATGCCGAAAAAAAAAAGCGTCCGCTCCAGGATTCGAACCTGGGACCTCCCCGAGGTTTGTTTAGAATTTTCTTTCATAGAATTTTCAGTGATGTCTAGAGATTTTTAGATATCAGAAGTGGGGCGCTCTACCACTGAGCTAAGCGGACTGATTACATGGCGTCACGTTTTCCGTGGTATCTAGATCACCAACGCAAATTGACCACTGCGGGAATAGGACAAGGAAGAAAGAATCGATCGCCAATCCGTGGGGTATTTTCTTCTGTATGAGTCTCTGGATTCGCACAAAACAAAATCTATAATTTTCGGTCTGAGAGCCAGAGGATTAGACACTCAGAACCGCATCTCCAGCCATGATTTTGCCATCGAATCGAGCTAGATCCGCGAGAACATCGACGCGAAACGTCTACGGGAACTGGTCGACTGAATCGTTCAGAAAAAAAAGGGGCCCCCACAGATTCGAACTATGACCTTTCCTTTTGGAGACGAACGTCCTCCCATTGGACTAAAGGCCCGGACGTCTCTAGAGGTGTTCGGTTCGATGGGGGAGTTTTGAGTGTCTACCGTTACGTCTTTCGGTTTTTATAATTCGGAGCATGTTATGACAAGAGTGCTCAAATCAAACCCAGTCGCGAACCAACCTGCTTCCATCACCCAATCCCTGCATATGATAACCCATACCATCGCCCAGCCATTGTAGTTCAGTGGTCAAAACTCCCGACTGAAGATCGGGCAACGAAGGTTCGAGTCCTTCCGATGGCACGCTTTTTGCACTCGTAAGTCTACCATTCCAAAATCAGACCTTTTGCGCTTGCGAGACCCCTCCAATGGCCGACTTTGCTGCCAGTCTTTGCAACTGATTGCAACGCTGACACTGAGAATATCGACGCGAAACGTCTGCGCGAACGAGTCGGCTGAATCGAGCAAAAAAATAGGGGCCCCCACAGATTCGAACTATGACCTTTCGTTTTGGAGACGAACGTGCTACCATTGCACTAAAGGCCCGGACGTCTCTACAGGTGTTAGGTTCGATGGGGGAGTTTTGAGCGTCTACGTCTTTCAGTTTTCATGATTCGGATCGATCCGCAATCCTGCCATCAAGGATACGAAATTCTCAAACCGTCTGGCTTTGTCACCACCCTGATTCCTATCACCCAGTCCCTGCAATACCCATCCCATCGCCAAGCCATTGTAGTTCAGTGGTCAGAACTCCCGACTGAAGATCGGGCAACGAAGGGATGGCACGCTTTTTGCACTCGTAAGTCTACCATTCCAAAGTCAGACCTTTTGCGCTTGCGAGACCCCTCCAATGGCCGACTTTGCTGCCAGTCTTTGCAACTGATTGCAACGCTGACACTGAGAATATCGACGCGAAACGTCTGCGGGAACGAGTCGGCTGAATCGCGCAAAAAAATAGGGGCCCCCACAGATTCGAACTATGACCTTTCGTTTTGGAGACGAACGTGCTACCATTGCACTAAAGGCCCGGACGTCTCTGGGGTGGCTAGGTTCGATGGGAGAGTTTTGAGTGTCTAAGTCTTTCGGCTTAACAGCTTATTCGCAATCCTGTCAGATTCAGGATGCGAAATTCTCAAACCGTCTGGCTTCGCCACCAGCCTGCTTCCCATCACCCAACCCCTGCATATGATAACCCATACCATCACCCAGCCATTGTAGTTCAGTGGTCAGAACTCCCGACTGAAGATCGGGCAACGAAGGTTCGAGTCCTTCCGATGGCACGCTTTTTGGACTCGTCAGTCCACCATTCCAACGTCAGACCTTTTGCACATACGAGACCCCTGCAATGGCCAACTTTATGTGCTGTTGCTGCCATTCTTTGCGACTGATTGCAACATTGGCGCTGAGAACATCGACACGAAACGTCTTCGGGAACGGGTCGGGTGAATCGCTCAAAAAAATAGGGGCCCCCACAGATTCGAACTATGACCTTTCGTTTTGGAGACGAACGTCCTCCCATTGGACTAAAGGCCCGGACGTCTCTGGGGGTGTTCGGTTCGATGTGCGAGTTTTGAGTGTCTACGTCTTCCGGTTTTTATGATTCGGATCGATCCGAAATCCTGCCATCAAGAATACGAAATTCTCAAATCGCTTGGCCTCGTCACCAGCCCGATGCCCATCACCCAGTCCCTGCATATGATAACCCATACCATCACCAAGCCATTGTAGTTCAGTGGTCAGAACTCCCGACTGAAGATCGGGCAACGAAGGTTCGAGTCCTTCCGATGGCACGCTTTTTGTCGTGACTCGTGAGTCAGATCTATTTCGACGGCTCTTGGAGTTTCGAAAACTAGGTCATAAAAATGCGGGCTGATGAGGGGATCAAAAATGAGGGCTGAGGAGGGGATCGAACCCTCGCTTCCTGCTCCCAAAGCAGGGATCCTACCACTAGAAGACCCAGCCGTGTGATTAAGACGAAAACGCATCCACGTAGCGAATGTTCAATCATATGTCATGAACTTGCGAAAAAACTTGCAGAGTTTGTCCCTTCCTGTGGACTCCAACGCGAAGGAACGCAATTTTTTTTGTGTCGATATTCTCGTTACCCATGAACGCCAAAAAAGTCGATCCGAAAAACGGTGAAAATCCCAGAATTTAGATCAAATTTGTGGTATGTCAGGTTTTTCTCAAATTGATGCCAATAGACTTCTTATCCAAAAAAAAAAAAAATCATTGCGTTATTGACTTTTGTCTCAAACTGTGCGTGAAAGTTATCATATCATTGCGTCAAACAGTACTCTGTGTCTTTCTTGAAAAAGAAGCTTGATTCTCCAGAAGTTCATTATTCGATCCATAATGAGATGAACTTAACCAAAAAATCCAATAAAGACAGGCAAAAAATCTCAAAAAAGAAAAAAATTATACCATCTTCATCGTCATCATTGTCTTCTCCCGACGATGTTTCTGACTTTATCCGTATAGACCGGCTATTTTTGACGGAAACATCCAAAAATTGCGCGCTCTTGCCTTTCCGATGTGTGCTGCCATCTAGTGGCAATGATTCTTCCAATACGGAACCTTGCCGATTTAGACTCGAATCGAGATCCTTCTCGCCATGCGCTAAGCCTATTGATATCTTCGGGGAGTCGGATGATCCTCCAGAATTATGGTTCGTTAGTATGCCCACGGGTCCATTTGCTTTAGCATTAGCACCAGACCCCGGGCTACGCGACCCTGAAGTTCCCCCACCTCCGCCTCCTAGAACCTGACCTGCTTCGAGTATTCGATCACCCTGCGCGGCTCTTAGCCGGCTTTCTTCCTTGCTGACATCCCGATCGGGGTCTATTAGCTGTTTACTAGCATCTCGCAACGAGTTGGGACTCGCTGCTGCTGCAGCAGCATCGGCATGAAACGTGTGCGCACTCGTTGACTGGAAGGGATCCGCCGCGTCCGGATCGGACTCCTTGTGGGGGATTGCCGCTGTGGACATGATTTTTAATTAGCTCGATGCTAAATGATTTAGCTCCGATGCGAAATAATTTAGCTCCAAGTCTGACTGACAGAAAGACTCAATAGCTTTGAGAAATTTTTTCAAGACAACTGTGTCTTTCAATGACAATGATAAGACGTTCAATTATCAATGATGATCCAAGATTCAAGCTCTGACAGAGCCGAAAATCAAGTTTTCAAGTTGAAACTTTTCAAGTTTCCAAAGTTCAGGAAAACAACTTTCCAAAGTTCAGGAAAATGTCGATTCCAAAAAGGAACGCTCAGAAAACAGAAGTAAAAACACTTCTCAGAAGGAAAGAGCCTAGAAGGAAAAAGCCTTCATTTAGGATTGCGATATCATTGATTGAAATTCGTTCGAATATTGACAAGTAAGCCTTCATTCATTTTCGAAATACGTAACTTAAACTTTACGTCATCAATGACACATTTGGTAAGTAGCTTTCATATAGGTAACTTTCATATGGAATATGGCTCGCCACTGAGAGAATTATCAAACCACTGAGAGAATTATCAAGTGGCATTCTCCATCGTGAGAGCTTATATCATGATATCATTATGAATGGTATGATAATGACTGGCGGCATCACTTTTCTGTTCACTTTTTGCGGCCCGTGTGGGACCTGGGAGATTGTTCAAGCGATTCAATTTTGGAAAAGATTCGTTTTAGAATTTAAGTTTCTGAAAAGTTCAAAAGTCAACATCATTGAGTCTTCAGCTCACTCGTCTTCAGCTCACTCGTTTTCATGCAATGGTCTGTAGCTCGGTCAAGCAAGATAGATGTATCCATCTCTGGTCGCAGATGGGGTTTCTCTGTGCCTCATCCTTCTGTGAATCAGCATCGACATCTGTCCGCAGTTCTGTGCACTCCTCTCTGCTAATGCTTGCATAACCAAATTCAATTGACTCCTCACACTGTGTGACACACAGAAACACCAGAGAGCTGATTCTGAGTCGAGAACACCAGAGAGCTGATTCTGAGTCGAAAAATCTTTGAGATTCTCCAAACCGCAATACAAAGTGACACACATGATATGTTCATCATTTTCCCCTTTTTTTTTTACTGATACGGACTATTTTCAAGCTCATGTTCAGGTCAATGATGTCACTCCAAAAGCTGTGCAAACAAGTCATGTTTTTATGTTCATGTCAATAAATGAGACGAAAAAAGGCTTTACGAATGACGTTTATGTAACATAATGTGTGCACGTCAATCTTCGTATCAAATACGAAGATTAGGTCCTATATAAATGATTCAACACTGCGGAAACTATGGTATGTGGTGAAACAAATCGTTTATGAATTTTTCTGGCTTAAGCTGAATACTGTTACATCAATCTGGAGCTGTCATGGGTTTCTTGGAAATTTCATTATTTGCTACTCTGTTTCTTGGAATTTCATCACCTGTTGCTCTGCATAGTTTCTTGGAATCATAGTTGCATTACTCTCATTTCAGAAAAAAAGATGACACGGATGATCATTCGGAAAGGATGAAAAATGGAAAGGATGACCTATCGGATGTGCTTCGTAGCCCAGATATTGATTAGCCAGTTTGTGCACTGTTTCCTTCGTTTCGTCACTTATCACGCCGAGAGTATTTGCGGCAATCGCCACACCCTTGGCTGCTAGTCGTGTACTTGCTGCTGCTAGTCGTGTAGTTCCTGCTGCGATGGCTTTTGCGCGATTCCACAGGGCCTCCGTGTAAGTTGAGCTTTGTGTCGCTCCACCTGGCTCGGTCCACGTGATCGCATTGACAACTTTCTCGATCTCCTCAGTAGAAAGGAAAGAAAGCCGAGCCGCTCTATAAAGCCGAGCCGCTCTGTTCCTTCCATCTACTTCGTTCCCTTGATCATCGACCATCTTGTCAAGGTGAATATTGCCATATTGCGATATTTGCTCGGTGAGTGCGTGCAAACGGCGATACAGCTCGGAGAGTGCTTGCCGCGTCTCGCGGGCTTTTTGGTAGGCGAAGAACGGCGGTGTCGCTCTGGTGTAGGCATACTGTAGACGATTGAACGCCGTACTTCCTTTTGTCTTGGCCAGTGCTTGTCCAACCTCGACTTTCAACCCTTTAAGGGTCTGGAAAAAAGAGTCGATTTGCGTTTTATCTTTCGCCTTCAGCACGTCCTTCAGGTATTCGAGAAAATCCCAGAGTTGCCATGTCCAGGACAGGGCACGCATTTCTAGCAATTCTATTTCAGCCTCCTCCAGTTCGAACGTGATGGCGGAAAGACCGTTTGTATCGGTAAACGCGTGTTGTAGCTCCAGCGCAGCCAGTTCATTCTCCAAGGAGTCGTCGAGCTGTGATGGGGTTGCCAACCAACGAGTCGTGTCGCTGGACCTGTCCTTGCCTGCCATCACATGGTCCGTGTGTGGCAGAAGAGCAGCGCATGCCGCCTCCTCCAGACCTAGGACCATGTTCACAAAAATATTAGTATTTTCTTGGGGACAGTCCCACCGGGGCCATGGCGAATCGTGGTAATTCAAATTGAAGTAAGGTTTCAAAATAGAGTCAATGTCTTGGGCAAACTCACGGTGTTTGTTCAGAAACAGTTTGCTCGCGTGTTCTTCTTTTTCGATATTGCTCAAAACTGCAGGGTTTTTTTTTAATTGCTCGAAATTTCCCTGATTACACGTAAGCTTCGGTGGTGCCTTGTTTGTCTGCAAAGTTCTATCCAACCAGTCCGACACGACTTCGAAGGTGCTACCAGAGGTCGTCCTGTAACATACATTTTTTTGTCAGCAATGTTGTTGATTTGAACAAGTAGATATGGGACTTTGAAAGGGCAGTCCCATCTCTCAGATTTCATGGTAATGTAATGCAAGGGAAAACTCATGCAAATCAAGATTCAAGAGATTCAGCCCCATTTTCAAAAAAAAAATAGCATTCAAAATCCTTATACCCGTGTAAATCCCACGATGAAGTTGCACCAGCAGAGTCCGTGGAAGTCGACAAAGTATGTACATGTGCGCATTGGAGAATTGCCAACTCTCCCTTGACGCGTTTGACTTGTTCCTTTACATATTGAAAATTGCGGCCTGGAAGCGTGCGTTCGAACACATTTTTGCTTTCCCACTTGACCAAAGAGAACGGCTCTCGCGCCGCCAGTTGGAAGGCTGTTTTCGCATTGACAATCGACTGGTTGATCACTTCTTTGCGTTTTCTCGTTTTTGTCCTAAACGACTGGCGTTGCTCGTTAAACATCGCGTTCACAATCTCCATCGTCTGCCTTTTGCTTTCAGGGGAACTCCCCTCGACAACACTGTTCATTTGGATATCCTCTCTCCGCTTCATATCGATTTGACCGGCACGGAATTCTTTCTGGCCATCCAACAGTGTAAGGATTTGCTCGCCGGTTGACAGTTGCCTCAGCGCGCTCGCCGAACCTAATGAAAAAAACTGATTTTCAGCAGGGTTGTACATGTACATGCTCAACATTCCCAATCCTCGCGCAGAGGGACTGTAGACGGAGAGTTCCATGTCGGACATGAGATCCTCTATATCGCCGACAATTTCTTTGACGTCATCTTCTGGTATATCTCGCACGGATTTCTCGAAGTACAAACTGCGCCAACTGAGTAGATGCAACGCCGAAAGTATCCTGTTTTCGTCGAGAGCGACTTTCAAAACCTTCAAAGGATCGACTGATATTTTTTCTTGAGAAATCAATGCTAGCTCTGCGTCAGCCCCTTCCATCGCTCTCTGTATATTTTTTTCGGCAGCCCTCGTGCCCCTGATCGCCAAGATTTCTCGTTTCAACAATTCCGCTTTCAGCCAATTGTCGTCGATTATGAGGTCCAAGAAGTGTGACTCTTTCGAATTTGTATTTTTTTCTTCTAGATTCCAGCCCAATTTGTTTTGTCTTCTGAGTTCCCCTTTTTTCTTGTACACCATCCGGCGCCCTTCCTGCTCAACAAAAGCCTCCATCTCTTCCTGTGATCTTTCCCGCAATTCTTCGTCTTGCAGTGACAGAACGTCATCTGTCAATGTTTTCCACTCCAGTTTTTCCAGCGTCTCGATCCATGCGCCTGCGGCAGCATCTGCATTAGTAACAGTGCCATCTGCAGGAAACCTGATTTCCTTCTCCTTTTTCAGGATATGAATGTGAATCTGGTGTCGCGCAACCTTTTTCATGAGCGATAGGATCTCACCTTGTCTTTCTTCTTCTTCATTTGACATTGCCAACTTTTTCGGCGCCGTTATCGACTGCTTGTCCAGCTCCTCACCAATCTTTTGAATCGATGCCTTCAGATGTCCAACCTGTGCGATTGCTATGCGCTTGTAATAGCCCTTGACCTGATTGACATCCCCTTCCTTTTGATCAAGATCTTTCGCGATATCGATAATGAACGACATGGCTTCAACCCTCAAAAACTGGTTTTCGAATTCGGTGCGGAGAGTACGCAACTTCTGTGCAACAGTATTCGGCTCCTGCCCAAAGACGTGGTCGTTGTCCCATGGAGGCGGTGCTGCAGGTAATGGTCTGCTTTCTGAGTCTTCCTTTGATGTCTCCGACTTATCTGAGTCATCTCCTTGGATAACAACCACTGTTTTAGGGACGAAACGCTCGATTTTTGCCACACAGAATGGAGGGGTGGGAACGAAACCAGCGACCCAGTCTTTCCACAACTTCGGATAAGAATGGAAGCCATCAAAATTTTCCGCCCCTTCGAAGTCACGGCTCATTCTTTGGTGTCTTTCCAACTTTCTGGTTGAAATTGCGGCAGCCTTTCTCACTTTTTTTGCTTCTGTTGTGTCAGACGTCACCCCTCCTTCTACCGTTTTCAACCCTTGTTCCGCCTCGTAATTCGTCTGGTCATTCTTCACATCTTTCGTGATTTCGGTTGTAGCCATGCACAGCGCCTGACACTTGGTAAGCATAAGTCTCAACTTCATCCCGGCTTTTCGGACGGAAGCAGGAATATTGCCGTGCTGCTTGTAAAACCACATCCTAACGATCGTGTGTTTCCATTTTCCAATTGTTGATCCCAACTCCTTTTTCTCTTGCACTTCGGAAACCTGAATCCACACCGCCAATTTCTCTGCGTTGTCTATCAACGCGTGCAGGTGCTCCTCCAAGCTGAGTTCAGCATATGGCTCTACATGTCCCTCTGACGTCAAAGCAAGTGACTCGGCGTCTCCGCTAAGATGTCTCAGAAATTTCTTTTGGATTCCCTGCATTAATTGTTCGATCTCAGCTTCTATAGCCTGCCGATCCGCGCCGAAACTTTCTGCCGTCAGACGCGTCTCGCGTAGAAAATGCGTGCGCACGATTTCAAGATTCTTTATCCTCCTATCTCGTGCCACTGGTGTCAAGTCGCTTTCTTTATCTTCTCTGCTGATCTCCCTCTCCATTCCCGAGAGGAGATCTTGACGTCCAATGCGCATCTCTCGGGCAATCTCCTCTGCCGCATTTGCTTCGATGTTTTGGAAATTGGAGTCAGGAAGTTGTAGGTGTCTACCATGATTCTTCAAAGCGCCTTCTGCAAGCGCCTGTGCGTCCTCCCTTGGTGTCATCCCCGCTATAACCTGCACCTTGCGTTCCTGGAAAAAAGCGTCCGCCTCTGTAATTGCTTCTGCCACTGCTTCTTTCAGCATGCTGTCGTCCTCTTTGCCTGTTGACCCATCAACGGCTGTTTCCAAAACAACGGCGTGGTCAAAGTATGGGAGGTCTATGTGTTCGATTATTTGGTAGGATTTCCCGCAGCGCGAACGATCAGTCAATAAATTAACCAGCACAAGCTTGACGTTGAAGATCACGTTTTCCCGGTCCACTACATAAGCTGCTTCTTCACAGTATTCGAGCGTTACTATTTCGGATTCGGTGATGTATTTGGTTGTAGTTTCTGTCTGCCCCCACTTGTCGATAGACATCCCCATGAAACTCATGCTCATTTCGGACAGAATCGCGTTCCATCTGTCCGTTTCGGTTTTGACGAGCTCCATGTCTAACTGTATCTCCTCCGTGCCAGGAGATACGGACTGTACTTCCATGTCCTCTGTAGAGACAGGTGCCATCAGATACGTGTATACGGTTTCATTGACTCTTGCAGGAAATTGCTCGACTTTATCTGGTCCAACCGCTTGCACGATGTCGTTCACTGCATTTTCGGGATCGTCCGCTAGCAGTTCGGACAAGACGCGTGCCGTCTTCGACGTAAAGTGGGGCATTTCATTCGGATTCACGGAAGACTTCTCGGTTTCGCTTTGCCCCTGCATTCTACGCTTCGAAAACGCTTCGGATTCCTTGAAGAGTCTGATCATGTTTTTTGATTTAATCACATTACTTACACACACCCTGTAACTTCAAATTTTTTTAAAAGTCATATTTTGAAAATACTCTTTCATTGCTTCCCGCTGCATCTTTTGTTTGTCTTGCTTCCTTTTCTCCTCTGCCTCACGAGCTTTCTGCTTGGCTTTGAAAGATTTCTGCTCGGCCTCACGAGCTTCCTGCTCGCGAGAGTCGTCTTCCTCTGGTTTTTCTTCCTGGTTCTGCTGTTCCTGGACTGGATCATCTTCCCATATTATCGTTTGACCTTCAAGGTCCTCGATCCTCTCGATTTTTTCCGATCCCTCCGTCTCGCCATTCGATTCATCCATGGTCTTGGGCCTCTTGCCAGGCTCGAGTAGCATTCTTTCTTTTTGAAGCAGCTCATCCAATTTGGCATTCCTCACTCTTTTCAAAGTTTCTTTGGTCCTTGTTTCTTTGGTCTCCAGAAACGTTTCCACATCATTCCCAGTCTTTCTTGGATTCTGTGCCTTCTTTTCTCGGTCATGTTCTTCAGGAGAATCTTCTCTTGGATCTTCTTTGCGTTCCCTCATCCGTGTAGACCCTCGAAGACCTGGCGTCCTTGTGCCAATTGGTAATTCCTCGCGTTGCCAGCGCGGAAAGTGAAACTCCACTCCACCTACAAGATCCGTGAACTGGAACGTAGAAAACGTCGTCATTACTCCCAGTGACACTGGAACACCCTTGCAAAGCTGCCGCCTTTTTTGACGTGTCATCCTCGGCGTATTTTTTGGTGTCTTTTTTGGCGCCATTGTTTTGCAAAGTTCAGACATGAGTCACAGGTGTACACAACAAAATGCCTTGCAAATGATTCGCAAGTTTTCCCCGGTTACGTTTTTCGAAGACTCTCTTTTATCCAACACTCACTTTTTTCCAAGACTTGGACCAGTGACCATGTCTAGAGAAGCACTTCACGTTTTCACACACAACCTAGTCTTTCAGTTGCCATTGTGGTACATTCCACTTCGGCATCTAAGGAGATTCAATTAAAAGTTTAAAATGAGTTTTCAAAGCCGGTAGTCGAGTCTCGTACGACTTGTGCGAATGACTGCACTGTACTCAGTTTCTTCTGTGCTCAATTGTCCGCAACACACACACACGACCCATCTCGATGCTTTTCGTTTTCCCTCAAAATAATCTCTGACATACTATAAGACGAAACAGGATTGGTCGCTCTGATCAATTCATTTTGTATTCAAGAGAACATACTTGACTCGAACACGAACATAATACGGGGCTATCCTCAATTACATCGGAATCACAGCAACCCAAATAGAAACTAGAATCCATATGACAAGACCATACTCGTGTATCAAATTTAGACCATCGGAATCACAATGACAAGACCGTATCGGAATCACAATGACAAGACCATTACCTGGGAATCACAATGACAAGACCATTTGTTACCACCATCGGAATCACAATGACAAGACCATTTACTATCCGGGAATCACAATGACAAGACCATATTACTACCTGGGAATCACAAAGACATCATCCAATCCCTGAATCACAATTCTCAAGAGAATGAATGATTGACGACCAGCGAGCAGACTATTCCAGTGGAGCCCTCCTGCTCTTCCATTCCAGCAATTTTCCCAAATCTGTTTTGCAGAGATGGAAGAACAAATCAAGTTTTCCATTTCCCCTCGCAATCCCGAGGATAACCCGCGCTCTGTCTATTGTTTCACGATCTTGCATTTGCCTGGCCAAATCGAAATGCCTTTCCAGGAGTCGAATACTCTTCTCATGCTCTTCGTGATTCGAATACAGCAGGCCGAGATTCAAGCCTGGAAGTTTTGAGATTGAATATTGAAGTTTTTGAAAGTCATTCTTTTTAAATCCAGTTGACGCAAAGTTCAAAAAACATTCCCGCAAAGTGAAAAGACGAAAACTGTCAATAAAACATCATACAAGCCTGTGCTTGCGCTTCGAGTTCTCCAGCATTTGCCGCTACTGTGAGCAGGATTTCCAATTCTTGTATGGCTAATTTCGTATCTCCCATACCCTGGTAAGCCTGCGCAAGAGCAGCTCGCGCGGTGGCCTCACCAGATTTGTCACCCTCCGCTTCACATATTTGCAGGTATTGCCTTTGGAGCCGCAAGGCGTCTTCATACTCACCAGAGAGGGTTTTTACCTGGAGAATGTAGTTGGAAGATGGTTTTGAAGATGTTTTTTGGGGGGCAATGAGAAGAAGATTTTCTTAGCGATGAGAAGATCACTTTTTTTTTGCACTCATTGGCGCATGGAAAAAAAATCTCAATTGAGTTCTTTTGAGTTGATAAATTGATGAGGAAACGACCTCACAAAGAATCTTTAATAACAGTAACCAGAACCATCAGAATTGATAACAGTAACCAAAAGTATACCTTCCCCAACCTCCAACAGTTAATGCCTTCTAGTTTTATGTCTTTCGCCAATTTCGAACATGCGACACATTTCTCGTACAAATCAGAGCACAACCTTATTTCTTCGGGCGTCTTATTTGTTGTCGGCGCATTGCCGTCCTCTCCCATCATACCTGGACCATTGGCTCCACCTGGACTACTATTTCCACCACCACCTCCAGAACTGTTGTCATTCATTATTTGTTCTGCGAGCACCCTGTACACATTGCACAACTGATAAGCTGCTTTCGTCTGGATGGCGACACAATCTGCTTCAGTAGAAAGTTCGAGAGATGTTTCATGAAATTGCATCGCTGACCGCCATGACTTGAGATTTTCTTCGCAAATTCCCATTGCTAAATTCGCTTTCGCGAGTTCAAGAGCTGATCCTTCGACCTGATTTATTTGTTCGGCGACCACAATGCATCTTTTGTAGAAGTATCGTGCTGACTGCAGATCGGCTATTGCGGGGGATTCCAGGTATTGTGCGAGTGTACGGTAATACTCGATGGCAGAATGGTAGTTCTTTGAGCGCCTCGAATTCTCGGCTTTCTCCAGCGTTTCTTTCAGGTAGATGACGTCAACTTCCTCCTTTTTCTTTTTCTTGTCTTTCTTCAACACTTCCTCGAGGGTTAGGGCGTGCGTTGGGAGGCCGACAGGGTCTGAGGAGGGTTTTTGGTTTGAAAGAAAATGAAAGAAAGATATTTTTTTGATACCATTGACAGACATGTCACATCCTCATCATTATCACGATCATCACATGTCACAGATGTGAGTGACGAGTGTAACGCTTTCAAATAAATTTCTGTCTCAAAATTCAACTTCAACAATTTCAGAAGTCGACACATAAGTATACCTTCTATAATCTCCTCTTTGACTTCCGTCACACAAAACTAAAAACAAATAAGTACCTTCTATAATCTCCTCTTTGACTTCCGTATCAGTTTTGTGTGTTATTTTGAGCAAATCGACAAACGAGTCGACGCATCCCGCAATCAGCAAATCAATGCACTGTTGCTTTTTATCCACCACAAGTGCTGCATCAGCTTTCGCAGAACCCTGCTGCGCTTCTGCAAGCTGTGCTGCGTCCACAACATGTCTTCCATCTGCATCACCTGCGCCTTTCCCGCCTGCTGTAGGCGATGCTGCCGGTGAAACTGAGGGTGACGCTCCTGGAGAACCACCCGGCGAGTATCCCGAGGGCTGGTATTCCGATTCGAGAAGGGATTTTCCGGTTTTATCCAGCTGGCCAGGTGGTAATGTCCCGGTCACTCGGAACCCGCATGAGGTCTGATAACCAGTTGGGAAATCCATTGTTTTTTTCGGGAATACTTATCAAATGACAAAATGACAATGTCAAAATAGTATTTTGCCAAAATCTGCGATTTCCTTTCGAAGTGCACTGCCACTGCAGCAGCACACTTTAATGTCCACTGCCCACGTCGAGGCAGGCTGTTTTAGTTCGTCGCTTAGAACCGTTTTTACTTTTTTCGTTCCTCACTTCAGATTTTTTTCGAGATGCGCTTTTTGCAGTTTTGATCGACAATTTTTGAGATTTCGAATGGAATTCTGTTGAGTAACAGTTTACAACAAATGAAATGGCCATTGATGTTGTAAGTCTTGCCTCTTGGAATGGCAAGCTCCGAACCCGATTTATCGCCATGTCTGTCTCCCTTTCTGGCTCAGTATTCTCCAACAATTTCGACAACTCAGCTCAGTGTCCATGTGCTCAATGACTCTGAATGGTTTTCAATCACTCAATTGCCCTCTCAATTTCAAAAACTCCTGGACCTCAGGTTCGAAAACTGAGCACCGCAATTTTCGAACACCGCAATTTTCAATTGTCTCAGACGAGATATCGGGCTATTTCTTGAAGCTAAACTTAGTTTCTGAATCCAACCGGGATTATTATGTCGTGACTTCATCCATCTCAGAAAAAAATGACACCTACTACATCTCGTCGCACGATTAAGAGATGTGCTGTATCTGAGACTCACAATCTTGACATTTACTACTTGCCTCTTCCGAATACGACTAGACTTTTCCGAATACTACTACGGCAGTGCACACTCACTTCGGAAGCTTTAATACTCGTTTCCAAACGTGTTTTTTTTTCAAGCTGCGGCTTGAAAACTGTCAACTTCTAAAATTATATAACTTATGTGAATGGTTCATGAATGATTTGTCTGACACATGATTTGAACTTAGATTTTGAATCAATGAATCCTTACTGAAGAATTTGATCCGGTGACTACCATGATCCTGCCATCTCAGCAATGATTCATCCCCTGACGAAAAAATTTAAATCAAGACTTTTTCAGAACAGTACAAAGACCTTTCCAGAACTGTAACATGACATGTACCGTGTACCAACTTCATGTAAATGCTTCATGACTGTTGTGTCAACTACACTATGATTTCGTTCATTAACGTAGGACATCCTTCCGGGCCTTCATGGAAGGATTCGAACCTTCATCGAAGGATTCGAGGAATGTCTACAAGGGGTTTGAAGAACATAAAACCTGTGGTACCGCCATATTCTTAAAGATAGGTCCCGCCATATATGATTCCCGCCCACCCTGTGGGCAATACACTTTGCAGGGAAGTTAGGAAATGCTGTCCGAAATACGGGCATGTGCCAGCCATACTATGGCATGACAATGACTCCATCGCTGACAGACAGCCTGAGAAATAGGAGTGATCCCCAGAGATGCCATGCACTGACAAATGTGCAGTCAAACTACTGCACTCTCCCAAAAAAACATTTTCAGAAAAAATACTCACATGTGGTCGCCATTTGACGTGTACTGAAAAATCAAACAACTTCCCGAAAATATTTTCGACTTCGTTACCCCGCAAAAAGGCCATCCCGACATTTGGCGTGTGTTTCAGAGAGGCGGATATTTGGTATGTGTGGCCGTTAAGCGGTTCTAAGTTTCTTCTTCCCCATGCGAATCGTGATTCTTTCCTACGATTTTCTTTGTTCATGAATCACAACTTCATCTTGATTTTCCTCCTCCTTTCATGATTTAGGTTCCTTTCTTCGTTTACATTTTTCTTCTACCCAAACGAGCCTTCCACTCACCGCCTCGCTCTGCTGTTTCTTCTAGCCCCACCAGCAGGAGGACCAGCAGGCTCTGCGAATCTCGATACTGGCGTCTGACCGTAATCACCTTTTCCATACCCCTTACTACCCCCTTCCGGACGTTCACGACGATCATCACGTTCACGACGTGAGTAGTCATCGCGTCTTTCCTCCCTTCTTGGTGGATAATCATCTCTGCGTTCTTCACGCCTTGGCGGATAATCATCACGTCTTTCCTCTCTTCTCGGGGGATAATCATCGCGTCTGGAATAATCATCCCTACGTGCGTAATCATCCCGTCTTCCATAATCGTCTCTTCGATCATCTCGCTCACGTGCTCGAGAATCACGTCTATATCCCCCTCTTGGTGCCGCATAATAGTCATCGCGACGATAATAATCATCTTTTGCAGCATAATCATCTCTCCTACTAGGATGTGCATAGTCGTCACGTCTAGAATTATAGTGACGATCGTCATCATATGAAGAGCCTCCTTTTGGCGTTCCATAAGATCCTCCCTTCGTTGTGCTAGAAGAATACGAACTTCCTTTGGGAGTTCCTCCGGATTTTCCTCCTTTCGAGTAGTAAGAATCACCCTTTCCAGAGCTCGGATATTCCGATGAATATGCCCCGCCAACACCGTAACGACTTGGAGTTTCGTAGCTGTCATGATAACTACTTCCGCCATAAGTTGAGTCGTAAGAATTCGGATATCCTTTGGAGCCACTTTTTCCGTATCCTTTATCTTTGCCGCTGCCTTTGTAAGAGCCTTTTCCTTTACTTTCTGATCCTCCATAGTGACCTTTCGATCCACTTTCTCCGTAGCCTCCATATCCTTTATGACCAGATCCTTTTTCATAATCGCCATGACTACCTTTATGACCACCGCCTTTTCCTTCGTATTTATCCTTCATCTCCCTTTCCTCAATGAGATCTTGGATCATTTTAGCTGCGCCTGCACGTCCGAGACCATAATCACCGTACTTCGCACCCTCCATGGAACCGAATTCATCCGTAAATCGTGCAGCGTCTTTTGAATACTTTGTCTCCACACCACCGCCAAACGCACCGGCAGCATAACCTTCTTCCGTACCACAGATGAGGACACGTTCTTTGCCGCTCTCGGTATGGGTCGCCAGAAAACAAAACGTTCGTGTGAGCTCTTCGATTTTTCGTAATTCGTTTCCAGATTTGCCCGTGACCCATCCAACATATTCGATCGGCACATCCACACCGATACAGTCGTCGCGTTGATCACAATCAACTTCGATTTTTCCTTCTCTTTGTTCTAACAGCCACCCGATATAGTCCCTGCAGTTTTTGCGTTGAAGCAGATCACCGGCAATGCAGGCGTAATGACCGATGTATTGCAAATGGACTCCACTTGCAATGCTCAGCTTATGACGGGTGACTCCGGACTTTCCAAGAACGTAACCAATATCCCCAGGTTTCAGTTTCATTACATCGGTGGCGAAAGCGTCGGTTTCCCAGTCGTGTTGGTTTTCAACCATATTGTTCGAGTAATAGCCGGAACATTTCTGTTCGACGCCCCACATGACTCTGAGTTCAGCGCCTTTTCGATTTCTGGGAGGTCCGAAGATGCAGAGTTTCTCAACCGCGTTGCTGGTTGATCGTTTCCCCATGAAAAACATCATCACACCGTACTCGGTTTCGATCTGAGATAATGATTTGAGCGTTTTCGTAATCGTTACGGTTTTCGAAGGAAACATATGTGAGTAATTAAAATTTGGAATCATTGTCAATTAAAATTTGACAAGGCCACAATCGCAACGAATCAAAAACGAACTTTACCACGTCACTTTTTCTATGAGTATTACATCAACCTCAACAGCAACCTTCAACCGTCACACGAAGAGCAGCATCCATATCAGAATTTCAGAAAACGAATACTGTGAAACAATCTAAAAATCAAAATACCTGACTCATCGTCTGCCTCCTTGCTCCCGTAACATACCCCACCGTTTCTTGCGGCACATCGATTGCTGTACAGTCGTCCCTTTCCATCCAATCCGGCACCTGCACTGGGCCATCCAACTGCGCAAACAACCATTTGATGTATGTTCTTATCCTGGACCGCTGTTTCTCACTCCCAGCAAACAAAGCCAAATCCCCCACATATTGCACAATGCAATCACTGGCCAATTCCAATTTCCTTCTTGTAGCGCCTCTCTTACCGAGAGCGAACGAGAGTTCATCGTCTTTGAACTTCAAAACGTCCGTTTTCCAATCTGGATTCTCTGGGTCGAAATCGCGATCCAGGATAAGATCCTCATGGTCTCTGAAGTAGCCCGGAACCTTAGCTTCAATCGTCGAGACGACTTTCAATTCAGCACCCCTCCGCATTGCTTTCGAACCGAAGATTGCCAGCCTTTCGTATTCACGAGAATCGCCTTTTGGTGTGTCGGCGAAGAAGAGCAATACGTCCCACTCATCCTCGATGGAACGAAGGAAATTACCGTTCTTACCGGTGACGAAGCCAACCTTTGAATTTTGGGGAAAGTTTTGAATTACATATTAGGGAAAGTTTTGAATTTCAGAATTTCATTCACGATTCACAGAGAGTCACACGCTCGAAATTCAGATTGATTAGCAATGCATGAGTCTGAGTTGGGTGCTGAAATTTTCTCGAAATTCAGATTAGCATGACACATGTGACACAGTTTTTCGACACGTCTGTCGAGGCACAGCTATGCACACTGTGCAACACAATTTGCGCAGCACAAACGCACACAGCCTTGTCGTGCCCCACAGGTTCTCGACATAAAGAGAAGATGTTGTTGCTATCATCGTCATTTCGTCCCTTTTTGCAATCACTGAAGTCATATGTTCATCTCCACTGAAATCCAAACGAGTAGCGAACTCAACGCAATAAAAAAACTCAAAACAATGGAAAAGAATTCAAAACAATGGAAAAAGAAACTCAAAATGATCCAAAAAATGAAAATAGTACCGCATCCTGTGGCACATCCATGACCGTCAGATCCTTATCTTTTTCATGATTCTCCCCCAGCTCCTGTGTGACTACAACACTTCCCTCTTTCTGCTGCACCAAACACGAAATATAAACCGCCGCTCTTCTCAACGACCTTTCACTGGATGAAGACACTGTTATTTCGTAAGATTTTTCATCGACATGAACATCACACCCTGAAACTTTCGCCACCTTCACTTTGGTCCTCCCATTTTTACCCGTGATAAAAGCGCACTGATCGCGGTTCATCATGATAGAAAAGCCATAAACAGGTTCGGTTTCGTATTGTTCTCCGTTTTCATCTGTCACAATTTCAGCGTCCTTCATGAGTTTGGGTCTGAAATAATCCTCATTCAACTCGACCCACCTACGGTTTTTGTCCTTACATTTGCGCGAACTCGCAACATAATTGGCCAACGGCCCGAAAATATCGACGAGATCCTGCGGGGGATCTGGTGTAAAAATATCACGTGCGTCTTCTTGAGGTGCGGATGTCGATTTTTTGTTGCGAACATAATTCGATCCATCTTCTTGTTCAGAAGTTGTTGTATTCCCTCCCTCCTGGAGAGCAGGGGAAGGGGTCTTATCCTTCTTCGCTGTGATGACACTCTCTTTAGCAGCACTTCCAGTGCTAGTGACCGAGTTTTTCTTCTGTAGAGTTCCCCCAGAAGTCGTTTTTTGAGATGTCGAAGATGCTGTTTTCTTAATTTTCACGTCAGAAGTTGCGGATGCTGTTTTTTTCAATTTAGTTCCATCTGCTTTCGTCTTTTCTGCACCTGCAGTACCAGCTTTCGCTTTTGGTTTCGTTTTTCCATCAGCTTTAGCCGTACTCCCATTAACAACAGCTTTCTTCTTTTCTCCACCTCCTGCAGCGGCTTTAGATGTTGCTTTCATCGGTGGTTTCGTCTTTCCACTTGCCGGAGCTGTCTTCGTTGCCGGAGCGGCAGGAGCAGCTCCTCCAGAAACATTGCTTCCAACAGCACTTCCGCTCTGACGGACGCTCTCACGGTCACCATGCTGGCTCGCACTATCGTTTGGATTGACGTCGCTGATACCTTCAGACATGAAACTTTGAGGGCGTTCCGCGCCCGACATAGGATCATCTTCTTCGTTCATATCACCAGAATAACTCGGCGGCGCGCCCATTGCGTCATCAGCGCTGGCGCTCATCATCTCTTCTTCCGACATTTTACTTCTTCGTGTTTTCAACAAAACCGGCGATGATACTTTTAGACTTTGCACCAGTCTGTCACACTTGTTTACAGTAAGAAAAGAAGCTTTATCGTCACTCACGGTATTCCGTTACCGAGTGCCGAAAACCTGTTAGATTGTGTACGATAGGAGATGGTGTCAATCATACAAGATGTCAAGGAGTAGTTTTGTATTGATTCAGACGTTCGGATCGTGAACCAGTAGTCGAATCAACAATACAGCGAGAACGCTCGAAATAGTTTGCCCTCGAGTGATATCGTTTCTTACTGCTGCTTTGGATCAGTCTCGTCGTTGTGCATTCGTTACTGTAATCCAAAAAGAGCGATATCGTTACATGTGGTTGGTTGTAGACCGTTTTGTATCGTAAGAATCGATGCAGAACAAGCAGAACAGAACAAGTAGTGCAGAACAAGTTGCAAGGAACCAGTAGTGCAGAAGCAGGAACAGCACTGCGCTCACGGTATTTCAATCAAAAAAAAGAGAAACAGGATTTGTATCAATGCGGTCCGCAATTGGATCAAGAGGAATCAATGGCAATTGGATTGAGCCAATTTTTTGGATGAAGACGAGTCGCGTGAAATTTCAGTTCAGGAATGGCATTTGCAGATGTGAATGAATGAAGAGGATTTGCATCAAAAAATGTCAATGAAGAGCATGATTCGTATCAAAAAATGGGAGAGAGCATTTGCGTCAATGAATCAATGAATTGCAGCAGTCGTATCAATCAATGTCAAATAGCAGTCGTATCAATCAAAAAATGAGAAACAGGATTTCAATTTGCATCAATGTTTTTCAGATGTTGCAGTCTTTCGTTAATATGCCCTCGCGCTTTTTCTCTTAAAGTTACACCCGCCCATCGTGATTCCGCCAAAAAAAGATAATCGTGATTTTTCTCTGAATCATATGTATCTTAAGTGACAGTCTCTTATGCCCGCGCATCGTGATCAATTCTCGCAAAATAAAAATCTGTGCCCTCGAAAAAATTCTTTAAGACTTTACTCGAATGATATCATTTCAAAAATAGAAGTTATGCGCTTCAAAATGTACGACTCACTACTGTTCAGAAAAACGAAGATCACACTCAGACTGTCACTTCGACCGCCATTCAGTGTCACTGCTTCGCAAGAATGAAATCCAAATTATAGCTGTTACTCTACTAAAAAAGCCGGAAAAAAGTTTTTGAACTTGCAAACAAAATTCCCCATGGCAATGAGAATGTCCATGTTGTACTAGCAGGAGATTGCAAAATCGATCACAAAAACTTGTAAACCCAGGGAAGGAGAAACCAAATCAAACAGCTGAAAAAGGAAAAAAACAGCAATCAAAAGAACAACGATAAAGTTAACCAGGCATGAACAAGAACAGCAATAATGCTTCATCATTTGAACAGAAACTTCAAACAGATAGATCAATTAGAAACGTTCCTTTCCTCCGGTATCTCACTACCAAAACGTCCTAACCACCTCCCCGGATGGTACTTTTGCAAACAGATGTACTCCCAAATCATGGCTCTCGTCCATATAGTCTCCATACTCGAGAAAGTCGAAACACTGCAGGTCGTGACACGTGGTTGCCACCCAGGTGTTTTCCAAGGACACTTTCTTGTTGCGAAGCAAGATGTCCCATTCCCGCTCAGCGTAGCCTTTTCCTTTGCCCATCCGGACGCCGTTTCTGGATACGGCGACAGTGCCCGTGATGACCATGTCGATGAACGGCAAGGATTGGGGTTCCAGATTCTGTTCATTGGATGGCTGCTGAGCTTCTTCTATCTCACGATTGGATGTTGTTGTATCTTCAAAAACAACTTTGCTCCCATACTGCTGCATGCCTTTTTTCGACGTGGCTTTTCTAAGAAAATTCTTACGTGAATCGTTATCGCCCGTTTTTCCCATTTTCTGTGCGATTTCTACCGGGTCGAGAAAATAGAATGTAAACTTGGAATCAAAATTGGCCACTTCGTCATTGTTCTTCGCGGGTTGCTGTTTCTCGGCAGGCGGTATCTGCGATTTGCAACCTTCTTCTTGAGATTCGCAGCCTTGTTTCTCATCATCCGGTACTTGAGATTCTTTGCTGTCGCTCTTTTCCTGACTTGCCCCTGAGAAACCCAATTTTTCATCTGTCATCGGCTCGGGCACAAGTAACTGTTTACCCCGCTGCAAGACGAGAAAGCGCAGCTCTTGCTGCGCTAGACTGGCGTTCACCTTTATGACCTTGGCTTTTTTGAATTCTGGTGTTCGCGCAAGCAAATGCGCCGCGTCCTTGCAACCGATAAAATGCGGAATACGGTCGAAGACATTGTCTGGGTAGGCTTCTAAAGCGGTCGCACGATTCGCTTCCAAGCTTTCCCACACCTGTCGACGGAGAGCATGCTTCGCGGATGCGATCTTTACACGCTTCTCATCCGGTGTTGTCATCTCTCCAATTTTGCACCGCTGAGATTCTGATTTTCACGAAAGCGATTTTCTGCTCTCATACGTTCCATTTTCGCAGGTTAACCATTTTTGCCTCACCAGACATGTGATGTCCGTACCCATCGTCGCGATTCGCAACAGCATTTTCCTGCAGACAAATGAACAAACTTAAAAAATTGTCAGAGCCAAAAACCTAACAATCGCCCGCACCTGAAACATTTTCGTACATACCCATCCGGCAATCCTGCACCTCGCAATAAAAAAAAACGTGAAACGAAATAAATATTCGCACCTGCGCAATGAACATGAAAATTTGTACACGCCACACGCCTCTCGAAACATCAGTGAACTGAACACACAGCTTGTCGTCTCAATCGTAGTCCACAAGTTGTTTCTTCTTTCTGTGATTTTTTCTCACACTGACAACTGTGTGACCTTTTCGCGATCGTGATGACCGCCGGGTTTCTCTCAAGAATGTTTCTCATCACGGTTGTACGCTTTCTCGGCCTTTAGCGCTCAGACACAATCAGAATGACAACGATCAGACACAATCTGATGTTGACACGAGACTGGAGACAGCTTCCTTCCGACTTCCCACTCTCTGAAACAGCTCTTTTCAGATGAGCAGTCTTCATCCTTTGCGCGGACACCAGTCTAGAAATCCGTCACCCGTCCTTTGTGACTCCAGTCTCCGTAAGTTGTTGGTTCTTGCCCGCTATATTTGAAACCGACTTCTTTGATTCTCTTAATCGCTTCCAGGCTGATATCACCACTGTCGTCCTCTTTCTTAGCCGCCTCTGTCTTAGCAGCGTTTACCTCGCCACTTTGAGCCAGCGCCTCTTTAGATTTCGTTCCGTCTGCAGCCTTCACTCCATCCGCTTCGTCATCATTCCCGGCGAAATCTTCTTCAAATTCGTTGTCTGCGGAAGCCTCACTCAACCGCGGAAACAATATTTTCTGCTGGTCTCGCATGATGGTCCGCGTTGTTTGTTTCGGTTGAGCAACTTCTTGCTGTGATTGAGCCGCGGCTTGTGCTTCCTCTTTAGCAAAATATGTATCCATCTGTTCCTTTGAGGTTGCGAAATCCTTCTTCGCCTTTGCTCGCAAAGCGTCGTAGTCGGGGGCGTCGTCTTCGATGGGAAACGAATCACCATCGTCATCCTCAGCTTGTGACGCATTTTGGGAGGCAAACGAACGAAACTGTTGCCGCGAGAGAAACTGTTGTTGTGACAAACAGCTGTTTGAATGAGAAAAGCAGCCCCGATTTGTTCGAGGTGATACCAGGTTTCTTGATGACTGTGCTAGGTTTCTTGATGAGTTTGCTAGAGTCCCTCCTGTCTGCGCTATATTCCCTGTCTGAGCTACATTCCTCGCTCCTGGCACATGCGATATATTCCTGGCCTGTGAAAGGCTCCTTGCGCATTTCCTCGCCGAGAACTGCATGCGCCTGAGTGACGTATCCATGATGACGGTAGACATTTTTTGAGAACCTCTTTTTCTCTCTGTGGATGAATCAAAGAGACGAATTAAATGGACAATCGATCACAAGTTACAACTATCGATAGAAATAACTTCAAACTAATCTTTAAATTTATCGTGCCGCGACGCTTTCGCTGCTCCTCTTTCTTTCGCAATAAACAAACCAGATGCGACACGTCACCTCAACAATTCATATCTCCCTTTCCAGACACTGCCCATCGCGCTTCGCGTAAGTAACCAATAGAGAGAGTCAATCAATCACAATCAGAACAAACGAAGATCGTCAAAGCTTGCGTGAACATTCAGTCTCCTTTCTCTTTTCTTCTGACACTTTGACACCAACATACAAGCTACGGACTGCGCGCTCAGCATATGTGGCCATTCATATCTTCATTCTTTGTCGTTCTTGTCTGCTGCGCCAGAAATTGTATCCAAACGTGGAGACACCCAGGAGGAGCCCGAAAGCTGAGATGTTTTTGAAGGTGATGATCGAAAAGGAAATGATGATTGATGAGAAAGACAATTGGAACAATGCTTGAAAACAACCACACGCAAACAGCCACGTCCCAAGCAAAAAAGTTTTTCAAAAAACACAACACAAGAACGATGTAATTCGGAACTAAACACACACCAACCATCACAATTTCACAAAAGTCTGTAAAACGAAATTAACGCGTCATTCAAAACGTTGTTCTAAACGAAAAGAACAAACCGTTCTCTTTGTCAAAAAGAGTCTCTCCAAATTATATACCAGCACTCGTAGCCACCGTCCGTTGACTCCTCACTGTCCTCACGAATCGCGGCGCAACTCCCATTATCAAAATCCCTGAAAATAGCTGCGCAACGTCATAGGCTGGCAACGGATCTTTGTATATCGATAGCATGTAACTTGAGAAAACCAAGCCCCCGCCGATAACTGACCCCGTGACCAAACCAGCCGGCTTTGAGGTTTTCAGAAATGCCACCGCGGTACCGGTTAAGACGGTAGAGCCAGTGAGGAGATTTACAACTTTTGATGAAATTGGGGTGGCCACTGAAAGCCTTCCGCCAATGAAATCGGTTGGGATGATCGGAACAGAGGCCATTCTGACGCCACTTCAAATTCAGTGGCAGTCGATTGATAGCAGTCGACGCCTTTTCGAGATCAAAAATGTCTTTTCAAAATAAAATATGCCTTTCCACGATCAAGATTCTAGCCCGAGAGCTCTCTGACACGACTTGTAACCCAGGACGCACCTTATTCCAGGACACGCCGTGTCGACTCTTGGAAAATTTTTCGGATTTCAGTTTTGAACGGATGCCAGAGGGACAGAGAACACGAATTGCGATTTGAATGAGTTGAACTTGTTTTAACTCGTAACTTTTTTTTTTTTTTTGGTAAATTATCAGTGTCGGTATGAGCATCAGATGTCATTCGTGTACCCGTTCGGGTCGACAAGCGATATGCCACCAATTATCTGATTACTCTGATCTTCCACTTCATGGTGACCATGAAACTTTTGCAGGCTGTGGACTACAGCAAAAATATGATTTTTCTAAATTTCTAAATGTTTCTATATTCTAATTCCTCTCATTGGATTCAAATTCCTTTATCGACCATTTCTCTTGATTCAAGACTTGAAGAGACCATATGATTTCCCTTGCAGGCAACAGCATTCTGTAGTACCTGACTGGCCAAACAATTTCCGTTTTGAATCTCGGAAACAAAATTCTAATTCGGTAATTCTAATTCGGTAATTCTAATTCTGAGAATCGGAATCAATCTAAATTTCTTCAGCTGAGAGATGATCATTGAAAATGATACAGCGTTGACAAAACCTCACAACCTAGCCTGGTCACATATCTGAAGCGTCAGAATATAACTTGCAATTGAATCTCAGAATAGATGTTGCAGTCTCGATATAGAATTTTTAGAGTCTGACAGTCTAGCTGAATCCGGGACAGTCGACCTAACAGTTGAGAGGCCTGCATAAAGTTGACCTAACAGTTGAGAGGCCTGCATATAGTTGAAAATATACGATTCAACGTCCCGGTGGCATGCTCCGGTTATTCAAAATCCAACCTAAAATATGTTGAGCACACCAAAACTATTGCCGGAAGGCAATGGAGTGGGTTCAAGCAGGGACTTGCAGCAAGGGCATCGTATCATAATCAAAACCACTTTGCTTGTCTGGAGTCCGAGTGGCTTGGCGTCGCACCTGAAGACGTAGTGAAGCAGCGGTACTCAGACTGCTTATCGAAGACAGGGCATCCACTGGTGCTGCGTCGTCTTCCTCTTGTTCCGTTTCCTTACCGCTTTCATTCAAGCTGTTCTCCTCTTCCGCTTCGACATTTGGCTCAACAGCGGTATCGTTCGCGGCTTCTTCAGACTGAGCTCCCACTGAGAGGGGAGCGATTTCTTCAGACTGAACTCCTATGGAAAGGACTTCCATTTCGTTCACGTTCACTTGCGTTGGATTCGAATCGTTGATGAGATTTTCGGACGACCCAGAGGCTTTGATGACGCCGAAATTATTGAGCTTGTCTTCGTGGTCGAGATGCCTATTGTCTGCGCCTTTCTTCTCGGATTTCTTCAAAGGATTCCTCACACCTTTTGGAATCTGAAAATAGTCTGCCCATTTTTTGAGCAAAGCACTGTGGGTCGATAAAAAGAAAAATTTGGCATCTCCCTTTATAGCCGTTTTCATGTCCTGGCTCCAAAACTTCTCTATACCCTTTCTATTGGACTTCATGAAAACTCTCAGCCTCCAGTGGTTTCGGTAGTAGTCGACTTCTCTTTGTTCCGCAGTCAAAGACGAGAGCCACCGAGTTTCCGTCAGGATGGTTTGGAAAAACGGCAAGTTGCTCAAATTTTTTCCGGACCTGGTTTTAAGGAGCCGCCCACCCCACCGAAGCGGGTTCAATGGCCTGGAGTACACAGACTTCTGTGAGGTGATATCCTGTGTCAACAACGGTTTCCCTGTGAAGGGGTTCTTGCCATCTGGGAAGGAAGCGCTTTGATTTCCGGGACCCTTTGCCACCTCCTCCAAATGCATGTGAATCCCCCATTTAGAATTCATCAGATATCCAGTTAGCACTTGGAGTATGTCTCGCAAATTGGTACCTTCTGGCAGCAGAAGCTCAATACTCTGGATCAACTTCGATAGACGACCTGATCCGGTTTGTGTCGAATCCATGAACTCAACGACATCCTGAATTTGAGAAACCAACACAAAGACGATGAGCGCCAAGGTGAGCATCGTTCGTGACAGCGTCGACACAAAGAATTTGACTTTGGCGAAGAAGTATTTCTCACGTTCCTCTGGGTCATCTGACATTTTCATGGCGTCTGCGACATGACCGAGGAGTTCAGGCAAAACGCCCTTTAGAACTTGGCCACTGCTGATAACTTTCATTCCCTCAACATATTCTGCAAGGAGCGAATCGAACCCGAATTTTCCAGAAAAAGACACATTGGCTGTCGAGACGCCGTGTCGGATCAAATTCATCACCACATCGTTTTGCTGCGAGTTCGGATCGGCTGAGGTTTGACCATCGTCTGCTTCGCCCGAGTTTCCTTGCTTCTCTTGGAAGAACGCCTCGATGGGTTGGAGGACTCCCAAAATTTCTTCTGGACTCGCCAGCTTCTGCAGATTTCCGGCATTCTGCTCCTTCTGGCGGAGGTCGAGGAATCCTGCTGACAAAACGACATTGCTGGCTTCACTTTCCGGCATTGATAGTTGTTTACCTACCTTTCCTTGGGCGCCAAGTGAAGAGCCTTGATTCAATCCTGCGAGACCGTCCACAGTTGTGATCCCAATTCCGAAGAAAAAGAAGACTTTTTTGCTGCCAGGGAACTGCGCCAATTTCCGAGGTTGCTGTGAGTATTGACAAGAGCGATTCTGTTGGCATCGAGCCAACGCCGTTGCTCCTTTCTGATTCACCATGATTTTTATGACAATACACTACGATACGTTGTTAAACTAATAATATTTCCCAATGACTCAAGCTTAAGAAAAGTCCGTTCAGTTTCTCACCAATTTTGACAATGGTAATTGAAATCTAATTTGTTACAGCAGGACTGAACTTGGAAGTGATGAAGTCACTGTCATTTTGATAATGTGGAATTTGGAAATCATGTGTGTGCAGAATCATTTTGATAATGTGAAAATCATGTGTGCAGAATCATTTGTCATGATGGGAGGATGATGATGATGATGATGATGAAATGAGCAGAAAGAGAGATAACTTAAGAGCAAGGATTTTTGTAGATCGCTATCTTGTGTGAGAAAATCAAATGATCGCAAAGATTGCTATCTTGTGTGAGAAAATCAAATGATCGCAAAGATTGCTATCTTGTGTGAGCTCAGCAGAAAATGCATTTGAAATGATTCCATATGATTCAATGGCGACAGTTAACTTAAGTGATATCTTGTGAGAAACACATGCAGAAATTATAGTAAAATCCTGAAAACGCAAAAACCAAAACTCGCATGAGAAAAATTTTAAACTCTAAATAGACGATCAAAACTTCGCAGATACAACGCAAAATAAAGGCAAAACTTCGCACATCCACTTCTGCTTGAAAAATACAGACGAAAAGACAGTGACTTCCTTCGCTGTTTCACAATTTGGACCGTAAAGATGAAAAACCGAAAGAATGATACGAGATCCTACATACTTTGATGAAACCGCGGTGAAAAACCGAAAGAAACTTAAAGATACGAGTTCCTACATACTTTGACAAAACCGCGGTGAAAACACCAAAGAAGCTTTCTTTACTGTGAAAACTATCGAACAATCGTATGCACCCAGAAAAGTTAACAACGACCGTGTCTTGGACTAAGACCTTTGACATCAATCTTGAAATTTCAACTCAGAATCGGCCGAGACATTCGGCTTGTTTCGGCAGAACTTTGAAATATGATGATGGATAAAAACAGTTTGAAATATGATTTTGAACGCTAGCTACTCTTGAAAGTTTTTGAAATATGCGCCAAAAGTCGCACAATTTGCAATTATTTGATTCAGCGCCAACAGTCGCAGAAATTGCAATTTGATTTGCATTATGGTTCAGCACAAAATACTATCTACACTCTCTATCTACATTGCACAGTCAACCTAGTTGAACTTTACTTACGATTCTCGTCACAACGATACTTTTTCAGTTTGGTTCTTTTCTTAGTGGGGCTTTCCCGACTGTGCATCATGGATCTTGTTGGGGCGTTCCCGACTGTACATCATCATCATGGATTCGATGAGGCATTCAATTGGATATGGACTCCATGAGGCATTCAATTGGAATCATATGATATGTAAACTCCGTGAGTCATTCAATTAGATATGGACTAGTCTCCATGAGTCACTGTCATGATATGAGATATGAGAACTTTTTTTCTCAAATTCTTTCAAATTAGACTTTGTCACGACTCACTATCACTATGGTAAACACGGGGTCACTGACGTCACCGGTGGTAGATTCATGACAGACATTTTTAAGCATACAAAATCATATGTGAGGCGTGATATGAATCTTGATTATACGATACGAATCAACGTCATAAAGACGTCACTCGTTTATGTGATCAAGTCTATGACCTAGGGGAAATATTTGCAAATTGCAATGTAATGTCTGGACTTCCCATATGTTCACGATGTCGTTCACGATGTCGGCACATTCAATGGTTTAACACTCTCAAATTCTCAAAAAGATATAATATTTTTTACTCAAATATTCACTACCAAATAGCGTCTACTTGTTCGGAGCAACTTGCTCGGAGCAACTTGTTCGGAGCAACATGCTCTACAAACAAAAAAAAAATACTGACTACTAAACTCAGTTTAGTAGTTTAAAACTGACCACGGAATCTGACCACGGAATGCTTCTCTAGGATACTCTCACGCACAACAAGTTACGAACTGTGTAGTTGTACTGATGTCACTCAGAGAAAACAGACTGCTACCAAGTAGATTCATTGCAGGAACAAATTATCCTACGTAACTAGATTGGCAATCCATTTGGCGCCCAATCATATGAACAAATCCACCGGAACGGTAAAGTTATGGGGCATAATAATTCACCCCGATAGTGTGGCTGCATCATGTCATAGGGACCGTAATGAGCGGTCATCGCGAGACTTCTCATCTCTCCCAATAGTAAATATGATCACAAAACCGTTACGGCAGAACCCTACGGGTTAACTTTTCAGATTCTAGAAGAGGCATCGGGCAAAGGGGTGTGGTTCTCTGAGGCCAACTTTAGGCGAGCTTCAGGGACCCCGGATGTTTTATCTAATAAGTTATCTGTTATTTGCAGTTGGCAAGGCTTCAACCAGCAAAGACAAAGACAAAACAAGAAGAGCAGAAAGCACGAGAGACAACAGCAAATATTATCTGGATACAGTTCTGCGTTTTTGTGCTGAGAATATTCCTTCCATGATTCTTGGTATTCGTATTTGTGCTGAGAATATTCCTTCCATAAGTCTTTGTGTTGCTCAAAATATTCCTTCCATGAGTCTTTGTGTTGCTGAGAATATTCCTTCCATGATTGTTCTTTCTGAATATCTTCTTTCCCTGATTGTTCTGTGTGTTGCTTTTCCTCTTCTTCGTCTTCTTTCTCCTGAATCCCGGGCGAGAGAACGCGCATCTCTTTGACGTTGACTTTGCTCAGATCAGACACATCAGACTCAGAAACCCACACAGTCACATCGGTCATATACACGACACCGAAATTCTTGAGCTTCCGCTCGTGATCTAGATAACATGGCTTTTTTTTTTCGTCCTTTTGCGGGTTCTCGTTGTGTTTCAAAAGATTTGGATTAGGCCTCATTACTGGTCCTGGAGAAGAAGATTCTGCTGCATCATTACTACCTGCTGCGTCAGTAGACTCTTCGTCATTACTAGAGCTTGACATACTCATAAACTCAGCCCTCCAGTTTGATTTCATATCCACAAATTCTGCCAACACTTGGAGCCACACACTGTCGGTGGAGACGATGACTAATCCTGCATTCTGAGTCGCTATTGCAGTTTCCAAGTCGCGAATGAACTTTTTGGGATTCTTTCCTGCGTTTATTAAATTGGCAGGATGCGGCAGACTTGGCGGAAGATCTTTCGGCTCAGTTTTCGTTGTCTTGTTATTCGTTGTGTTCTTAGTAAGATTCTGATATTCTTTCACCTCGTCAGTCTGTGCTTTCATTGTCTTCAGCCATGTTGTAGCGCTGTTGAGACTTTCGAAAAATCCTGGCTCTTTTGGACCCCTCCTCACAGACGAAGAAGGCCACGCTACTGCAAACCATTCGCCGCTACTCCCTTTGACGATGTGTTGTTCCTGGACACCACCTTCCTCCTGCACAACACCTTCCTCCTGCACAAGACCGACACCATCTAGCAGATTCCCTCCCTCTAGCAGATTCCCTTCCGTAAAGGGATTTCGCCCTTGTCCGAAGAAGCGACTTTTATTTGCGAAACCAATACTAACTTGTTCAAGGTGCATGTGGATTTCAAATCTCGCTTCCATGAGGTACTGGTTTAGCGTACCAAGCGCCTTAGTCACCAAGATTTGAGAGGCTTGCATACGCGAGATTTGAGAGGGTTGCATATTACGCGAGTCGTCCTCTCCAGAGCCAGAATCTGATTCTTCGCTGATGAGTGCAAATTGGCCTCCGATGGTGGCGATGCTGTCCTTTATACTGTTACCAGACCTATTAGTCTTACCCAAGTTTACATGATTGTTCTCGTCTTCGTTGTCGAGAAAATCAATGATGTCCTGAACTTGAGAGATCAAGACAAACAAAATAAGTGCCAGCGTCTCCATCGTTCGTACTAAGGGCGAAACCCAGAAATTGACTCGGGTGAAGAACTGCCGCTGCCGATTTCCCACTTCCGCAAACTTCATTTCAGCTTCGTAGACGTAATACAGAAGTTTCGGCAGGAGTCCCAACAATACTCCGCCAGCCTTTCGTTGATCATCGCCATGTAAATGCTTGCCTGTGTCAATGTCAAAACTTGATATTTCATTGAAATTTTCAAAATCAAAACGTACGAACCTCTCAAGAATTACAACAAAAATTTCCATTACATGAATTGGCAAAAAAAAAATTCTAAATTTCTAATACAAAACAAACAATATATTTTTTTAAAAAATACTTTCCACTCCACTGATAGTTTTGAGGCCGCCAGCGTGTGCTATGAGATAGCTGTCATAGTCAAAGTGCTTCCGATTCGTCGTGCTCGAGTTGCTAGCCAGACCCGATGTGAACATTACGTCAGTTTTTCCGTCGTGTTGAAAAGTTTTGAAAACCTCCGCAACACCCTCCAGAATTGGAGCAATTTGATCTGCATTCTTCAATTTCAGGAGATTTCCAATGTCCTGTTCCTTCTGTCGGAGGTTGAGGAATTCTTGCGACAAAATGTCATCCTTAATCGACGAGACTTTTTCCTCACTCGGAATTTTGCATGGTTTTGTCGCACGTGACTGTACCTCGGAATCTTTCTGTGACTGTACCTTCCACACGTTCGGCAGAGCGGAAGAAGAATCCTTCCACACGTTCGGCAGAGCCGAAGAAGTGGTAATTCCAAAGAAGAAGAACCCATTTAACAACTTTTTATTTCTATTATGTCGGCCTCGAGCCGTCGCCGTTGCTGTTTGGCTCGCCGTTGCTGACAGCCATGCTATAGACTTTTTGTGATGTCTATCCATGATTGAATTCGGAATCGTTATGATGTTGATCAGAATCTGTGAACTTTCTTCTGAACAGTACTGTCTTTTCGCTTGGTATATGTACCCGCTCTCTGTTAGCAGAATATGCTGTGACAAAAATTCAATAATTCTAAGCGCATACAGTTGCCGCTCTTTCCCAAAACGTAGTTTCTGAATTCTATCCGAAAAGTTCCAGGACGTGACGTAGTCGCTCTTTTCGTTTCTAAATTCTCACTGCTGAGTGGTATTTTGGACACAGAAATTTCAGAATGTGTGGATGAACATTGGACGAGTCGAGTTACAAGAAAATTGACAAAAGATCTGAATGTGAACTCCATGCACTCGAAGACTTGTGAATCACAATACGATTGAGAAAAGTGGAGTTGGATTATTGGAAATCAAGATTCAGAAGGGCATTTCTTTCAAAGAATCTAAATTGAGAAATCTTAAGAAAAATTTGGAGAAATCAATGAGAGAACAAGGATTCATAGCGATCGAAAGAATTTAGTTGCCCGAATAATGCACCCATAAAACACTTGCCGAGGCGAAGAGTGCGCCCCGAAAACACTTGTCGCCTGAACAATGCACCCGAAATTTAAACACGTGTCACGTGAACAATTGAATCATGTGCACCCAGTAGGAACAGAAAAGAGAACAATTGATATGAACTGTTGCCGAGCCCCTTTTTGCATACTGACTTGGAAACTGAACACTATTTTTTCCAACTGACAGCACTCGAGTTTCATGAAACTGGTTTTTTTTTCCCAGTTGAACTGGGAGCCTTCTAGGCTATAACACTGCTTCTACCCGTGTGGTAAAAACAACCTTCTACCGTTTCCACATCATACCTCTATACCTCTAATTTCTTTTTAAGTTTTTTTCACGACTTTTTTGAATTTCTAGGTAGTCCGATTTAATCAATATCGGACCGATAATCTATAGATAGCCTTAAGTTCAGTTTTTCAAAACAAATCTTTTCTTTTTTCAAAACAAGTCTTCGACTTGAACCAGACTTCGCAACTTCAAACTGCACAAAACCAATAAGTCCTTATCTGCATCTGTCTGAGCCCGTAATGAGCTAACTCACTTCTCTTATCTTTTTTTTTTTTTCGAAGAACGTTATCATGTTGACTTAGAAAATCACGCTGACAGTGACTGAGGAAATCATGTTGACTCAGGAAGGCATATCAATCATATCATCTTGACTTAGCAGATCCGATCATCCTCAGCTGGAACCAAGTGCGCGAGCACGGCGCGAGGGCGCGACTCACCATCTGACTGCTGGATTCCAGCCTGGAAGCAGACTCTGCAGCCACAACTTGAACTCGCGCTGCCCGAATTATTAAATTGCGCTTTGCGCTGCCCGAATGAGCAAAAAAGTTTTCTCTGAAAAACATGCGACTTTCTGAAAAACATGTAACATGTAACTGCTCGCCGAAATTTATTTTCACGCCTGTTACTACGTGGAATCTCAAATTCTCAATTTGTTCTGGGAAATTGAATGAAGCATGTTGTTGCGCAAATTCTGAATGAAGCATCGAGTCTCCCGTTCAATTCTGAGTCAGAAGTTCTGACATTTTCTGGGAATGAAAAAATCCCGTTCAACGCAGACCTCTGACATGTTCTATAGGAAAGAAATTGCCAAACGAGTTTCAAGTTACAACCGCTCCAGATTAGATACTAGATAGTCTGACTAGTCTACGTTCCAGAGTCCAGGTGGACAGCAACAACACCGTCATCCAATCAGCAATGATTACAGCCGTAAATCACCGCCGTCTGGTGCTCTTTGGTGTACCGCAGATTCAACTTCAGTTTACCTTTGTCTGACTCTGGGGCAGAAGCTTCGGTTTAACTTTGTCTGGGGTAGAAAATTCAGTTCATCAAGGGCAGAAACTTCAGGAGTCAGAAAGCCAAAACATGACTCTGTCAAAAAAAAAACTGGCTTCCTCTTGCTCGCATTACTTGCGAGATCACATGTATCGCACTGTAGCTTACGACAGTGCACATGTATACCATTGTAGCTTACGACAATGCACGTTCAGTCAGGCGAAACATATGTTTTTGGCCTTTTTTTTTGAAGAATTTTTTCTTTTTTAAGAAAATTTTTCAGAAGAAAAACCTTCAGCTAATGAATCGGCTTTGTCAAGATGACGCACTTTTGTGTCAGGATGACGCAGTCCTACTTTGCCGTATGGCAATTATTACAGTGGGCTCAAGGCTCCTCGTCGGAAACACTATCGTCATGTCCTTTACTTTCACCTATTCTCCTCTTCGAAAAGTTGATCGCATAATCTTCACTTCCATGATCGTAGGCGTCACCTAAGAAGCTTTGCAATGATGTCAACTGAGTGCTTCCCGAAGTTGCTGAGTTTGCCGAAGAATTTGCGCCTCCAAAAATTGGCATTGTTCCAAATCTTCTGAGCCGTCTATCGGGAGTGTTCTCCGGTCTCGTTTCGTCCGATATCATTGTTTTCCTTCTGCTGAGCAGGCTGCTGCGTCTATTGTTGTCCGGTGTCCCTCCCAGACCTTTGTATGTTTCTTTTTCTCCGGTCTGAATTCCTGGCGAGAGCACTTCCATATTGGCGATGCTGACGACGGGTGTACCTTGTGCGTTGTCAGACTTGCTGACAGACAGACTCCTCATAAGCATGACACCGAAATTCTGGAGCTTCCACTCGTGATTTAGATAACATGGCGGAGCGGTTTTGGTGCGAAACAGACGCACCCCTGACATTCCCCGTGGGCGCTGCGACAGAGGATTCTGTGGAGAATGCACGAATTCAGATTCTGCCCACAATTGGAGCCACGCACTGTGGGTGGAGACAAACACCAATCCTGCGTTCTGAGTCACAATCGCAGTTTCCAAGTCGTGATTGAACATTTTGGGACCTTGGTGATTGGCAGCCTTACCCCTTTTTTTCATGTTGTTAAATCTCCATTGATTCCGATATTCTACCACCTCGTCCGCCTGCGCTTGCATTGTCTTAAGCCATTTTGTAGCATCGTTGAGAGTTTCGAAGAAACCGGACCCTTCTGGACCATTGCTGTCTGCAGGCCATGTTACTACTTGTTTACCGCTACTTGTGACGCCCTCCTGCGCACCATTTAGAATCGCTCCCGTGAAAGGATTCCGACCTTCGTAAAAAAAGAGGCTTTGATTTGTGAACCCAACAGCAACTTCTTCGAGATGCATGTGGATTTCGAACGTGGCACTCATGAGGTACTGGTTTAGCGTACCGAGCGCCTTCACCAAGTTGGCCTGAAAGTCTTCCTGGACCTGTCCGCTAGAATATCCGGCGATGGCCGCAAATTGGCGCCCAATGGTGGTTATGCTATTCAGTATACCAGTGCTATCATTCAAGTCCTGGCCGTTGCCGCCAGTGAGGAAATCGATGATATCTTGAATTTGAGAGACCAACACAAACAAAATGAGTGCCAACGTCTCCATCGTTCGCCGGAGGGTTGAAACAAAGAACTTCACTCTGCCGAAAAAGTGGCGCTGACGAGCTTCCGCATTCTCAGGATGAATCGTTGCGGCTTCATACACGTAATACAGCAGCTTGGGCAGCATGCCCAACAAGACTCCACCAGGCTTTCGTTGCTCACCCGGGGGCAAATGACGACCTGTCAAGTTAGTTTTCAAATTTCAGACTTTTCGGACTGAAGCAACCACAAAGCAAACCAAAACTCAAGAACGTCCATGTGAAATTTGTAGCATCATCATTACTACATACTACATACCATTACCACACGTTTTCAAACACAAGTAGCAATTACTTACCCTCAAACGTCACTTCATCGCTGATAATCATGGATGCAAAAGAATTCCTATGATACAAGCAAAATCAAGTCTATACTTTGCACTCCACTGATAGTTCCGAGGCCGCCATCATGTTCGTATAGATGCGGATCATACGAGAGCTTTGCTCTCATTTCCTCATTTGCTTGCGATAGACCATGTCGGATGAACATCGCGTCAGCTTTTCCGCTTTCGTGTTGCGATGCCAAATGGTCGAAAACATCCGCAACACCGTGAAGAATCGGCAAAATCTGCTCTTCGCGTTCCAACTTCAGTAGTTTTCCTTCTTCCTGTTGCGTCGCTCGGAGGGCGAGAAATGGCGGTTGCAAAGAGAAGGCTGCTGCTTCAGGTTTCTTTGAGGCTCCGCTTGCCTCCGCCGACAATTCCTGATCCAACACGCTGCCAACACCGGCGACAAGTCTATCCTCAACCGTCGAGCCTGCGCTTTCCACCGCCGACAAGTCCTGGCTCGCCGTGTCCCCACCATCGACGAAAGCTTGGGCATCATCTTCTGGGCCTCCGCTTTTGATATGATTCGGCGCACCCACACCACCGATGGAAGCTGTATCATCATGCTCTGAGACTCTGCTTTTCATCTCCAACGAGTCCGGAGGCTCCGTGCCCTCAACGTCGTCGAAAGCTGTAGCTTTCCCCCTCGCGCCGTTGCTTCCCGTCTGATCCAACGCGCCGCTGGTGATCCTCGCCGACGCTGTCTCATCCAGCACACCCCCAACATCGACGATGCCCATGGCGACGAAACATAACCAGATTCCCAGACGTTGCTGCTTAAGGCTTCGTTGCAAGTGCGAGTGTACCGCAATTTGTTCCGGCTCGTTCTGCTCAATCTTTTTTTCATGAGCTCCATTTTGCTCTATTTTGTGCTCATCGAGCCGATTCCACATGACTACGTAAATTTTTTTTTTCAATATTCAAAACGATCTAAAAAGTATTGAAGTCACAGTGCCACTTTCAAGGGCAATGAGTGTTTGCTTTTTCTATGATTCACTACTGGTCTACGTTAGCTTTCGTTTCAAAGTGATCACGGTGTTGCTTTTGTAAATCGTTATCACTACGACGTACGTGACTCAAGCTTTCTTCTCACAATGTTGCCAGTTTTGAAAACTGAGTTTTCGAAGTTACGACTCATGCAATCACAATAACGTCCTTATTCAGAATTTGTTTGCCACTGGCACACTTTGAAAAAGACAAATCGAAAGGGGATAGAAGAGTCCAATGATAATTGAAGGAGCATTTTTTGTGAATCCTTGAGGAGAGATCTTGTTGAGAAAGATTGAAATTCGCAATGATCTTGACAAAAAAGGCTCAACGAACATCGGAATCCACATGAGTCATGACATGTCATCCTGGAAAGCCATATGCCTTTTTTTTTTTAAACAACATACCGCAATGTTGACACTTAAATAGCTATCTTGAGAGAAAACGCAGCCCTACAATAGCGCGAAACTACACAAACATCTCTGAGACTCACAATCTTGACAAAATTTAACACATTCAATCACAATTATTGTCAATAATGTCGTCCTGAAATCACGACAATATCGTCCTGATGAACCTCGCAAATTTTCAATCCAATACGCATCCACTCACAGTCAGATCTCATCCTGTGAATTCAATTTTCCTCCCATCCTGTGAGTTCATGACAATTTGGTATGAATATACAACAAAAACGCCGCTCAACGAACGATCCCAGGCTCACAACCGGACCCATGTGCGCGGCATTTCTGCAGCGGCATGACAGTCACTGGCAGATTTTGACAGCAACGGTATTTCTGCTGTATCCCACATAAACGCCCTGAGGATAATTAAATCGGCTCGAGCATAATTATATGGACTCCCACATAAATGGCAACATCCACAAAAATCAAAGCATAACACAGCCAAAAGATTCTTTTCACAGCGTGGTTTGACTTGATTGAGAGGCTTCTTTTTTTTGAACACTGATCTGAAAATTGATTGCATCACAGTTCAAACTGTCACAGATGTCTCTGTATCTAAGTTCTCAGCTCGAATGATACAACTCCACAAGTTTCAAGAGCGCCATGGGCTCTTTGAGCGTCTCATTAAACACCCTCATGACTCCATCATCCTTGGCATCGTCCTTCCCACTGGCCTCGTTCCTTCCGTTAGCATCGCCAAGTTCCGCACACAGCGATTCTAATCGCGTGGCCAGCGTCTGTTCGGACGGAGAAAGAAGGCAACTATCTGATGAACCGTGGTCAAAACCAGAGCAGTTGTGCTCAGTTTTCCTATCGATTTTTCTCCTCTTGGAAAACGGCTCGCTCGTATTGGCAGTCGGTTCGCTCGTATTGGCAGCCGACTCGTTTTTTCTCGAGTCACGAGCTTCCAAGCTGCTTTCCAATCTTCTCTTTTTTCGTAAAATGTGCGACGCGTGTTTCACGTACCAATTCTCGATCCATTCAAAGTGCTGTTTTTCCCACGAGTCAAAGCTTATGGTCTCCCAGAAGGTGGAAGCGTCTTTTGGGCAAAAGGTGGAAGACGATTCTTTTGCAGATGATTCCTTTGAGCCTGCTAGAGCTGATTCCTGCAAGGCCGATGAGCTTTGCGTTGACCGCAGCATACGCACCTGCAGACTCGAAAGGTAGCCTTGAGAGCTTTGCGCAGAGTCAGAGTCAGCACATTGAGAGTCAAACAAACGGCAAGACAAACCACACGCTGCAATTTCGGACGAGTTCTCCAATGCGTTTCCACCCAAGTTTCCAACCAAAAAACATCGCTCCGCCTTGGTCTGGTGAGGGAAGTCTTTTACAAGCACTGGTGTTGTAGGCTTCCTTTCACAAGAACTGATGTTTCTTTGCAGAGCTGATGATAGTGACCGCGCTTTTTCCAACAGCATACTGCCGACCTGTTCTTCGGTGAGATCTGCATGCTGAAAGTAATTGTAGCAGTAATTGTTGTTCAGAATTGGGTAACCCAGCAAGCAATCCAGTCGCTCAGACGCAGAACGCTTGCCAAGCGGCTTGGAGCTAGGCGGCTTGGAGCCATCTGCAGAAAGTGACTGATCGCTGCAGAGATAGTGCACGCACGCCACCGATATCGCGGCATCGAAGACGTTTTGTCTGAAAGGCAGCGGGCGTGACAAGTCGGCTAAGATAAAATCTTTCCTCTTCTCTGGTCCCTTCTTAGAATTCTCTGCTCCGGTTCCCTTTTTAGAATTCAACTTCTTACACCTCTCCACGGCCGACTCCAGCATTGCAGAGCTCGCATCAACGCCGATCACAAAACTGTTTTTTGGAAACGATTCGGAACTCAGCCCGGAGCCGCAGCCCCAGTCTGCTGCGAGGGCAAAAGGCTTTAAAGTCGTTTTGTTTTTTTCCGAGGAAGTTTTTTGAGTCTCATCATCAGTCTTTGCTGTAGCCTCATTACTCTGGTCATGCCGATCAGCATCATCAGTCCGATCAGATCGATAAAACGCCTTTTGGTCCAGCAAACTGACACATGCCCGCGCGATGTTGGCTTGACTTCCAGTCACAACGTCGGTATCTAGCTTGCCATTATCCAATTTCCCATTGTCCAATTTCTTGTTATAGCCCTCAACCCGCTTCTTATCGTAATATCTGTCCGCATTGAAATCCGTAGTTTGCGCATTGCAACGGATTCTGTTTAAAGTAGCGTGCAGATCTGCGACTGATGTGATTTGCTGTGCCAAATTATCCATGCCAGGATACTTCTTCATCGCCGCATCTATCCTTTTCAGTCGTTCCTCACTGAGTTTTAGAGGCTTCTTTTTCATAAACATTTGGACGATGGTGTTGAGATCGGTCAAGAGGGGGGCCGGAAAACTCGGGAAAAACTGAAACGATTTTCCATACAAGGACTTTTCGAATGGCCGTAACCTGAAAGGCTTCTCCAAAAGTGATGGATCGGTGATCATTTCCTCTTGTTGGTTCTCCACTCGTGGCTTCTGGTCCTCTTCGTGATTCTCCGCTCGTGGCTTCTGGTCTTCGGCATCATTTCCTGGAATGACCATCTTGAACGGCTGGCTCAATAGCAAATTTGCCTGAGAAATTTTTGACAAGAAATTTCCAGTGCTTATCTTTTTTGCGCCGATGTCGATCAATGTCAACTGTGATCATTTGGATATTCAATATTTACTCATGACATGGGCTCCCACCGCTTCGCTCACAGAAATTCGACTGTCGAAGGAGTTTCGCAATCCGCTGTCCAATGACGCACGCAATCATATGTTTTGCAAGGATACATAACCCATACTCGCACAACGGGGAATTGCATCAATTGAATCTGATTCAGAATCAATTCAAATTCGAACAATTGACCAAGTTTCCAAAAAGTTTTATGGTCAGACTGCGACCATGATACAGGTCTTCGAGAGATCTTCGAACAGACCACAATAACAGCATCGTGTATGTAATTCAATGTTGACGAAATATGAAATCAGTTAAATGGCAAATTGGCAAATTGTACTGAATGGGAACTTAAGAAAAAGCGGTTTAAATTTTGGTCTGATTATCATTATAAGGTTTTGAAGTTTGACGTGACGCACAAAGACTACTGAATGACTCGCAAACACTCTAAATTTCATCATGAAAACGCTGATCATTTTTACCAAGAAGAGTTGCGAGTCTGGTGACGCCTGGCTACGAGGGGCTACTCCTGGTTGCGATGTCGGTCGGGGTTGAAATGAAAATTTGTAATTTATAAACGAACGATTCACGAAACAATTGCAGACTTAAGAAAAGAATAATTTAGAAAAGAATAATTTAGAAGAGAATCATAATGAATAATGAATTACTCAGCGATGTGTTTCCTAGGATAAATACCAGCAGTTTCCCACCAGTAGTTCGTTGGAATGACTACACTGTCTTACTTTACTCAAATGTCTTGCTATACTTGACAGTCTTACTATACTTGACAGTCTTGGTGTACTCAAAAGTCTGCTTGTTCTTAGTTTCTGGAATGATTACATGCTTCCAGCCTCCAAAATTTATACTTAAATTTCTGGAACAGACTAATGACTTAGACTACACGCTGCTGCCAGACTAAATCTGATTTAGAATAATGAATGCACGCTGCCACGGATTCTGACTGTACACAATGATTTCTGGCACAATGGGTTTCACTATCATTGTACCTCGTTGAGTAATTGAACTCGTCGAGTTATTGATGAGATCTCAAAAGGAAACAATGGCTCAACAATGAGTATTTGACAAAAGGTGTTTTTTCGGGTGGCCGGCGACACATGACGTGTTTTGACAACACATTGCCTGCCGGCCGTGATCGTGTCCTTTTTTACTACCCAGGCATGCAACTTTTGGGTATTTTGTCGACCGAAAGACGTGGTGACATTAGTAACGTTTGATGCCTGGTTGTGCAATTGCTCAACTACCAGTCGGCTTTTTTCAAATCCAATAAAATTATAAAAGTCAAAAGTGCAAGCTGTTCAAATTTCAATAAGTGAAATCAATATGTTCATAGTGTTGGTTTGTTTGATGACGCAAAAAATACTTGCCTAAGTTTCCGACTAATGAGAGTCGAGATTTCTAGTTTGTGGCGCGCGGATGAAATACTTGGTCCTGCCTAATACCTGCAAATAGCACTGCCGTCAAAGATGCTCTTTCTCGGGAATCAAATCAAATTTCTTGCGTTCAGTTGTGCTTGTTTCCGGGCCAGCGAGCGCCTCTATCATTATGACCGTAAAGGCAACGCCCCGATTTCGGCGGGGAGAGCTTCGCAATCAAATTCCTATTTCTCGGGAGTGTGCCTTCGACTTCTCGGGTGTGTGTCTTCGATTTCTCGCATTCTTGTCCACACTACCATGGGTCCTCGTTGGACTTTGGTGACGTCCACACTACCAACAGATTTTGGCCCACTACCATTTTTTGATCCACTACCAATTCAGACTACCAATTTCTTGGTCCACACTACCACTTCACACTTCATGGTCCACTACTATTTCTTTGATCCACTACCATTTGACTTCCTAGTCTTGTTTGCCGTGCGTTTGGATAAGTCTACCAATTTCTTGGTCCACTACCATCTGACTTCCAACTTGTATGCCATGCGTTTGGATTTTGCCGTGCGTTTGGATAAGTCTTGTTATCATTTCTCGTCCACCAATTTACTTTTCATGAGGTTTTCTGCTTCTTGCGCGTCACTCGCTGCGTCACTCCCTCCGTCACTGACTTTCCCAATTTCTTCTTACTTCCAAACCTCTCTTCTACCTCTTTTCGCAAGTCTCTTACCTCTCTTACAATTTGCTGCCGTTGTTCCATCACATTTTTCCATGCTGTATGGTTTCTTTCCCACTGCTCTAAATTTTTTTTCTTGACTTCCCTCTCTTGTTCCAGTTCACGTCTGAGTTGCTTAAGCTGTTCCAGTTCTTCGTCGAGTTCATGTCTCTTTCGCTTAGTGCGGCGCTCATTTATTTCTTTGGAGTCCGGCGGTTCTTCGCGTAGTACAGAACAGCGTACATTTTTTGGCTGCACAACGCTCATTCCTTTGAAGATCGGTTGTTCCTCCTTCATTTCTTGCGGAATCTGAATCTGCGGGTGCTCAACGTTCTTTCCTTGAACGTGCAGCAGATCCTCATCCTTCATTCCTTGAACATGCAGAAGATCCTCATCCTTCATTCCTTGAACATGCAGAAGATCCT
>Ga0099797_100094_pt1 | contig 52941 bp, 30 predicted proteins | sample Uncmet_Sort48C_1_FD_89871 | JGI IMG/M metagenome (GOLD analysis project Ga0099797, IMG submission 89871) | Marine eukaryotic communities from CALCOFI LINE 67, Pacific Ocean - C012_Sort48C_1 | ecosystem: Environmental > Aquatic > Marine > Oceanic | place: Pacific Ocean: Monterey Bay | collected...
CCCACAACGAAACAAACTTGGTTTGAAGAAGATGACAACATGACTGCTGGAAACTCAGCGAGAGGGTACATGGTAGTAGATCAACCTTCCTTTTCGAGGCGTTCTTTCCTTGTCCTTGCCAGTTATCTTCCCTTTTTTTTCCGATCTTTGCCCTTCCCAACGCTGTGCGGACTCTGCGGCGATGCTTTACCACCTGAGATGTTGGGACTTCCCTTTTTGGGACTGCCCTTTCCATATCCCACAGGTGGACTTCCTCTCCCATATACCGCAGGTGGACTTCCTTTCCCATAGCCCACAGGTGGATTTCCTTTCCCATATCCTTTTCCGTAGTGTGGTGATGCATTTCCCTTTTTTCCATCGTACCGAGGCGAAAGGCCCTTCGTCGGAAGGGGCCTGGGACTTTCTTTGGGACTGCCCTTGAAATATGGGCTTCCCTTTGGACTTCCCTTGAATTGCGGGCTTCCCTTTCCAGGGAATGGGCCACCCTTCTTTCCATTCCACACTGCAGGCGGTTGGCCTTTTCCAACCAAGTTATTTCTGGGCGATGTGTCATTTCCGAGAGAGAGATCAGCATCGATTCTTGCTACGTTCCTGTCGGCGCCACCGCTGCCTGCTGCACCAGCAGTCTGCCCTGCAACACCACCATCTGACACATTCAACGAGGGTTTTGCATCCATCGCGTCGGCAGTCAAACGCACAACACCGGCGGGGTCCGCGGTGACATCCACAGCATTCGGCTCCAATGTCCCGTAATTTTCAACGGTTGGCAAATAGCCCGCTATTCCAGAGAATACACCAGACACATAATCGCCCCAATCCGTTTTCGCTGTTTCTTCTTCCACGTTTTCTTTCCAATAACGTTCCGGATCGTGAAACTTAGCGTCTTGGACTTGGGAATCCAGTTTCCCCTCGGCTTCCTCCTCTCGCAAAACTTGCTTCCATTCTTGGAACAATCCCTGTCGCGTTATCCAAATCGCAAGATCTTTGTATACCTCCTTTATCACTTCGGGGCTGGCGCCCTGCGATTCCATCATGTCATACCACCCTTTCCAATCCTCCGCTGTGCTAGGACACCCATAGGCTTCAATAGACGCTTGCGAAATTTTCAGAAAGTGCGCCTTCTTGCGGGCCAACTCCGCAGCGTTGTTGAGATCCACTTGCAGATTCGCAAGCTCACCCATGAGCTGGTCCAGCCCGTGGATCCAGACGTCCCTATCGCGATCCTTCGCGCGCAATGTCATAGAGTCCTCGTGTTTTTTGCGGTCCTTCAGTCCCGGAATCTCCCACCGTACGGTGAACTCATCGTTTCGTCGCGCGGACACATCCACTCTTTTGATTGAGGTCACTGCGGTGAACACCACCGGCGGCTGTATCATGGTTTCGGCGTCCTTCCGTCGATCATAAACACAAAAGTAAAACCTTTTTGGTGGCTCATTCAGACCCCGTTTCTTTGCCTCGATCAATTCGGCCTTCCTGACGTCAAAATCTAGCATTCCGAGGGAACAATGCTGAATTTTGCAAAAGTATGCGTCCTGTTCTACATTTTGCGAAACTTCGCGAACTTTTCCTTGCAGAATCATTGACAGTATGCGACATTTCAATTCCCCCTTGATTTTGCGCAAGTTGTCCGGCAGTTGCAACTTCACAGCAATCTTCATGACCTCTGCGCCGAGACCGGATTCGTTGTCGATCCCGTCACAAATTGGAAGGTAATAGTTTTCCTCCTGAGCCGGTGTGAGCTTCCGGAATTTTATCGACAGTGTGCCTGCAAACTCATTCTTGTCATTTTTCAGACGATAGGTCTGCTTGCGGCCCCAGAATGACTTGTCCCGATCCAGAATGTCCATTTTCGTATTCAGCGTCAGATGCCCGACCTCAGTGTCGGACCCGACGAGCGAGTTCACCAGAATAGATATACGGGTAGAAGCTGCACCTTGTGGCACAGTGAGCATGCGCGTCTGTTCGTACTCACCATCCACACGGGCATCGGTTGTGAAAACGTTGTACCAAAACGCGATTTTACCTCGGTACATGGAGTCCACAATTAGGCCACGCTCCCCCTTGTGCTTCATGTCGCGAGCCTCACAGATTTGTACAAGAACTTTTGTCTGATCGAAGTCGTCGTAACCCCAACTTCTGAATAGCTTGCGAATCCAAGGAATCTGTCGAGGGTTCAGATTCTCCGAAGTACAATAGGTGGTCCAACACTTCACAAGAAAAGCCACACAGAAGCACGCCAAAAGAGCCTTGAAACACGTCCTCGCAGCCTTTAGAGGGCCGAGACCCGGAATGCCTGGCACTGGTGCACTCAGCTGAAGGAAAGAAAAGCCTGAATTTTGCTCGAGCGCCTCGTCGGAGTCAACATCAGAGATCCCAGAAGACAACATGGCTTCATCAGAATTGACAGTCTCTGATGAGACACGATTCTTAATCACACCAGCCATATTCGAAGCCGTGTCAGCTGAACCAGGATCCGAAAATTCGACACCACCATGACGATTATTGTTTTCAATTACCGCTGATTCGAATGGGTCCATATCCACATTGGCGCCGGGATCCAGGAGATAGTAATACACATTGTCTGCCTGTCTACTTTTCAGGGAAGTTTGAGTTTTTAAATTTTCCAGCTCCCTCCGCATCAGTCTGGTCCCCCCCTCTGTTGCATGTGCATCCTGTGTCAACAACTGACACAACAACACCACCACCACGAACAGCATCATAAGCTTCTCACAAATTCAGCAGGGCCTCAATGCAAACCACACAGGTTCAACCGATCTGCATTGGGCCCTTCAAACAAGAAGTGGAGGTTTCCGTTCTTAAAGTTATTTCGAGTTATCTCTTTACGGTTGTTATGTCGCCTTCGAATCTGTGCGACTCCTTATTAACCTCTCTCCTCTCGCGACTCTCCTTGGTCGGTCTCTTGGCATTGCAAAAAAGTCTTCATTATGATTACAGCAATGCCCAATCCACTCCCATACAGAATGTCTCTTACTTTTGGCATGGAAATCTCAATGTCATTCTCAAACCAAGAAACATCAAACTCTCATATGATTGTCACACGATGAATGACTCTGACTCGAAACGGAACAAAAAAATCTTGCAGTCTGAAATATGATTTCAAGCCTTTCATAAAATTGATTCATGTAGCTCTCAACTACAGAAAAAATCCACAGATAAAATTGAAAAAAACAATGAAATTATGATCGAAATTATTAACAAGGAATTAGATGGGGCGCACAAGGTTCACATCATGTATGAGTGCTTTGATTATGGAATGAAGAAATGATCATAACACTGCATTTGAGACGGTAAAATAGATATTTTCCAGTAAATTGTCAGTGAAAATCATGGGGTATACCAATAGATGTCATCGACATCAATCTGGTCGAAGGAATCGGGATCAGGAGTTTTACAATTTTTGGTTGGTCAATAATTTCGTTTAAATTTTGAGCCCTTTTTTTTGTGAGGCTAAGGCAGCAACAAGTGAACAGAAGCATGTGGACAGATTGTGCCACGTTTTTCTCGAAAGTCCAGAGTCATTATTTTTCCCAGAGTACTTTGTCAATGCTTGAGCGACAGAATCCAAGCTGAAAAAAGACACTTCGACAATACGCACGACATTCATTTCTTCCCAGCGTATTTCTGCAAAATTTTCTGCACGTCTTCGTCATCTTCATCGGATTCGAAAACGCCAGACTCCAGTTCCACCGTCCTGAGACCACCTGTGAAGCTGCCAGTCTGTTCTACCCCATTTTGACGGCTGCCACCACCGGCGCTACTCTTCATGCTGCTCTTGGCAGCAGAATTCAGTCCACCACTGGCACTGATGGACGAATTTATGGCAGAATTCATCACAGCAGAATTCACGCTCAGATTGCTGGTAAAGCTTTCGTTGTTCATCTGTCTTCGTGCGGAAGTGACCTGCTCTGCACGACCCCAATTCCGCTTGTATTCGTCCTTCTCGGATGTTGCCGACAGCTTGGGCGAAGATGCAGCAGAAGTCTTCGTCATATCCAAAATATCATCGTCGCTGTCCGAGTCATTGGAATTGTCCAGATCATATTGAATGCGTGGAATGTTCACATTTGTGCCTGTCAAACGGGTCGTCGATGGCTGTCCTCCAAGAGCATGCTGTTGACCACTCTGTGGGATGGCATTGGCGGCCCCTCGAGGGTCCCCTCCGGAGAGTTGCGATGAAAATGTGGGCGTATTGGGTTTTTCCGCTGTGATGGTTCTTTCCGGCGCCGCTGAGAAACCGGAAGTGGCCTTGAGAATCCCACCGCCAGAGGAAAGTCTTTGAATGCCATCTGCTTTGAGAATCCCACCGCCAGAAAGCTTCTGTCGGATCAAATAGTTGTTGGCGCCAGTGCTTGAGAAGGGCGAATCGTCTGTGGCGGCCATGCTGTCATTATTTGCCGAGGGTCGCTGGCCATCCGTGTTGGCGACAATGGTGGCATCGTCGCCGGTCGTTGCGCCGCGACGCTGAGCTTTTCCGCCGCGTCCACCTCGCTTCGCGTTTGTCAGGCTGTAAGCGGATTTTGCCGCAGCCGCCTGTATGGTGTTACGGATCTTCAGTGTTCCATGGACGGCAGCGGGTATGAAGTTGCCATTCGCATCTTGAATGGGGTCAAACTCGTCGTCGTCGTTGGAAGTGTTGCCAACATCATCTGTGTGGTCATTCTTCTCAAGATCCTCAAGCAGATCTTCCAAAAGATGTGGTTGAGAATCTTGCGACGAAAATCCTCGTGATAGCTGACGATTTGATGAACGTTGCGTTGCAGCAGGAGCCATCCCTTCGGAGCTTTTTGCAGGAGGGTCTTCCAGACCCTCATAGGATACGCGTTTCGAAATTGTCATTGTGGCCCCAACTTCTGCTTGGGGAAGTTGGGGTGCCAGGCTCAATGTTGTCGCGACGGTGTTGCCAGAGTCTCTGTCTTTGCTGGTGCTTTTGAGTCTGTGCTCCACCAGCGTTCTTGCGGCAGGTCCTCCCGTGTTAGGCGAGCGCGTCTTGCTGTTGCCCAGAGCTGTTTTGATCTCTCTGGTGGCATTGTGCGCGTTTATAGAATTAGCCGCGCTGTTGACGTTCGAGTTCATAGCGCTCGAAATATGCAGGTTCAAGTCGCGTGTATTCATATTTCTCACTGAAAATCCAACGGAGCTGGTTGGACTCATCATCAGCGGCGTCATTGGCGTCATCGCGCTGGCAGACAGATATGTTTGACTTGTGTGTTGCGCTCCGCCGCCCTGACTCGTCTGCAGTCTTCTCCCAGACTTGCGCCCATAACTGCTGTTGCGCCCCAAGGGGTCACCGACAATCGATGCGTTGTTGTTCTCGATCATGCTCCCATCACGCGAACGGGCACCAAACATGGACTCACCAACCGAACGTGAATGAATCGACGACTCATATCCGTCGTGAATGTTGTAGACAGATCCGTCGAACTCACTGTCTGTAATACTCCCGCCATCAGACGGCTCCATGGCAAGTCGTTCCGCTAGGGCGGCGTTCAAGATGGTGTGGTCGTTCAATTGTGCTGGGCGTGTCCAATCCACAAAATCCGGTCTGTCTGACGGTGGCGCAACATTGAGCGAAAAAATTGGTGGTGGCATGGGTGGGCCGGCGTCTGACGGCGCGATCGACGACTGCAGATCAGAGGCATGGTCATCCGCATCCGGCTGGACCGACAAATGATGTGGACCTGCGCTTTTCTTCAAATTTACAATGGGATCCAGCTCTCCATCAGCATCGACCCCGCTGTTTGCAGCTGCGATGGTCAGGTTTTCGCTGGTGGAAAGCTTATTTGTGTGGGAGTTGTTGTTCTCCTGAATGGTAGATGCCATCACGCTGCTGCCTTCTTCTGCTATGATGGCCGGCGGACTCGCCGGCGGTCCTAACTCATTATTGATATCGTAGCGTTTCCATTCGGAGGAGTGTGGTATCGGTGTCACATGCGAGACCTCGAGAGCGCTGGGTGGTGGGCTCTGAACAGGAATCGCCACCGCCATGGAATCGTCACGATCACCACAATACCCACCATCGCTGCCATGGTGTTTCACGGCGGCATGATGATGATGGTAACCATGAATCCTATCTGGCGCTTTCATCCTTGGACTTGGATGCTTCTGTGCACCTTTTTTGGGGCTGTCTTTTGCACGTCCACGTGGGCTAGCGTGATCGGAGCCGGGCGTTTCTTTCTGTGAAGACCCAGACTTGTGTGAAGATTTCGAAGACTTGTGTGAAGATTTCAATCGGTGATTGCTTGTGTCAAGCGGCTTTTCTGTGCTATGTCCGACACCCTCAGGCGGTCCTGAATTCGGACCTGCGCTATAAATGCTTGGCACAAACAAGCTCGGGTGGTTCCCAGGCAAATTTTGTGCAGCGCTCTCGCGAACGTTACCATTCTGATCTACTTTCTGTTTATCCCTCTGTTGGTCTGTCAGCGCCCTAGTCAGATCTGAGACTTGTTGTTGCAGTGCAGAGAGCTGCTTCTGTTGCTGTTCCAAAAACAGCCACACTTCGGGAGACAGTTGCGCCAGTTGAGCGCTGCTTAACGGCAATCCACTGTTGCTTGTCGAACTTGGCGGAACAATCGGATGTGTGTTAGACATGGCCAACGCGGAGGGCATGTTGGTAATTTTATCAGTCACAGATGACTTCTTTTTTTGCTGGTTTGCATACTGGTCTGCGATCTTGTCTATGACCGGGCTTTTCGCCAGCTTGTCTACCGACGCCGCAACGTTCTGATTTGTCACACCGCCGGAGGACAGCGTTGGAGGAGGGACATACTTTCCGCCCGGCCACAACACCTGGGTGGTGACACTTGCGGCGCCTAGAGTGTTGCAACTCGTGTTCAGTAGAGTCTTCGGCGAATGCACCATGCTCGCGTTCAGACTGCCATTCAGACTGATGTTCAAACTCGCGTTGGCATTGTTGATTTTGTTGATGATTTCTGTTGCGCTTTTTCCGTACACTGGACTCCTTCCTGCCGCGATGGGACTGTTGTCAGAAAGTAGACCTCCGTCATTGATTGCACTTTCTGCGTTCAGATTCAGTGTTACCTTGTGTCTCACATTCGTGTCGTAATCCAGCTCGACGTCACCCTCAAAAATGTGGTTTTTGCAACGACTCAGGTCGAGGATGCCCGACGACGCCGCCTGCACAGGCGTGGAAGCACAGAAGCTAACCTCGAAAAACCGCATGGAATGCCCTTCGTTGTGTCCTTCAATACCTCCTGCACTGCCTAAATTCAATGAAGCGCCGGGCTTGCTGAGACCACCATTGCCCTGTGTCGTCGCCACACTGCTGTTTGGCGTCACAAGCATCACGAGAAACGTCTTGGGCGCAACAAAGACCCTCTCGCCCAGGCATTCCGTTGATAGAAAGCGCGTGCATGCCATCCAGATAGCGGGGTGATCAACACGAGGAAACGTCAAGGTGCCAGAGGAGCTGCCACCAGCACCATCTGCGCCTTGCGCTGGTTCATTCTGCTGCGCAGTTTCCGCCCCTGTCATATCGATCCACACACCGACCAGACACATCTTGCCAACGGCTGGATCATTCTCGAGCAAAGGAACTGCGCGACGCGTTTTGTCCAGTGTCAATAATCCATATCCCATATTGGACTTGCGTTCACGCTTCAGCAGTCTCTCGCCCAAAGGCGTACGCACAAGCGGCAGGTTGGCGATTGGACTCAGCGTGAATGTGATTTTTGGAACGGTTGCTTTCACCTGCAACTGCACGCGAGACGAATAGCGGTCTGTGCTTGCTTCAGCCTCGAAACAGAAGAATCCCTCCAGTGGGAGCTGACCGCGCGACTGCAACCGCGCATCGCGTAAACACATGGCGTTACTGGAATTCAGATGAAGAACGCACATTCCCAAACCAACCTCCGCATCTGGTATACGTTCAAAACGCTCGACCAGCACCTCCAGAACGTTGTCCTTCACAATAGAGGTTTGTCCTATTGGTGAAGCGCCTCCATCCTTCGCATACTGGACACTTGATTTGCCTGCGCCTTCTTTGCCACTTGCGACCACACTGCAATGGGCGAGCAAACTCCCTTTTCGATTGGATAGATGCCTGGCAACCGCGCTGGGAACATGCAGAGAAACCCTGCATACTTGTGGCAAGGAACAATGCCGTATGGGGCCAACATTTCTCCGATCCCAAAGAATGTCTCGTCGAGAAGGAAACTTCAACTCTTCGCGCGATGCGTGACAGGTCGTGTGAGAACTCGCCATCCTAGTTGCGAGAACTCGGGCAGAAAACTAAATCTTCTGAAAAAAAGTATTGGCCCTATCATTCCAAATTTGATCGATCACCAAGAAATGATCTTACGTCAAAAATTCAACCAGAAAGATGTCTCCACTTCAAATTGAAACCTGCTCAGAGAAAAAAAGTGAATGCGGTCCTTGCGAATCATGAATCTCTTTTCGCGACCAGAAAGGAATCATGTCATGAACTCCAGCGCACACGAAAAATCCACAATGAGAAGACCTCCACAAAGAGACACGACGCTTGCAACTCCATGATCCATCGTATTGTGAAAACCCACCCTGTCAGCACAGCCATTGGATATTTGGAATGACGCATTTAATTTTGTGCCCAAAAGTCAGAACCGATGTGGAGTCATTTTATGCGGTGTGTCCTGCTAATGCAGCATGCATGTCATGCTGAGAGTGTCCATGTGATGCCGTAGTCCATTTTCGTATTGGGTCAGTCTTAAGCTCATCTCTAGTGGTCTATAGTTGGTTACTCAATACGAATTCTATGAGTTTTCATGTCAGAATCTGGAATTCACATACTTCCGTTGCGATTGAGACGTGCCCAATGCGAAAGCAAACAAAGCAAACACTGATAGTCATCAAAGTCTGTAATAGAAGCCCAAACTGCAAAAATCATAAATAATCACAAAATATAGAATCACGAAGCTGTTTTCTCAAAATCAAGTTTGTTTTGTTGGTGTGACACTCAGCCCTAATTAGTATACCTTATTGATCGCAACCGCAAGCACTGGTGGAATCTCATCAAATTTTATTTGCAGCATCAAGTCTCCTGCTTGCGTTTGATCTCAAGTCCCAATGTGGAGTTTGATCTCAAGTCCCACTCTTTCAGGGATATTGATGCGAATTTTGCCTTATGTGGTTGATGATTAAGTCAAACTGATCACTGCAGATGGAATGCTGTCTCTTGTGCGTGCCCCTCCTATTCCGCATATCGAATGGCGATATGTTCACATGTGTAAATTGCGCCAGAAAATCGGAATATTGCATCCAAAAGATGCCGTCTGCTTCGTGTCTTCGGTACAGATAATGTTGCTCAATTTTATCCCACTCCTCGGAACCATCGGACCACTTACCTGTGATTGATGATTTGATGAACGATGTGATTTCTGTATTCGCACATTTCAACATCGGAACTCCATCAGGACCGACCGCACGAATGACTTCAAATTTTGTGATGCCAATTCGATCATTTTGAGGCTGATGGAATACAAAACGGAAAACCTACAGTAACGGAGAACGAATGAAACTCATATACCAGTCCATTCCTGACAATCTCCCCACGGATTTCTCATCTTGAGAAGTCTGTACTTGTTTCCGTCCTTACCTGGGATAGTCCTGACTTCCAAAATGGAATAAGCATGACCTTCGACGAGGCCGTCGCTTCGCTTAGAAGACCCAGGCATTTGACATCTTGCTGCATTTGTGGTGACCGAACCGGTTCTCGAGGTGGAAGGCTTTGGCGCTATCGTTGACGTCATTATGAAGTTGTTTTGGTCACAATCCCTCAGATACATAAAGAAATCCTCATAGGTACGGTCCTCTTCTTCTCGAGATTCTGTGTAAATTTCTTGAAAATTGCGCGGATTTTTCTGTCTCCATTCTTTTGACACCACCGATTTTCGGGCTTTTCCTTCATGCAACGATAAATCCCACATTTCTTGGTCCTCACAGCCGGTGAGATGTGTCCATGCATAACTAGAGACACCACCAGCGAGTTTTGAATACGAGCCCGCATATTTTGCAAATGCCTTTTCCAAAAGCAGAAAAATAAGCTCATTACCGTTTGGTTGCGAAAAAAGGGGCTGTGGTCGCCGCTCGTACCTGTGGAACGTTTCATGGAATTCATGTTGAAACCTTCGATCTCACGTCACTTTCTGAAATTTGATCCGCGCTCTTGACGAACCCTCATGCAAAATTGATGATGGAGTACCAAGACTTGACTTTGCAAGGTATCATGTCATCGATGACAATTTCGAGCCAGTCCTGGATGGCTATGTCATAGAGCCGCACCGTGTAACGTCCATCGGGCTGAATTTCCTGTTCTTTGATCAAATTACTTTGTATATAGCCTGCAAACTCACTCACTGCTGCAATTCCTGCCAGCAGCCACGTGTCTCCCAAAGATCCTTGCAAGATGTCTGATGGCTCCATCACATCGCAGAGTTTGACCGGTCCTCCTGAGTATGACAATGCGGGCGCACGGAACCACTCGGTTTCGGGGGGAACATGCTCCTGTGGGCCAACAGATTCCATCATCGGCGGAAACTCCTCGTCGATGAAACCTTCCACAGGGTTCTCCAGCGGACCATCATCAATGACCTGAACAATGATTAAAGATGCCATGCGGTCGTCGGTCGAATAAATAATTACAAATCATATTGGTGATAAAACGTGTGAGAAAAATTACCATCAGGTTGGGCATCTTCCGACTGAGAAAAAATATAATGAAACTCAAAAAAAACCATTGCGAAACGCGTTGTCCTCCAGCAACACCTGACAAAATTTCACACAGATGACTAAACAGATACCTCTTCCACTACAACGCCATCCGTCCATACACACTCTGTGGGAAAGGTTGCGGCAGTTTTCTTTGATTCGACAAGATAGGTGTGGCCGGTTGTAATGTTATCAGTAGGCGATATAATCCAGTTCCCCGACAATTCGGCCTCTGATTCTGTTGTCCCGGCCGCAGGCAGAGGTCCGACAAACAGAATATACATGGCCCTTTCTTCATTGTAGTATACGGGTCTTTCACAGCAGGTCTTTGCGATGATGCAATATCCGCCCTTGATATTGTCGAATTTCGATTTCACTTGCAAAGCCTGCGGAGCATAGTCGATCTCTCCCGCATCATGTTCGGGGTCCCCATCTACCCATATGTCGACATCATCATACTTGATGTAATCCTGGTCTTGTTGGCTCCATACTAGAATGTCGCCTATCAAGATGTCATTGCCTTTAATTTTTGCAACCACAGACTCGCCTCCCAGCCTTCGTCCAATGCCATATTCGTTGTCGTTCAGCGGATACACATAGAACCCATTGTGGGTGCAATAAAAGCAATCTTTTTTCAAGAGGGTCTTCGGCAGGTGTTTGTACCGGCCATGAATCCGTGGCTGCAGGGTTCCAGAAGGCGCATTGAAAATAAAAATGTCCGGAAGCTGCTCATCTGCCAGAGTTGAGATTGTCATTTTATTACCCAAGGTTTTTGCCCGAGGAGAGCTCAATGGTTTTAACTTTTTGTGCACATGCGCCCTTTTGCGCTCCTTTGAAAAAGTCAAAGTCAGTTTTTCAGCTGAAGACAAAATTCACATTCAAGATTGATACTCTCAAAGGGAACCTCTACTGTCACAATTTTCCACTTCGGTCTCAAATCCCTCAGGCTAGCGTCAAATCCTGAAGCCTCCACTTGTCGCGCAGAACACAAAGACTCGTTTTTTAACCCTCTCTCTCACACGTCATTTTTACGAAATCAAATTTGAAAGTCCAATGTCCATTCATTTAAATTAAGTCAGACACTTTGTCTCTTATCTGATCAATGTAGGAGAAAATCAACGAAAATGTAGGTCACCACCAAATGTTTTCAATGGATACGCATTATATTGCTAACCTCATCAATTTTTTGCGTCCCATATAGCAGTCATTATTTGGAACGGTCTCTTGCGTCCCTAAAAACTTTATGGAAGTACTACATCATTTCGCAACATCTTCACGTGGCAAGGTTTCGCTTTTTCATGTGCGATTGTGTCAACAGTCTTTTTTTTCCCATCTTCATTGTGACAAAACCAGACGGCTATTTCGGGACGTGCCCCCAAACATTAAAACCAAAATTTCGTTCTGGGTTTTTAGCCTGGAAATTGAACGAGGCAGCGGATACTTTCGCCCCGGCATCCCAATTCAAATTCCAAAGTTTCACTTTCCAAACATCGATCGCGTACGGTGGGTTGGTTTTTCTATGAGTTGGGTTTGATGAGCTGTCGAAAAATCCGTTGATGCTTTGTCATGACCTTCACATCGAGAACCTTATCAATTGTGTTCCGCCACGACTATTGTGTGCCACCTCGTCAGTCTTTTGTCATGACCATTCTTGACCACCTCGTCAGTCTTTTGTCATGACCATTATTGACCACCTCGTCAGTCTTTTGTCATGACCATTATTGACCACATCGTCAATCTTTTGTCATGGTCATTATTGATCACCTCGTCAGTCTTTTGTCATGACCTTCATAAACCTGCGACTCTGTAAAGCTTCTGATGCGAATAGTGACAATGACTACACTGTCTCACAATTTCCACACAATGATAACACGAAAATATAAAGACTGCCATACTTAGAGTTGACTTCAAAAATGTAATGAAAACGGCTGACCGGGCCCTCCATATTGATGGAATACTAGCCCTCTATACGAATTCAAGCAACAATATTGCAGTCACAATGCAAAGCTTGTGCTAAATTTTTCACTAAAGTCCAGGCGGACGAATGGAGCAATAACTCTATATTTCACATTGGGTTTCTCTTTATGAATTGAGGCGCACAAGTTTTTCATTGTGAATTAAAGCGCGCAAGTTTTTCGATGCAATTTTTTCAATGGACTGTTTTCACTTCAGTGTGACACCCAAACTTAAATTTTAGTTGGATCCTGGTCTGAATAACAAGATCTGCTTTGATGCCATGTATTATCGTCCCCATGTTCAAAGTCCAGATCTACCTGAGTCTTATGTTTGTCAAAATTGGTGAAAGACAAACAGATTACCATTGGCACCGCAATTCAACTAGTTAAAGGTTTGGCGCATGTACCATCGGCACTTGGTGTTGCAAATAAAGCCGATCCTGAAGACTGCATGTCATTATTAAATTATGCTATGGTAGCCTTCGCCTGTGTATTACACAGGCCAAGTTTGAAGACCGATCACAAAAGTCTGCAGCAGCTTTTACGAGAAAATTGACGTAGAGATGATTATTGGGTATAATTGTTGTTGTAACTCGTTTCAAAATTGTCATAATAGGCTTACGACGACTGAAGTGGCCTAAGTACGTGAAGATATTCCAATGACTGGCTGCCGTTTGATCACGAGCACAGTCATCCAGTTGGGTAGTCCTCGACCTAACAATGAGGCCCCAACACTCAGCTCCTCCACCCACCACAGTCCACTCTCCTCCACCTACTCAAAAAAAATATTTTTAAAAGATTTTGAAATAGATCCATGCTGAGTCCTCTACAGATTCCCTTGGTGCTCCCCCTGTCCCGCAATATTGAAGGCATCAAAGAGCTGCAAAATATGATTCCTGATACCTTCGCGGAGAAGTAGCTGAAACTTAGGGCATTCTTCATCCAGCAAGCTGTCCAGCTTTGATCCCAGCCTTCTACGATCACCAATGAGCCTGCCATCGGGGTCTCTCTTCCCAGGGAGGAACGAGCACGCTTTCACTGGGAATTCGCTTTTTGCCACCAGTTTTTGAAAATCAGCGACCTTACGAAAAGAATTATCTGTCGGATCGTTGGCCCAATTCTTTAGAGTGTCCATCCACGATGGGGACTTTGGAATGATTTTCTTCTGGAGTTTCTTTGAAGGGCTGTTGTTCTCCAGTGCAACCTGTGCAACCTGTGTTGGAATGTTGTCTGCAAGAAGGAGAGTGTTGCTGTTCCTACCCGTTGATGATACGTCCTGTGCTGCCATCGTACTATACTCTTCAGCAAACTGCGTCTTCTGGTCAGCATTTTCCATTGAGTCTTGTTCATTTGCATCCCCTGGACTCCGCGACACAAGTACTTGTCGGCCCGTGACTGGTGTCTTGGGTTGGGGAGTGGTATTACTTTCGTCAGGAAAATTTCCCGCCTGACATTGCGAACCTAAACCGCACACCACCATACGAGTCAGAAAATTTCCCATGGCTGGCTTTTTTTCGGATTTCCGGATTTCAATATTATTCAATGACAATTGCACGTGACTAGTCTTGCCACCAAAATTGAAACAGAGTTGCGCCTACAGGCTACAAAGGAGAGAAAGAAAATAAGTTAACTGAACTCACGTATGTCGTAGAACTCTGATCAGATTTAGCAAAGAGAGCTGCAAAAATGTTGCTTATACACAAGATAAGGATCTCAAAATTTCAAATGTTAATATATGTTCACATAATCACACTGCCATTAGAACTTTTAGTCAGACTCAATTGTTCTCGTCCAGAGACTAGATTGGATGACGCAGTCAAATCACTTGCGAAAAGATACCAAAAATGAGAAAAGGACAGGAGCAACTGTATACAGATACTTCGACCTGGAGTAGGGCAGAGAAGTTTGTGGCTTGCTTGCATTTGATGTGGTTCTTACTTCTAAACTTGGGCCGAGAAATTCTGACTGCCATCTATAAAAGCTTGCCGCGACACAGAGCACACCTGAAGCGCGCGATTTTTTCTGGAAGAACGCTCCGAATGTACGATGACCCGTTGAAGAAGCGCCCCGAAACGCTACAAATCGATCTGCATAGATTCCACGTGTCGCATTCATTTCAGATCGGTCCGGATCATTGGATACTAGTGCAATCCTTTTACTTCTTGTAACTTGTATGCCGCCTTTAAGCCCGTTTCAAATCACCAAAAATGGCAAAAGCAAAGCTCTAGCCTCTTTTTCCACAAACAAGTCTCTTGACTTGCGATCTACCAAAAGAGCACAAAGAAAAGACAAATGGGACAGCGCTACTCTCAAACTGAAATAGAAAACGCAGCATACTCTCAGTTAAATTTCTATTTCAGAACATCGATGCGCTACCGTCACTCGTGTTGAATCCTCTAACTGTCGGCGCACTGACTTTCACGTCAGTACAACAATGACCAGTCTTCCTGGCATCCCAAGAAGAAGTATGCACGTACAATGAATTCTGATTTCTTGCTGTATAAGAAGGCAAAAGATCATTTCGCTTCAAACACACTATATTCCATGCAAACGTAACGCTGTGTCGAGTCCAGACCATCAGGAACGGGAAATTGAAGTAACTGCCCGTCTGGCGTCCGCACTTGTACCAGTGCGCCGAAGCCTGCTTCTATAGGTATCTCAACGACACATGAGGTTTGCTTCTCGACCATATATTGCTTCTGCAACTCCTCGTAGGCACGTCGCTGTTCCTCCAGAAACGCTTCGGATCTATTGCAGGTTTAAAAAATTTTGAACTTCAGACAGTCGTGACTTGTTGGGTGAGTATACTGTACTATAAAGCAGTTTGCCAAACCGTAACGTCTGTCGCAAACATTCTTATCGAGAAAATTCATGAATTTCGAAAGGAAAACACGTCATTCCGACATTACAGATGGAGAAATATGCGCACTTCTTTTAATCCGGCTGACAGTATCACAAGATGCTGACAATATCACAAGACAACAGAGATTCACAAGGCAGCACTAAATCCATCATCAATAAGTACTTGGACGATTCTCCTTTTGTGTCAGTGCTTGGATTCCTGCTGGTCGATTTCGATGTGCCACGACTCCGGCTATTGGCCGCACTCCGACCGCCACTGGCAAAGTTTTTCGCTTTTGGGTTGGCCGCTTTGGCTTTCGCTTTAGATTTTGCTGCAACATTCTTATTTGCAGTTGAACTTGTAGATCCAGCAGATGAAGACGAGGCGACAGCACCCGCTTTGCTGACAGGTTCGTAAGCCATGAGCAGCTTCTGTTTTGGTTTTACATTAGGTGGCACAGTGACTTGCATCCACTGTTTATCTGGCGTTTTCACATTGAAAGTCGACCCAGGCTTCGCGTTTTTGGGCACGATAACTTCCATGTACTGCTGCTGTGAAGACGCAGGAGCCATCTCGTCTTTGCAAAAATATTGACAAAAGGTTTAACCAGTTTTTCTTTGCGATCGAAATCTGTCTCCACTCTATCTCACAGAGGTCGTCACACAATCGTAACGTTTTCAGTAAAAGTTCGGGAATAGCTCGCAAATTCTTGCCACAGCTAAGCGGGCAATTCAACTATGCAGACAGATGCTCCAAAAATGCAGATACACTCTCTCTCGCATTGCTTTTGGCAGCTAGAATTTGAAAAAGTCTTGTCCCGACACACCTCAACAATTTAGCGAGCTTTCACACTTTCGGCCGATGATCAATCTATCAGTTTTGTTGAATTTACTGGCCACACGCCTCTTATTACTGTAAAACCATCGCGAAAAAAAAATTGGCTTCCATTGTGGAACACAGAACGACTTGGTTATTAATATTTTGCGAACGAACTGATGAGACTTTTATTGGCTACGTTAGGCTGGCCTCACTCCGCTATGAGTTTGACTTCTGCGCTTCCACAATAATATGGAGTATTTTCTTGAAACGAAATTGTTGGCGACTACGCACCTGACTCCGCTATGAGTCTGATTTCTGCACTTGCACAATGTGGCATCTTCTTGGAACTAAATGCACCTCACACATCAAATTGTGTCGACTATGCACCTGATGGCATGGGTGGCTTCAGAGTCAACAGAGAGTTCCGCACGTGCTTAAGACGGCATTTTCGAATTTGAAACGGTTGAAAGCAAATGAATTTGAAACGGTTGAAAGCAAATGGTCGTCCTTGAAACCCGGGAATTACTATTACAAGAAAGATTATTTTCGAGTAAATTACTGCTCAGGAAAGCTTAAAGAGACTCGGTCTCTTTGTTTGTGGCCCACTCGTTCGTCTATAATGGCACTCGCCTCACATATATGATCAACGCCCGTTAATTTGTACATGCGAAAGGGCCACTTCCTGTGACAGCCACAACATGTCCTCCAACGCCCTTGCACTCCAACACCTTCGCACTTCAACACTTTGGAAAGCGTACAGGTGTTGTTACCACACCTGCCGGTCTCAGAGGACACGTCCTCTCTTTACGGCGACTGCCTCTGTGCTATATTCGGTTTTGACCACCTCGGTCTTCGTAGGACAATTACTAACACTCTTGTAGCCCGGTGCTACCAGACTTCGAGTCAGCCTATGCAACCAGAGAACTCGCTTCAGGCTGTATGGCTGCCGCAGAACGTTGCTGGTCGGCATGAGTGATACTCGGTTGCATACAGGAATTGTTCGCATACCTCCCATACTAGAAGGTAAAAAACATCGCCAGTATCGAGCACCAACAACCTTGCTTGGTCGGCTCACTGGAACAGAATGTTGCACCTGCCCACCATAACTTAGAGTAACTGTTGCCCCGCAATTTGCTCCAATCCGGATGCTCCTTCTGCACAAGCATAGATCTAGATCCTTCCAAGGGATTCTGCGCTCCTGGCGGATACGTCAACTGTTCGTCTCGCAGATGGAGCTCTTGTCTAAACTCAACAGAACCCAGAAGAATGCTGGAACCGATCGGATTCCAATTGTCGTTGGACCTCGGAACGGATACAACCGCATTTCCATCAGTTTTTTTGAATACGGTCAGGTATTGTTCCTCCCTGTCTGTTGTGTAGTACTGTTCCTCCGTGAATCCTAGCGCTCTTCCCAGGACCTTCGGCCCAGTGATGGCCAGCTGATCGAGATTGGACTTTCGCTTTGCGACGTTCCACAGCACCAATCGAACTGCTCGACGCAGGACGAAGAAGTTCTCCACCGAGGCGATAAATGTGTTTTGGAAGTTACCGCTTTGCACTTTCGCTTTTGATTTTCGAGCCCTCTCGCTGTCCTTCGTTAAGCGCTGATCACAGAAAGCCAGGAAGTCGGGGTTTGTTCGGCGAGGAACTGTCGAAGGATAGGTCGTGTTTCTTGCTGGCCACAATGCCTCATTCATTGCCTCTGCGTCTGATAGTTCGTCCCCGACGTCTGAATAGACTCCGCCTTCAGCCAAGAGCACGAGCAGACGGAACAGGTCCGCCTTGAAGGCGAAAGCTGACAGGAGATCGAAAGCGTCCAGGATACGGTTCTGTTCATTGTCCCTGTATTCTACCCCCGCGGATCTTCCGAAGGATTGCACTACATTTCTATAGAGGACCGAATTAACTGGAAGCCTCTCTGAAATATATTTTCGGCAACCCTCCAAGTCATACATACGAACTTCGATGGGCCCAGCCGTGCCAGTAGCCAACTGATTCCAGGTTTCCACAACGTCAATCATGTCCAGTGGCATAATCATTGCTGACTTTTCGGAGAAATACGGATTGATCAACGCTTTCCGTCGTCTCATCTCGGCGTGTCCTCCATTTTGGTTTTTTGCGTCTTCCGGCTTCAGAAAGGAGTCGCCAGATCCTTGACTTTCCTTCCTTCCTCGCGTCATGAAAACCTTGTGCACCACTCGGGGGATTTCTTTCGATCCGCTCGAGACTCCTCCAAAATCATAGCCATGAAAGTCTTCTGCTTGATAGAGCAGCTGATCCGACATCCGCGTGCTGTCCGAGGCAGCGAATGACTTGTCGTCCAAAGACGCTAACTTAAGTCGTTCTGCCACTTCCAGAGGACCAAAGAAGACCCAACACAAGACGCATATTATCCAAACCAGCAGGAGCACGATCCATATGCAGCTGTACCGGCGATTGCAACAACAATTCGCGCAGCAAATCGATCCCTTACCGTATGTTCCAGTTTTTTTACTGCGAGAACAGCACTTCACCAAACAACACCTGACGGTGCAGCATTTTTTCGAAGAGTCTTCTTCCTCCGCGCCTTTCTCTTTCTCGTGTCCCACGACTGACATCATGCAGACGTCCTCTTCTCCTTCATGCTCAGCATCCCTACTGATGTTATGATTGTCCTCCTCACGCTCGTCCGCGTCTGCAGTGCTTGCTCTGCCAGTCCTCTTGTCTCCTCCGTCTTCCTCTGCCAGAAAAGGAGTCTCCGAGCCATCCCTCTCACTATCGCCACCGGCTGTTCTGCTTCGATTCTGCAATTCTACCCTGGACTTCTGACCCGGAGACGTTCCTAGAACCGGAGTCCCCACACAACTTAAAACACCTCTGTGCACTGTCGAACTTTCCTCGCAAAACGGCTGCATGGCGTATCCCTCGGCAGTTTGTTGAAACATTTCTTCCCGGGTTGATATGCCCTTTCCCGGGGTTCTGCCTAGATCCTGTACTTAGCACTGCAGAACAGGTGTCACAATCCTGTTTCAATCGCAAATTGCTGAAACTTCAGACACCAAATAAAAATACTGTAAGAAAGAATGCATGAGGCCCACTGCCTCACAGTCGACTCTCACTGATTGATAGTAATACTAGATTCTGTTTGGTGACATGATTGCGAAATATTTTCAGGACACTCTCGCAAAATGATACTCGCAAAAACTTTGAGGTTCGCATCGCGGCCCGCTGTCTTACTTTCTTGCAGTTCTTGTTTTCTTGCAAATTCCATGTGTCGCACAAAATCACATTATGACACATAAATTTCACTGCAGACAAGGGATATGACACAATGACACAAATGGATGAATCAATACGCTGCTTACACTGCTGCTCGAAAGATCAAAGATACCTGCACAATTGAAACCAGGTTCACATCGCCTGTGACTTGACCTGTATCTGCCACACGTCGAGCTATGAATGCTCGAAAAGAAATGATGACCAGATCAAAAGGAACTCAAAAATTAACCAGAAGATCGTTAAAAGGAATTCAAAAGGAATACACTTCCAAAACGCGTGCATTTCTCCAAGAAATGAGAAATTTTTTGGCTTCGGTCTGTTAATATACGTGCCTTCGGAATCTGTTACCACCCTTCACACATTCACTTTCGCATCCTACCGACCGGTATATGACAACCGTTATATCCTAAGAAAATGCGTTCAGCGCAAAGAAAATGCGTATTTTGAATGGCCAGAACAGCTACTAGCCGGTCAGAACCACGTGCATTTTGAAATGAGAATGTTACTTCGCTCAACTTGATTTCCACTCAAATCTGTTTTTTTTGATTGTTCCACTACATGTCACAATAGTCCCCTTGACAAGGCCCTTCAAGGCTCGATAATAGGATGCAATGAAATCTTTCAAATGATTCATAATGTTTGTAAGAATTATTATGATATCTACCGCATGATGTACTTGAAACGGCATGATAATCCGTATCTAATATTCAATATAATTACTTGAGCACTTCACTCAATTTTCACGTTCATTTTTGAACATTCACGACTTCAAAATTTGGGAATAGAATCAACATTTATGCCGAGTATTGATGCGCATTGCGCGTTCTTCCACTGGCGCTCTGCACAATATCGATAATTACTGGGATGTTTGTTGTAAGAAAAATGAGAACTTAATGAAGGATAATTTTCTTTACACAATACACTGACTTTTTGAAGATAGATCATGACAACGGACTATAACTCGAGACCTACGGATTGATTTATTGAGAGACAGAATTCAATTCGCGCTAGATCGATTCATAACATGACATGGCAAAGAAAAAACCTCAAGGGCTCAGCAAGACGCCTCTGCACTATTGTATCAATGATACGAAAAGAAGAACGATTAACCATACACGACACAGATAGTGTACAGAGAAAGATGGTGTAAAAAAGAACGGACATAAATCAGCGACCTTTTTTCGCTTGTGATTGCTTTACTTTTTGGTGTCAGCTTAAACAAACTTCCACTAACATACAGTACTATTTCGGTTTACTCTCGTCAAAACCACGTATGTGAGACGTGAGAGAATTTGATCCGAACTCTTTGGCCAATGTTCACAGTATTTTCAGTAGAATACAAAAAAATACGCACGCCTGACCCCTGTATTTTTTTGACCCATTCCGCTGAGAGTCAAATTTTGTAGTATTTTCCCACACTGATCGACCTACGGAAACAATAGAAGTAAGTACCCACAAAAAGCACACAAATCCGTAAAAAAAATCCTCAAAGACAGAAAAATAAGTCAAAGCTGTCTCGCCAAGAGTCAACTTTCAAAGTCATTTCCCCACTTTCTTGGGTTTTGCATAGGTATCTTCCAAGAAAGCAGGACATTCTGCAGTATTTCTGTTATTTACGCCAACCAACGTCATGAGGAGATTATGCAGTCCGCAGCTTGCAGGTTTTCAGTATTGACATCCACCGCTTACAAGTTTTCAGCATTGGCTTCACAGTCTGTTGGGGGCGCTTCTTCCATCGCCGCAGTCTCTTGCATCACAGACCCCACGTCATTGTGTGCATTCGAATGCCGAATTCTGTTGAACCTCAGTTCTTCCACCAGAGTCTCTATGAGGCTTTCAAGAAGACAACGATTTTCGTCAGCATGTTTGGCGATCTCCGTCTGGACGATGGCCCGCATGACCTCCGCCAGAGCTCGTGTGTCGCCAGAAAGATGCGACAATGATACTACACCCATTCTTGCTGTGCGTTGCGACCCACCGCCGCCATTAGAGGACATTCGCCGCACCAACTCCTGCGTCACAGATGACGACGAACGCAAGGGCTCCGTAAAGCCCCCTGGCGTAAAACTGCTTCCAGGGTTGAAACTTCCGTTCAAGCTGCTCAGTCCCGAATTAAGTGCGCTGTTGCCGTTCGGGTATGTGCATCCGAGCTGCGTGCCACCTGGGACAGTTGGAATGCCATTGATACCGGGAACCATTACGCTACGCCGGTTCGCTGGAGTAATACGGATGTGTGTCGGAACCTGTGCCAACGGGCCTCCTCCTCCTCCTCCACTGTTGTGGAAGATGTGTTCGACTGTATCGACAGATCGATTATCGGGAATTACACCCGGGAAAGTGCTGTGTCGATGGTCAGTTCGATACGATTTTTCATTGCGCTGCTGGATTCCCTGCATGCCGGTGCCAGAAACGGCAAATGCAGAAAAGAGCTTGGACGCTCGATGACCACCACCAGTCGTTTGTATCCGGTTTATTGAGATATTCAGATTGGCGGCGGGCATTGCTGCGATTATATCATCGAGCTCACTCTCCATGTCCATATCTGCTATTCGCAACGTGCGCAAATCGTTGTTTCGGATCACACCCTCAGTATGTCGCCGTTTCATCTCGTCCGGATTGATCTCCAACATGTCTGAGGTCGCCGCTGTGACAAAAGTTCCCACTGATCCGCTTCGTGGTCCCGTCGTTGCAGGCACGTCTTTCTCTGAAGTCAACATTGTAGACGACCCAGACACTGGCAGATCCTTGTCGCCATTGTGCTTACTAGACGCCCGCTGTGGAGACACATTCTCCTTTCCGGGGCTCGTATGTGCAAGCAGTGTGATGGCAGCTTCGCGTGTTGCCGCGTCTGTAGAGATTGGCTTCTCGTCTTGCTCCTCATTGAGGCTTGGCACGGGCGGGACAACAACGCCTGGCGGAGAAATTGGTGGCGAAACTGTAATTCCAGCGCCCCGATCGCTCTGACCACTGTTCGTGCTCGCGTGTGTGCGCACGCAGGTCTTGTCCACTTGGCCACGGCTACTACCGGCTTCTGTTTCACTCTTGGGGCCACCACGTTCGCTCATTCTTCTGACGATGGCTTCCTGCATGGTTCTCGGAATGGTCAGGGTTTGATTAGGCCGGGAGGGCGCCGTTGCATGTCGGACATTGTTGCGCCGTCCAGTCTGGCCAAAGATGTTCTGCGCGCTGTGCGTATCGTCGTGTCTTGCGTCACCAAAAATAGAGCTTTCAAGCAGGTCTCGGGCTCCAGGGTGTGGTCCCGTTGCTGCTGCTTGAGATGCGACGACCCACTGCGGCAGCAATGCAGATGCCCTTGCTGTTATTGATCGCTTGTTCTTGTTTTGTTGTTGTCCGGTGTGTTCCTGCGACGTTCTCAGCAACGCAGCCAATGATTCCTCGTCGTAAGAACCAGCCATCAGAGAGCCGTCCAGGCGAGTGCTAACCTCAATTTTCGAGGTCTCGCCAAATTGCACGCTTCGTTGTTTATCGAGGTTTTTTTGCATATTTTCGACTCTCAGGTCCGGGTTGCTGGATCCAGATTCTGTGCCTGTCGCAGTAACTGTCATGTTAGTGTCAATATGACCAATCGGAAAATTACTGCTACTGCGATTGTTATCACCAACAGTAGAGGATTTTTTTCTGTCCCCTCCTTGCTCGATCATCAGCGTACTGCGGATTCCCTTAACCAAGGTTTGCCTGAGGCTGCTCAAATGCTTAGTGTGTCTCTGCAAACCTGATTTTGAATGAATTACCGGCACTTGGTTCATATCCCGCACCACAGTGTCGACTTTGTGAATGTTGGACGGATTTGACTTGCTCTGACTCACGTCCCGCCGCTGATGCGAAGAATGTATGAGCCGCTGAGAGCCAGCGGGGTTGTTGTATCCGATAAGACCAGTCTCAGTGCTTCGATTCGTTGGACGAGAGCTACCACTCGATCCTGCATCTCCTGCAAACTTTGTTGGCATCATACCGGAGCTTTGCCGCAAAAGACTTCTGAGATGGGCACTCTGAGTCGCACTGTCGGAGGACGGCACGAAATCTCCGCCACCCGGAATATGGCCTTCTTGGGTGCCAGAAAAATCTGTATTCTCAGCAACGGGTTCGGGGGGAGCGTGTATGTAACGCTTCAAATTGTCAATTATTTGGTCCTTCTGTTCCTGGAACTGTTCCAGGATAGGCAGAAACTTGTCCCTGGTGATTTCCGCAAGAAGACAATAAGTCGAAGCACGGACAGAACAGAGGCGTGGGCACTGCGCGAGCAGCGATATTTCACCAAAATACTCATTCTCACGCAGCGTACGGATCGTATCCCACTCTGAGTTCAAGACATCGCAACCACCACGAATAATGAAATACATTTCACCACCGATGTCGCCTTGTTTTTTAATTCGCAAATTTTTCGTTTGAGCAATTTTTTGAATTTACAAATACTACATGCGGTCCGGTCCAACAACAACTCTTGTTGCCAATTCAATTGAATCACACCGATCAAGTGACGTCTAAGAATCAAATAATTATGAGGCCATCACTTTCATCTCCGACATAATAACCCAGCTTCTTGCATAAAAACTGGCAGTAAATTTAACAGCTTCAAAACAAACTTCAAACTTCCAAAGTCATTATACCTTGCCTGATGATGAGATCTCCAGGCGAGAAGGTGACCTCGCAGAGAACGAGAATGAGGGAGTGAACGAATTCGATTGGCGCATCGCTGAAAAAGGGGGCGTTGTCGAATAATTTTCGGAACAAGAAAGCCTTAAGCTCTATAAACAATGAAACGCTCAAACCTTGCATCAGAGTGTTGTATGCGTGGAGGTTGTGATGAATTGCCAAAAACGTGTGATATTTCGATATTCTTTTGGCCAGCTCATCAGGAACCGCAAGCGATTTCATGGCAGCCTTGATCAAGGCCATCTGTTCAGAATGCCTCATCGTCAATGAATCTATTCGCTCCAGAAGAATGGTGGTATGTGCATAAACCATGGCGAAAAACAATCCCCCAATGGGCCCACAGAGACCCATGAAGATGATCTGTCCATTGGTTCGGTATTCGTCACGCCGACTCTCTCCATTAAGCATGTAAACCGCCTCGCGAAAACAAAAAAAGTAGAGTCTAATGTAAATTCCCACGGGATGATTGTCATGTCCTGGAACATCTCTGACAATGATTCCATTGACCCCATCGACCAAATCATTCTCAGCAAGGCTATAGAACCACAAGCAGGAAACCAAATGAAGTAGCAACCACATCCACAGAAACATCCGCATCCAGCCGACGCTTTGGTCATAGATCAATTCTAAGTGTGATTTCGGGATGAATACCAGCCGGTGACAGCGCAAAACACGAATCCACAGGATCTGCACGGGACCGTAGCCAAACAAGGCGAACGGGAGCAAACTGATGAGATCGGCATAGAATGTCCAAGAACGAAGTTGGACGTGGACGATGGAATTGAAACTGTCTGCTTCTTTTCCGGTCGTCAGATCAGCCACCGATATGTAAAAACGAAGTGGCATGTAAATGATCAGGATCAGGTCTGCTAAATACTGCATCATCACAGTGAACCCGAATTCTTCGACCTTCACCAACAGCGGAATATGTGTCGCAAACGAGCTCGCGAAAGGTGTGTACCAAAATGTGTACAGTGCACACAGAAACAAAACCTTGTCACCCATCTTGTTGCGCCAATCATAAAAGGAGATCACTTCTTGCCGTGTGGTTCTGCGCGTCGTCCAGACAGCTTGGTTATGAAAACTCTTGCTCGCTTTTGTTTTTCTCGATTTGAACTTGGCGATCCAACTATTTCGATTAGCCGGCCCTTCTGAGGACATATTATCATGTATCTCAGTATCTCGTGCTCCCATCGCACCTCCATTGCTAGGCTGCGAGGATATTCTGTCGATGGGATTCTTTATCGATATCTGCTTGCCCATAGAGACCGTCTTCGCCATCTGTACTGTGTTTCGCGCATTCGCAGACATCTCAAGCCTACCGCTACCTTGTATGGTGGCGTTCCCATCAAGTGGCATAACGACACCCTTGTTCGTGTAGTGGCCAGGAATTCCACCTCCGATGCTGGAACGATGACCCCCTGATTGCGCCATGCCATTATTCACCCGCAAATTGGAATTCGCCCCGCTGGGGGAGCTGTCAGTCCTGTCGCCGGGATGGCTGTTAGTCCTGTTGCCAGTGCTTCCTCCTGCCGGTGGATTATCAGGTTGCATGTTGGTCATGTCGGAAGCACCTCCACCTGCTGTGACAGGGCCTAAATCAGGTGTATAACTTCCAGAGCGGTGGACACTTGAACCAGGAAAATTGTCCTCACCATGCGGATTCTTTCTGACGGTGGGCTCCGTCTTATAAGGGTTATGCTTCATTATACTTGCAGACTCTTGTGCAGAAGATCCGGTGATTGACGGCGTGGGTACAGGTCCAGCCGTTGATACGATTGATGCGCTTTGTTCGAGGGCTCCAAGGTTCGGCCGAGTGGAGGAGCTGACAAGCATTCGATGGGCCCTCTGAGACTGACCCTGCTGCTCCTGGGCAGTCCTTGCAAGCTGAATCAATTCTCGTTGCTGACCCTGCATTTTCGCGTGAAACAGCGATGCAAATTCGAGACTCCTGTCCAAATTTTTGGTTCCAAAAAAGGAGCTGCCAGGCTTCTACGGCCCCGCCTGGCAAGCCACCCAAATTTCAAGCGAAAAGATACTCACAAACTTGAATAGCGGCATCCAGATCACATTGACCCATCAAGAGAAGAATCGTACGGTCCTCAAACAGCCTGCCAACCTAGGAGAAACGATGTGATTCCTGCCGGAAATTCAGCAAATCTTTTACTCTTCTCAGTGCATGCTGATTGGAATCGACAAACAAAGCCTGACAATCTAAGTTGAAAACTCTTCATGCAAAACCCAAAAAAAAAATTGAAGAGTATCTTTCTCAGATTGCAAGTCACCATTTTTCGAAAAAAAAGTCTGACTCAAATCATTTGACGACTCATACGAATATTCCAATTGGTGCCACGTTAACAGCAAGTAATTCAGGACAGTCATTTCACCAACATGTCTCCACCATCGGTCCGTGTTCTTTTTTCCCAACTCAACACGGACCAACGAAAACGATGTTCCCGCCTGAGGAAAAAAGTCACCTGTTCATTTCCACCAAAATACTGTGTGTGACTGTGTCATTACCGGGAATGTCCCTGGGCTTTTGCTTTCTCCAAAATAATTTCATCACTGACACGAGTTCGACCACAAAATCAACACAAAAGGATTTTGAATCTTTGTACACATCACAAAACCAAACCAGCTACAAAACTTGAACAAACGAGAGAAACATAGTCTATTGGTATGAGAAAATCAACGATGGCAACACATTTAGGCATAGAAATAAAAACTTATGGAGCCATTTCATCTAATCATAAATCTGAAGAAAGTATCTGAAACTACTGCCAATCACAAATCTGAAACTAATGTATTCGAAACAGAAACTGATCATCAAATTGAAACGATGTACTGATCTGCTGAGAAAACGGCGAAACAACCTAGTGGTCCCGGTCCGATATGTTCGGATCCATTGCTCCAAAATCGTCTGCACCTACCACGCCTGGCATCCCCAATTCCTGCACGGCATTCAATTGCGCATTGATCGCATTGAGAGATGTTTCCCCAGCCAAGTTTGTATTATTGCTTAATGCATTTGCGATGTTTGCAAAATTAGTACCCACATCTGGCGGTCCGACCACGACATTGTAGTCTGTCGGAACATTGTAATCCATTCCAGGTTGTGAATACAAGTTTGCTGTGCCTGCTCCACCGCCATACATCGGATTGCCGTTTTGGAAGCCACCCATGCCACCCACAGTGTTCATCATCATCGGACTCCCGAACATAGGCCCTCCGGGTCCTCCAACCATATTCATGTTGACCTGTCCCGCGCCAAACATGGGTCCACCAGGGCCGATTCCTTGTTGATAGAGACTCATCCCATTGCCCGCAGAGGAGGAATTCCCAGCATAAATGCTCCTTCCATGCATGTCATAATGTGTCAGTACACTTGCTCCGTGCATGTCGTTGCGCGAAAACGTGCGTTGATTGGCTGCCATCATGTCCGAAACAGTCACCGCATTGCCTTCCTCGTCTATCCTTTCGATACGCATATTTTTGTTCGTGTCCAAGTCCTTTGTCGAAATTGTGCTGGGTTGTCGCGGTTGCTTCGTACTCTGCTGATTTCGAGTTCTCGTTTGCTGATTTTCATTGACATCAGTCTGCTGCTGCGTACCTGTCTGCGCAGCACCCGGTTTGGATGTCGGATTATTCGGGTCATGGTAGACGTAACCTCTCAACCTCGCGCGTTCTTCACGTTCACGCAGGAGCTGCTTTTCCTCTCTTCTCTTGAGTCGCCGCTCCTCGTTCCGGGCCTGCTCAATTTCGCGCATGGTTTGTTTCTGCTTTTCTATCTCCGCCTTCCTAGCGCCGATTTCGAGGTCGCTTCTTTGAGCCAGATTGAAGGAAAGCGTGTCAACTGTCGGTGCTATCCTCTGCCAGAATCTATCGTGTGCCGAGACCACGGTCTGCGGTATGTCAATGTATGATATCGTGCCTCGCGGACCAAAGTATGGTGGCTGCCCACCTTCGTTTTGCGCATGATTTACGTTTTGATCCAACTTCCTGTTGATTTGTTTAGCCATCTCCTGTGAGCTCATCGTGTTCTGAAGACTGCCGCTTGCGGTCACCAGATTCTCATTTTCTTGTTTTGCGACGTAAGCATCAACAATGGCCTCAGCCGCTTCCGGCTCAATACCTCCCACCTGTGCGGCGGCGGTGGTAGTGCCACCTTCCTCCTCTGCTTTTTTAGCATCACTGCTAACGGCGTCACCACTGCCGCCAGCGGGCTTACTCCTGCTATTTGGATGGTACGCGAACTCAATGCCCTTAGTCTGCACCGACCGGTCCCTCAATATTTTTCCGGACTCCGTCATATTGGCCAACCACGTGCCGTAAAGATCCATGCGTGCCAATCTACTTTCCCAAGCGCGGTTCTTCTTTTCCTTTTCCTCGCGTTCACGTTCGTGTTTGTGTTTGTCCGTCGCCCTTGGTTTGGTTGCAAGCTTGGGTCTGAACGGACACAACTGTTTCTCGGCGGCATCGTACTCCTGTCTAATTTCCTTTACCATCTCCTTCTTCTTAGCGTTCCACGCATTCTGGTCTTCGATGAAGTCGTCCCATACCCTCACTCTATCGGAATGGCGCGCGCGCATTTTTGCAACCTCCTGCAAGTCTTTCATGTCTTTCTCTCGCTGTTCCTCTTCGAGTTCTTCTTTCAATTCCATGAGGCGCTCTTGGCGTTTTTCTTTTTGGATCAAACATCGCTCATATATGTTCATCGACCTTTGGTACAGCTCGTTACTCTCAATGATATGCTGGTTTACGGCTGTCGTGAGCTTCTTCTTTGGTGGTTCGGGCTCCGCCTTTGTGTGTTCTTTCCTCAGCTTCTCGCGAATGTTCTTCGACCGATTCTCATACACGCGTAGCCGATTCAGATACACGCGCGTCTTCCTCGCCCGATCCCGGAGCTCCTCTTTGGGATCCATCGGCGGTGGAGGCGGCAACTCGACCTGAGGCCAACCACAAATATATGATAACGATAGAAATTAATAAAAGACTGACCGAGACGAGACTCACGGAATTTTCGATCGCAATGCATCAATCATGATTCATCACAAATGATTTCTTCAAGTTTCAAATATTTCTTGTCCGAGGACTGAGACTCGAGAGACATATTCAGACTTCAGTAAGATTTTCATTAAAAGATAGTGATCAAGTATACGGGTGCCCATTGTTTTGGATTCCTCTTGTGCAGTTTGGCGAGAATCTGTTTTTTTATGAGGTCCAACTCACCCTCTTCTCGTTGCGCTTCTTCCCAAGAACAGACTTCCGCTGCTATTATTTCGATCTGCTTACGCTCCTTATCGCGTGCCATTGATACCGGATCGCGCGGGCGATCGATATCCAGATCGAGCGGATTTTGAAGTGTACTCTGCGAACGCTTCATCCTGTGAGGCTGCCAGTATCAATAAAAGCGAGTCCGTGTAACGAGCTCGACGATAAGTCGAGCGACCGCAGGATATTGTTTCTGCGGCTCCCACAATACCTTGTGACCTGGGTTTAGACACTTCGTTGTCTACCAGACCCCCATCACTCTTTTTAGTGCAATTTGTGGCTCCTCAGACTGGAGGGGCCTGCACGGCAATGCTACACTATGTTTGTCAATTAGCAAGACCCGACTTGAACTATGCACTCTATGCTACACCCTCTCTTTGTTCAGACTATGCCATCTCGCCGCACCTCGTAGTTGTCATGACATATACCCCCTCTCGTGCCAACGGGACAGGTTTTTACTCGAAACACTGACGGGGACACTCCGCACCTCACTCATCAGTGTCTCTCATTTTTTCACAGGGTCCTCCTTTACCGATGTGCTGTCAAACATTTCATCATCAGAACTAAATTCTTCTCCTCTAACGTATCAAACTACTCTCTCTCTGGCATTCCAATGCTCTTAATGTCGAGAAACTTAGAACATGTACCATCATAGAAACTCGCGAGATGGTCGAGAACTACACATGTACATACCGAAGCATCTATGGTTCGAATTCCCCATGCACCAACTGATGACTCATGTGACCCAGTCGACTATGGCTGCCTCAAAGTTTACCGACCCAATGCCATGAACAGCATGCGTTTTCCATGTCAGAACTATTTGCCTTTCGAGGACAGGCGGGGTGGTTTGGGAGGCGCCGGCCATTGTTTGTACACGTCAACCGTGGCTGTGGCGACACCCATAATACCGACGGGTAGATCGTGCATTACGTACCACTGAGAATTGTGCAGGCCCTGCAATATCAAGAGGCAAGACTTGAAAGCCTGGAGGAATGACTCCTGAAACTTAGCTTTCACAGCTTCCATTTTTTTCTCCAATTCTTCCTCTTCCACGGATTTTCTGTCTTCTAACACCTGATATCCTATTTCCGCCAGTGGCGGCACGACAATGCTCCCATCGCCCGTCGGATCCTCCTTCTGACCATTTTCTTGCATTTGCGATGGTGCATTTCTTTTCTGCCCTCGCTCGTCAGCACTTTTACCTTCTGGCACAGAGTCTTCGATTTGCAATCCTTGGCTATAGCTTCTTCGAAGATTCTCAAAGCTCTTCCGTCGTTTCTCGATACGCTTAAATTTAATCTGTTCGAGAGATTTTTTCTGCGCTGTCCAGTCGAGAAAACACCGAAATCCTGTGACATACATATACGCGGCCTGGAGTGCATGCGACACTACATACCAGCGTAAATTTGCACGGATTACTTTTTTTGGCTCCGTCGATAATATCTTCACCTTGCAAAGCCACCTGTTTTTCGGAACATAAAAATGAATTGAAAAGAATAAGAATGTTTCACAACGACACACGATAGTCAGGGAGCAGTCGAAACATGGGCCACTGTAATTTATCTTCAGTGATTCCCATGCTCCGACTCAGGCCACGACTCCCTTGATATTGAATAGTATAGGTAGCTCAATTCGTATTTCAGAATGTGATCAAAGTTCAGGCTGCTGCCTGCAGCAATCATTGAGAAAAAATTAAAATATACGCAATATGATCTCTTATGAAGAAAGAGACCAGGATGACTTTGCTCACGAAATTGAGAATTTCGCTCCAGTCCTTCTGAATTTTGAGAAACAGATCTTTTAGCTTGCTAACAGTTGCAACCTCCTTACCCCACCTGTGCGTCCGCCGTGCATCAGATATCATCGACATAACATTCCTTGCCTTGGTCTGCCATGTTTGCAAGTCTTTAATTGTGTCGCGGTCGACCACATATTTGTGCTCCAACAAATACGCAATGAGACCGACGACAATGCGGGCGCCATACTGTGCAAACCTTCCGCTCTTATCGCGAGCCTCAGCTTTCGCGAGAAAAACTTGCAGCTGGCTCACGAATTGCGACATTGATCAGTGTGGTGCCACCCGACCGACTACTGCGGGACAGAGGCAAAGTTGTCTCTTAGTATCGGGTTCTTTGTACCAGGCCACAAAGCTGGCAGGTTTCAACCCTGGTCTGATGCCACAATCAGGACATGATCATTGTGATAATACCACTTGATGGCTTCAAATCTCTGTAGCCGAAAACATCAGAACGACGTGTATGTCACTGCAATTGTCTTCAGACTTAGACGGAACTGTTTGTCGTGGACTGCAAATTAGGAGTCCTCGGCTGACTCAGCCTCGCAAATTTCGATACCTTTCTGAGAAAGTCATACCTAACCCGTCAAACCATCGTGACGCATCTCTTCCACAGTGATGCTCGGATGGTCGCGCTGTATTGTACAGATCCATTAAAAAATCCTTGCGTGAATCTCCTTTCAAAAATTAAGAACCTGCAAAAAATTCCAGACTTCACATTGTGCATTTGACTCGGTTGCACCGTAAAGAGTTGTGGTGCCTTCCGCACGTCGATGGTCCTAAATGAAATTAGTATGGGAAACCGAGTCAGGACAGCAGATTTCGATAAGCAAATCGAAAAAGTGTGACTGATTTCGCAATCTGATTCTCGATTAAAATTCAGCTTCGTGTTGCGTCACAACAGCTGCTCTCTCCCCGCATGACATTTTAACGATCGATGACAGCGGCTGCGGCAGGCATTTCTCCCACTGAGTGAAGTAGTTCCCCGCTACAGCAAATGCACTTGACTCGGTTACCAACTTTAGCTTCAACAACTCATTCATTTACAGTAGAGCCTCTTTGCAATACCACCAATGTCATCATGACCGCGAACAACGATGAGCCATGACCGGTCCTCTTCAAAGTTACGCGATACTTTCTCTTCGAAAAATGAGCAAGAACTGTACATGAAATCAAGATGCACTCAGTGATGTAACCATGCTTCGCTGCCATGATGATTCCGATTTCATTTCGCAGGGCGAACACGAATGGAAAGGATATACCACACACAATATGAATCTCATATGTATTTGTATTTGTTCAGACGATTCAATGATTCCAATTCTTGAGGACAATCTGATTCCAATTCCCCTTTTTGAGAACTGATGCCAAACTATTCCAAACAAAAAATCTCTGCCCGGAAGTCACCACATTGACGATGGATATCTGCTAATTTTGCAAACAGTAGCATTAACATGACGGAAGACAAGTGAATACACTTGTGAACTCCCGCGATATCCCAATCGTGTTTGGCTGAATCATCTTGGACCAACTGGACATTCAGATAGTGGCGAAGAGACTCACTTTAGAATCCCAATGACGGTTCAGACGAAGAGACAAATTTGTCATGATCATCCCACTGGATGAGGCAACAAGTTACAACCATACTGCACAGAGTCAGATCATCCCACTGAATGAAATTCTGTAACTGCGTCAATGGCATCGATCATTCATCCCTCCCATTGAAGGAATGGTTACTCAATTTATAAGGATCCGCGGAGATCCTATCTGGATCATTCTCGTCAGATCACAAAGAAAACATAGCAAAACTTGGAAAGACGACGCCAACGGTATCAGTGTATCACACCGGGACTCGACAAAGAGCGACGGCTCACAATGCAACGTAGCATTCCGGGTAATACAATCGGAATCCAAGTCTGACAAGAAAACGGAAAACAGGTAGCAACTCCAATCATGTGATTATCATGTGATCATCAATTCCGGTACGAATCTGGACGCAAGCTCCAGCTTCTTTCTCAGCACAGTGACATCCACCTTGTTTGATGCATCCGCTTTGGGAAGTGTTGCGAAGTGACACTCCCTGTCATATTAGTTCCAGTTGTGCACTACAAATCGAAGAGCCGCTACTACTAGAGCAGTTTTTACGGCCAAGAATCCGGCTCAGAAATGATCTTTCTGGGATCTTGTGTGTATCGAGAAATGTCGACGGAACCTCAGAATTCGGACCGTTAGAATTCGGCTCGTTAGAATTTGGCTCGTTAGAATTCGAAGTGTCAGAATCCGTTTTCTTGGAATGCGGATCGTTAAAATTCGAACTGTTAGAACTCAGAATAGAATACGCATTCTGCTTAGCAGAAAACAATGATTGAATTCTTGCAGCCCAGAGTAAGTTCCTGAAGCAAGAAGCGAGTCTGCGCAATCGATTCGGAGTCTGCGACGGAGCCTGCAACCCTGAAGCTTGATCGTGCATAGCCTCCTCTGAAGCTGTTGTCGGTTCGCATCTCGTTTTGATCTGGGCTCTTCCCTTCGTTTCGGATTCCGCTATCCTTTTGGACTCCATGTCTATGACCATTTCCAGAAAATCAATGGCAGCTTTCTGCAATGCTACAAACTTTTTTCGATCTCGTACAAATCCTTCTTTTGGATTCTGTTGCGAGATTATTAGCCCTTGAAGGTCATGAGTCCTTTCCATGTCTTTAAGTGAGTTGATGAAATTCAACCACAGCGAATCCTCTTTGCGCCGCAAATCTTCTGGCGGCGCCAGCAGAAGCGTGTGTTTCTCGAGTTCGCTGCGCATTCGTTGAATCTTGGGTTCGGATTTGTATCTTTCGATCTTTAGGGCGCGGTCAAGAATTGGCGTTGCGTCAAGAATTGGAGTTCCGTTTTTTTCGGGACGATCATATTTCTCTGACAGAATGGCGACCTGGTTCTTCTCTAATTCCTTCATGATTTTCACTACCTCTCCTATATCACGGGAAAGCGCTTCGCTTTGGAGTCCGTATATCTTCTTCCGCCATTTGGCATGGATCTTCAAAGTATTTTCCTGTACCCGACTAGCAATATCTTTTTTGGTTTTCCGGCGCTGTTTCAAATCAGGACAAGGCTCAGAAATCGTGGGTGAATCTGTTGCAATTGTTGGAGATAGTGTTGAAGATGAGCCTGTTGCAATTGTTGAAGATGAGCCCTGACTTCGAGCTTCGGAGTCGGTCAGAGAATTTAATTTTTGAGATCCTGTTGGAATCGTGCTGGAGGGTGATGCTGGCTCGTTGTTTCTTTTCAAGTTCAGTGATCTGCTCCACTTTTTCAGTTTTTCCGCCGACGTCATTGATTTGCTTTTGTCTAGCAAAGCCTGCAGAGGTGCTGCGTCTTCCTTTTCCAGTTTCTCGTTGTTGCGATAGGCATCGGAAAATTTAAAGCTCTTTTGAATCTTCCAGCGAATAGCCTCCACGAATGTGTGGAGGGTTTTCTCAGCGGCTGCAGGGTACTTTTCCTCGGAGCCAATTGTTCTAGCTTTGCCATTGGTCCTTCTCCGGGGACTATTTTTCAAAGAAAATACTGATCGGAAATGGTTGGAGAGAAATAACACGGTGACAGACGTCAACCGATAAGAGAGTCCACCAGTCATGACTTTTGAAAGTCTTTATTTCGAACTGAATGTAACTTGTGGATACTTCGGATTGTCAAACAGAGTTACGGCTACAAATATGGTTACAACCTGGGAACGCCGCGAACTAAATAATATCAGTCTTGAGATGAATTGCTAAAGTAACTTACCGAGGGAAACCTGAACCAATGGGCACAATACAACTGATTATTCCGAATTTGAAGTCTGCCCTCTGTTTGAGCAATTGAATCAAACTACAAATGCCAGATAGGAACTTCAATTTAACAGATAAACGTAGAGAATGCACCGAGAAAATACCATGATAACGCGCCGAACATGAGTATGCAAAACAACTTCATGAAACTTCAATGATGAAACGCGCCGAAGCAGATTCGCATGAGAGAGAATCGCGTCGAGAGAGCTTCACACCAAATGATAAACGCCCCGCATGAGATTCGCACCGAAAAAAGAGCTTCACACCAAAAGATAAACGCCTCGAATCATGAATGAGCTTCACATCAAATAATAACCGCCCCGAATCACGAATGATATTCGCGCTGAGAGAGCTTCGCACCAAATGATAATTGTTCTGGATGATATTCGCAACGAAAGACACAGACAGTCGCACACAGACTTCAGACAGCGCAATTTCAAGAGGATCGAACAGACACAAGAACATCGAGAACGCACGGTGCTCTTGTTCAAAACTTCTCCGTTCAAAACAACTTTTTTCGCTTGTATGTTCCTGTTGTTATCTCCAACAGATGCAATTGAATCCCACATACAAACGAAACTGAAAACGGCTGAGTTCAGCCCATACACGCATCACTGGAGGTCATCCCTGCTTCGCCTCCATGATGAATGTGAAGAACCAATCAGATGAACTCCATTTGCTTGAGCACCAAGGATGACGACATCAAATCTTAAAATACCGATCGAATACCTCTTTCAGACACAGTGCGGAAAACAGGATATCCTCAGCGATTTTGTTTGTTGCGTTTCCCACTGCTGCCAGAAGAAAGATAATCAGGTCGTCCGAAGTGGCATTTCCACTTTTGAAATTATCCAGCACTGTTTTCGCGCGATTAAGAAAGGCTCCGGTGCTAGTAGACTTCTCTGCTTTGGGGTAAGGGTAATCGCTCATGACATTTGCAAAAATGCTGGACTCCAATCCATCAGGACCTGAAGCTTGATGCTTAAAAACAGATTCAAGCTTTGCACAGACGACTCTGAGTTCCGCTTCAAAATTTTGGTTGAGCGCCAGGAATGCCTTAATTTTGGCAAATGGATCTTTTTTCTCACGCTCTGCTGAGCTCGGGAGAAAACGCCAAACGGTCTGATGGAAATTTTTGCCATTGTGGAAGTCGGGATGTGATTGCAGCTTCAGATGTTTCAGCAAACCATTTCTGCGCGCTCGTTTTGCGCGCTCCAGCCCCTCCGCATGCTTGTTATCCTTGTTTTTGGCGACTTGTTTGTCAGTCTCTCGACGTGTCTCTTTCTTTGAGGACTGAACGGCCGCGCTAGGCCCGTTTTTATTCCACACGAGGTCTTTCGGAGTTTGCATATTTTCCAAGTATTGAGGACACGACGGACATGCACAGTGGTGCAAGAGCATGCCAGATCGAGGATCCAGCTCCAGTTGATCGTTCCAGGGACGTGTTTTGTTCAATTCTTCCACTTCTTCGCATGTGAAGATCTTGGGGCTGTAATGCTGCACGAGAAATTCCCACTGCTCTTGGCGTTGTCGCATAAGTTTCATCTGTTTTTCTTCGTTTTTCTGTCCGTTTCGCACCTGTGCCACCTTTCTGGCCTCTTCCTGTTTCAGATATTTCGTCGTTTCGGCTCCTGCGATTGCTGTCAAAACCTTCTGAGGATCAGCAGACTTCTCCGCGCTGCTGGACTCAATGACCAAGTTTTTCACAATCAGGCGCATGAATTCGGAACCAGCTCGCTGGTGCGCGTTGCGAAAGGCCAAACCCTGCAAGTATAAAGCTACCTGCATATACTGTCCGACACGATACTGCTTCGTCTCTGGCGGAGCGCCACTTGGTTGTGCGGCTTTCTGATCTGAGTCCTGTACGCCTTTTGTGGCGGCACCTTGCGGCTCGCCTGTGAGAATCAAGTTCAAGAAGGATCGAGTCGAAAACCCATCATGCAGCAAGGCGTTTCGGAAGCGGTCAGACTGAGGGCAGCTGCTCGCTTCAGAATCTTCCGCGTCTCCAGATCCAGAATGGGTGGCCTCTGGCTTCACGAAATGAAACAGCAACGTTGCCATGAGTCCTTGAGGCGAACAATTGGTGACCATCTCTGTCAGAAAGAATTTCGCGCTCTCGTGCAACGCTTTTTTCATGTCGACCTCATACTTCACGAAGGTTTCACCTTCATACTTTGCAGCAAAACACTTGTGCAGAAGTGTGTTTGCGGCATCGTCGTCGCTAATTTTCTTCGATGCGCCAGCTGCAATGCCAGTCTTACGTTCCTGCTCCACCATCTTTCGATTCTGCTCCGCGACGAAGAATCGGATGTAGACTCTGCATGCACGCGAAATGGCCTCGCAGAGTTGTACCAAAGCGAGATTCCGAAAGTCAGTATCCTCGAGAAATGCGTTTTGCTTGAAAGCCGGCCGCTCTGGACACCCCATCAGCAGAGAATTCACGGTGGCTTTGTCTGAGGCTGCTTTGTCCGATGAATCTCCCGGCGTTTCTGCTTTCTCCGACGGGAGCAACGTGCCAATGTCATCAGACAACAATGAAGCCTGCACCAACGGCGGTTTCAATCCGTTTTGTGGGACGAAACACATGATGGCAAGCGCCTGGCACATACTTTTGAACCCAGACTTTTCTGTCAAGCATTTCGGATCTTGCGGAGCTTGCCAAAGGTTCTGCGCCAGTGTCTGATTGCTTTCTTCCTGCCCGCGACGCACGAAGTGCAGCACAGTCGCCCCAGCGTCCTGGTAGTGTTGCCACGTTCTTTGAAACCAATTCGCATCGTTCGCTTTCGTCTTCAGCAGAATCACCTCCGCCAATTTCAGCCACACCGACGCAGTGAGTGCAAATCGCTGCCCTGGCACTGTCAGAGCAGTGTTACGCGTAAACACTACCGCCATATAAGAATGGTAAATGGGACTGTCCAAAAAGAACTTTCGCGCGATGTTGATCATGGTGATGTACCTTTCACGCTGTTGTTGGCTCTCGCCACCACTCTTCCTCAAGTCGCAGTGCAGCAAACAGATAACGTCAGAAAACGATTGCCCTATCCCATCGTTGAGTCGAGATTTGCATGTCGCTTTACAGAAAGCTGAACTCGTGTCCGCGATTTCGGTGGATACATTATTGATGATGATCTGCCATGGATCCACAACGGCGGACTCAATGCGCCGTACGTCAACCATCAGGCCAGGCATGCCAACCGCACAATTCCACCATTCCGCCAAATCAAAGCCGGTTTTCTTAGCACTCAACGCCTTCGACATTTTTTCGCAGACATGCACGGCGTGAAAATGTTCCAAGTCTGACTTTTCTGAAGCAATGGACACAAAATTGTCTAGAAACCCGATGTCTTTTGCGGAATCCAATTCTGCACACAATTTCTTTCTGACTTCATCACGCCCCGAACCAAAGCTTTCCCAAATGCGCTTGCGATCAGGAAAAGCCATAAACTTCTCCAGGACAAGGCGACTGTGACGCTGCAACCAAGCAGCGATGTCTGTCTCAAAGGATTTTTCTGGGTCGTCGCCGGCTGCAGCCATCTCACTCAGCATGCGATTTTTCGCTGAGTTAGTTCGTCCGATGCTGGTCACAAGCCCGCTGGACGACAATTTGGCTCGTTCAAGCAGGGACGCATTTTTAGGGGAGCCCGAAACGAGCGCTGCCAAGGGCTTCTTGGTTTCACTCGTCTTTTCGTTCACAGTGGACTTTTTGTTTACACAGGCCTTCTCGTTCGCACGATTGACTAGTTTGAGTGCTCTGGTCCCATACTTCATGTCCTTCAGCTTGCGGCACCATTCCGCCACCGGCGTGGTGCGCAAAAGCACCACATCCTCAACATCATTTAACACCTGCTGCATCGCGTACAGAATCGCTTTGCGTCTTTCCACGAAACGCATGCGCTGTAAAGTCGCTCGTTGCTCAGACACCATCTGCGCCGTCGTGTGAAAGGTGTCTGCACTGGTCGCAGTTTTGTCCGTGGAATTCTCGGGGACAGAACCCGTCACGACTGGCATTTCCTCAGCAATGTCTTTGAGTGTGGATCCCTCCTTTGATATGTGATTGTTACCACCCACGACGACGAAGCTGTCCTCAGTTATCACGGAGAGCCCGCCATCAGACAACAGCTCGTATGATTCCAGCGTTTCCAGATCCAAGAGGTCAAAATCCGTATGCTCTGAAGCTTCTGCCTTCTCAATAGCCTCCGCAGAATCTGGGCTCCCTGGAAGGATGACTCCTTCTGTGTCTCCAGCCGAACTTCGATTCGACGATTCGCGGCGGGGAGCACTCGACTCAGACTTTTCACTGACATCCGAAATCCACTTGCGAAGAAGTTTGCGGTAAAAGTCGACGTTTCTCAAAGATTTCAGAGGATTCCAGAAGCGTTGCTCGCCATCGTCCTTGTTTGCGACGACAGCAAGCTTCAAGCCGCTGCTCAACACCACCAGATGTTCGTAAAAATCCAGCATGGAACTGTCAGCCGTGCCACCCATGAGCTCCTGTTCTCTTTTCAACTTTTCCTCCCCCCGTGAACCCATCATCACCTTTACACCACACGGGAAACCGTCGATGATAATTTGTTTGGGCAACCCCACATGTCCTTTTTCTGAATAGAAGAGAGAGGTAGACATGTTGGCGTACCAAGCAGGCGTGCGGACGAAATCGACCACAAAACCGCTGCCATGGGAAACGTTGCCTCGCGGGATGCTCATGGATTGATAAAGAAGAGAATCCGACAGATTCAGGCGCTCGACCAAAGCGGCAATTTTCGACGATACCGTGTTTTCATTCAGTTCCAAACCGTCACTCAGATCGATCAAATCATAACCAAGCCCGCTTTCGCCACCACCCATCAGAAGGCGTTGTGAAGTGGACAGATTCCGACTCAGATAGATACAGAATGCGATCTTCATTTCCATCGGCGAAGTTTCCCGCACAATATTTCTCTTGGAAACCTCTCCACGCATGACATGTGTTCCCTTCCGTTTGTGGAAAGTATCGCGTGACATGTTTTTTTCCTCTTTCTGTTTACGTTGCAGCTCCAATTCCGCCTGCGCCACGAAATTTGCGTCATTCTCCACAGCTTGTTTAGATTGCAACAGAACCGGGTAGAACGCCACATTGATGTTGTCACCGGGACCACACGCAAAGCAGCCGGAAAATGACTGCAATTTCTCTGCCAGGACTCTCTCGGTGTGACGAGCACGGACAAAAACATTCTCTCGTGTGACAAAGTGCATAGGCGACAGAAGCACCACAGCGAATTCGAGAGTGGCTGCGTAGTTCGCCGTTGCCTGCCGAGCCTCATCCTGAAGAGTCAACTTTGAACGCGAACTGTCTTTACCATCAGGAATAGAAGACTCTGACACCCAAGCGACCTTCGGGTTCGACTCCCACTCAGCCATTACGTCCAAACACATTTCTTCGTGCTTCTTTCTCAAGGACGCGTGTTTCCCAATGACACTTTTCTCAAGGCTGTTCAGCACCTTTTCGAACGTATCCCTGCGCTCTTCCGAGTCACCCGTTTCGTAAGTCTTCCGATCTGTAAACTTCGGATTGGCATCTTCTTTCTTGGGCTTGGACGAAGGATTTCCCGAAAGAATGTTCGTCAGGCGGTTGATTGCCTCCGAGAAGCCCGCAAATTCCACCGTGGCAACGACGCTATCTTTCGAAAATATGATGAGACAGACTTCGGCCATTTCGCTGATTTGCCCCACGAGAGTGCTCACCATATGCAACATGGCTTTCTCGGAAATCGGTGTCTCAAGATCTATGAGGATTACGCTGTATAGTGTCTTGGTCTTGGACTTGGAGTTTCTTTCCTTTCCAGTACCTTGGAGTATCATTTTTCGTCGGACTTCTCGCTGGATGGGGTTTACCCTCGAAGACGTGTTCCCTTCCATTTCCAAAGCTTGCGCCAGTGGGTCCCAGGAGACGTTTCTATAGAGGCCGAGGCCTGCCATTCGTCGGGCGTAGAAAGCAGCTTTGGTGGCCCCTTCCGTGATCACAGTTTTCACGAGGTTGGGAATGCGAAGTCGATAGAACATCCCGCTTTTGTGCCCACCCATTCTGTCGTTGTGAGCGCCGATTGTTCGGTTCATGTATAGAGTACCAGATGAGTTTCTGTTTTTCCCCCCAAGAAAGACGTCAAGACTCTTCAACTGTGCCTGAGAGTCCTTTTCAACTTTCGAATCAACCGAAAGACCACTCGAAATGGGCCAAAATTCGATCTGAAATGCTGCATCGAGTTGGTTTTTTAGGCTCTTCTCGGCCTTACGTTGCGCCGCTGGATCTATCCAGCCAGCATCATTTGCGATCTGATATTTGGTTGTGGCCTGCACGACACCGGCTATATTGTTACCGCTTTTGCCAGGCGCTTGTTGGTTTTGATACTTCTTTTGGTACTCCTCCTTCGTCAAAAGGCCGTCTTCCTGCGCATCCAAGAGTTGTCTCTGGATTGCAACACCATCCACGTCGTCGTTCGCTATGGAGCCAGACTCTGCGGAGTCCACCAACGCGCTCTTCACAATGTACTGTTTGGCCTCCTGGAGCAAGCTCGCATTTGCAAGCAGATTGCTGTCATTCTGAGGCTCATATCCAACACGCAGACTTATTGGAAGCTTGAAATACACGAGCAGCATCGGCGCAAGGTCCTTCTGTCCGTGGGCAAAACATGCCATTGGATGGTGATCGATAGCTTCATTGGCTTTTCGCCATCCGTCGTGTGTCCTATGAGCATAGGTGCAAGTCGGTCGCCGTGCCGGATATGGGTTGGACAGCGCGACAACCAAGACAGCATACTGATCTGTGTCCGCGAATGTGTAGCCTGCTGCTGTCCGCGGGTTGGGGGACACATAGATTCCCGCGCCGAGTGCTGACCCGTGTGTCACTCCGCGCGAAAAGGGCGTCCCACTGAGCTCTTCCCCCTCACAAACGAAGCCGCGTTTACTGATGCTTTCAATGACGGCGCGACTTGGCGCACCATGATACAAGAGGTTATCCCAATCCGCGCTGCACAACAAGTGAGAAAAATCTTCAGACAGTCTCTTCTCATCAAGGATATGCTCAAATTTGATCAGACTTTCCAAGCTCACCTCCAGGTGCAAGTCCTTTCTCTCTGCGATGCTCATTCCGCTGGCGTCCACAAGACTTTCTGCCACCGTACGCTTTATTTCTGTTGCACTTCGGAATGACTTGACGCCATAAACGTGTTGCAGAAGATCCACGACAGTCTGCCGCTTCAGAGGCTCCACAAAATCCTGCAGCAGAACCGTCTTTTCAGCTCCTGGAGCTGCCGAACCCACTGCACCCTCGTCATCATCACCAGGAGACACCAGTCCTTTTCCCCTGCGTGCTACACGCTCAAAACGCTTCAAATTGTCACAAATGAGCCTCCCCAGTTCGTAAATTCCGACATACTCGTCCCTATTTTTATCGGTCTCCAATATTTTTGCAGGATCAAGATTCCCAATACAAAAATCGCTGACCGCTTCCCTCACAACGGGATCTCTCACGGCTAAATTACACAGCCATCCAGGATTAAAAATCACATCGCAGAAAAGGTCTACCAAAATGCTTTCATATTCCTTCACAATGCCTGGCTCTGCCGCAGTGACATAGATATTGTGCTCAGCCGCGCCAATGGACTGAGCCTGCTTCTCACGTAGAAACAGAATTACCATGGACTCACTCTCGCAGTCGAAATGGAAATCACGCTTCTTCTGTAACGACTCTGCGCCTGCATGGGTCTCCATTATTCTGGTTGCATCACGATCCTTCATCGAAAATACCGCATCACGAGTCCCATCTGTGTTGCTCTCCTTCTTTCGGCAGAAAGCGAGATGCAACAGTCTCGCCCTGATATCTGTTTGGACAAAAAGAATATAGTCAATCAACTCGAAGACCAGCCTTGCTTCCAACATAGGCGAAAGCTTCTTTTCCCCGTGTGTTTGCTTCTGGTCCCCGTGCGTTGTACCAGTGGTCGTATTTTCTGTTTCGGCAGAATTTTCACCACCAGCCACGGGTTCTCTAAGGTTTTTACCAACAGCACGACTCTTCTGCATCGCCCCCTTCTTTTGGGCCTTGGTACAAAGGCCTGTTGTGTCCAATACATGCTGTCCGCGAAGTTCACCGATGATCACTGTGTTTACGAAGTCTTTTTGTGCAAGTATGTGCGCTGCAGACCCATCGACCTCGTCATAGAGTGACGTGCCCATATGGAATCGCGGCGCTAAACAGGTGCCGTTTGCGAGGATCTGGACATGGTCACACTGTAGCTTTAGAGAAGCATGCGTCCCTCTGACTCGTGCTTCGCCCCTAGAATACAGGAACGAGAGTTCCATACAGGCAAGCGACAGGGCTGAATAGTCACCCACAGAACCAACATCTGTCCACAATTCTTTCAACAATTGCGATCGGTGAGAAATGTCCAAATTCGGATCGTAGATGTTTCGAAAAAACGAGTCCAGGGTTTTGCGATAGGATATGTTAAACGGAACAAAACCAAACTGGAAGATAGACTCCTCCTCCGGGTTATCATGAGGCTTCGAAGTTTCTCCTGCGAAACCTCTAACACTTGTTGATGTGCCCTTGGTCTTCCCGTTTTTTTCCAACGCTTTTTCCAGCTTTGTGACGTCCTGCTCGTGCTTTCGTTTTTTCTCTGACTCCTCATCCCGTCGCTTTCTCAGAAATGTCTCCTGTTGTTGCAAAGGAGTCACAAATTCGCAAACATCCCGCAGATCCTGCTCCTGCACTTCGATGTGTTTCATAATAGCAATTATGACTTTCGTACAATGTCGGAAAATCGAAAAGTTGCTACCGCTATCAAACTTCTCCAAAAGAGTCTCCAACTCATCAAAAAAATGTTCCGTCAAGGACACACGAAACGGACGACGTTGCCTTGTGAGCGTGCGAAGCTTAATCGCTGCAACCACTTGATCCATTGTTATGCCACTGGAAAATGTCGGCTGTGGCACAGCGTCGTGGGCGTTGGCGTCCTCGGGACAATGCGTGATGTACAGTGCGTTGCCCTTTTCCGACCAGATAAAAGAGACACCAGGGTCTAGAAATTCGCACTCATCCGCATGCGCAGCCAGATTTACGAAGCTGTCCTCTGATTCATCCACAGAATCACCATTACAAACTGCTTGATTTTTGAAGTCCCGTATTAAGCGCCACAAAAATGCTTCAAAGATTTTGACAGCGACCGGTCTGCTGGCGTCACTGGGATACGACTCCTCGGGGATACGACACTTTATCAGCAGTTCCCGCCACTCGCCGAGGAATTTGTCGATCCAAACATCGGGCCCATCCTTGAGAATGCGACGAGCATCCTTGCGCCAGCTTACTTTCCACATTTTTTGAACTAAAATGCAAACCAGCTGCGGCAGTTACAGCAATCTGCAAATACTCGCGAGTCTCACATAAATTTCTTTCAGTTTCTTCAACATTCAAGGTTCCTGTATCGACAGACGCAATACACAGATCCTTATTCGACAGTTTTTTTTCACAAAGACCAATGGTGACGGAAAAAAAGTGGAGCAATGGCCATGTTGTTGAAATTAGTAATTACGATTCTGCAGTGTCATTGCTCCATCAAACATAGCTCCAAGAATCCAACTTCATTGTTCATCTCAGCTGTTCTTGATGATAAAGCTAAGAAACGATCTTCACATGATCCTCACAGAACTTGAGCGATTCGCAAAAAAAAAAAATCCACATTGTAACGTCAGGCCACAATCGCAGCCGAAAGCTTCAATCAGAATATGAGGAGGCGTTTCAACTATCAATGTAACCAAATTCAATTGCGAACTCTGCCGGCAAATTTAACGAAGACACCATGAATCTTGTCTGTGTCATCAGAATGCAAACCGGACCAACGTACGTGAAAAATTGAGACCCTGCCTCACGGAAAACCAAATTAAACGAACCCAACACGCACCGTGACCGAGCTGTCATAACTTCGTCGTTTTCATCGGTTTTCAGCTCCAGGAGCTGCTCCTGCCTATGCAAATTTGATGTTGGATCAAAAGTTGGACTCCGAACGCAACTTTTCGTCGTGGCGAGCCTGACATGGAGCTCACGACGCTTAGACTTTGCGCTTTTCCACAGATTTTCTGTACTTTGCCCGCCGGAATTGTTGCATATCCATCGTAGATCAAAACATTATCACGATGACAATCACTGACATGAAGTGAACGATTACGACGATACGAATGACGTTACACGACAATGCAATGACCATCCCTTATGCCAGACCATAAATTACTTTAATATATTTTACCTCCAGAAGGTAGTTGATCGATTTTGCCGAACGCTTCGACACACACACACACGGCAACACTCAGCACATTGACACACAGCTGAGTTTTGCACACGGACGGCATCCTCGGACTTTTGAGCAAAAAGAAAACAAGAAGTGAAAATTTACTCCACAATATGATCGAATTTCAATATTGTTATCATTGATATCACTACGGCCCACTTGGACTCCAAACGGCTTATATCACGACGTCATGTCCCGCCAAAATTTTTGTGCAGGATGTCAGAAGGACTGTTGTAGGATTTCAATTCCGTCGAGATTTCGTCTGTTTCTTGAAAGAATAAACCAAACAGCTTTGGACCTTGCATAAAGAATACGTCAAACTGGAAAATCTTCGGACCCACTGTCCGTCTAAGACACGCCATGGCCGCCGAGTCCACGTCTGAAAGATACTGTGGTATTGTGGCCCTGATAAACTCCTCTTAGTTTATCAAAGGTTCTGCCGAGCATTGTCCAATATGGACGGCGCATCAGATTCACTGGTCCACTTGACAATCAGAGTGGACGACGCCAGTTTAATCAAATACTGCGAGTGATTGGATGAAATTAATGCATGATTCAAAGACATCACGCAAAGTGACATGTCCATATTGTTCAGAAAGCCTGAGGGGTGCCTGAACCAACAGACTTTCTTTCGGCTACCGTGAAGCAGTGTACTTTTGGCGTCCTTGGAACCAGTGAAGTCCCACGGTTCACCCAGATGAGCCAGCAACTGCTAACCCAACTTTTTTTTTTTTCCAAGCACAGTAACCGTACGAGCTCTTATTTGCATGTTAACTTCACGTCGACTATCCTGGTCACTAATAATAATATGGAAATTGCCAGAAAATGTAACAATACTGGTCAGCAATATGGAAGTTGCAAGAACGGGCGATTATACAATGGTCACGTAATAAGAGAAGAATCGATTATACTATCGGCGATGGAGAATTCGCCGGCACGGTGACCACTGACCAGCGGCGGGTTTGGCCGTTACTGACGACAACTTACAAGCCCTGGTGCACTGTTGCCGGTGAACCATACTTTCACCAGATATCGACTCAGTGGTCATGCTGGCGCTTGCTATCCAATTCAAACACTGTAAAACTTACGAGAGACGTTGTAGACACAGAGAAGATTCGAACGAATGAAATTCGACGACGATGGAATTCTCTTGCAGACTGACACTGAGACTGTCACTCTCTGAATTCGAACACGGCTGTCACTAATCTATTCAAGAAAGACTCGAGGACACCTCAAAATCCTGTCTATAATTCAATGGTTGAAAAGGGCACAATTTCAAATCATGACTCATAGACACTGGGAGACACCGCATAGCTAAATAAATTTTTGTGCACAAAATTTTCGTTCAAACAGAAATGATAATACTAATATTTGAGGTAATTCAACACACAAAAAGTAGAGTGACATCTGGAAATGGAACAATCGAACGATAAGTGCTTCCTCGTATTAAATGGAAACAACCGTAATCCTTATTGAGCAACGTTCTAATAATCATGAAGCGTTAAAATTCAGTCATCGAACGACAGTTGCATCAAACCGGAACTTCCCAGAACCACAAATACGACAGATACCATCGAATATACCATCTAGCTTATGTACTCACAATCCTCATATTTAAAATTCGGAACATCACAGAAGATTCTATATGTTATTTGGATTTTTTTGGACACCGCTTTTAAACTATAACTATAATGTATCTGAATCCAGAATGAGAATTCTCCGCATGATCAAGATTAAATTGCCAGCAGTTAGAAACATCAAGGCTCCCTTAAAGATACCAGATAAATCTCAGAAGACGACAATGTGATGTCGGAGTCACTTCTTGAGCGACCAACCCTTTCGACTTATGTATACCCGTAGACTATGTATACCCATGGAAACCTCGTTTTCGAAGAATATCATCATGCCAGAGTTCCAAACAATAAAATACGTTCTGGCCGACAGGATACCAGATCTTACAGAATATCAAACAAATATCCAGCCAAATTACCATCACGAGCACACCAATGAATCGTCACGATCACATGGATATAGAAAAAGTGCAGCTGAGTCGAGAATTTCCCCATGGTAGCGGAGTTGCCAAGACTAGTATTCTTGAGATAGGCCTCCAGGCTGCAATAATTTTCTGATTTTTCGTCGACGAACAACACGCGACGTTTTTTATCAGGATACGAAACTTTGCAGCTGCAAAATCGATGGACACGTGACACTCACGTGGAATAACAAAACAACACTCTGAGGCCACTCAGACAACATTTCACTTCACTATTCGTTCCAATCCTTAAGTTCAAGCTACCAGTCCATCGGAATCATCTTGGCAAAATTGAATTCCGATCCAAGTCTCAGAGACGACAATCAAGTCTCAGAGCACAGCTCAATCGAGAGCATTACGTAACGCTGGTTGTCAAAACCACACCTCCCCAATTTTGCTCGTCGACACGATTGTTGATAGGCCGAAAAGGACACTCTCTTAAGTTTGTATGTCCCCCCCAGCAAAATTTCAAGACAGAATCAATCTATTTGCAGTTTCGCAGAGCCAAATTATATGATCTGCAACCCACTTCTTGCACTCGTCAAGACATATGATATACTGTCCGCGACCATTTTGACGGGTCAAATGACGCTTATATGATGTATCGACTGGCGATAGCAGATCGATACCTCGCATAAATGCAACGCAGATGGCAGACTCCTAGGCTTATGCAATCTGTGACGTAAAAACCTGCCAGCCTTCACTCAGAGAAAAAAACGTCACGACCGAAAAATACTTCTGTGTAAATGAAAGCAAGTCAAATGCCCGTCCCCGAAACAGGAATGAAGACCGTTACTTTTTCATATCAGCGTCTTGAACTCTAAGACCCTTAAACTGAGTGCTCCACGGGCCCTGAATCTCTGAACTTGACTCTCCTTTCGGCTGCTGACCTTGCTTTCCCATCTTTTTCCCTTCCATTGAATATTTGTTAGCATTCTGATGATCGCGACTGACCGGACCTGACCCGTCGGCTCCATCAAGATGTAAAACAGCGTACTCTTGACCAAAATTTCCACTCTGTTGTTCGAAGGGAGTCATTCTTCCTGCGCGATTTTGTTCGGCCCAGGACATGCCGCCCTCTGGCACTGATTGCGGATTTCCATGGGAACCGTGTTGCTGCTGCGCCTCCTGTAACGAGCTCATAGTAGCGGAAATCATTTGTCGTATGCTTTGGTCGGCTTCTGACGTTTGAGCGACTGACAGGAGCCTCTCCCGCACTTGCTCCATCGCGCCAGGTTCACGCAGAAGCTCATTGCAGAGTTGCATAATCAGATCTGACACATCGGAAGAAGATGAAGCTCCAGTCGATTGCTGCTGTCCTGGTTTCGCGACTGGGGAGAAACCTTTCTGAGGCTCTCTCTCTGACCTGGAGGATGGGCGATAACGGCCATCTCCTCCATCCTGCTGATTTGGATAGCGCCCATCAAACCAGCCTGGTGAACGTGACGAGGTGTCGTAACCACCAGACTCCCATTGATAATTAACACGCTGACCGTCACGACCGGGATAACGTTCTGGATAGCGATGTGGAGGTGAGGAGTTGCCGTATGGGAGAGGCTCGCTAGACCCACCAGGATATTGCTGGCGACGATCGTCAGGTTGCGAATTTCCACGGTCCATATAATGCATTCTATCGTCCCTGGAATATCCGCCACTACGCAACGGGTCATGACGGGCGCCTCGGTCACCAAAGCGATCATAATTGCGAGTTGTATCTGCATCCCTGGGATATCCGTCGCCACGCAGCGGGTCGTGGCGCGCGTCTCGGTCACCATGACGACCATATTCACGGGCTGTATCTGCATAAGACTGACTTGCACTCTCTGCAGTATCATACCACGAATCCCGATAATAGTCATCGTGGCGCCTGTTGCCACCAGGATTGCGGAAATTGTCCAATGCATACTCGCCCTGGCCGCGATGACTCGATGGAACAGTTTGGCCGTGCTCCCCAAAGACATCTATAGTGCTGTGATCTGCATGCCCACCATATCTATAATCACGTTTGCCACTGTGGTGAAAACCCGGATCGCTTTTGTCTCCTTTTTTTCTGTTTTTACCGCGGTCCTTGTCAACAAGATAAGGCTCCCGGTTGCCACCCTTCTTGTCCGAATAGTCATAAGGACGGTCGTGATAACCTCTTGAGTACCCCTCTCTGTCATTGGCGGATCTTCCAAATGGTGATGAAGAGCCGTGGTATTGCCCCTTGTGCTTCCCATCGTAGGACTTCCCACCTGAAAATAGATCTCTATTGCGATCTTCGTTGCCGGTGCTGCTTGTGCCTCCGCCGGGATTGTACCTCACTCTTGAATCCACGCCGCTCCATCTGGAAGTAACACCCCAGACGGCACGATGACGCTCATAGAAGCGCTCCAACTGCTCCGGTGAGTCATCAAACCAGAAACAATGACGGTTGGCCTCGCGGTTCGAATAATAGCGGAAACTGGCACGAAGGTCTTCGAGATTGTGCATACGGGCAAACATGATACTGATATTGCGGCTATGTGTGATCGAAATTCTTTTCCCATCCAATAGCTGAATCATTCTGTCCAGAATGGGACGGTCCCGAAAACAGCAAAAGCTATAACCTAGATTGTTGAACTTCAACTTGTCTTTCGGCAGCGTGAAAAAAGAGAGTACTTCCTGAACAGTTGGGTGCAAGTCAACAGAGAGGATGTGCATCGGTATACGACTGGTGGCCGCGTGTTCTGGTCCCAGCTCACGTTTTGCATGCTTCCTCTTTTGACGCTGACTTTTTGCGGTGTCCTCTGGTTGCTCAGCTTCCATCTCTCCTGCAGTATTTTTTTAAAAGAAATTCGGAATTCACACCGATTCAGGTCGAATTAGCCAAGTTTACAAGTACTTGTACTGTGAGGCTCATCAATAATTCTCCAGTCATTGTGAGGCTTATCAATGTGCTACGCAAAAGTTACAGTTTTCGCACCCACGACCTGATTGCCATCTCCTTCAAGTCTGTGACTCACTATCCTGTGTTCGCATCAAGTTGATGGGCACCCCTTCTAAATAAGTTATAACTAAATAAAAATACCTGAACCCAACGCAGCTGCTTCAAGATTGCTGCTCGAAGGAGCTTCTAGACTTGGAAACTCTCCTTCTGTTAAACTGGGAGCCGCACTCTCAGTCTGTGTGCCGCTTGCTGATGAGACGTTTGCTGTTATCTGGGGGGATGACGAGGATGTCTGTTTTTCCAACTGAGATGGGAGATTCTGCGCAGTAAACAACCAGGGCCCTGGCAAGAGATTCTTGCAAAAATGGCTGGAATTCGGGTCCAGATAGTCGGGATGTATATGAAACAAAGGTTTGGAATGGCGAATCTCTGTCGAAACTCGCCCCTCCCACGCGGTGCAATCAGATTCGAATTTCTTGATCACCACGAGCTCTTCAGAGTTGTATTGGCTCTGGTAGACTGAATCCAAAGGTTGATCAGTATTGAAGGCATTGTCACCAGCCATTGGCAGACTCGGCTCGCCTCCTGTGACAGCACCAGAAGAGTTTGAAGCTTGGCTGACATCGGCTAAATTTCCCGCGAGACTGTTGTGGGGTCGATCGCGATTCCTTTGAACTTTTTCTTGAAGCCAGTAATTCTCGATTACCCTCCGGTGCACCAACTGCTTGAACTTTTTATCCTGGTTCACCAAAAAATTACCAAACAAGACGTTCAGAACGACAAATGAATTCATGTTGTTGGCAATTCCTTGAAAGTAACCAACCAGATTATCCGGTGTTGCGTTGGGGTCGGATTTCCCGCCCCCTTTATTCTTTCCCTCCTCGGAATGACCCGACATCTTGACTCGTAAATCTTTTCTTACAGTACTGACTTTCCAAATCTTTGATAAATCATTAATAGGTTGACGATACAGTCAACAAATCATTGATAAGCTTTATGAATGGACGATCCAGTCAACAAATCATTGATAAGCTTTATGAATGACTCATAATTCATGTGTCGACTCCAATTCCATGTGTACCAAATATTTTGTAGATAAATGAGATTTCAAATCACCGTACGGGGCACTGGTCTAGCAATTCGTTCCTGACCGCGATGGTCTCACACTGCACCACAAAAGTAGGACACAAACAAATACCCACCTCAAATGGAATTAGAGGAATACAGCGCAGACGATAAATGACGTCTACGGACAGCCCACAGATGCGTCCAGGCTGCAAAAAATCCACCGTCTCAGTTTATCTCCGGTTCTGCTTTGGATCATTGCTTTTGTTTCACAGCAGGAACGAATCTTCAACATTCGCTAGTTTTCTGTCTACCAGTGCTTCCAATCCGACCGACGAAGAATATATCCTCTCAGCATCACGAACCTTCAATGCTACGGGAGTTTTCCATTACTGTTCACCGGTGAATGTGCAACGCAATTTCTAAACAGGTAAGCATGGCACACGTGTCCACTAGATTTCGACCCAATGGCACGGAGATGCAAATATCTTATTTTAATTTAATTTTAAATCAAAATTCAATACTATAGTGTGTGTGTCCACCTCTTCAACAATAAATGCGAAGAAAGTCTATGATGTTGGATCTTAATTTCAGAACTTGAGTTTCAATGCCGATTCAAAGCGGGCAATACTTCGGTCGTTATTGAATACACAGACAGGGTGAGAGGACTTTGTTTACGTTTTCAAAATCGTGGAGTGCTCAGCTTTCAAACGCTGAGGTGTACGATGTTATTTTTCATAATTGACTTGCGTAAACTCCTTTGGGCGTGTTTAATACCCAAGTGAAGCAAAACTCCTTTGGGCGTGTTTAATACCCAATTCCTTCACTTTGTCCTACGCACTTTTTTGAGTTTTGATTTTCAAAATTTATGAAACTTGGTGACACAGGCACACACTCAATTGATTAGCATTTGCTTATCAAACTGAATGAACAAAAAAGCAGCATGACTCAACGCTCTGCACCAGGAATGACCGCACTCAAAGGTAAACATTAGTCGATTCCTGGGGGTAACAGGTCAAGACACTTGACTCTTCCATGGTCTTCTCGGTTCTCTTTTACCTCCAAATTCTTCTCCATCTATTCGTTGTCAAAATATATTATAATTTATTAACATTCCCAGAGTCATAATGCGCCTCGGGTTTTCCAACCTGGGCTGCAAGCAGGCAACTCAATCACTCAAGACCGATTCAATATTTAAAGAACCATATCTCAACAGAACTCAGTACGGAAGACCCACTGAAGAAGAAATTTTGACTCCCATTGAAATGCAAAAGGAACCACATATCTCGTTCCGTCACTGTAGAAACAAATTTCGAAGCCGCCGGTGACTAACCGGAAGGCCGCAACACCAGATGAGGAGACGATGTCTCCAATGACTGAAGGGAACATTGAGCTCCATGTTACTGACGCCTCGAATAGAAAACAACCACAGAAACTACGTGGCCTCAGAATGATGCTTTTGGGGC